>Ga0207714_1000065_pt1 | contig 60305 bp, 52 predicted proteins | sample PonA232FremontCA_2_FD_187270 | JGI IMG/M metagenome (GOLD analysis project Ga0207714, IMG submission 187270) | Marine sediment microbial community from Fremont, CA, USA - Pond A23 Sediment 2 (SPAdes) | ecosystem: Environmental > Aquatic > Marine > Unclassified | place: USA: Fremont, California... | reverse complement strand
CCGCCGTCGACGGTATGCGGAGGACTTCGCTGGCTTCACTCATGGCATTCCCCGTCTGCCGGCGCCGGGTGCTCCTGTCTTGGCGATCGCCTGGGGCGCTGTGCGCATCATTCATGCCCCACACCGATACAGGCTGGTTTTGCTGGAGATAGCGTCACCGGGGGCGACAATATCTCCGGAAAAAGCAGCCGGCAAAAACGCGGCGCCACGCCGCCGGTAGCGACGTGACACCGGGTCTGTACGGCCCTGGCGGGCCCTGCTTCAGTCGGCGTAGGCCGCCCGGACCGCCTCGATCGCGGATCCGCCATCACTGGTTTCCACGCCGTCCAGCCATTTCGCGACCGTGTTCAGGTTCGCCCCGATCCACTCGGCGGCGACCTCTTCGGATGCCCGGTCGTTGTAGCTGTATTCCAGGACCCATTCCGACTGATCATCCTTGCTTACCGTGTACTGCTCAAGGAAACGGGCGATGTGCCGCTCCTGCTCGACCATCCGCGGATTCGCCACGGTGAGAACATCGCTGCGCGTATCCGCGATCTCGCGATCACCGACCGCTTCGAGATAGTGGATATCATAAGCGACGTTCATCCAGTGCGGCTCCCAGCCCAGGAAGACGATCCACTCATCCCGATCGATCGAACGCCCGACCTGGCTCAGCATGCCGCTGGTGCTCGAGGGAACCATTTCCCAGTCGCCGAGGCCGTGGCGATCGTTGCTGATGGCCATGCTGATCGACTCATTGAAGCCGCTGCCGGCTTCGATTCCATAGATCTTGCCATCGAAGCGGTCGCGGAATTCGGCGAGATCGGCCTCGGTATCGACCCCGGCTTCATGCACGTACTCCGGCACCGCGATACCCATGACCGCGTCCGAGATGTTGGTGGCCATGACCTTCACCGAGCCTTCATCGATCAACGGGTCCGCCATGTCCTTCTGTGTGGGCATCCAGCCACCGAAGAAGATATCGAGATCGTCCGACTTGAGCGCGTTGTACGCGAACGCCGGGCTGGCGTTCGTCTGTTCGACGTCATAGCCCATCGTTTCGATGAGCTGGGCGGCGATTTCTGTCTTGACTGTCACGCCCGGCCAGGTCGGCGTGCCGAAACGGATCGTGGGGGTATCGTCGGCCGCCGTCGCGGTCGCCGTGACGGTCGAAATCGTGATGGCGGCTGCAAGCGCCATGGAGAATCTGAATGGATTCATGCCTGTTGTTCCTCCTCTCCGGTTGGCGGTCGTATCACCGGACCGCTACGGCTGTCCCCCGGACAGGGTCCGTCCGGGGCGGCACAAGTTTGCCGGCGGGCTCTTTTTTGGCCCGGGCGGCGTCACCAAGCGGGCTGGAATCCCCACTCTGGCGCAGCCGCCTATGCTCCGCGAGCGGTCCCGGGGATATTTGGCATGTTTCGCCGGCATTTTGACGAAAATCGCCTTCTGGCATACCGGATTCGCTGCGTCCCGGCACAGGACATCAGAGCTGGGGCCACGGATCCAGACAGCGGCAACCGCCCGACCCGGGACATGCGTTATCATGCGCCATGAGTCACGCAAACGCCCGATGGACCACGCCTGCACCCATGACGCCCGCAGGAGATATCGAACGGATCGACCAGTTGCCACCCGGTCCACTCTACGTGTTCGGCTACGGATCGCTCCTGTGGCGCCCCGGATTCGACTACCTCTCCACCCATCGGGCGCGGATCCATGGATTCCATCGAGCCCTGCGGGTGTGGTCATTCCATCACCGCGGCACGCCGGATCGCCCCGGTCTCGTGCTCGGACTCGATCGCGGCGGTTCATGCCTTGGCTGCATGTTCGAGGTCGCCGAAGGGGATAAACGCGCGACCGCGGAATACCTCTGGGAGCGGGAAATGGTCACCGACGTCTACATCCCGCGCCTCGTCACGGTCAACTGTGACGCGGGCCGATTCACCGCCCTGACCTTCGTCCTTGACCGCGCGCATGAACAGTATTCGGGTTCCCTGAAACCCGACCATGCAGCGGACCACATCCTCGGCGCCCGGGGCGCGAGTGGTGCCAATCCGGAATATGTCCGTGAAACAGTCGCCGGCCTGGAGCAGCTCGGGGTGCGGGATCAGGGACTGCGCAGCGTACTGCACCACCTGGAAGGATCGAACGGGCGCGATACCCCCTCGGACTGACCTGCGGCAGCTATACTCCCGTAACGACCCAAGGGCGAATTCGCTTGAGCAATCCGTGAGCGATGTCGCAGAAGCCAGGAGCGATACGGCATACTGTGTTCCTGCGGGGCCATACCGCATCTCCTGGACAGCAAAGGCCCCGGACTGGAGACTGCGCATGTACCCCGGACGCAAGACCGCCGCGGACACGACCCGTAAACTCGTGCGCCGCTTCTACGATCAATTCTGGAACAGTCGCAACTACGGCGCTGCCGAGCGGATCGTGGGTCCACACGCGATCATCCGCGGGACGCTGGGTACGACCGCGGATGGTCCGCGCGGCCTCGAGCGCTACGCCGAGCAATTCAGTGGCGCGTTCCGGGACCTGCGCATGGAAATCCAGGAGGTGATCGTCGACCGCGACCGCGCGGCCGCGCGAATCGCCTGGACCGGTACCCACGTCGGTGAAGTATTGGGATGCCCCCCATCCGGACAGCAGGTGCGTCACGAATGCGTTGCCCTGTTCCGCACGGCCCACGGACGGATCGTCGAGGTAACCGTGCACGGCGACCTCCATGCCCTGCGAGAGCAGCTCACCGCGATCGGCGAACCGGGCCGGCGCCACCACTGATCCACGCGCCATTTCGCCCCGGCGTCGCCGGGAGCGCGGTCCGCCGGCGATGTCGCCGAGCGGACCGCGCCCTTGCCCCGCACTGATGCCCTCGGCCGTGATCTCACGCAGACGGTATCGGGACCATGGATCGAAGGATCACCGTCACCCGCTCTTCTTCATCCGCTCCATCGCGATGCGCAGGCTTGTCTGCAGCTTATTGATGGCGCCGGCGAGCATACCGATCTCGTCCCTCGAGCGGATCTCGATCTTCGTATTCAATTGACCGCTACTGATGCGTTCCGAGGCATCGGTGAGTTCGCGGATCGGGCGTACCAGCAGTCGCCGCAGCAGCAGTAGGGTAACCAGGATCAGCGCGAGATCGAGGACCGCGGCACGGCGGATCTCGGTCATCACCAGCTCGTCGAACTGTTGCTGCAGGAATCGGCGGCTGACATACACCTCGAGTACGCCGATCATCTCCTCGCCCTCATGCAGCAGCGTCGTCTTGCTGAGGATGTAATCCCCCTGCGGATCGCTGTCGGCGGGAGTGATATTCCAGTTGTCATCCCGACGGCGCCCCAGATAGATCGACTCGCGGTCCTCCTCGCGGATGATTACGGAATAGACTCGCCGCTCCAGCATGGCGGCCTCGATCGACTCGATCAGCTGCTCGTCATTGAGCGACCACATCGGACCGATGACCTGCTGGGACAGACGCTGGACGGTGGTCTCGGCGACCCGCTGGAGTTCGCTCTCGAGACGGGCTCGCGCCTCGGTCAGGTTGTAGATCGCGAAACCGCCGAGAATCAGCGTCGTGACGACCAGCAGCGTAACCAGGATCTTGGTCTGTACACTTCGGTACCAGGAGACTTTCTTCTGCTTGCCCTTCTGCTCTTTCTTTGCCATGTCAGGCCTTCCCTCCCCTTAATACCCTCACAGGGCGTTCAAACCCGCACCCGCTCGCGTCGTTATTGGTTGTGATTACTGAAAACCGCCGGCGCCTGTCAGACCCCGACGTCGTTCCGGAAACTGGCCGCCTCGGCCTCATCGTCGATCTGCTCAACGAGCTTCTCGATCAACTGGCGGGCCCCGGCCGGCTTGCTCAATTCGTCGCCGATTTCCTCCACCGCCTCATCGAACAGCGCCCCGCCGATCGGTCCGATCGCTGATATGTAACGCTGGCGTACGGCATCGACGTCAATCGCGGGCGCGGCGCTCTCACCGGCTACGGCGCTGCTCTCACCGGTGGTCAGTATCTCGAGCACCGCCGCGGTGTTGAGCGCCGTTTCACCGGGCAGTTCGGTGGGCTCGGCGGCCGACTGGTACTTGAGCTGGGCGACCCGGGAGAGTGACCGGGCGGCGTCATAGCCGCGGGTGTTGCGGAATTTGACGCCGGTTATCGTCCCGCTGGAGAGCGTGACCATGGATGAGTGCTGCTGGTCGGTCGTAATAAAGAAGGCACCCGATTTCCCGGCATCGGTGGCCGCTCGCAGGGCGGAAACGAGGTTGCTCAGCGGGACAAGTTCACTCATGGATTGCCACTCTCTCCGGCGTATGGCGTATGACAGGCTCCGTCCCCGGCCGGGTCGCGCTCCCCCGAGCACGCGCCTCGACACGCCTGACCATACACACGTTCCGCGGACGAAACCCGCCTGCATGCAGGGGCTTGTATGTTCTTGTTCATGCGTGTTCTCGAGTCTGACTCTATTATCTTCCCCCGTAGGTTGCAATGTCAGTCCGCCCGGCTGATCCGGCGCCACCGGCCGTCAGGATCCCGGCCCCACACCCGCGCCGATCGCGAGTCGACATCGAGCGCTGCGAGTCCCGTTCGCACGCTGCCCCGTTCGCCTCTGCCGCGCGGCAGTGCACTGATAACCCGGGCGCGAGGATCGTTGCCGGAAACCGTTATCATCGTTGCATGGAGATATCCATTCTCATGCCTCGATGCCCATTCCTCGCCGCCGTGAGCGCCGCCGCGCGGCACAACCCGGGTTGCGGTGCAGTTCGGTCGCCTCCCATCGACGAGCCATGCGCCCCGGTATCCCGGCCGGGCCGGGCGCACGATTGCGGGTCTGCCGCGCGATGAATCGGCTGCGACCACTTCCCTCATCCGTACTGCCCCGGGACGGGGCCGACCCCGCGCGCCGACGGCTGTTGCGCTGGGCCCTCGTACTGTCTGCTCTGTTGCTGCTGGCCGGGGTGTGGGTGTGGTCCCCTCTGCGGGAAGTTGTGGACCCGCGCGAACTCGGACAGTGGCTCGCGCAGTTCCGATATGAACCCTGGGCCCCGCTCGCCGTGCTCGCGGGGTTTATCGCCGGTAGTCTGCTGATGCTTCCGGTCACCTTGATGGTGATCCTGACGGCCGTAGCCTTCGGCCCGGTCCTTGGCTTTGTCTATGCGCTGCTCGCGTCGATCGCCAGCGCCGGTATCAGTTTCCTGATCGGCCGTGGCCTGGGTCACCGCCACGTTGAGCGCCTTGCCGGCACCCGCGTCCATAATCTGTCGCGGCGTATCGGCCACCACGGCTTCCTGACGATCGCATTGCTGCGGATGGTGCCCGTGGCCCATTTCACCGTCGTCAGCATGGCGGCCGGCACCTCGCATATCCGCGTCGCCCCGTTCCTCGCCGGCACCGTCGTGGGGATGGCACCGGGCATGGTGGTGCTGATCGCGTTCCTCGACAGCCTTGCGGCCGCCGCCCGGCAACCGGATCCGTCACGGATTGCGATCGCATCCGCACTCGGACTGGGTCTCCTCGCGACGCTGCTTGGGCTCCGCCATTGGCTGCGCCGGCGCAAGGCGTCACGCGGGCGTGCCCGATCGCGGTAATCGGCAAGGCCGCCGGCCCGCGGGCCATGGCCAACAACGTATGTGCTGCTAGAATCGAATATCCTGCGATGAGCGGTAATCCAACCGCGAGGGAGTCGGCAGTTGGCTCGATCCGGAAACGCCTCACCCAAAAACCGCACGCGCCCCGTCTATATCGTCGACGGAAGCCGCACACCATTCCTCAAATTCCGCGGCAAACCGAACGCCTTCAGTGCGGCCGATATGGGCGTCGCCGCGGGCCGCCAGCTCCTGCTGCGGATGCCATTCGAACCGGATGCGCTCGACCAGGTCATATTCGGCTGCGCGGGGCCAGCGGCTGACGAGGCCAATATCGCCCGGATCATCGCCCTGCGGCTCGGCTGCGGCAACCGGGTGCCCGCCTGGAGCGTGCAGCGCAACTGCGGCTCCGGCATGCAGGCGCTCGACTGCGGCCTCCACGACATCCAGGCCGGGCGCTCCGAGCTCGTACTCGCCGGCGGCACCGAGGCGATGAGCCGCGCCCCGCTGCTGTTCGATCCACGCTTCGTCGAATGGCTGGCCGACTTCAACCGGGCCAAGACCGCGCTGGCCAAGGCGAAGCAGCTCGGCCGCCTGCGCCCGGGTATGCTCAAACCCGTGGTCGCCCTGCTCAAGGGTCTGACCGACCCGGTAAGCGGCATGTCGATGGGGCAGACAGCCGAGAATATCGCCTGGCGCTTCGGCATTACCCGCAATGAAATGGACCAATACGCCTGCCGCAGCCATCAGCGGCTGGCCCAGGCCCAGGACGACGATCTGCTGACGGAGCTGGAACCGCTGCACGGTCCCGACGGGCGGGCGTACGACATGGACGACGGCGTGCGCCGCGAGAGTACGGTCGACGACCTCGGCCGGCTCAAGCCCGTATTCGAGAAACCGTATGGCAAGGTCACCGCGGGCAACAGCGCCCAGGTGACCGACGGCGCCTGCGCGGTGATGCTCGCCTCCGAAGAGGCCGTCGAGAAACACGGCCTGCCGGTCCTTGCACGGATCGTCGACAGCGAATGGGCCGGACTCGATCCCGCCCAGATGGGGCTGGGCCCCGTCCATGCCGTTACGCCCATGCTGCGGCGCCACCGCTTCGCCCTCGGCAGCATCGATTACTGGGAACTGAACGAGGCCTTCGCCGCCCAGGTGCTTGCCTGTACGGCGGCATGGCGCGACCGCAGCTACTGCCGCGAGCAACTCGGACTGTCGAAGCCATGGGGTGATATCGATCCCGACCGGCTCAACGTCGATGGTGGCGGAATCAGCCTCGGCCACCCGGTGGGCACCAGCGGTGCCCGCATTACCCTGCACCTCGCGCACGTCCTGCGCCGCTTCGGCGGGCGCCGCGGCGTGGCCACGCAATGTATCGGCGGCGGCCAGGGCGGCGCGATGCTGATCGAGAACCCGGAGGCGTCGGCATGAGCGGGACGAAACTGCAGCATTGCACGATCGAGCGTGATTCCGACGGCATAGCATGGGTGACTCTGGACGTACAGGGCGAGGCCGCGAACTCCCTCTCCACCGAGGTGCTGAAAGAACTCGAGGCTGCGCTCGATGAGCTCGACTCGGGCGACCGGCCGAAGGGGATCGTGTTCCAGTCCGGAAAGTCGGGTTTCATCGCCGGGGCGAACGTGCAGGAACTCGGCGCGATCGAGAACGCCACCGAGGCCGACGCGCTGATCGAGCGGGGCCAGCGGGTAATGGACCGGATCGAGGCGATGACCGCCCCGACCGTCGCGCTGATTCGCGGTTTCTGCCTCGGCGGTGGCCTCGAGCTCGCTCTCGCCTGCCGTTACCGGGTCGCTGACCGCGATCCATCCACGCGCCTCGGCCTGCCGGAGGTGCGTCTGGGGATCCACCCCGGTTTCGGCGGCACCGTCCGCCTGCCGGACCTCATCGGTGCGCCGGCCGCGCTCGATCTCATGCTGTCCGGACGCACGCTGGAAGGCCGCGCCGCCCAGCGCATGGGACTCGTGGATTTCGCGCTCTCGCCGTGGCAACTCGTCGATGCGACGCGCGACCTGATACGCCGGGATCCGGGCCGTCATCGCCCGAAGTGGTGGCAGCGCCTCGCAGGCACCCTGCCCGGCCGCTACGCCCTGAAACCGATAATGCAGCGCCAGGTCAAGCAGAGCGCGCGGGCGGAACACTATCCGGCGCCGTACGCGATGCTCGACCTCTGGGTGCGCCATGGCGGGGAATCGGCGCCGAGCCGTATCAAGGCGGAACGGACATCGTTGACCCGGCTGATCGACGGGCCGACCGCCGGTAACCTGATCCGCGTATTCCTGCTCCAGGACCGCCTCAAGCGTGAGGCCCGCTCGAGTGACGTCGTCGTGCCCAATCGGGTCCATGTCATCGGGGCCGGTACCATGGGCGGCGACATCGCTGCGTGGCTGGCGCTGAACGGTTGCCGCGTGACGCTGTTCGATGAACACGACAAGGCGGTGGCATCGACCCTCAAACGTGCCCGATCGCTGTTCCAGAAGCGGCTCAAACGCCCTGAACGCGTGACCGCCGCGCTCGACCGCCTGACACCCGATCCTCGCAACCGCGGGGTCGAAGGCGCCGATATCATCATCGAGGCCATCGTCGAGAACCTGGATGCCAAGCAGGGCCTGTTCCGGTCGCTCGAGCCCCGTATGCGCGAGGATGCGATCCTCGCCACCAACACCTCCAGTCTGCCGCTGGAACAACTGGCTGAAGGCCTGCAGCAGCCGGGCCGACTGATCGGCCTGCATTTCTTCAACCCGGTCGCGAAGATGCCGCTGGTCGAGATCGTGGCGGGCGAACACAGCGATGCCACGAACCTGGATCGCGGCCAGGCCCTGATCGCGAGCGCCGACAAGCTGCCGCTGCGCGTGAAGAGCGCCCCCGGGTTCCTCGTCAATCGCGTCCTGATGCCCTACATGATCAGGGCGGCGGAACTGTACGCGAAAGGCACCCAGCGTGAATCGCTCGACGAGGCGGCGAAGCGCTTCGGCATGCCCATGGGCCCGCTCGAGCTGGCGGACGCGGTCGGGCTGGACGTCTGCGTGGCGGCCGTCGATGTGATGGCGGAACCGCTCGGCCTCGAGGTGCCCGCGTCGATGCGCTCAATGGTCGACAACGGCACTCTGGGCCGCAAGAGCGGCCGCGGCTTCTACGTCTACGACAATAAAGGCAAACCGGACCGCGGTCGCATTTCCCTCGAACCGGCGGAACTCGATCGCCTCGGCCAGGACCTCATCAAACCCCTCCTGGACGAGGCCGAGCGCACGCGCGACGAGGGCATCGTCGCCGACGGCGACCTCGTCGACGCCGGCACCATCTTCGGCACCGGCTTCGCGCCCTTCACAGGCGGCCCACTGCATTACCGGGAGCAGCACTCCGGGCAACGCGGGTAGGTCGTCGCTGGGCTGTAAAACCGGAACCACGAATGAACACGAATGGTTTCTCGGGAAGGCTACGGCGTTTGGAGCTTCGCTGTTCGGTGGTGGGGCGCGGAACCGGATGTGAAGAACCACAGATAGACACAGATGGACACAGATAAAACCGTCTCTAGTCAGACCGCGGGGGCCTGGTAAGCGGCGGGATTTCTGGATTCGGTCGGGTGGTCCCTATTCGCCTTTATCTGTGTCCATCTGTGTTCATCTGTGGTTCAAAAACAGACGCGTAATGCTGTGACGGAACATCAGCGAAGCTCCCGATGCCTGTCCGCACCCGCAAAACATTCGTGTCCATTCGTGTGCATTCGTGGTTCTGAACGCACACCACCGAACGACACGAAAAGCTACATGGTATGCGTAGCGCGGTCGGCGTTGAGGGCGCCGGCCAGGTAGGTTTCGATCTTTTTGCGGGTGGCGCCGTCGTCCTGGTCGGAGAACTGCACGCCGATACCGACGGTCTTGTTCCCCTGCGCGCCTTGCGGCGTGATCCAGACGATCTTGCCGGCGACCGGCAGGCGTTCCTTGTCGTCCATGAGCGTGAGCAGCATGAAGACCTCGTCGCCGAACTTGTACGACTTGTTGGTCGGGATAAACAGACCGCCGTTCTTCACGAACGGCATATAGGCCGCGTAGAGCGCCCCCTTGTCCTTGATGGTCAGGGACATGATGCCCTGGCGGCCGCCGCCGCCCTGCTGTGCTGCCATCGGCTCCCCCGTCTATCGGTTTCTGCGGCCGCGGCCGGTCTCGGCGGCGTCGGCCAATAGTCCGTGCCACTGGATATCGGCACGCAGCGCACTGCTGGGCCCGGGAATCGAGCGCCGTAGTTCATCAAGGTAATCAAACAGCGCGCGCACGTCCACTTTCGCCGCCGCCTCACCCAGCCGCCGGCGTTCCAGCGGCAGGCGCAACGGCGGATCGGATGCGGAGCGCAACCGGATCATATCCTCAACGGCGGTGGCGAGGACGGGGATGCTCCGGGACAGCGGCAGCGCGCTGCCGGCATCGATCGCCCCGCGGTCGATCCGTCCCTCGCCCAGTGCCTGCACCAGCGCCGACACCAGCGGCGTCTCGTCGAACCCGGCCGCTGCCATTTCCAGTGCCCGCAGCGGCGCACCGCCCGCGCGATCGAGCCAGTATTCGGGCTGCTCCATTTCCGGCTGTTCCTGCAGCCAGGCGAGTGCGCTGTCGCGTTCGGGCAGACCGAATGTGATCCGCTGACAGCGGCTACGCACGGTGGCCGGCAGACGCCCGGGGCGCTCGCTTACGAGCAGCAGCACGCTGTCGCCGGGCGGTTCCTCAAGGGTCTTGAGGAGGCTGTTCGCCGCCGCCAGCGTCATCGACTCGGCCGGTTCGATGCGGGCTACCTTGGAACGGCCGCCGCTGGTGAGATTGAGGCGCCCGGTGAGTTCCCGGATCCGATCGATCCCGATCGCCTTGCCGGGCTCTTCCGGGTCGATCCGGACCGCGTCGGGATGGGTGCCGGCCGTATATTCATGGCACGCATGGCACTCCCCGCACGGTGCCCGTTCGGTCGCCGCCGTACACAGCAGCGCCTGCATAAGCACGTCGGCGAAGCGGCCCTCGCCAGTCCCGCCCGGCCCGCTGACCAGCAGAGCATGCGGCAGGCGAGCGCCGCCGCGCAGGCGCTGCACGCGGTCCCAGCGCGCCTGCTGCCATGGCAGTACCGACGCAGCGGTCACGTGTCCCCCATGGCGGCGGCGACCACCTGCTCGCGGACCTGTTCCACCGGCCCGCTGGCATCGACCACCCGGAAGCGCCCGGGCTCGGCCCGTGCCCGTTCCAGATAGACCGCCCGGGCGCGCTCGAAGAAGACCGCCGTCTCGCGCTCGAAGCGGTCGGCCGCGCTACGGCCGCGGGCGCGTTCCAGGGCGACCGGCACGGGCGCATCGAGCAGGATCGTGCGGTCGGGGCGCAGCTCGCCCTGGACCCAGGCCTCGAGTTCCCGGATACGCTCGCACGACAACCCGCGCCCACCCCCCTGGTAGGCATAGGTCGCGTCGGTAAAACGGTCGCAGACGACATACCGGCCACTATCGAGCGCCGGTTGGATCACCCGCGCCAGGTGCTCGGAGCGGGCGGCGAACAACAGCAGGAGTTCAGTCTCCGCGAGCGGCGCGTCGCCGTCGGGATCCAACAGCAGCGAACGGATCCGGTCGGCTACCGGCGAGCCGCCCGGCTCCCGCGTGCGCACGGGCGATTGACCGCGCTCCTGCAGCGCGGTGACGACGGCATCGACATGGGTCGATTTGCCGACGCCCTCGATCCCTTCGAGCGTGATAAAGCGATTACCGCGAGACACGGTGCAAGCCAGCGCGCGGTAACGGGTTCATTCTTCCCCGCCCCCATCGTCGTGATTGTTACCGCGCAGACGCGTGGCGTCGCCCCCCAGTTGGTACTTCACGACGGCCTTGTTGTGCTCTTCCAGGGTCTCCGAGAAGACGTGGCGACCATCGCCGGTGGAGACGAAATAGAGCTCACCGCGGCGTTCGGGGTGGAGAGTGCCGTGGATGGCGGCACGCGAGGGCATTGCGATCGGTGTCGGCGTCAGTCCACCACGCGTGTACGTGTTGTAGGGCGTGTCTTTACGCAGATCGCGATAGCGGATATCGCCGTCGTATTCATCCCCCATACCGTAGATCACGGTCGGGTCCGTCTGCAGGCGCATGCCGCGTTCGAGGCGTTCCACGAACACCCCCGCGATCCGGGCGCGTTCGTCCGGGACCCCGGTCTCGCGTTCTACGATCGAGGCCAGGATCAAGGCCTCGTATGGGGAATCCAGTGGCAGCCCTTGCGTGCGGTTTTCCCATTCTTCGGCGAGTACGGTCTGCATCCGGTCGTACGCCCGCGCGAGCAGTTCACGGTCGGTGCGTCCACGCGAAAACTGATAGGTGTCCGGGAAAAAACGGCCCTCGGGATGCTGTTCGGGATAACCCAGTTCCGCCATGATCTCCTCGGGCGACAGCCCCTCGAGCGTCTGATCGATCGCGCCGTGCGTGCCTAGCGCGGTCATCAGCTGATCGAATGTCCAGCCCGGAATCACGGCGAACCGATACTGTTTGACGTCCCCCCGGACGAACTTTTCCAGTATCCGATACGGGGTCATCCCGGGCTCGATGACATACTCACCGGTCTTTATACGCCTGGCGTCACCGGTGAAACGCGCCGTTGCGCGGAGATACAGCGGTCGGTCGATCAGCCCCCTCTGCGCCATACGGTCCGCGATCCGCCGCACCGGATCACCCTGGTCGATCGTGAATACGACCTCCCTCCCCGTGTCGAGCCTGATCGGGCTGTGCAGGAAACGGAAAAAGTCGGCCGCGGTCACACCGGCGCCCACCGAGGCCAGCAGCACGACAAATCCCGCCAGCCAGGTCTTCCGGCGACGTCTAGCCATCAAGGGTCTCCAGGCGATCGATCAGATCTTGCACGACCGGGTCATGGGAACTGTACTGCAGATCGCCGATGCGCTCGACCGCTACGATGCCGCGCAGCGCACTGGTCACGAAGACGGCCGAAGCGCGTTCCACCTCGGGCGGCTCGACCCGTCGGACCTCGGTGTGGATTCCCAAGCACGTGGCTGCCTCCAGGACCTGGCGGCGCATAACGCCACTGACACCGCATTCGTCGAGTGCGGGGGTGACCAGCGTGTGATCTACAACGAGGAACAGGTTGGACATCACGCATTCCACTACCCGCCCGTCGGTGGCCAGCATGATGCCTTCGTCGATCGCCGGGTCGCTCCACTCCGAGCGCGCGAGCACCTGTTCCAGCCGGTTGAGGTGCTTGAGACCAGCCAGCGCCGGCTGCAACGCCAGGCGCGTCTCGCACCAGCGCAGCGAGAACCGTTGCGCGGGGTTTGATGGGGTCGTTGCAGGGTAGAACCCGACCACCCGCGTGGGCAACGGTTCCGGCGGCGGCGCATAACCACGCGGCCCGGGTCCGCGACTGACCGTGATCCGGGCAGTGCCCGATTCGCTACCGTCGCGGACGCACTCCAGTTCATGCGCCAGCTCATCGATCGAGGGAACGGGAATGGCCAAGCGCCGGCACCCGTCCACCAGGCGCTCGGCATGCGCCTGCCAGAACCGTGGCGCCCCATTGCGGATGGCAATGGTCTCGAACAGCCCATCGCCCAGCGAGAAACCGCGGTCGGTCACATCGACCGAGGCGCATTCCCTGCCGTTGACAATGATCCGGGGGGCGTCTGGGGAGCTCAAGGGCGGTGCGACACCGCGTACCGTCAGACCTGACGGAACACCAGTGTGCCGTTGGTGCCGCCGAACCCGAACGAATTCGAGAGCACGCTGCCGATCTTCATCGAGCGCGGTTCATGCGCCACGAAGTCGAGATCGCAGCCCTCATCCGGGTCATCGAGATTGATCGTCGGCGGTGCGACCTGATCGCGGATGGCCAGGATCGAGAAAACGGCCTCCAGACCACCGGCGGCGCCGAGGAGGTGCCCCGTCATGGACTTGGTGGAGCTGACCGCAAGCGCCGAGGCGTGATCGCCGAACAAGCTCTTCAGTGCCTGGACCTCGGCGACATCACCCACCTGGGTCGAGGTCCCGTGCGCGTTCACGTAGTCGATCTCATCCGGATCCATGCCGGCGTTGACCATCGCGTTGCGCATGCAGCGATACGCCCCATCCCCATTGGCGGCCGGCTGGGTCATGTGATGGGCATCCGCGCTCATGCCATAGCCGCAGACCTCCGCATAGATCCGGGCACCGCGCGCCTTGGCGTGCTCGTACTCCTCCAGCAAGAGCACACCGGCGCCATCGCCGAGTACGAAGCCGTCCCGGCCGCGATCCCAGGGACGGCTCGCGCGCTCGGGGTCATCATTGCGGGTCGACAGCGCACGTGCGGCTGCGAAGCCCGCCACTCCAAGCGGTGAGGTCGCATTTTCCGCGCCGCCGGCCACCATGACGTCGGCGTCACCGTATTCGATGAAACGCGCGGCGTCGCCGATGTTATGCGTGCCGGTGGTACACGCCGTGACGATGGAAATGTTCGGCCCCTGCAACCCGTAGCGGATCGACAGGTTGCCCGAGATCATATTGATGATCGTGGCTGGCACGAAGAAAGGTGACAGCTTGCGCGGACCGCCCTCCTCCAATACATCGACCGAATGCTCGATCTCGGGCAGTCCGCCGATGCCGGACCCGATCGAAACACCGATCCGGTCCCGGTTCCCGTCGGTCACTTCAAGCCCCGCGTCCTCGATCGCCTGGATGCCAGCCGCCATCCCGAAATGGATGAACAGCCCCATTTTCCGGGCGTCTTTGGGGGACAGGTACTGAGATACGTCGAAATCCTTGACCGACGCCGAGAAGCGCACACTGTAAGACGATACATCGAACGCGGAGATGGGTGCGGCACCGGAACGGCCGGCCAGGATCGATTCCCACGACGCCTCAACGGTGTTGCCCACCGGCGAGACCGCGCCGAGTCCGGTAACCACTACACGCCGTTTGCTCAAGCTGTTCATCCCCTGCGTTCCGGCAGAACGTTGCCACGGCCGGTCGCCCTGCAGGTAGAACCCCGAGCACGGACCAGCGAAAAGTCCTGCCCGGCCGGCTCACCCCTGCGCAATCCATCGTGCATCACGCTGGAATGAGTCGGCCGGCTGTCGTCAGGCCCGTTCAGCCGAGATTGTTGTTGATGTAATCGATGGCCTGCTGAACGGTCGTGATCTTCTCGGCTTCTTCGTCCGGGATTTCGCACTCGAACTCTTCCTCGAGCGCCATGACCAGCTCGACCGTGTCGAGCGAATCCGCGCCCAGATCATCGACGAACGAGGCGGCATTGGTCACTTCTTCTTCTTTGACGCCGAGTTGCTCGACGACGATTTTCTTGACGCGTTCTTCAACACTGCTCATGTCGGGTTGGTCCTCCGAACCTGGGTGGTGCAGCCCCTGGATTGCGTGCGGCGTATTGTAGGGGAATCACCCCTGCCTATCTACCCGCTTCGATACCGTTCGGTTCATAGCGCTGACGCCGAACGGGTTTTTATTATCAATACCTTAAAAAACATATCTCTACAGCAGGTCATGCGAATGCTGTCATGACATGTACAGCCCACCGTTCACGTGCAACGTGTGCCCGGTGATATAGGAGGCCTCCGGCGACGCCAGGAAAGCACAAGCATGCGCGACCTCTTCCGGGGTCCCGAAGCGCTCGACGGCGATCTCCTCCAGCAGCGACGCCCGCGACGCCTCAGGCAGCGAGCGTGTCATGTCCGTGTCTATGAATCCAGGGGCAACGCAATTGACCGTGATGCCCCGACTGCCGATCTCCTGAGCAAGCGACTTGGTGAAGCCGACCATACCGGCCTTGGCCGCCGCGTAATTCGCCTGTCCCGCGTTACCGGTGGCCGCGACCACGGAGGCCACATTCACGATACGTCCGCGCCGCGCCTTCATCATGCCCCGGATACAGGAGCGTGCGACACGGTAGATCGAACCCAGGTTGGTGTCGATCACTTCCTCCCACTCGGCATCCTTCATGCGCAGCAGGAGGTTATCGCGCGTGATGCCCGCGTTGTTCACGAGCACCGTAATCAGCCCGAACTCCGCCGCGATGGACTTCACCAGTGCGTCGACGCCGGCACTGTCACGGACATCCAGCGCCCGGCCCGCACCCCGGATACCTGCAGCCTCCAGGCTCTCACCGATCGCGGTGGCACCCGCCTCGCTGGTGGCGGTGCCGATCACGGTCGCGCCCTGGCGACCCAACTCCTGCGCGATCGCCTGGCCGATCCCTCGGCTCGCTCCGGTGACCAGCGCTACATCGCCATCGAGGCTCATGCTCCGTTCTCCCTGCAGTATTCGAGTGCCTTTTCGAGGCTGGCCGAATCCTCTACGGCAAAAGCCGTCATGGATCGATCGATCCGCCGCGCCAGGCCTGTCAGTACCTTGCCGGGCCCAAGCTCGATGAAGACCTCGGCTCCGGCGTCACGCAGCGCCTGGACCGAACCTGTCCAGCGCACGGGATTGTACAGTTGTCGCCGCAACGCCTCACGGATCCCGTCCACATCCACGTGTTCCGCCGCATCGACGTTGTGCACCACCGGCATTGCGGGCGCAGCGAATTCGATAGTGGCCATGTACTGGCCAAGGCGTGCCGCGGCGTCCTTCATGAGGCTGCTGTGGGAAGGTACCGACACCGGCAGCTCGACCGCCCGCTTCGCGCCCGCTTCGCGTGCCGCCTCGATCGCCTGGGCGACCGCGTCGGCATGGCCGGCGATCACGACCTGCCCGGGCGCGTTGAAGTTCACCGGCTCTACGATGCGCTCGGTCTGCAGGTGCTCGCAGATCTCGGCGACGCGATCGTCCTCGAGCCCCAGCAAGGCGGCCATGCCGCCCTCACCGGCCGGGATGGCATTCTGCATTAGCCGGGCGCGCTCGGCTACCAGGCGGATCGCATCCGCGAAACCGATGGACCCGGCCTGTACGAGCGCGGCGTACTCACCGAGGCTGTGGCCGGCCACACGGGCCGGCGCGGGGCCACCGGCCGCCGACCAGACACGCGCGACCGCGACATCCGCCGCCAGCATCGCCGGCTGGGTGTATTCGGTGCGGTTGAGTCGGTCATCCGGATTATCCCGGACGATGGCATGGAGGTCATAACCGAGGGCCGCGGATGCCTCCTGAAAGGTCTGCTCGACCTCGGGCCACTGCTCGGCAAGCGCGCTGAGCATACCGACGCTCTGAGACCCCTGGCCCGGGAAAACGGCTGCAATACGACTCACGCGTGGTCCTCCGTAGTCGATTCGTGATTGTCGGGAAGCGTTTCGGCCGGCTTCAGCGGGTCAGGCCGAGTACATCCTGCATGTCGTAGAGGCCCGGTCGCCGCCCGGCCATCCACGCTGCCGCCCGGACCGCGCCGCGCGCGAAGAGCATGCGGCTGGATGCACGGTGCGTGATCTCGATGCGTTCCCCGGGGCCGGCGAACAGAACCGTATGTTCGCCCACGATATCGCCCCCGCGGATGGTCGAGAACCCGATCTCCCCGGAGGCCCGCTCACCCGTGTGCCCCTCGCGCGCATAGATCGCCCGATCGCTGAGTTCCTCGCCCCGGCCCCTGGCGATCGCCTCGCCGAGGTACAGCGCCGTGCCCGAGGGTGCGTCGACCTTATGGCGATGATGCGCCTCGATCACCTCCGCGTCGTACTCCGGCCCGAGTGCACGCGCGGCCTGTTCAACCAGACCGGAGAGGAGATTGATCCCGACACCGGTATTGGGCGCGATCAGAACCGGGACGTAATGGCCGGCGGTGGCGACCTCGGCCCGCTGTTCGGGAGACAGCCCCGTGGTCCCGATGACGATCGGCACCTGTCGCTCCTGGCAGTGTGTGATCATCGCGAGCGTGCCTTCCGGGCGGGTGAAATCGATCACGACATCGAATGCCGCCGCGGCGGGATCGTCCGTGACGAGCACGCCGATCGGATCACCACCGGCGAGGACGCCGGCATCCTGCCCAAGGGCCGCCTGCCCCGGATGCTCCAGTGCAGCGCTGACCTCCAGGTCCGGGTGCTCCAGACAGGCGGCCACCAGATTCCGGCCCATGCGGCCGGCCGCACCGTTAATGGCGACTCGGGTCATCGATGCCTCACGTCCGCAGTGTCGGGGGGATCAAAGCCCGATATCTTCAAAGAATTTCTTCACCCCGTCCAGCCAACTGTTCTGCCGGGGGCTGTGCTTGCGCGTATCGTCTTCGAAGCTGGCCTGGAGTTCTTCGAGGATTTCCTGCTGCCGATTGGTGAGATTCACCGGCGTCTCGACGCGCGCACGGCAGAGCACATCGCCCTTGGCGCCGCCGCGGACCGGCTTCACGCCCTTGCCGCGCAGCCGGAAGACACGCTCGGACTGCGTCCCGGCCGGGATCTTGAGCTTCACGCGCCCGTCCAGCGTGGGCACATCGACCTCGCCGCCGAGCGCGGCCGTCGCGATATCGAGCGGGACATCGCAGATCAGATTGGCCCCGTCGCGCTCGAAGATCGGATGCGGTTTGACCCGGACCTCGACGTAGAGATCACCGGACGGCGCGCCATTCTCGCCCGGCTCGCCCTCGCCCGAAAGCCGGATGCGATCGCCGGTATCCACACCTGCCGGGACTTTGACCGACAGCGTCTTCTCTTCTTCCCTGCGGCCGCTGCCGCGGCACTGACCGCACGGGTCGTCGATCTGCTGACCGCTGCCCTGACAGGTCGGGCAGGTCTGCTGGATCGAGAAGAAGCCCTGCTGCATGCGCACCTGACCGATGCCGCGACAGGTGCCGCAGGTCTTCGGCGTCGAACCGGGCTTCGCGCCTGAGCCCTTGCAGGTCTCGCACTCGACGAGGGTCGGTATGCGGATCTCCGTTTCGGTCCCCTGGACGGCGTCCTCGAGGCTGATCTCGAGGTTGTAGCGCAGGTCGGCGCCGCGCCCGCGGCGGCGTCCACCGCCGAAGATGTCGCCGAACATATCGCCAAAGATGTCGGAGAAGTCGGCGCCGCCGAAACCGGCACCGCCCGCACCGCCGCCCGCGCTGCCGTCGACACCGGCGTGACCGAACTGGTCATAGGCGGCGCGCTTCTGCGAATCGGACAGGACCTCCGCGGCCTCTTTGGCCTCGCGGAACTTCTCAAGCGCGTCCTCGTCGTCGGGATTGCGGTCGGGATGATACTTCTGCGCCAGTTTCCGATACGCCTTCTTGATCTCGGTATCGCTGGCGTTCTTGCCGACCCCGAGTACTTCGTAATAATCCCGCTTGGACATGATCCTGGATCCTCCCCTGTGGTCACCGGTCGTTGCCCGCCGACCGATCGCACAAACGGAAACGTCCGCGACCGATCAGGGACCGGCCGGGACGTCCCGGCGACAACCAACTTCACGGCCCGCCGCAGCGGGCCGCCGAATCAGCTCTTCTTCGATTCGTTGTCGTTCACTTCCTCGAACTCGGCGTCGACGACCTCGTCATCCTGCCCGCTCTGCTGGCCTTCGGCCTCATCGGCATCGCCACCGGCCTGGCTCTGGGCGGCCTGGGCCAGTTCGCCCGATGCCTCGGACAGTTCACGGGTTCGGGTCTCGATGGTCTCCTTGTCGTCGCCCTTCATGGCCTCGCGGAGATTCTCGACCGCCTGCTCGACCTTCTGCTTCGCTTCGGCATCGATCTGGTCGCCGTATTCCTGCAGCGACTTCTCGGTGGCGTGAATCAGGTTGTCCGCCTGGTTGCGGGTCTCGACCAGTTCACGCTGTTTGCGGTCTTCCTCTTCGTGCGCCTCGGCGTCCTTGACCATGGACTCGATCTCGTCCTCGGACAGACCACTGGAGGCCTTGATCTCGATCGACTGCTCCTTGCCGGTCTGCTTGTCCTTCGCCGAGACGTTGAGGATACCGTTCGCGTCGATGTCGAAGGTCACCTCGATCTGCGGCACGCCGCGCGGTGCCGGCGGGATATCGCTCAGATCGAACCGGCCCAGGGACTTGTTGTCCTTCGCCATCTGGCGCTCGCCCTGCAGGACGTGGACCGTCACGGCGGACTGGTTGTCCTCGGCGGTCGAGAAGACCTGCGACGCCTTGGTCGGAATCGTGGTGTTCTTCTCGATGAGCTGCGTCATCACGCCGCCCATGGTCTCGATGCCGAGCGACAGCGGCGTCACGTCGAGCAGCAGGACGTCCTTGACGTCGCCGCCCAGCACGCCGGCCTGGATCGCGGCGCCGACGGCGACCGCCTCGTCCGGGTTCACGTCCTTGCGCGGCTGCTTGCCGAAGAACTCTTCGACCTTCTTCTGCACCAGCGGCATACGCGTCTGACCGCCGACGAGGATGATCTCGTTCACGCCGTTGGCGTTGAGGCCGGCATCCTTGAGCGCCGTCTTGCAGGGCTCGATGGTGCGGTTGACCAGATCCTCGACCAGCGATTCGAGCTTGGCCCGGGTCATCTTCATGTTGAGATGCTTGGGACCGCTCTGGTCGGCCGTGATGTACGGCAGGTTGATCTCGGTCTGCTGCGCGGCCGACAGCTCGATCTTCGCCTTCTCCGCGGCCTCCTTGAGGCGCTGCAGCGCGAGCGGATCATTGTTCAGGTCGATGCCGCTGTCTTTCTTGAAACTCTCGGCCAGGTAATTGATCATCGCGAGGTCAAAGTCCTCGCCGCCCAGGAACGTATCGCCGTGGGTGGACAGGACCTCGAACTGGTGCTCGCCGTCGACCTCCGCGATCTCGATGATCGAGATGTCGAACGTGCCGCCACCGAGGTCGTACACCGCGACCTTCTGGTCACCGCGCTGCTTGTCCAGGCCATAGGCCAGCGCTGCCGCGGTCGGCTCGTTGATGATCCGCTTGACGTCGAGGCCCGCGATACGCCCAGCGTCCTTGGTCGCCTGGCGCTGCGAGTCGTTGAAGTACGCGGGGACCGTGATCACGGCCTCGGTGACTTCCTCACCGAGATACTCCTCGGCGGTCTTCTTCATCTTCTGCAGGATGCGCGCGGAGACTTCCGGCGGCGCCATCTGCTTGCCGTTGGCCTCGACCCAGGCGTCGCCGTTATCGGCCTTCAGAATCTTGTACGGGACGTAGCGGATGTCCTTCTGGACCTCGTCCTCGTCAAACGCGCGGCCGATGAGGCGCTTCACGCCGTGAACCGTATTGTGCGGGTTCGTCACCGCCTGGCGCTTCGCCGGCGCGCCAACGAGTACCTCGCCGTCTTCGGCGAAGGCCACGACCGACGGCGTAGTACGCGCGCCCTCGCTGTTCTCGATCACCCGGGTGGTGTCGCCTTCCATAACGGCGACACAGGAGTTGGTCGTCCCGAGGTCGATACCGATCATCTTGCCCATGATGTTGCTTCCTCCAGCTCTGCGAAATTCTGTTTACGGCGCTGCGCCGTCTGTAACCGAAGTTGGGGTCGGCTGGCCCCATTTCAAGCGCTCTATTTGGCGACCATCACCAATGCGGGACGCAGCAGCCGGTCCTCGAGGCGATAGCCCTTCTGCATCACCTGGAAAACGGTGTTGCTGTCGTAGCCCTCGACTTCCTGCATCGACATCGCCTGATGGTAGTCCGGGTCGAACTTCTCGCCCAGGGGGTTGATCTCGACGATGTCGAACTTCTCCATCGCCTGCCCGAGCATACGCAGGGTCAGTTCGGTGCCCTCGCGCACCTTGGCGATGTCGGCGTCGTCCTGCTGTGCCGCGTCAACGCCCAGCTCGAGGCTGTCGCGGACGCCGAGCAGCTCGTTGGCTACTTTCTCGACCGCCTGCTTGCGCGCATTGTCGGCGTCTTTCTGCGCCCGTTTGCGGATATTCTCTTTCTCAGCCTCCGTGCGCAGCACGCGCTGCCAGTTCTCATCGGCACGCGCCTCGGCCTGCTCGAGCTCCGCGCGCAGGCGCTCGATCTCGGCCTGCGGGTCATCGGGCGTGTCGGCCGACGCGCCAGATCCTGCTCCGCCCGTCTGTGCCGAAGCCTCCGTCGCGCCGGCCTGTTCCTGTTCTTCGTCGCGCGCTTCTTCGCGCACGTCCCGCTCCGTTTCCGGCTGATCCGCGGACTGCTCGTTCGCCATGCTGCGCCTCCGTTACTGCTTGCAAACCGATCGGGTGCGCCGACGCAGGCCCCCGGCACGCGGCCGGGAACACGCGGCGCACCACTTGACTCAGCCCCATATGGGGCTCACGAACGGGAATTCAAGGCCGCACCGAGCAGTCGGGAGGTGACATCCACCACCGAGATCACCCGGTCGTATTCCATGCGGGTAGGACCGATCACGCCGAGCACGCCGACAACGTCGTTGCCCTGCGAATAGGGTGCAGCCACGATGCTGAGGTCGTCGAGCACCTCGTAGCCCGACTCCCGGCCGATGTAGATCTGCAGACCGTCCGCCTGCGAGCAGCGCTCAAGGAGATCGTAGAGATCGCGTTTGCGGTTGAAAGTCTCGAAAAGCGACTTGAGCTTGTCGACGTCCGAGAGTTCCTCGAAATTCATGAGGTTGGTCTCGCCGACGAGCACGAAATTCGCGTCCTCGCGCGTGCCGGTGTCGGGTGAGAAGGCCTTGCCGGCCATATCCACGACCGCGTCCATCATGCGGTCCAGCTCCCGGCGCGCCGCCCACAGTTCGCGCTGCAGCGAGGCGCGCACGTCGTTCAGGTCGCGGCCGCCGAACTGGCGATTGAGGTAATTGCTGGCCCGTTCCAGTTCCGTGCGGCTGTAATCGCGATCCGTGTGGATGACGCGGTTCTGGACCTCATGATCGTTGACCACCAGGATCACCAGCAGCCGCTGGTCGCCGAGCGGCAGGAACTCGATATAGCGCAGCTTCGACACCTCGCGCCGCGGCAGGGTGACGACGCCGGCCATGCTGGTGAATCCGGACAGGAACGAGGAGACCGACTCCACCAGATTCTCCGGTGCATCGTCGGCATCCAGCTGCAGTTGCTCGCGGAGCTCGGCCGCCGAGATCTGCCCCGCCGGTTTCATCCCGAGCAGGTGATCCACGAACAGGCGATAGCCGCGCTCGGTGGGCACGCGACCGGCCGAGGTGTGGGGCGCGCGGATGTAGCCCTGCTCCTCGAGGTCGAACATCACGTTGCGGATGGTCGCCGCACTCAGACCGAGCCCGGAAGCGCGGGCCAGGCTGCGCGATCCGATTGGCTCACCTGCACGGATATGCTGCTCGACCAGCACCTGCAGAAGGTGACGGCTACGCTCGTTCAGCGGGCTGGTGTTATCGGTGGCGACCATGGCGTCATTCTACCGAACGACCCGGACCCTTGGCACTCCCGCCGGGCGAGTGCCAAAACCCGGTTGATTGCCGCAATGGCCTATTTCCGGGCACGGCCGGCGCGGTAGAATAGTGGCGCCACGGGCTATGCCCGAACACCGGAGGCGCGATGAGCGACCCCCTCAATCCCATCCTGCGTCGCCCCACCGTGGGCGTACCGGTCGGCGACGTCACGATTGGCGGCGGCCATCCGGTCGTCGTGCAGTCGATGACCAACACCGATACGGCGGACATCGAAGCGACCGTACAGCAGGTCCGCGAACTGGACGAAGCCGGCTCCGAGGTCGTGCGGATCACGGTCAACACCGACGAGGCGGCGGCAGCGGTGCCGCATATACGCGAACGCCTCGACGCGGTCGGCTGCAATACGCCGCTGGTCGGGGATTTCCACTTCAACGGCCATAAACTGCTGTCGAACCACCCCGCCTGTGGCGAGGCGCTGGCGAAGTTCCGGATCAATCCGGGCAACGTAGGCAAGGGCAAGCGCCGCGACGAGCAGTTCGCGCAGATGATCGAGTTCGCCTGTCACCACGACAAACCCGTACGCATCGGTGTCAACTGGGGCAGTCTTGACCAGGACCTGATGGCGCGCTTGCTCGACGAGAACCAGCAGCGCGACGAACCGCGCGACCTCACGCTGATCAACCGCGACGCCGTGGTCGAATCCGCGATTGGCAGCGCCCTGCGCGCCGAGGAACTCGGTCTGCCGCGGAACCGGATCGTCCTTTCCTGCAAGATGAGCGGTGTTCAGGACCTGATCGCGGTCTATCGCGACCTCGCCGAGCGCGGCGAGTGGGCCCTGCATCTGGGCCTGACCGAGGCCGGTACCGGCAGCAAGGGCATCGTGGCCTCCACGGCCGCTCTGTCCGTCCTCCTTCAGGAGGGCATTGGCGATACCATCCGCATCTCCCTGACGCCGGAGCCCGGGGGTCCCCGGACCCGTGAGGTCGAGGTCGCACAGCACATCCTCCAGAGCCTCGGCCTGCGGGCGTTCGTCCCGAGCGTCATCGCCTGCCCCGGCTGCGGGCGCACGACCAGCACCTACTTCCAGCAGCTGGCGGAAGATATCCAGGGCCATCTGCGTCGCAAAATGCCCGAGTGGAAGGATGTATACCCGGGCGTCGAGGAGATGCGCGTGGCCGTCATGGGTTGTGTGGTCAACGGCCCCGGTGAAAGCCGCAACGCCCATATCGGCATCAGCCTGCCCGGCACCGGCGAGCGCCCGGTCGCGCCGGTCTACGTCGACGGCGAGAAGACCGTCACGCTCAAGGGCGACCATATCGCCGAAGAGTTCGAGGCGATTGTCGAGGACTACGTCGAGCGCAATTACGGGCACAGCGACACCCCGGCGTGAGCCGGTCGCGCCGGACCGCCCTGGTCATCGGCGATGGCCTCGCTGGCAGCGCCGTGGCGGCGGCCCTCGTCCGGCGAAGCTGGCGCGTCACCCTGATTGCCGATGACGGTGCCGGGCGCGCATCGGATGTCCCCGCCGCCGTCATGGCGGCCACCATCGGCGGCGCGACCGATCCGCTGACCCGGCTGCGCCGCCGCGGCCTGAACGTCACCGAGGCCTGGCTCGCTCACCTCGAGCGGGCTGGTTTCGACTGCGGCCGGATCGCACGCGGCAGCCTGTTGCTGCCGGGCAACGAGCGGGATCGGGCCCGGCATGGGCGGGTCCCGCCCGACGATCCGAGCGCGCGCCACGTCACACCGGCCGAGGCCCGCGCGGCCACCGGTATCGAGTCGCCCAGCGACGGTGTCCTGCACGGCCGCGGGGGCTGCATTCTCCCCGATCGGCTCGCCACCGCACTGCGATCAGTCCACGTGGACGCAATCCACCTCGTCCCCGGGCGGGTCGCTCGCCTGGTCCGGCACGCCGATGGCTGGACAGCGGAGAGCACAACGGGCGAGCCGCTGTCCACGGAGCCGACCGCGATCCTTGCGGCCGGAACCGCGTGCACGCGGCTGTGGCCGAACAGCCGCCGCTGGCTGCTCCCCGCCCGCGGCCAGGCCACCGCGTTTCGGGCAACCGCGGCGATCTCGGGTCCGCGATTGCCGATCTCCGGCGGCGGCTATATTACCCCCGCAATCGATGGCATCCACTGGGCGGGCGCGACGCTGCAGCGCGGCGATACCGACCCGCTACCCCGCGCCGAAGATGACCGGACGAACCTTGAGTTCGCCCGGACGTGTCTTGGTCTGGACGAGGTCCCGGACCCGCTGGACCGATTCGTCGGCTTCCGGGCCACCACACCCAACCGGATCCCGCTCGTCGGACGTCTCGCCGAACATCTCTGGATCACTGCCGGGCACGGCGCCCACGGCCTCCTGACCACACCGCTGGCCGCACACCTGCTGGCCGACGCCCTCGAAGGCCGCCACCACCCCCTCCTGCGTCTCCTCGACCCCGAGACCCGTCGCGACGGCCATCCCACGGATGCCAATCTGAAATAGCCAACCACCTTGACCCGACCGGCCCTCCCCGGGATAATTCCGCCTTCTCGACAGGCGCCCGTAGCTCAGTTGGATAGAGCGCATGGCTACGAACCATGAGGTCGGGGGTTCGAATCCTCCCGGGCGCGCCAGACATAAAAAAGCCGGCTCAATGCCGGCTTTTTTATGTCTGGCGAGTCCGCGAGATTCGATTCGAACCCCCGTTCGACCGATCGGCAGGAAGCCGATCGGCGCGAGCGAAGCGAGTCCCGAAGGGACGCGGCCCATGGAGGGGCCGCGCAGTCCTCCCGGGCGCGCCACATGGAAAAGGCCGGCTCAATGCAGGCCTTTTCCATCACCCACGGATCCGAACGCACCGATCTCCACGCACTACCGTAGGTTGGGTTGACGAAGGAAACCCGACACGTCGAGCCATTCCACCAATGACTCGGCCGATGGCTGTCGAAAATCACCCTCGTACCGTTGGGTATCGCTTCGCTCAACCCAACCTACGGCCCGCCCTGGTACCCTGTCGTGTACCGACCCGACTAAACCGAGCTACCACCCCCATGAACATCGAAATGCTCGACACCTTCCTCGATCTCCTCGAGACGCGGAATTTCAATCGCACTGCGGACAACCTGCACATCACCCAATCGACGGTCAGCGCCCGTGTCCGCGGACTCGAAGAGCAACTCGGCGTGCGCCTGTTCGTGCGCGGTCGTGGTGGTGCCGAGCTGACGCCGGAAGGCCAGAAATTCGAGAGTTACGCCGTAAATATTCGCCTCGGCTGGAACCTCGCGCGCCAGGAACTCGCGATGCCGTCCGGCTACCACGGCCAGCTCCGGGTCGCGATGCAGGTAAGTCTCTGGGACAAGCTTATCACCGACTGGGTGGCTGAACTCCGCCGCACCCTCAGCGACACGGCCGTGCACGTCGAGTCGGATTACTCCCGGGCGATGATCGACGAGATCGTGTTCGGCAATCTCGACGTCGCCGTCATCTACACCCCGGAGTACCGTCCGGAACTCGCGGTCGATTACCTCTTCGACGAGCGCTTCAGTATGGTCACGACGACACCGTGTGCACTGGAAGACGTGCTGCCCGAATCGTATCTGTTCGTCGCCTCGAGCCCGTACTTCAAGGCGCGCCACGGTGAACTGTTGCCGCAGCTCCAGCATGCGCCCCTGTCGATGGGGCTCAGCAACATGACGATCGCCTATCTGCGCCAGCACCCCGGGATCGCCTATCTGCCGGAGCGCATGAGCCGGCCGCTGACGGACTCGGGCGATCTGTTCCCGGTCGAGGGCGCTCCCATCATCGACCAGCCCGTGTATGCGACCTACGTCTCCCGTCACCGCTACCGGCCGAACGTGAAACACGCCCTCGCACTGCTGTCGGCTCTGGACGTCAACGCCCCGGGAATTCCCGAGTCGCCCGGGGACCCGTAGGTCGGACTTCGGCCCGACACGCGAAAGCCACTGACCTTTCGGAATAAACCCTATCTGCGCGATGCCGGTTCCTGTCCGCGCCGGCAATGATCCGAGGGACTCGCAAGCGCCGCCACTTTCACTGCCACGCCACGACGAAACCCAGCACGATCGCCGCCATGAACAGTGTCTCCGCGACCATAAGGGCAACGGCGAGCCAGCCCACACGGGCGAGCTCACGCAGATCGGTCTTCATGCCGATCGCGGCAATGGCGCAGATCAGGCACCAGCGCGACACCTCGGTTGCCCCGCCGGCGACGGCGTTCGACAACAGGCCCAGGCTGTTCAGCCCGGCGATCACGATGAATGCAACCAGGAACAGGGGGAACGGCAGCCGTCGCCACCAGGGTACGTGTGCCGCGCGCTGCCCGTTCTCGCGGCGAAAGAGCATCGCGATGGCGAGGACTATCGGCGCGAGCATCGCCACGCGCAGGAGCTTCGTGACCGTGGCCGTATCACCCGCCGTCTCCGACACCATGTACCCTGCGCCGACAACCTGGGCGACGTCGTGAATGGTCGCCCCGAGGAACAGCCCCGCCGACCACTCATCCAGACCGACGACAGAGGAGACCAGGGGATAGAGAATCATGGTCAGCGTACCGAGCGTGGTTACACCGACGATCGTAAACAGCGTGTCCCGTTCGGAGTGTTCGTCGCGTGGCAATACGGCCGCGATCGCGAGCGCGGCCGAGGCACCGCAGATGCCGACGGCGCCGCCGGTGAGGATCCCCTGACGCCCGCTAAGCCCGAAGGCCATCGCCATGAGGCGCCCAAAGATGACGGTCGCGATCACCGTGGCGATCACGAGCGCGATGCCCCCCGCGCCGAGACCGCCGATCTGCTCGAGACCGATCCGGGCGCCCAGCAACGCGACCCCGACGCGGAGTACCTCCCGGGCCGAGAACTCGATGCCAGGGGCCGTACGCGCCTCTTGCGCGAGGAAGTTGAACGCCATGCCCAGCAGCAGCGCGTACAGCAGGGTCGGTCCGCCGTAGTGATCCGACACGAACACGGCCGCCATCGCGATCGTGATCGCGGTCAGCAATCCCGGCCATAACCCCTTTAAACGCGCGAATCCGCGTCGCGTGGCTGCAGCGGTCAACGACAAAACGGGTCTCCTATGGGAGGGGAGCAAGCGCTGTGCGGCCCTCCCCGGGGTTAGCGGGCCAGCCGGGGAGCCTGACGGGCTTCCCCGATTCGATCAATCGATCCTCCTGGCGGCAACGATCGCGAACGCGCATGGCCGATTCACGATACCGATTGATAACGCAGCCAAATCGATTTTAGCGGTCAATACAATTCCCGGCTCAGAACGCCCTGCACAACCTGTCAAGCCGGGAGGCCCGAATGACCGAATCACTGCAGCCCGCCGCGATCCACACCCTGCCCGGATGGAAGACCGGGCGGATGACCATGCGTTGCCTGCGGGTGCAGGCCGAGACCCGCGATGTCGCCACCTTCACCTTCCGGGCGGAGGCGCCGATGCTGTTTGATTTCCAACCCGGCCAGTTCGTCATCATCGAGCCCGTCATCGACGGCCTCACTGTGCCGCGCTGCTACTCGGTCTCAAGCACGCCTTCGCGGCCCTGTACGTTTAGCATCACCGTCAAACGGGTACCTGATGGACTCGTTTCGAATTGGCTCCACGACCACCTGCGTCCCGGCGACAGCCTGACCGTCTCGGCCCCGCAGGGCGATTTCAATATCGTCGACCGCCCGGGCGAACGGATCCTCATGCTGTCGGGCGGCAGCGGCATCACGCCCGTGATGTCGATGCTGCGCTGGCTGCATGACACGGCCACGGACGTGGATATCCACTTCGTCCATGCCGCGCGTTCGCCCGAGGACATCATTTTCCGACCCGAACTCGAGGCGCTGGCGCGGGCGAATGATGGACTGCAGCTGTCGGTGACCTGCGAGTCCACCGGCGACGAGGCCTGGTTCGGTTATCGAGGTCGGCTGAATGAATCGATGCTCCAGCAGATGGTCCCGGACCTGATGCAGCGCACCGTGTTCGCCTGCGGCCCGGAACCGTACATGGAGGCCGTGCGCGACATCCTCGGTGGCCTCGGTTTGCCCGCCGAGCAATATCACGAAGAGAGTTTCGGGGGTGGGCCGCCGGTCGCGCCCGCCGTGCCTGCCGCGCCCGCTGAGAACCCGGAGCCTGCGATCGACGCGGGCGACGACGATGCCGGTGACGTAGTTACGCCGGTCCAGACCGGGTGCACGGTCCGCCTCGCCCGCACCGGTCTCGAGTTTACCTGTGCGCCCTCACAGACCCTGCTGCAGGCGGCGCAGAACAATGGCGCATGGATCCCCTGCGCCTGCCAGATGGGCGTATGCGGTTCCTGCAAGGTCCTCAAGACCGCCGGCGACACGCACATGCAGCACATGGGCGGGATCTGCGACGACGAAGAAGCGGCCGGCTACGTGCTCGCCTGCTGCACGTACCCGACCGGCGCCGTGGAACTCGACTGCTGACGCGGCCAGCGGCGTTCCCCCGCCTTCAGGTATCCGCTCCCGTCTGGCCGACCAGCCAGTCCCAGAAGATCTGCGCGTCCGGGCGTGGATCGCGGCCCGCGACCCGGGTAACGAAGAAGGACTCGTCGGTCTCAAGCCACAGATCGAATGGCGCCACGAGCGTCCCTTCCGCAAGCGCGGTCTCGACGAATCCGCTGCGCGCGAGCGCGATCCCGGCGTCGCGCATGGTCAGTGCCAGCACTACCGCCATCGTGTCGCCGATCAGCGGCGTGGTCCGATCGAGCAGATCCTCGGCCCCGACCCAGGCGAGCCACTGCGGCCAGCCGGTCGCGAATCCCGCCGCGTGCAGCAGATGACGGCCGCTGAGGTCCTCCGGATCCTGGAGTTCACGCGCGGTTGCGGGTGTGCACACCGGAGCCAGCCGTTCATGCGTGAGGCGCTGGCACTCGACACCGTCCCAGTCACCATGTCCGTAACGGACTTCCAGGTCCGCCCCGTCGAGATCGAAATCGTTCGGCCAGACCGCCGTGGTGATCCGCAGTGAAACCTGCGGGTGGGCGCGTTGAAAATCATGAAAACGCGGCGCCAGCCAATGCGCCGCGAAGGCCGGTGTCGTGCGCACGGTCAACGGGGCGTCACGGGGCGTTCCAAAGGCCTCCGCGATCCCGGTCGACAGGCGTTCGAAGGCCTCGGTGACCGCCGGCACGAAGGCCTGCCCCGCCTCCGTCAATTCCAGGCCCCGCGCGTGGCGCAGGAAGAGGGTCTGACCGAGTTGGTGCTCCAGTAGCCGTATGCGCTGGCTGACCGCGGCCTGGGTCACCCCGAGTTCGCGTGCGGCATCGGTGAAACTCATGTGACGCGCCGCGGCGTCGAAGGCGTGCAGCGTCTGAGCGGGAGGAAGACGACGTGACATGGATTTCCAATAATCAGGATATAAATAAATTATACCCGCTCCCCCGGTATTATTCGTTTGTCGCCTGCGCGGCCCGTGCCCAGACTGCGCGGCGCATCAACGCCCGACGCAAGGAGACATACCGCATGACCGCCGAAGCCCTCGCAACAGAGCAGCCCGACAACGTCGATATGGGCGAACTCGCGCCGTATGCAGGCGGGCCACGCCTCACGGACGCGGAAAGCCGTCACGGCGCGGTCAGCTTGACCTGGGCCGACGGCACGCGTGCCGATTTCCCGCTGATGTGGCTGCGCGACCACTGCGCCTGTGCCCAGTGCCGGCATCCGCGGACCCGCGAGCGGCTCGTACGGATTATCGATCTCCCCGAAACCCTGCCCGAACCAGCGGTCACACTCACGGCATCCGGCGCACTCCACCTCGAATGGCCCGCCATGTCCGGCTTCAACGTTCACGAAAGCCTGTTCGATGCCGGCTGGCTGTACCAGCGCGCCGACGCCTACCGGGCCGATCCGCTCGACGTCGATCGCAAAATCCCCTGGACATCGGCGATCGCCGACGCACTGCCGGTGGCGGACCATCACGCCTTTATGCACACGGAGGCCGGTCTCTGCGATTGGCTGCAGGCACTCGACCGCTATGGTTTCGCCTTACTGCGCAACGGGCCGACGGAGCCGGGTGAGGTCATTCGCGTGGCCGAACGCGTCGGCTGGCCGCGCGAGACCAACTTCGGGCGGCATTTCGATGTCGTCTCGATGCCCGATCCGAACAACGCCGCCTACACAGCGGTCGCGCTGGAACCGCACGTCGATCTGCCCAACTGGCAGCGCCCGCCCGACTTCCAGTTGCTCTATTGCCTGGCCAACGAGGCTGAGGGCGGTGAATCGACGCTGACCGATGGGCTGGCCGTCGCATGGGCGCTGCGCGATCGCGATCCCGATGCCTACCGCATCCTGACCGAAACGCGGATCGACTTCCGTTTCCAGGACGAGAATGCCGATATCCATTACCGGGGGCCGGTGATCGGCTGCGACGACAACGGCAACCCGAGCGTACTGCGCTTCAACAACTGGATCCGCGACACCCTGCGCCTGCCCGCCGCCGAGGTGGACGGGTTCTACCGTGCCTACCGGCGCTTCTGGGGCATGCTGCGCGACCCCGCCTGGACCCTGCGCTTCATGCTGCGCCCGGGCGAGATGATCGCCTTCGACAATCTCCGTGTTCTGCACGGGCGCGATACGTTCGACCCGAATACCGGGCACCGCCATCTGCAGGGCACCTACCTCGACCGTGACCTGATCCGGTCACGCCAGCGGGTTCTGGAACGCGCGACGGCCTAACCGCCAACACCGCGTTCTATCGTTTCCGCACATGACGACACAACCATGGGGGATAACCATGAAACGACAACGATCGATCCGAAACGCCGCCGCCATCGGCGCAGCCGTATTGATCACCGCCATGCTCCTGCTGCCGCTGCGCGCGGCCGCGGCCGAGCCGGTGCGCTTCGCCATCCAGGCGTGGCCGGGCGTGACCGTGAAGACCGAGGTCGCCCGGCAGCTGCTGGAGAGCATGGGCTACGCCACCGAGCTGCAAGAGCTCGAGCCGCAGTTCGTTTACCAGGGCATCCGCAGCGACGACGTCGACGTCTCGCTCGGCGCCTGGATGCCGGCACACAAGGACATGGTTCAGCCCCTGCTCGATGACGGCGTCGCGCGCCAGCACGCCGCCAACCTCGAGGGTGCGATCCAGGGCCTGGCCGTGCCGGCATACACGTACGAGGCCGGCATCAAGCGCGTCGAAGATCTGGTGGAGAACGGCGACCAGTTCGGTAAGGAGATCTTCGCGATCGGGGCCGGCGCGGCCATGACGCGTGCGTTCCAGGATGCGGTCGACGAGGACTACATGGACCTCGGCGACTGGACGGTGACGCCCAGCAGCACCGCCGGTATGCTTTCGCAGGTCGACCGGGCAACCGGCCGGGAGGAACACATCGTCTTCCACGGCTGGAAGCCGCACTGGATGGACGTGCGCTTCGACATCCGCTTCCTCGAGGCCGACCCGCAAGGCCGTCTCGCCGGCATGGAGACGACTGTCTATACGATCGTCGCCGATGGCTGGCCCGACAAGAACCCTCAGGCATCGCGGTTCCTCGAGCAGTTCAGGGTGCCGCTGGAGGCGCAGAGCCTGTGGATCGACGGCTTCAGCCGCAAGGATCGCGACCCGCAGAAGGTCGCCCGCGACTGGATCGAGGACAACCTCGACGTGGTCGAGCAGTGGGCGGAGGGCATCGAGAGCGCCAACGGCGGCTCGGGCATCGAGGCCATCCGCAGCGAATACGGCGGCTGATCGACGTGACCTGGCGGACGGGTGCCGGAACAACGACACCCGCCGCCATGGGTCCCGGTTTTCCGCAACCGGGAATCCACGACGCCTTTGTGTCACACGATGATCATCGTGCCGCACCGGGTGGATCTGATCGCGAGCAAGCTCGCTCCTGCATGACGTCCGCACCGCACAGGGCCTGTCTGGCGCGGTGGGAGCGAGCTTGCTCGCGATCGCCTGATGATCCCGCCAAACGCGATCACGACCACCCCGCCCTCCTCCCCGCGCCGACCGTAATCACATGTGAACGTACAGATCGTCCCCGTCGATCGATACATCGAAGGTCTTCGCCTTCATCTTCGGATCGGCCAGCGCCTCACCCGTACGGATATCGAACTCCCATCCGTGCCACGCACAACGGACCAGTTCGTTGCGGCGTCCGTATTCGATACCGAAATCTCCGGCATCGATACCGGTCCCGCACTGCGGGCCTTCACAGAGCTGACCACCACGGTGCGGGCAGATGTTCAGCATGGCGTGATAGTCGCCATCGATCTCAAAGATGCCGATCGGCATGTTGTTGATGCGCACGATCTTCTGTTGCCCGGGTGCGACTTCGCTCGCCTTGCAGGCGTGAATGCCCTGTCCATTCATCATCGATCTCCCGGATGCCTCAGGCCGTGACCGCGGCGGCGGCCTCGGTCGTGTTGCTGTTGCGCAGACGCCGATAGACCTGCAAGGCGTTATTGCCGAGCACGTCGCTGCGCCACTGCGGCGGGATATGCAGTTTCTGTACGTCGTCGTAGTCCCAGTGCGGGTAGTCGGACGCGAACATCAGCGTCTCGCGGCCGTACATCGCATCCAGGATGCTCCACAGGTGTTCGACCCCGGTTTCGGGCTGCTCCAGCGGCTGAGTCGTGAAACGGATATTGCGCCGGAAGTACTCGCTCGGGAGCATCTTGAGCCAGGGCGTCTCCTTGCGCAGGGCCTTGTAGTCGGCGTCCAGGCGCCACAGGATCGGTGCGGCCCAGGCGACCCCGCACTCGATGACGATGAAGTACAGCTCCGGCCATTTCTCGAACACGCCCTCGGCGATCATGCTCGCCACGTGGGTCTGGGCCGACTGGCCGAGGATGGCATGCGTCTCCCAGAAGTAGCGGGTGGGCCCGGCCGCGATCGGGTTTGTATTGATACCGCCCTGCCCACCGAGATGGATCGCGAACGGCAGGCCGACCTCGGCACAGGCCTCGAAGATCGGATGATAGAACGGATTTCCGTAAGGCCGTTCCGCACCGTGTGATGCCAGCACCTGCACCATGTCGCTGCGGTGCCCGAGCCGACGGATCTCCTGCGCCGCCAGATCCGGCGCCTGGGGCGCGATCATGATCGACCCCTTCAGGCGGCTGTCGCGCGCGAGCCATTCATCGATCATCCAGTCGTTGTACGCCCGCACCAGGGCGGCGGCATAGAACGGATTGGCGATCGTCGAGGCCTCCATGGCCTCATCGCCCGTCATGATCGCGTAGTCGATACTGTAGGCGTCGAGATGCTTCTCCTTCATGACCCGGTAATGGTCTTCCTGGGTCTGCGGATTGATGTCCATCCGTTTGAACCCTTCCGGGTGCAGCCACGGGCGATTCGCGTTGGGGAACGAGCCGCGCGGCCCCGGCTGCTCGCCGCGCGTGAAATAGTCGCGGTGGTATTCATCGAGGTACGGCAGCAGTACTTCCGCCGAGCTCCAGTAGTTGTGGCAATCGCAGTCGATGATCACGGTTGATTCCTCCAGTTGTCGGGTACCACGGTCCGGGCCACTGCAGGGGCCGGACGGCGGGGTCATCCCGTTGCGGGACTTGCGATGCAGATTAGGCGTGGCGGGGCTATCGAACAAACGAATGTGATGGCGTTTTTGATCGGTTTTTGCGATTGGGGGCTGATTGGGAGGTGGGGACGGACGATTCTTGCGCTGAAGCGATGTAGCCCGGATGGAGTGACGCGGAATCCGGGGAACCGGGGACGCCGATACAACGGGGCGCCCTGGTGTATCTGAACCTTCCCGGATTTCGGCTTCGCCTTCATCCGGGCTACGGGGCGTGGATTGGTAGCTCGTCCGTTGGTGCTGGGTGCGAATTGGTGGAGAGAGAGGGATAGATGGCGGCCATCCATGGCCACCACCCCTTCGGGGCGCCTCCCGCTGGTCGGCGTCGCCAATCGGCTTTCCTGCCGATTGGTGCGCGGCCCGTCCATGGGCCGCGTCCTTTGGAGTCGCTTCGCTCGCGCTGATTCGCTCCCGGCGAATCAGTCGAACCGGGAGGGTTCGGCCCACCTCTCTACGCCATACAAAAAAAAAGCCCCGCGATTGCGGGGCTTTTTTTTGTATGGCGGAGAGAGAGGGATTCGAACCCTCGAAGGGGCTATCAACCCCTTACTCCCTTAGCAGGGGAGCGCCTTCGACCACTCGGCCATCTCTCCGTTGTTCTCGCTCGCGACCAACGATGGGGATCGAGAGCTTACAGACTATGGGGTCACCCGGGCAACCGGGTGACCCCGGGGGATCAGCTCTCGTCTACGGGATCCTGCTCGTTCTTGATGCGCTCGTAGATCTCTTCACGATGCACGGCGACATCTTTCGGGGCATTCACTCCGAGTCGGACCTGATTTCCCTTGACCCCCAACACGGTTACGGAGACTTCGTCTCCGACCATAAGGGTCTCGCCTACGCGGCGCGTAAGGATCAGCATGATTTCATACTCCTGTCGGTCTTCACCTCGAATCGGCAGGGATTGACCTCCCAATCGAACCCCGGTCCATTGCCTGCGCCGCCCCTCTTTGCGGGGGTCTGGTTGCTTTTCTCTGACGCGTATAGGCTAGTTCAATTCTCCCACGGCCTTCGCCGGAGCGTCCAGTCCGAACGCTGCGTGCAGGGCGCGCACGCCGAGCTCCAGGTACTTCTCGTCGACCACGACCGAGATCTTGATCTCGGAGGTCGAGATCATGTGGATATTGATCCCCTCGTTGCCCAGCGCCTCGAACATCTGACTCGCGATACCTGCATGCGAGCGCATGCCCACGCCCACGAGCGAGATCTTGACGATATTTTCGTCGCCATCGACCCGTTCCGCCCCGATTTCCTCGGTAACGCCGCGGACCAGTTCCAGCGCCTGCTGGTAATCATTGCGGTGCACCGTGAACGTGAAGTTGGCGATACCGCCCGCCGAGGCCACGTTCTGCAGGATCATGTCGACTTCGATGTTGGCATCGGAGACCGCCCCGATAATCCGGCGGGCGATACCCGGCTGGTCGGGTACGCCGGCGACGCGGATCTGCGCCTCGTCACGGTTGAAAGCGATGCCGGAAATGACGGCGTCTTCCATTTCGGGCTCCTCATAGGTGATCAGGGTGCCGGCGTTCTCCTGGAAGCTGGAGAGCACGCGCAGGGGCACGTTGTACTTGCCGGCGAACTCGACCGAGCGGATCTGCAGGACCTTGGCGCCGAGGCTCGCGAGTTCGAGCATCTCCTCGAACGTGACCCGGTCGAGACGGCGGGCGCGGGGCTCGATCCGGGGGTCGGTGGTGTAGATCCCGTCGACATCGGTGAAGATCTGGCACTCATCGGCCTTGAGCGCGGCCGCCAGGGCGACCGCGGAGGTATCGGAACCGCCGCGCCCGAGGGTCGTGATATTGCCCGCGGCATCGACGCCCTGGAAGCCGGCGACGACCACCACGCGGCCGGCTGCGAGATCGGTATTGATGCGCTCCCGGCCCACGCTCTTGATCCGGGCCTTGTTGTGCGTCTCGTCGGTCTGCACCGCGACCTGACCGCCCGTGTACGAGCGCGCCGGGCAGCCGCGCTTCTCCAGTGCCATCGCGAGCAGCGCGATCGTGACCTGCTCCCCGGTCGACATCAGTACGTCGAGCTCACGCGGTGTGGGCTTCGCCATGATCTGCTTCGCGAGATCGATCAGGCGATTGGTCTCACCGCTCATGGCCGAAACGACCACGACCACGTCATGCCCCTGCTCACGCGAGGCCTTTACGAGATCGGCGACATGCTCGATGCGCTCAATGGTGCCGACAGAAGTGCCGCCGAATTTCTGCACATACAGGCTCATACCGCGTCGCAAACTCCCGTGGCTGCGGTTTCAGGGATATCGAGAATAGACGTATTCGGAACGACTGGCGACATTCAGCCCAGCTGCTCGCGGACCCAGCGCGGGACATCAGCGAGGGCATCATCCAGCCCGGCGGGATCGTTCCCCCCGGCCTGGGCCATATCCGGGCGGCCGCCGCCCCTGCCGCCGACAAAACCCGCCACGTGATTGACGAGATCGCCGGCGCGGATACGGCCGGTCTCCCCGTTGGTGACGCCGGCGACCAGCTGGACTTTGCCGTTCGCGACCGTTGCGAGTACGACGGCGGCGGCACCGAGGCGTCCCTTGAGGCCGTCAACGGTCTCGCGGAGCGTCTTCGAATCGGCATCGTCGAGTCGCGCGGCCAGCACCTGCAGGCCATCGATCTCAACGGTCCGGGCGGCGAGATCGCCGCCCGCCTGGCTGGCCAGCCGTGCCTTGGCCTGCTCCAGTTCCTTGTCCAGCCGGCGGCTGCGCTCGGTCAACTGCTCGACCCGGTTCTCGACTTCGTCGAGGCCGGCATTGACGGTCTCCGCGATCCGGCGCAGCCGGTCGTCCTGGGCCTGCAGCGATTCGATGGCCCTCGCCCCGGTGACCGCCTCGATCCGGCGCACGCCAGCGGCCACACCGGTTTCCGAAAGCACCCGACACAGTCCGATATCCCCGGTACGGTCGACGTGGGTGCCGCCGCACAGTTCCAGCGATTCCGGCCCGATGCGCAGGACCCGGACCTGGTCGCCGTATTTCTCCCCGAACAGGGCCATCGCACCCTCGGCGACCGCCTCTTCCATGCGCATCTCGCGCACCTCGACCGGGCTGTTGCGCCGGACCTCCGCGTTGACGAAACGCTCGATCTCCGCGAGCTGCGCGCGCGTGACCGGCTCGAAGTGCGAGAAGTCGAAGCGCAGGTGATCGGGATGCACCAGTGAGCCTTTCTGTTGCACATGGTTCCCGAGTACATGGCGCAGCGCCGCGTGGAGGAGGTGTGTCGCCGAGTGATTGCGCCGGGTGTCACTGCGGCGCTCGGCATCGATGCTGGCCTGAACGGGTGTGCCGATCTCGAGTCGCCCGGAGAGCAAACGGCCGATGTGCGCACTCGCCTGCCCTTTCCTGCGCGTGTCCTCGACCTCGAACACGGTGTCGCCCGTGTTGAGCCGACCACGATCACCGACCTGCCCGCCGGCCTCCGCGTAGAACGGCGTCCGATCCAGGAAGACCATGCCGGCCTCACCGGTCTCCAGCGCCTCGACGGCCTCGTTGTCGCGGTAGAGCGCGATAACACGCCCTTCGTCGGCATCGCGCTCATAACCGCTGAACGCGCTGCTCACATCGACCTGTACGTCCGACGACAGGTCCACCCCGAACTGGCTCGCGGCACGCGAGCGACGCTGCTGTTCTTCCATGCAGCGATTGAAGCCGGCGCGGTCGACCCGCAGGCCATGCTCACGGGCGATATCGGCGGTCAGATCCCAGGGGAAGCCGTAGGTGTCGTACAGACCGAAGGCGACGTCCCCGGGGATGGTCGAGGCCGGATCCAGCTCCGCGTCGTCGTCCTCTTCGTCCGGCGGCGTATCGCGGTAGTCCTCACGCGGGGTCAAACCCGACATGGCGTCGTCGAGCAGTTTCATGCCCTGGGCGAGGGTTTCCTGGAATCGCCGCTCTTCCTTGAGGAGCATCCGTTCGACCAGTTCGCGCTTCTCTACCAGTTCCGGAAACGCCTCGCCCATCTCGTGGATCAGCGGCTCGACGAGGCGGTGGAAGAACGGTTCGCGCAGGCCGAGCTGGTAGCCATGCCGCGCCGCCCGGCGGATGATCCGGCGCAGGACGTAGCCGCGACCTTCGTTGGACGGCAGGACGCCATCGACGATCAGGAACGCGCAGGAGCGGATATGGTCGGCGATGACCCGCAGCGAGGCGTTGTCCCGCTCTTCGGTCTGCGCCAGGTCGGCGACCGCGTCGAGCAGCCGACGGAACAGGTCGATCCCGTAGTTGTCATGCACGCCCTGCATGACAGCCGCGATCCGCTCCAGACCCATGCCGGTATCGACGCAGGGCGCGGGCAGCGGGTTCATCGTCCCGTCCGCGTCGCGGTCGTACTGCATGAACACGAGATTCCATATCTCGACGTAGCGATCGCCGTCCTCGTCGGGCGTGCCCGGCGGCCCGCCGTCAATGCCCGGACCGTGGTCGTAGAAGATCTCGCTGCAGGGGCCGCAGGGTCCGGTGTCACCCATCTGCCAGAAGTTATCGCTCCCGGAGATTCGCGCGAAACGCTCTTCCGGAATTCCGATATGGTTCAGCCACAGGTCGGCCGCCTCGTCGTCGTCGACGTAGACCGTGACCCACAGGCGCTCGGCGGGTAGCCCGAACTCTTCGGTCAGCAGCCCCCAGGCGTACTCGATCGCTTCCTTCTTGAAATAGTCGCCGAAACTGAAGTTGCCGAGCATCTCGAAGAAGGTGTGATGGCGCGCCGTATAACCAACGTTCTCAAGGTCGTTGTGCTTGCCACCCGCACGCACGCAGCGCTGACTGGTTACCGCCCTTTTGTAGTCGCGCTGCTCGTTGCCAAGGAACACATCCTTGAACTGCACCATGCCGGCGTTGGTGAACAGCAGGGTCGGGTCGTTCGCGGGCACGAGCGACGCGGACGGCACGATCCGGTGGCCGCGCTGCTCGAAGTATTCATGGAAGCGGCGCCGCAGTTCGGCGCTGCCCATCCAGTTCGTATCGTCACGGATTTCGGCGTCTGCCACGGTTATGTCCCCGTCGCGGAGTAATCAGTCATCCGCATTGTCGTAATCGGTGACCCGCCGGATGATCCCGGCGGGGAAGCCGCGCCCCTGCAGGAAACGCATGCGTTTCGACAGCTCGGCGCGCGTATCCGGGGCCAACACGCCGAAGCGGCGCTCCAGCGCATCACGCGCCAGCGCCGTCCACTCATCTTCGAAAGGCGCCAGCGCCGTATCGATGAGGTCGCCCTGGACGCCCCGTTCGCCGAGCGCCGAGCGCAGCTTCAGCGGCCCGTCACCACGCGCCACACGCTGCTCGACGAACAGCATCGCGAACCGCTCGTCGCTCTGCAGCCCCTCGGCGGCGAGGCGCTCGATCTCGGCGTCGATCGCATCACGCCCGTAACCGCGCCGCTCGAGCTTGGCGGCCAGCTCCCCCGCCGCGTGCTCGCGGCGCGCGAGCAGGCGCACGGCGGCCTCATTGAGCTCGGGGTCGCGGTCGTCGTTATCCCTGTTCGGAGCCGGCAGCTTCCGTCTCCTCGGTCTCTTTACCCGATTTCGCTGGCTTGGCCAGCAGCAGATCGCGCAGCTTTTGCTCGATCTCCTGCGCGGTTTCGGGGTGTTCCTTCAGGTAATTGCGGACATTCTCCTTGCCCTGCCCGATGCGCGTACCGTTGTAGCTGTACCAGGCGCCGGATTTGTCGACGATGGCGTTCTTCACGCCGAGGTCGATCAGCTCGCCTTCGACCGACACGCCCTCGCCGTAGAGGATCTCGAACTCGGCCTGGCGGAACGGCGGCGCCATTTTGTTCTTGACGACCTTCACGCGGGTCTCGTTGCCGATGACCTCTTCGCCCTTCTTGATCGAGCCGATCCGGCGGATATCCAGGCGCACGGAGCTGTAGAACTTGAGGGCGTTGCCGCCGGTGGTCGTCTCCGGACTGCCGAACATGACGCCGATCTTCATACGGATCTGGTTGATGAAGCAGACCATCGTGCCCGATCGCTGGATGTTGGCGGTCAGCTTGCGCAGGGCCTGCGACATGAGGCGGGCATGCAGGCCGACATGGGAATCGCCCATCTCGCCCTCGATCTCCGCCTTCGGCGTCAACGCCGCGACCGAGTCGACCACGACCATGTCGATCGCGCCGGAACGCACGAGCATATCCGCGATCTCGAGCGCCTGATCGCCCGTGTCGGGCTGCGACACCAGCAACTCGTCGACGTCGACGCCGAGCTTCTCGGCGTAGGTCGGATCGAGCGCGTGCTCGGCGTCAATAAAGGCACAGGTCCCGCCGTCCTTCTGGCACTCGGCGATCACCTGCAGCATCATGGTGGTCTTGCCGGACGATTCCGGGCCATAGATCTCGACGACCCGCCCGCGGGGCAGTCCGCCCACACCCAGCGCCACGTCCAGCGACAGCGACCCCGTCGATACCACGGACACGTTGCGCACGGCGGAATCGTCACCCATGCGCATGACAGCGCCTTTGCCGAACTGCTTCTCGATCTGGCCGAGCGCCGCGCTCAGCGCCTTCTTGCGATCCTGATCCACGCGCAAACCTCCATTAGCCTTACAGCCCGGACCACGCCCGGGTCATCCCCCGGATTATCCCACACCGAGCGCCTCCATCGAACCCCGAATCGCCATCCCGCCGCCCAGCGTGCGAGCCTCGAACCGGGACCGGGGAAGAATCACGAATGAACACGAATGGACACGAATGGAGCCTGGCGGTTGCAAGAGCTTCAGGAGCTTCGCTGACACCTTTTCGCCGCCAGATGTGGAAAATGCGGAACCACGGATGAACACAGATAGACACAGATAAAGGCAAAAAACCGTTGCTCCCGGGGGCGTTCGAAGGTCGCAGCGATTATCGCGCGGTAGCGCTTTCTTCGGAGCCAGTTTTATCTGTTTTTATCTGTGTTTATCTGTGGTTCTTCAGTATTCGGTTGAAGTGCCGGGTCCCGAACAGCGAAGCTCCAGAAGCCGATGGGCGGCCCGGGCCCCATTCGTGTCCATTCGTGTCCATTCGTGGTTCTTCTCGGCCAGCCCCCGCGAGCCCGCCTACCCGATCCCGACGTCCTCGAGTTCTTCACCGTCGGGGGCTTCGGATTTGGCGGCTTCGCCGCGCAGGAGTTCGAGCTGGCGGAGGTATTGGGGATTGACGTCGCCGGTGAGGTACTCGCCCGTGAAGCAGCAGCCCTCGAACTTCGTGAGCGAGGTGTTGCCCGCGCGTACGGCCTCGATCAGGTCCTCGATGGACTGGTAGATGATCCAGTCCGCCCCGATCCGGGTACCGATCTCTTGTTCGGTGCGCTCATGGCCGATCAGCTCGTCGGCCGCCGGCATATCGATGCCGTAGACGTTGGGATAGCGTACCGGCGGGGCCGCCGAGGCCATGTAGACGCGCTTGGCGCCCGCGTCGCGCGCCATCTGGATGATCTCGTGCGAGGTGGTGCCGCGCACGATCGAATCATCCACCAGCAGCACGTTCTTGCCGCGGAACTCCAGTTCGATCGCGTTCAGCTTCTGGCGGACCGATTTCCGGCGCTGCTGCTGGCCGGGCATGATGAATGTGCGGCCGATATAGCGGTTCTTGATAAAGCCCTCGCGGTATTTCACGCGCAGCCGGTTGGCCATCTCGAGCGCCGCGGTGCGGCTGGTATCGGGGATCGGGATAATAACGTCGATGTCGTGATCCGCCCACTCGCGCTGGATCTTGTCGGCCAGATGCTCGCCCATGCGCAGGCGGGATTTGTAGACCGAGACATCGTCGATGATGGAATCGGGGCGCGCGAAGTAGACGAACTCGAACAGGCACGGCGCCTGGACCGTGTTGTCGGCGCACACGCGGCTGTGGACCGTGCCGTCGGACTCGATATACACCGCCTCACCGGCGCGCAGATCCCGTTCCATCTCGAATCCCAGCGCGTCCAGCGCGACGCTCTCGGAGGCGATCATGTACTCGGGCCCCATGATCGTATCGCGCCGCCCGAGCACGACCGGGCGGATGCCCCAGGGATCGCGGAACGCGAGGATGCCGCGGCCGGCGATCATCGTGATCACAGCATAGCCGCCGCGGGTGCGTTCGTGGACGCGCGATACTGCATCGAAGACGTCGTCGGCGTCGAGCCGGGTCGATGTCACGCGGTGCTGGAGTTCGTGGGCGAAGACGTTGAGCAGGACTTCCGTGTCCGAGGAGGTGTTGATGTGGCGCAGATCCGCCTCGAACAGCTGGCGTTTGAGCTCGCCGGCGTTCGTGAGGTTGCCGTTATGGGCCATGGCGATGCCATAGGGCGAGTTCACGTAGAACGGCTGCGCCTCGGCCGACGACTGGGTCCCGGCCGTCGGATAGCGGCAGTGGCCGATGCCCATGTCGCCCTGCAGTCGCATCATGTGCCGCGTATGGAAGACGTCACGCACGAGGCCGACGCTCTTGCGCATGAACAGCTTGCCCTCGTGGCAGGTCATGATGCCGGCGGCGTCCTGGCCTCGGTGCTGCTGCAGCGTCAGTCCGTCGTAGAGCAACTGATTGACCGGGCCGCGGCCGACGATTCCGATGATCCCGCACATTGCGTCAACCCCTTGGCGCCGCCGGCTGGACCATTCCCGCCGCTACGACGCGCCACCTGCTATGGAAAACCGTTCCCATCGGTCCCCGCGACAGGCCACGCGGGAAACCGGAACCTATGGACTCACTGTTGCGAAAGCAAGGACTCGGCCATCTCCGCCGGATAATGGTCCCGCATCCACGCTGCCACGGCGTCGAACGATGGGCGCAGGCGAGAGTCCACCCACCAGCCCTCTTCGCGCAACGCGGTATCCCCTGCCACCAGGACAAGCAGGGCCACGATCGCGACACCGCGGAGTGCGCCGAACACGACCCCCAGCGCCCGATCGGTACCGGACAGGCCGGTCTTTTCGACCAGCGTGGAGATCAGGAAATTCGTGAGTCCCCCGACCAGCAGGGTCGCCATGAACAGGGTCACCGCCGCCGCGCCCCAGCGCAGTGTCGGGCTCTCGAGCGATTCGGGCATCAGGAGCGCGAGCTTCGTGGCGAAGGCAAGCGCGACCCAGAAGGCCAGCACCCACGTCGCCAGCGAGATCGCCTCCTTGACGAAACCGCGGATGATGCTGATCCCGGCGGATATCACGAGGATTCCGACGATGATCCAGTCCAGTATGGTCATGAAACGGGTCCAGCACCACTGACCGACAGGCGCGCACGCCCGCGGCTACCCGGAATATTCCATCAGCAGCGCATCGCTGCCCCGATGGTCCTCGATTCGCCTTTCCAGTGCTTCACCATCTGCGCGTTCCGCCACCGGCCCGAGCAAAACTCGCCATACGGTGCCGCCGTCGGTCTCGACTTTCTCGGCGTTGGCATCGAAACCCGCCTCACGCAGCCGATCGCGCAGCACGACGGCATTGGTCTCGAGCTGGAAGCTCCCGACCTGGACGACCCAGCCCTGCCGGAGCCCCTCATTCGCGGCCTCTTCCGCCGTCGCGTCGGCGTTGGCCGCCCCTGCGTCGCTGCCCGACTCCTCTTCGGAGGCCGGCGCATCGGCGGCCTCATCCTCCGTATCGGCCTCGGGTTCGGCCTGCGCGGGTTCGTCCGCACCGTCATCGGGATCCGTGCCGCCGTCCCTGTAATCGTCGGTCGCCAGGCTCGCCTCGCCCGCATCGCCGTCCACCGCGCCGGACCCGGCCCCCTCCTGCTCCAGCCGGGACTCCGGTGCTTCGGGCTGTTCCGGGATGGCGATGTCCTCGTTCAGGCGGTCACGCGCCCCGGATCCGTCCAGGAGCATCGGGAGGAAGATCACGGCCAGCGCCACCAGCACCACGGCGCCGACCAGTCGCTGTTTGAGGGCTGCATCCAAGAGAAAAGATATCCCCGCGCGTGTCACCGCCGACGCTCGCGGCAAGGCGCCGATTATAGGAAAAGCCCGCTCACCGGTGCCACAGTGGCGAACGAACCGAGCACGACGATCCGATCGCCCGGCACGGCCGCCGCCAGCGCCTTATGGTAACCCGTAATCGGATCCGCTGCCGTCGCCGCGACCTCGAGACCGACACCATGCAGCACGCCGGCCGTTTCGTCACCTCCGAGTCCGCGCGGCGGTGGCAGACCTGCCGCGTACCAGCAATCCACGGCCGCCCGCAGCGCGGCGATGACCCCCTCGATCTCCTTGTCGCGGTACATCCCGAGTACCGCCAGCGTCCGCCCCCGGCCGGGGCGGTCATCCAGAGTGGCCGCTAGCGCCGCGGCCGCGGCCGGATTGTGGGCGACATCGAGGATGACTTCCACACCGTTTACGTCATGGCACTCGAATCGACCGCGCACCGTCACCGAGCGCAGGCCGGCTGCGATCACGTCCGTCGCCGGCAACCGGTCCATCGCCGCGAGCGCCGCCAGTGCGAGCGCGGCGTTGTCGCGCTGGTAACCACCCGTCAATGCCGGTTCAGGGAGCCCCGATCGCGTCTCACCGAAACCCTGCCACGTCCAACAGCCCGGCTCCTCCGCGCGGCCGGTATCGAACCCCACACCCCGGCCGTGCAACTCGGCGCCGATCGCCTCCGCCTGTGCCCGCAGGCCGGCTGGCGGCTCACGCATGCCGCAGACGAGCGGGCGTCCCGGGCGCGCGATCCCCGCCTTCTCGCGGGCGATACCGTCGATATCCGAACCGAGCCACTCCACGTGGTCCCGGTCGATCGAGGCGACCGCCGCCACATCGGCATCGATGATATTGGTCGCATCCAGGCGCCCGCCCAGCCCGACCTCAAGGACCAGGAAGTCCGCGGACCGCGCGCGGAAGTGCGCGAGCGCCGCGAGCGTGGCGAATTCGAAATACGAGAGGCTCGTTTCGCCGCGCGCGCGGTCGACGGCGTCGAATGCATCGCAGAGCGCTTCGTCCCCGGCCTCGGCGCCGCCGACCCGGACACGTTCATTGAACCGTGCAAGATGCGGGGAGGTGTAAAGCCCGACACGGTACCCCGCGGCGGCCAGGATCGACTCCAGCAACGCGCAAACCGAACCCTTGCCGTTGGTGCCGGCGACGGTGATCACCGGCACGCCGGGCTGATCCAGCCCCATCCTGCGACCCACGGCGGCCGTGCGCTCCAGCCCGGGATCGATCGCTACGGCGTGCAGCCCCTCGATCCACTCAAGCCAGCCCGCCAGGGAATGGAAACGCATGCGATGGGTGGTCAGGCGGGCTCTTCCAGCATCTCGAGGGCGGGATCCTTCGGTTTCGGCGCACGCCCGGTCATCATCGCCAGCACACCGCCCAGACGGCTGCGCATCTCGCGGCGGTCGACGATCAGGTCCACGGCACCGTGGTCGACCAGGAACTCCGCGCGCTGAAAGCCCTCGGGCAATTTCTCGCGCACGGTCTGTTCGATTACACGCGGCCCGGCGAAACCGATCAGCGCGCCGGGTTCCGCAACATGCAGGTCGCCGAGCATGGCGAGACTGGCCGATACGCCGCCCATGGTGGGATCGGTAAGGACCGAGACATAGGGCAGCCGGTGGCGTGACAGGCGCGCGAGCGCCGCGCTTGTCTTGGACATCTGGAACAGCGAGAACAGCGCCTCCTGCATGCGCGCCCCCCCGCTCGCCGAGAAACAGATCAGCGGCGCTGCGTTGTCGATGGCCGCATCGACGGCGCGCACGAACTTCTCGCCGACCACCGAGCCCATCGAACCGCCCATGAATCCGAATTCAAAGGCACAGGCGACGACCGGCATTTCCTCCACACAGCCCTGCATCACCACCAGCGCGTCTTTCTCGCCGGTCGCGCGCTGCGCCTGGGAGAGCCGGTCCTTGTACTTTTTGCTGTCCCGGAAGCGCAGGATATCGATCGGCTCCACACCCGCGCCGATCTCATGCCTCGGCTCCGCGTCGAGGAAGTGATCGAGTCGGGTGCGGGCGTTAATCCGCCGGTGATGCGCGCACTTGGGACATACATCGAGATTCCGCGCGAGCTCGGCGCGATACAGCACGGCCGCGCATTCGCTGCACTTGACCCACAGTCCCTCCGGGACATTCCCCTTGTTGCGCGTCTCCGTGCGGATGCGCGACGGCATCAGACGTCCAAACCAGCTCATCGCTCATTCTCCCTGCAGGAATTCATAAACCGCCGCGATTCACGCAGTGCGCAACCGCACGCGATCATGCAACCCGATCCAGAGCCGCACGCATGGAGCCGACGAGTTCGCCGACCGACGCACGCATCGCGTCCGCATCGTGTTGATTTTCCGCGATCCGTGACACGATGGCCGAGCCCACCACGACCGCATCCGCGAATGCACCCAGCCGGGCCGCCGACTCGGCATCGCGGATGCCGAAGCCGACGCCGACCGGCAGACCGGTATGTCCGCGGATCGCCGCGACCTTGGCCTCCACTTCCTCCTCGGGCATCGCCGCCGCACCGGTCACGCCTTTGAGGGAAACGTAGTAGACGAATCCACGCGCGGTGGTACAGATCCTTTCCATGCGATCGTCCGCGGTCGTCGGTGCGACCAGGAAGATCGGATCGATGTCACGCTGTACGAGCGCCTGGATGAGATCGCCGCTTTCCTCGGGCGGCTCATCGACCACGAGTACGCCATCGACCCCGACCTCGGCGGCACGGGTCGCGAAGGCTTCGGTGCCCATGGCCTCGATGGGGTTGCAGTAGCCCATCAGCACGATCGGTGTCGTGCCGTCCGTGGCTCGGAAATCGGCCACCATGTCGAGAACGTCGCGTAGCCGGACATGGTGTGCCAGAGCGCGCTGACAGGCATCCTGGATCACGGGGCCATCCGCCTGCGGGTCCGAGAATGGGACTCCGAGTTCGAGCACGTCCGCGCCCGCCTCCACCAGCCCATGAAGCAGGCCGACGGTCTGGCCCGGATCCGGGTCCCCGGCGGTGATATAGGGGATCAGCGCCGTGCGGCCGCTGCCGCGCAATTCGCTGAAGCGCGCCTCGATGCGGCTCATTCCATCGCCTCCCCGCTGAATTTCGCCACCGTCGCCATATCCTTGTCACCACGGCCGGAAAGATTGATTACGATCGTCTGGTCGCCTCGCATGGTCGGCGCGAGTTTCTTCACGTACGCCACGGCGTGCGCCGTCTCCAGTGCCGGCATGACGCCCTCGACCCGCGTCAGCTCATGGAAGGCGGAAAGCGCCTCGTCGTCATCGACCGTGGCATAGTCGACCCGGCCCATATCCTTCAGCCACGCATGCTCGGGCCCGACACCCGGGTAATCCAGCCCCGCCGATATCGAGTGCGTCGCCGTAATCTGGCCACTGTCATCGCTCATCAGGTAGGTCCGGTTGCCATGCAGAACGCCCGGACGGCCGCCCGCGAGAGGGGCCCCGTGATGCCCGGTGGCGAGCCCCTCGCCACCGGCCTCGACGCCATACATGCGCACGCCGCTGTCCTCGAGGAAGGGATGGAACAGGCCGATCGCATTGGAGCCACCACCTACGCAGGCCACAAGCGCATCAGGGAGATGCCCTTCCTGCTCGAGCATCTGCTCCCGGGTCTCGTCGCCGATCACGCAGTGGAAATCACGGACCATCGTCGGATACGGGTGTGGGCCGGCGACAGTCCCGATGATGTAATAGGTCGTGTCGACGTTGGCCACCCAGTCTCGCATCGCTTCGTTGAGCGCGTCCTTGAGCGTCTTTGCGCCCGAGTGCACCGGGACCACCTCGGCGCCCAGCAGCTTCATCCGGAACACATTGCTCTTTTGGCGCTCGACGTCCTCGGCACCCATGTACACGACGCACTCCATGCCGAGACGCGCGGCGACCGTGGCGGAGGCGACACCGTGCTGCCCGGCGCCGGTCTCCGCGATCACGCGCTTTTTGCCCATGTACTTGGCGACCAGCGCCTGGCCGACCGTGTTGTTGATCTTGTGCGCGCCGGTATGGTCCAGGTCCTCGCGCTTGAGATAGACCTTTGCCCCGCCCAGCTGCTGCGACCAGCGCTCGGCGTAATACAGCGGGCTCGGCCGGCCGACGAAATGCTTCAGGGTCCAGTCCAGTTCCCGACGGAACTCCGGATCCGCACGCAGATGATCGTAGGCCGCCCGCAGTTCGGCGAGCGGGGCCATCAGGGTCTCGGCGACGAATGTGCCGCCATAGGGGCCGAAATGCCCGCGTTCGTCGGGCAGGGCTTCGTACTCAGGTTTCGTTGCGGTCGCCACGGCGAACCTCCTCGATGAAACGCTGGATTCGGGCCACGTCCTTGCGGCCGGGGGATTGTTCGACGCCGCTGCTGGCGTCCACCGCATCGGGGTGGACCGCGCGCACGGCACTGCACACGTTGTCGGGATCGAGCCCACCGGCCAGGATGAGGCGGTAGTCGCGGTCCCCGGTCAAACGGTCCCAGGCGAACGTCGTGCCGGTTCCACCCGCCTCGCCGGGGCGGTGGCTGTCGGCCAACAGACCGCCGGCATCGGGCCAGCCACGCGCGAGCTCCGATGGGTCGGCCCCGTCCGCCATGCCGACCGCCTTGATGTAAGGTCGGTCGAACGAGCGGCAGAACGACGCATCTTCGTGCCCGTGGAACTGCAGCAGACCCAGCGGCACCGCCGCCAGAACCGATTCGATCCGATCGCGCTCCGCGTCAAGAAACAGCCCGGTCGCCGTGACAAACGGCGGCAGCGTCGCGATGATGGCTTTGGCGGCCTCTATATCGACCGCCCGCGGGCTGGGTGGATAGAACACCAGCCCGATCGCATCGACGCCCGCCGCGGCCGCAGCAGCGGCATCATCGGGTCGCGTTATGCCACAGATCTTTACGCGCGTGTGCGCCATGATTTCGCTCGCGACCCGGGTGCGGATTTAGGGTGTTGTCCCACACTTGCAGTTTAACACGGTGAACCACTCAGCCGACCGGTGGAAAGGCCTCGTCGGCCCGCGGCACGGGGAGGTCGATGCCGGCAGGATAACGCGGCCCGAGGAAATACAGGCCTTCGGCTCGTGCGGTCACGCCGGCCAGGCGGCGGTCGCCCGCGGCCAATACATCACCCACCCACTCGGGCGCGCGCTCGCCGCGACCGACCGCGATCAGCGTACCGGCGATGATGCGCACCATATTGTGCAGGAATGCATTGCCGGTTACGTCGATCCGAACCCAGCCAGATGATTCACTCACCGTGATGTCGTCGACACGGCGCATGGGCGTGCGTGACTGGCAATCGGCGGAACGGAAGGCGCTGAAATCGCGCTCGCCAAGCAGATGGTGTGCGCCGCGCTGCATTGCCGCCGCGTCGAGCGCCGCATGGTTCCAGCCGGCCCGGTCGCGCCACAGTGCGGGGCGTTCCGGTCCCGCGGCGATCAGGTAACGGTAGCACCGCGCAATCGCGCTGTGGCGGGCGTGGAATCGCGGGGTCAACGGCAGCACGGAGCGAACGGCGACATCGCGTGGCAGATTGCTGTTGGTACCCATCAGCCATGCCCGATCCGGGCGCTCGGCGGCGGTATCGAAATGCACGACCTGGCCGGTCGCATGCACACCGGCGTCCGTACGCCCCGCACAGATGACCGTAACCGGCTCAGCGGCCACCGTGGAAAGGGCCTGTTCCAGCGCCCCCTGCACGGTCCGGCCGTGCCGCTGAGACTGCCAGCCGCGGAAGCCGGATCCGTCGTACTCGACGACACAGGCAATACGCATCAGCGTGCGTTATGGCCGCTCGCCGCACCGCTTGGCGGGCGACCGGTGCCACCATCTTCCATGTGCCGGCGGGCACTCCTCAGAGGCTGCGGTTCCACACCTCAGCGAACACTGTCGAGGAGGCTCTGTGCCTCGCTGCGCTGTTGCTCGTTGCCCGAGGATGCGACTTCTTCGAGCGCATTGGTGGCGCTCTCCGGATCACCCATGTCGATATAGGCCCGCGCGAGGTCGAGCATGGTGTCGAACTCGTCGTCCTCGTCCGCGGCTGTTTCCCCAGCGCCGGCAGCGCCCGCGGCAGCAGCGGATTCACCAGTGGACGGCCCGCTCGCCCTCGTCTCCGGCGCTTCGGATCCGGTCGTGCCCGAATCATCGAGGTTGAAGGCAACATCGTCCTCGGCCCCGCTGCCGAGGGCATCGAGATCGCTCAGGTCGAACGCATCGTCGTCCGTCGCGCCAGCCGTCCCGCTCCCGGATGCGCCAGGGGTTTTATCGGCCGCTGCCTCTTCAGGCCCTTGCTCGAACCCGCTGTCGAGACCGCTGTCCAGATCGCTCAGATCGAATGCGTCCGCTTCGTTCGCGTTCCCTTCGCCGGCCGCCTGATCCGGCATCAGACCGGCATCCGCCGAGTCCGTGGCTTCTTCGGATCCCGTGTCCAGCGACTCCAGGTCGCCGATCTCGAGATCACCGATTTCGAGAGACTCGTCGTCGTCACCGCCTGCCGGCTCCGACGGAGCCGTTTCCTGCGCGGCCGTCTGGCCTGGGCCCGAAGCCGTGGGCGTGTCCTCGAGATCGAAGTCGAAATCGAGTGCGTTGTCGTCGCTCTCCGCACCTACGGGTGATTCGGTCTGCGGCGAATCGGGCTCGTCGATCCCGGCCAGCCCCTCCTTCGGGCTCTCCGGTTCCTCGAAATCGAGGTCGAAATCGAGAGCGTCGTCGTCGGCTTCCCCGCCGCTGCGGACGCTTTCGTCGGATTCGGCGCCCGCCGGTCCGGTCGCCGTGCCCTCGTCCAGGTCGAATTCGATATCGTCCGAACCACCGGCACCCGTATCCGGCCCCGAGGCTGCACCGCTGCTTTCATCCCCGCTCAGGCCATCGAGATCGCCGAGGTCGAACTCCAGATCCCCTTCCTCGTCGTCGGCATCCGCGTTCGCCGGACCTGGGGTCTCCGCGCTGTCCGCCCCGGAACGGTCATCCCCGGGGCCCAAAAGCCCACCGTCGCCTTCGACCGCTTTGAAGTCTGCGGAGTCCAGCATCATTGTATTGCTGAATTCATCGTCCTCCTGATTACCGGCAGGACCTGCGTCATTGCTGGACGGTGATTCCGGTTCGTCATCGAATCCGAAATCGATCTCGTCATCGGAGTCGTCGAGCTCCAGATCGGTCTCCGCCGGCCGCGCGGCCTGCAGATCCGCGGTGGTGTACTCGGTGTCGCCCTCCGCGAACAGTGCATGCTCCGGCGCCAGTTCGCGGCCCATGGCCAGAACACGCTGCCACAGGCGGTTCTGCGGACCATCCACCACACCCCGGAAAGTCTCCGCCTGTTCGATGAACTCCCCGGTCTTGCCGCCCGCATACAGCGTCTCGAGCAGCTTCTCGTGATACACCGCGTTTCCGGGGTGCTCGCGCAGGGCGAGCCGCAGGAGATCCTCGGCCTGTTGATGGAGTCCGTAGGCGAGATACACGTCCGCTTCCGCGACCGTATCGTCCGCCTCCGCCTCGTCGTCTTCGGAACCACCACGCGCCGGCTCCTCGACCGGACCCACTGCACCGCGATCGGGCGCTTCCTCTCCCTCAATCGCGGCGAGGTCGAACTCCTCGTCCATCAGCGCCGACCGCCCATCCGTGGAGGGTGCGGCACCGTCATCGGCGTCGACCGCCGATGGCCCCGCATCGAATTCCCCGGACGAATCGGTGTCGATCGGTTCGATATCGCTGCTCGTGTCGCCGGGTGCGAAGTCATCCAGATCGCCCGATTCGGCCGCTTCGCGACGCCGACGCATGAGGATCAGACCGCCACCGAGCAGCAACACGATCGCCGCCGCCAGCGCGAGGCCGAGCGGACCGCCGAGCAGACCACCGCCAACGCCGGCAAAGATGCCCGTCACCGCCGCGAACGCGCCATTGACCTGATCCAGCCACGTCTCCCGTGGCTCCTCCGTACGGGTCGTTTCCACCCCCCGATCGGCGTCGGTCGCCAGTTTGTCCTCGGGGATATTGGAGCCGTCCGCCTGGTCGCCAGCACTCGCCGTCTTTTCGTCGGATTCCGCGTCCGCGTCCGCGGCATCGGCCGTAGCCGGGTCATCGGAAGTGGTCTCGGCATCCGTCGCCACCTGCGTCTCGCCGTCACCCGCGCCGCCGTCCGTCCCGGCCGTGCCGGCTTCTCCGTCTTCATCGCCATCGCCGGCGGCCGCCGTCTCGTCTCCGTCCCCGCTCTCCGCGACCGACTCACCGTCGCGGGCGCCGTCTCCACCCTGGTCGTCCGCGTCGTCCACGCTGGCGACTGCGGTCCCGGATTCGTCATCCGTGGCCTCGTCATCCGCGGCCGTATCGGAATCTTCGTCCGGGGCCCCACGTCCATCGAGCTCGCGCAGCTCTTCCTGAAGTGCGCTCAGTCGCGCATCGCGCACCTCGAGGAGTTTCTCCATCTTCGAAACGGTTTGTTCAAGTTCGTTGACGCGCGACTCGAGTTCTTCCTTTTCGAGTCGAGTCGATTCGAGCTGCTCCTGGGCCAACTGCAGTTTCTCGCTGTCTTCGTCCGAGCTGCTGCCGGTTGCAGAGGCGGCCTCGTCGCTGCTGGCCCCGCCCTCGTCGGCACCTACAATGGAGAGTTCGGGGTCCACCGGGCCGGTCGCACCCTCGCCGCTGTCGCCCGCATCGCCACTGCCCTGGTCGGATGCTGCCACGCTCGTCTGCGAGCGCGAACCTTCCTGCAGTTCCTGCCACACGCTGTTCTGCTCACGTACCCGCGCAAGCGCACGCTGCGCCGAAACCTCGAGCACGCGGTCGGACTCAGGCACCCGCAGGACATAGCCCTGGCGCAGGCGATTGATATTGTTGCCGCTGAAAGCATCCGGGTTGTAGCGCAGCAGGGCGATCATCATCTGCTGAACGGTCATGTCGCCCGACCTCAGGCGATTCGCGATACTCCAGAGCGTCTCGCCTTCGTCGACCGGCCCATACTGCTGGGGCGCACCGGCCGAGCCGCCGCCGGATTCCCCGGCAACTTGCTCATCCGCCTCGGCGCGGGCGCGGTTTTCGCGTTCCTCCACATCAAGGAATACGGGCTTGTCCTCATCCGAGCCGGTCTGGCCCGCGCCGTCGTCAGCCTCGCGCCCCGCGCTCTCGGACTCTCGCTCGATTTCCCCGGTGACGCCGGATTCATCACTGGTCTCGGAGGTCCGTGCCGTATCGGTCGTCCCGCCGCCGGACCCTTGGGAGTCGTCCTCGCTGGCAAAGACCGGCGGGTCGAGCAAAACGGTGTATTCGCGCAGGAGATTGCCACCCGACCAATCGACCTCGATCAGGAAGCTCAGGAACGGTTCGACAATCGAGTCGCGGCTCGTGATGTGGACGTAGTGACCGCCACCGTCACGCTGTTTGACGGCAAAGCGCAGCCGGGTCAGTGCAAATGGACGACCGAGATCCGCCCTGTTGAAGGCCTCTTCGGGCGCAAGGGAGACCTCGACCTCATCGCCCTGCTCCTCCGGAACGCCCCGCAGGGGGATCTCGGCGTCGAGCCGCTGATTGAGGGCGGACTGGATCTCGATCTCGCCGAGACCCAGGGCCTGGGCGCCGGAAGGAAGGAGCAGTGCCGCAATGAGGGTCGGTACCAGGGCCAGTCGTCGCACGGTGGTCGCCCCTTGATCTGGATGCGGGATGCGGTACCCGTTGACCGCACTCGCTGAATTTGCCCCAGTATATAGATACTTGGGATGTTTTTCTGGAATATACTTTAAAGAAGTCACTTCAACAAAGTGATCTTAACTGGCCGCTATATATACTCTTTTATCAAATGTTCCGCAATCTGGACGCTGTTGAGCGCCGCCCCCTTGCGCACATTGTCCGATACCACCCACAGATTGAGCCCGCGCGGATGCGAGATATCCTCTCGGATCCGGCCAACGAAAACAGGGTCCTGTCCGGCCCCTTCCGTAACCGCCGTCGGGTAACCACCGTCCACCTGCTCGTCGAGGACCTTAACCCCGGGCGCGACCGACAGCAACTGGCGCGCGGCCGCGGCGCCAAGCGGTTCACGCGTTTCGATGTGCACCGCTTCGGAATGGCCGTAGAAAACGGGAACGCGAACGGTGGTCGGGTTCACCCCGATGTCCTCACGCCCGAGGATACGGTGGGTTTCCCACACCATCTTCATCTCTTCGCGCGTATAGCCGTTGTCCTGGAACGTATCGATGTGCGGCAGGCAGTTGAACGCGATCTGTTTCGGATAGACGGAGGCCTCGGCCGGCCGGCCATTGAGGAGACTCGCGGTCTGCTGTGCCAGTTCGTCGATCGCTTCCTTGCCGGTCCCGGAGACGGCCTGGTAGGTGGCGACGTTGATCCGTTCGATCGTCGCCGCATCGTCCAGTGGCTTCAGCGCAACCACCATCTGGACGGTCGAGCAGTTCGGGTTGGCGATGATCCCGCGCTCGCGGTAGCCCGCAACATCCTGCGGGTTCACTTCCGGCACGACCAGCGGGATGTCGGGCTCGCGGCGGAAATGCGAAGTGTTGTCGATCACCACGCAGCCGGCCGCAGCCGCACGCGGCGCATGCTCGGCCGATATCGAGCCGCCCGCGGAGAACAGGGCGATGTCGGTATTCGCGAAGTCGAACTCGTCCAGATCCTGAACGCTCAGCTTGCGGCGGCCGAAGTCGACCTCCTTGCCGGCCGAGCGGCTGCTCGCCAGCGCGACGATTTCATCGATCGGAAAATCGCGCTCCGCCAGGATCGACAGAATGACCTCGCCGACGGCGCCCGTGGCACCTACGACCGCTACGTTGTACTTCTTCGCCATGAACAGATTCCTCGTAACCTTGTCGGTCGGGTTGCGTGCCCGACATCAATTACATCATACGCGTCGGGGTTCAGCGGCCATCACGCGTCGAGCGCGGCCACCACGGCATCGCCCATCGCCGCCGTCGAGACCGCGGCCCCGTCGCCGGCGATATCGGCGGTGCGGGTGCCGGCGGCGATCACGCGTGCCACCGCGCCCTCCACACGGTCGGCCATCGCCGCCTCATCGAGCGTGTAGCGCAGCATCATGGCGACCGAAAGCAGCGTCGCGAGCGGATTGACGACACCGCGGCCCGCGATATCGGGCGCGCTGCCATGCACCGGCTCGTACATGCCCTTGCCGTTTTCGTCGAGCGAGGCCGACGGCAGCATGCCGATCGAGCCGGTCAGCATCGCGGCGCAATCCGAGAGGATATCGCCGAACATGTTGCCGGTGACAACGACATCGAACTGCCGCGGGTCGCGGACGAGCTGCATGGCGGCGTTGTCGACATACATATGGGACAGCTCGATCCCCGCGTACTCCGCGTGTACCCGCTGGGCGGTCTCCCGCCACAGCTGCGACACCTCGAGTACGTTGGCCTTGTCCACGGAGCACACCCGGCCCTGGCGGCGCGCCGCGATCTCGAAGGCGCGGCGGACGATCCGATCCACCTCGCTCTCGCGGTATACAAGGGTGTTGTAGCCTTGGCGCTCGCCCGAATCCAGCGTCTCGATGCCGCGCGGTTCGCCGAAATAGATACCGCCGGTCAGTTCGCGCACGATCATGATGTCCAGCCCGGCTACCAGCTCGGGCCGCAGGCTCGATGCGCCAGCGAGTTCTGGATACAGGATCGCCGGGCGCAGATTGGCGAACAACGCCAGTTCCCGCCGGATCCCCAGCAGCCCCGTCTCGGGGCGGCGCTCACGACTCTCATTGTCCCATTTCGGGCCGCCGACGGCACCCAGCAGAACGGCGTCGGCATCCCGCGACAGCGCCAGCGTGGCTTCCGGGAGTGGCGAACCGGTCGCATCGACGGCGGCGCCGCCGATCCCGCCGCGCTCAAGTTCGACGCCGAGGCCGCAACGCTCCGCGAGCGCGCCCAGCAGCTTCTCGGCCTCCGCGACGATCTCCGTACCAACACCGTCGCCCGGCAATACCGCGATCTTGTGCGTCATAATATTTCCAACACGCTAGTGAAAAACGATCTGTCTTAACGAACTTCACGATTCGTCTTCGGCTCCGAGTCGCCTGTCGGGCCCGCGCGACGCCAAGACCGGGACAGTACCGCGTAGGGGCGAGCTTGCTCGCGAACCGGCATCCTGCGCCGAACCCGCCAGATCAACCGCCACGCAGGATACTGCGACCCGCACGCCGATGCGCATTGCCTCCCAGAAAGCGGTTCGCGGCCAAGGCCGCTCCTGCAATGGATCTGCGAGCCTCTTGGCGCCCCTGGCTATAAGGCGGGGACGTCCGATACCGGCACAGTCCACAGCAATCGGAACGCCCAGGAGCCTGCCCGAGAAACCATGTGCCTACTGCGCGCGCACCACAGCCGCATCTTTCCGCGATCGCTCAACTCACATGGGACCGACCATGCTCGTTTCCCGATCGCGAAAACCTGCTCGCTGTGCCACGCGCTCGCTACGACACAGATTTCCCGGACAGGCTCCTAGCCCGCAAACAGCCAGGGCGCCTCGGCCTTGCGGCGTTCCTCGTAGCGCCGGATGTCATCGGCGTACTGCAGCGTCAGGGCGATATCATCCATGCCCTCGAGCAGGCACTCGCGCCGGAACGGATCGACCTCAAAGCCGAACGCCGCGCCGTCAGGCGTGATCACCTGCTGGGTCCGCAGATCGACGGTCAGGCGGTAGCCCTCGTTCGCCTGCGTCTCGCGGAACAGCCGTTCGACCGTCTCCGCGTCGAGCTGGACCGGCAGCAGGCCGTTCTTGAAGCTGTTGCTGTAGAAGATATCGGCGAAGCTTGGCGCGATCACCGCCCGGAAACCGTAATCGGTCAGCGCCCAGACCGCATGCTCGCGCGATGAGCCGCAGGCGAAATTCTCCCGCGCCAGCAGGATGCCGGCACCGCGGTAGCGCGGCTGATTAAGCACGAAGTCCGGGTTTTCCCGGCGTTCGTAAGAATCCATGCCCGGCTCCCCCGAGTCGAGGTAGCGCCAGTCATCGAACAGGTTCGGCCCAAAACCCGTGCGCTGCACGGACTTCAGGAACTGCTTGGGGATGATCGCGTCGGTATCGACGTTGGAGCGGTCCAGCGGCGCGACCAGCCCCTCAAAACGGGTAAACGGTTCCATTTCAGTGCCTCCGGTCCGCCATGGTGCGGGCATCGACCAGATGGCCGCTCACGGCCGCGCCCGCGGCCATGGCCGGGCTCATCAGGTGCGTGCGGCCACCCTGCCCCTGACGACCCTCGAAATTGCGGTTCGAGGTCGACGCGCAGCGCTCGCCGGGCGACAGGCGATCGGTGTTCATGCCGAGACACATCGAGCACCCCGGCTCGCGCCATTCAAAGCCGGCGGCCTTGAAGACCTCGTCGAGGCCCTCGCTCTCGGCCTGGCGCTTCACCAGGCCCGAGCCCGGGACGACCATCGCCAGCTTGATCGAATCGGCGATCCGTCGGCCCTGGACCACGCGCGCCGCGGCGCGCAGATCCTCGATGCGGGCATTGGTGCAGGAGCCGATGAAGATCTTGTCCGGGCGGATGTCGGTCATCGGGACCCCCGGCTCGAGCCCCTGGTATTCCAGCGCCCGCTGCATGGCCTGCGCCTTGACCGTGTCCGGCTCATTCGCCGGATCCGGGATAAGCGCGCCGATCGGGGCCACCATCTCGGGCGACGTCCCCCAGGTGACCTGCGGCTCGATCTCCGCGGCGTCCAGCACGACCTCGCGGTCGAATACCGCGTCATCGTCACTGACCAGGCCGCGCCAGTCCGCGACCGCCTTCTCCCAGAGCTGGCCCGTGGGCGCGAACGGGCGCCCGGCAATGTAATCGATCGTGTGATCGTCGACGCCCATAAGCCCGGCGCGGGCCCCGGCCTCGATCGCCATGTTGCAGATGGTCATGCGGCCCTCCATCGACAGCTGCCGGATGGTCGAGCCGGCGAACTCGATCGTGTGGCCGGTCCCGCCCGCTGTGCCGATATGGCCGATGATCGCGAGCATGACGTCCTTGGCCGTCACGCCCGGGCGGAGGTCGCCCTCAACCCGCACGCGCATGTTCTTCGCCTTGTACTGCACGAGGCACTGCGTCGCCAGCACATGCTCGACCTCGGAGGTGCCGATGCCGAAAGCCAGCGAGCCGAAGGCCCCGTGTGTCGCCGTGTGCGAATCGCCGCAGACGATGGTCATTCCCGGCAGGGTCGCGCCCTGCTCCGGGCCGATAACGTGGACGATCCCCTGGCGGGCGTCACCCATGCCGAATAACTGGATGCCGTACTCGTTCGAGTTCCGCGACAGCGTATCCACCTGCGTGCGCGACAGCGGGTCCTCGATCGGTCCGCTGTGGGTGGTGGTCGGCACATTGTGGTCGGCCGTCGCCAGCACGGATGACGTGCGCCACGGTTGACGCCCGGCGAGGCGCAGCCCCTCGAACGCCTGCGGCGAGGTCACCTCGTGGACCATGTGGCGGTCGACATACAGCAGCGCCGCATCCTCGCCCTGCTGGCGCACCACGTGCTGGTCCCAGATCTTGTCGTACAACGTCCTGGCGGTCATCGCTATCCCCGACTGGATACACCTGCTCACTTACATGGCTTGCAGGATACGGCCCCTCAAGCCATTACTCCAATTCATTCTTTTCATGGTATCGATTCCATTTTGATATGATCTCACAATGGAACTGACCGCGCTCCAGGCATTCGTCGCCGTCGCCGAATCCGGCTCCTTCTCGCGTGCCGCCGACACCCTGTTCCTCACCCAGCCGGCGATCAGCAAGCGCATCGCCGCGCTCGAGGACGATCTGCGGGCGCGCCTGTTCGACCGCATGGCCCGCAGCGTCGAGCTCACCGAGGCCGGCCGCGCCCTGTTACCGCATGCACGCCGCGTGCTCGGCGAACTCGAGACCAGCCGCCAGGTCGTCGCCGACCTCTCCGGCACGGTGGGCGGGCGCCTGCGCATCGGCACCAGCCATCACGTCGGGCTGCACCGCCTGCCACCGGTACTGCGCCGCTATACCGGCCGTTATCCCGATGTCGAGCTCGACCTGCATTTCATGGACTCCGAGCAGGCCTGCCAGGCGGTCGATCGGGGCGAACTCGAACTCGCCGTGGTCACTCTGCCCGAGAGCCCCCCGGACACGCTCGCGCTCGAGACCCTGTGGCCCGACCCGCTCGATTTCTTCGCCGCCCCGGACCACCCCCTGGCCCTGCAGCCGTCGATCGAAGTGCGCGATCTGGCCCAATGGCCCGCCATCCTGCCGGCCGTGTCGACCTTCACCCGGCGCATCGTCGCCGCCGCGCTGCGCCCCTCCGGTGCGCAGCTGCGGATCGCGCTGGAAACCAATTATCTGGAGACGATCAAGATGATGGTCTCCGTCGGCCTCGGCTGGTCCGCCCTGCCGCGGACGATGAATCACGGCGAACTCACCGTGCTCCCCCTGGAGGGCATCCGGCTGCAGCGCCGGCTCGGGCTCGTATCGCGTGTCGGGCGCACCCCCGCGAACGCCGCCGGGGCCTTCGTCGAGGTCGCCCGGAGACAGGCGCGCAGCGATTCCGGCGACGAAATCGCGGCCGGGGATTGAAACCGGCGCCGTTCGCCCACAGAGTTCACCCACTTCCGGCCGGACACCGCGGCGGTACGATAAGCCGCCGCTGCGTCTGGCTGTGCAGTGCGACCACCCACCGAACGGAAGAAGGAGAAGCACCCATGGCGCATGAACTCCCCCCGCTGCCGTACGACTTTGATGCGCTCGAGCCCCACATCGACGCGAAGACCATGGAGATCCACCATGGCAAGCACCACAACACCTACGTCACGAAGCTCAACGGCGCGCTCGAGCAGCATCCCGAACTGGCCGACAAGCCCGTCGAGAGCCTGATCTCCGAGATCGGCGCGCTGCCGGGTGCGATCCAGACCGCCGTGCGCAACAACGGTGGCGGCCATGCCAACCACGCCATGTTCTGGCAGTTGATGAGCCCCAACGGCGGCGGCGAGCCGGGCGGCGGGCTCGCGGATGCCATCAAGCAGGTCTGGGGTGACCTCGACAAGTTCAAAGAGGACTTCAAGAATGCCGCGCTGGGCCGCTTCGGTTCCGGCTGGGCCTGGCTGATCGTCGACCGCAGCGGCGGGCTCAAGATCACCGACACGCCCAACCAGGACACCCCGCTGATGCAGGA
>Ga0207714_1000063_pt1 | contig 61155 bp, 47 predicted proteins | sample PonA232FremontCA_2_FD_187270 | JGI IMG/M metagenome (GOLD analysis project Ga0207714, IMG submission 187270) | Marine sediment microbial community from Fremont, CA, USA - Pond A23 Sediment 2 (SPAdes) | ecosystem: Environmental > Aquatic > Marine > Unclassified | place: USA: Fremont, California... | reverse complement strand
ATGCTGGCCCACACCCATGGCCAGCCTGCCTCTCCTACTCGTCTGGGAAAGGAAATAAGGGTGTTTACCGAACGCCTGCGGGAACAAATCCGTCAGACAAAGGAAATACCCATACCCGCCAAATTCGGAGGCGCTACCGGCAATTTCAATGCCCATCACGTGGCTTACCCTGAAACCGACTGGATCGGTTTTGCCGATGGGTTTGTCAATCAAACCCTGGGGTTAAAACGCTCACGCATCACCACGCAAATAGAACATTATGATAACCTGGCGGCCTTCTTTCATGCCATGAGCCGGATAAACACCATTCTGCTCGACCTCTCCCGGGATTTTTGGAGTTACATCTCGATGAATTATTTCAAACAAAAAGTGACCTCGGGTGAAGTGGGCTCATCGGTAATGCCCCATAAGGTCAATCCCATTGACTTTGAAAATGCCGAGGGCAATCTGGGCATTGCCAATGCGATGCTGGAGCATTTGGCCGCCAAGCTGCCGGTTTCCCGTATGCAAAGGGATCTGAGTGACTCTACGGTACTCAGGAACCTGGGGGTTCCATTTGCCCATGGACTAATTGCCTTCAAATCGCTAAAAAAAGGCCTGGGAAAGATCACCCTCCACCAGGAGGCCCTTGACAGGGACCTTCAAGACAACTGGAGTGTGATCGCCGAAGCCCTGCAAACCGTGCTGAGGAAAGAGGGGTTCGATAATCCTTATGAAAGACTCAAACAACTCACCCGGGGGAAAAGCCGGATCACAAAACAAGACCTTACTGCCTTCATTGATCAGCTTGATATTGATCAAACCCTGAAAAACCGCCTCAAACAGATCACACCCTGGAATTACACCGGCCTGCCACCGCAAGCCCCTGAAGGTTGAACCCCTTGAGCGGACGGATTATCCTTGTTTATATCAAGTGGTTTTAGTATATTGCGGAGTGAAAGTGGCTAAAAATCAAGTTGCATGATCCATCAGCAGGCCAAAATCTCCGACAAAAGCTATTTACGTGAAGTTATCGAGCGTCAAAAAAAGGAACTGACCAAAAGCATCCGCTACGCTCAAAATATACAAAACGCCATTTTCCCCTCGCAGGAAGCCTTCAAAAGGCTTTTTCCCGAGAGTTTTGTACTGTTTTTGCCCCGCGACATTGTCAGTGGAGATTTTTACTGGCTCAGAAAAGCCGACAACCGCATCATGCTGGCCGCAGGCGACTGTACAGGCCACGGAGTACCAGGGGCCTTTATGAGTATGCTCGGCATAACCTTTCTCAATGAAATCACGACCTATGACCCCCGGCTTCCGGCCAACAGGATACTCAACATGTTGCGCGAAAGGGTGATGAAAACCCTGAATCAAACCGGTAAGGACTCCGATCAAAAGGATGGAATGGACCTGACCCTGATCATCTATGATCAAAAAATCAACCAGGTGCAGTTTGCCGGTGCCAACAACCCCATCTTCTATTTCCAGCAGGGTGAGCTGAACGAAATAAAAGGCGACCGCATGCCCATCGGGGTATACGGGGAATTTGAGCAGTCGTTCACCCGTACTGAATTCAATGTGCAACAGGGCGACCGGATATACCTGTTTACCGACGGATATGTAGACCAATTCGGGGGGAATCAGTTTAAAAAATTCAAGTTCAACCGCTTCCGAAAACTTTTTAAAGATATTCAGGATCAGGACTTCGAAAAACAAAAAGCCACCCTCAATGAAACCCTTAAAAATTGGAGGGGCAAATTTGAACAGATCGACGACATCCTGATCATGGGCATTGGCTTTTAGCGCAGACTCCGACATCGAACAGGGGAGATTCAAGGCGGTTTTTTCTTTCTCATTGATTTTCTGTTTATACAAATACAAACCTATATTCTTATATGCGACTCAAGGCTTTTCGGATCAAAAACTACCGCAGCATCATTGACACCGGTTGGTGTTATACCCCCAACGACAACATCTCGGTTTTGATCGGCCAGAATGAATCGGGCAAAACCACCGTACTGGAAGCCCTGCAAAGTTTCCACGACGGGCAAATATCCGACGACATCCTCCGCAGTGACCTGTCCATGCCCAAAGTGTACTGCTCATTCGAAACCAGTCAAACCAGGCTGGACGAAGTCATTGATCTGAATAAGCTGCCTGAAGAGGCCGTCCAAATCATCAACCAGCTCGATTCAATCAGCATCTCCAGGACATGGAAGGATGTAAACACCTCGCAGGTAACCATCGAGGAAGAAGCCTTAAAATCCTATTACCAGGACAAAGCGGCCGAAAAAGAGCGACTCTTTCAGCATACCCGCTCCCAACTGGAACAAAATGCCACGGAATACGAAAAAATCAAAGCCCAGGCCGAAGAAATTGAACAAAAGAGGGAAACCATCAACCAACAGATCAATCAATGGAACAATTCGGTCAATTCCCGCAAACGAACCATCAACCGCTCCAGAAAGAAAAAAAACGTTGCCCAGGCCCGGGAGGAACTCAGTGAACTGGAAGAAAACCTCAAGAAAGCCCAGGAAGATTACCAGGATCTTTCAGAAAAAAAACAAGCCTTACAACAACAGCTGGATGAGATCAACCCATCGGTTTACAAAGTGGCTCAAAAAGTGGATGAAGTAGACCAGAGTTACCGCAAACACAACGAAGAGATCTCTGAAAAATACAATGAGCTCAAAGAATACCAGGCGGAATATAACCTGTTGGTCAACGAAAAAGAGAAAAGGGCGGCCGATCAGAAAATCAAGACCCTGAAAGAATCCTATGAGAATCTGCTGACTCAGCGGGCCAATAAGAAAAAAGAACGGGAATTCTGGCTTCGGGTCGGGGCCATGGTCCTCGATGGTGAATCCATGAATCAGGCAGAGGTGGCAGTGCAAAAGCGCATCCGTCAGGAAGAAAGATATTATACACTGGAAACCCTGGGCCAAACATTCTTTAAAAGCACACCGGTTTTTGAATTCTTCCGGGATTTCAGCAGCCTGCTGCCCACCAGAATTGACCTGGAAGACATCATTTACCAGAAAAATACCGCCGAAGGATATAAAGCAGTAGAAAATTACCTGAAGCTGGCCGACTTAAAGCCTGAATTTTTCAATCAGCAAAACAGCCGCATCCTCAAGCAAAAAATCGAAAAGCTCAACAACGAAATCACCGTCGATTTCCATGAATATTGGCGGCAGAACGTAGGGAGCAACAATAAAATCAACATTTCATTTGATCTGGAGCACTATGATCAAAATACCCCGGGCAAAGTGGGTAAGCCCTATATTGAATTCTGGATCAAAGACAAGGACGAACGGTTGTATCCCAAACAGCGGAGCCGTGGGGTACGTTGGTTCCTCTCGTTCTATTTGGAGCTGAAGGCTTTTGCCAAGTCGAATAACCGCGACCGGGTGCTGCTCATTGACGAACCCGCCCTGAGCCTTCATGCCCGGGCCCAGGAAGATGTGCTTAAGGTATTTGAAGACATCAAAGACGAACTCCAGATCATGTACACGACCCACTCCCCGCACCTGATCAACGTCCACAAACTATACCGGATACTCGCCCTCCAACGCGCCGACGACCGTGAATACAGTGAAACCATCATCTTTGACCCCGCCTCCCTGAAGGTGGCCTCCACCGATACCCTCTCGCCCATTTATGTGTTGATGGGCGCCCGGCTCAACGACCAAAAGTTTGTCCAGAAACACCACAACATCATCGTTGAAGACATTGCCTCCTATTATTTCTTTGATGCCATCTACCGCATCACCGGCCTCCAGAAAGAGATGTACTTCCTGCCCGCTTCCGATATATCCAATGTCACCACCCTTGCCAACTTGCTGCTGGGATGGAAACTGGATTTCTCAATTATTGTGGGTAACCACCAAGAGGGCCATCAAATCTATGATTATTTCCGCTACAACCTCTTCCAGAATGACGAGGATAAAACCAACCGCCACATCCTTACCCTGAGCAACGGCAAAAAACGGGCGGAAGATCTCTTTTCCACCCTCGACTTTAAAAAATATATGCTCAACAAACGGGTGGGCATCACAGAAGCCAACTCCAGTTACCTGGAGCACAACAACATATCACGTCCCATCCTGGCTTCCAACTTCCTCTCGCGGGTACAAAGTGAAGGGCTCCAACTTCACGATTTCGACGAAGAAACCCAGGAAAATCTAACGGAGGTAGCCAGGCAAATGAAGATCATCGCTGGCCATCAAGCCCCTGCTTCCCACAAGGCCAAACAACAACAAACCATCAACAACTCATAATCACAAGATGAGCGGTTATGTCCTTTGAACAGGACCACAAATGTAAACCAATCCTTAGTAAAGGAAAACAGGACAGGGACGATCACCTCCAACAGCACAGTTTTTTATGAATGGGAAGCTGTTGGGTTTGTTTAATGGCTGGCTCAATTTTTTAAGCTGAAGGCTTGGGCGGGTCAAATTAATGTTTTAGTTTTGCAACCGGAGGAATGGCGGAGTGGTCGAACGCGGCGGTCTTGAAAACCGTTGTCCGGTATCCCCGGACCGGGGGTTCGAATCCCTCTTCCTCCGCCGGTTTTTAACCCTGAAATTTCAATTGACCCGCAAAAAAGGGACCAATCCACGAGATGGTCCCTTTTTTGTTTTACATCATCAATCGTTACGCTCACAGCTGACCGGCCCAACCACTCCAGAGGGATAATAACAGGGCACCTATCACACCTTCACTGTGATGGCCTTACCCGGGCAGAATTCAGGTTCCGGGGCCTTCAAGCGGCCCATATCAACCGGATCAAACCGGTTGCCCCGATGATCCAAATCAGGCAAATTATAATTAAAAACGCATCCCCATCAGCAGGACATCGGCATGCTGGGGCGCTTCACCCTTCCAGTTTTCCCAGTACTCAACGACCTTCTCTTTCTGCTGATGAGCCGGCAGCTGATGCACCTCAGATAAAAGTCCCCTCAATCGTTCAAGGCCCATCTCCTGCTGCCGGTCCTGGCTTTTCTGCCGGTATAAGCCCCTGGTAAAGAGATAAATCATATCCTGGGGCTGTAAATCCAGCACCCGGGATTGAAAGGACTCTTCAAGCTGAGTTTGCCTGGCAATGGAAATATCATCGGGTAAAAATTCGATCAGCTCACCCTGGCGGTAAAGGTAAAGGGGACGTTGCGACCCGGCAAACTGTAACCGATGCCCGGGCAGATCCCAGACGCAAAGGGCCACTTCCAACTTATCGTGGTCATCCTCAGCCGGATCCTCTTGCTGAAGGGCATGAGCAACTTTATGCCGCAGGCGGTTTAAAAGTTCCCCCGCCTGGAAGTGTTCCATCCCGGCAGCGGCTTCATTCAAAAAAGACATCCCCAACATGCTCATGAAAGCCCCAGGCACGCCATGGCCAGTGCATCCGACCACCGCAAAGGCAATTTGATCATTCTTCTGACGCACCCAGTAGAAATCACCGCTAACCATGTCGCGGGGCTGAAAAAAAAGAAAATGACCACGGAACAATTGCCGGAGGGTCCGGGTCGACATCAGCAGGCTCGACTGAATCCGACGGGCGTACTGTCCTTCACGAATAAGCTCCGAGTCCTTGTTGTGCAACTCCTCCTTTTTACTTTGGGTCAACTGGCGCTGGCGTTCCAATTCATCACGCTGGCGGCTGATCTGCTCATTCTGCTGCAACAACTCTTCATTTTGGCTCTCTATCTCTTCCTTTTGTTCGGCCAATAAACGATAGGACCGGCGCTTGTTGCGGTAATAGATATAAATCAATACCGACAAAATCAACACCACCAACCCGCCCCCCATAAGGGCATATTTCTCTACCTCATGCTTTTCGATGAGGTCCTGCTGACGGTTGAGCAAGTGCTCCTGGCGCTCGATCTCCTTTTGCTTTTGCTCGAGTTGATAACGTGTCTCAATGGCTTCAACCATCTGATTCTTTTCTTTATTAAAAAGACGGTCTTCAATTTGCTCGAATTGCCGGGTAAAAGAAAGGGCTTTCCGGTAATTGCCACGCTTCTCAAAGGCCTGGGCTAAAATCTTAAGCGATTTTTTCTGCTGAAGGGGAATCTCAAGTGAATCAGCTAGCTCTTTACCCTGGCGGGCAATATTTATGGCCCGCGGTATTTGCTCCTGCTTAAGATGCACTTTAGCCATGGAGATCATGTCCTCGGCCATCCCCTTCTTATCACCTATCTCATTGTCCAGCTTTAGGGCATCATGTAAATAATCCTGCGAGCGATTATAATCCCCCTTTTTCATATAGATCATGGCCAGATTGGAATAAACCCCCGATATACCACGCTTGTCATTGACCTTCCTGCGGTATTCCAGGGATTCCTCGAAATTTTCACGGGCCCGGGGAATTTGATTTTGCTTGAGGTGGACCTCACCCAAATTGTTCAAACAGGTGCCTATATTGGGAACATTACCAATCCTGCGGTTCAACTCCAGGGCGCGACGGTAATATTGTCGGGCCTTGAAATAATTCTGCTGCTCCTCAAAAACATTGCCGATGTTGTTGTAACAGGCCGATATCCCCTGATGATCATTGATCTTTTCAAAGTGTTCCAACCCCTTCTTATAAAAAGAAACAGCCTGGGTGTAATTGCCGAATTGAAAATGAATATTCCCCAGGTTATTGTTGGCTTGTCCGAGTTTTTCAGTATTGTTGCCCTGGCTGGTCGAATCCTTCAGTTGGCCGGCCATCTCCTGGCGAATGCCGGCGGCTTTTTGATAATATTCCAGGGCTTTGCTGAAATTTCCCTGATTTTTGTGGATCACCCCCAAATTGTTATATCCATTGGCCATGCCTCCCCTGTCACCGGCTTTTTCTTTCAGAGCAATGGACTTTCTCAGATACCGGATGGTTTGATCGTATTCCGAACGGTAAATATAGACCACCGCGATGTAATTCAAACATTTCCCTGCCAGGCGGGTATATCCCCCTTCTTTAGCCAGATTCAGGGCTTCCCGGTAATAACTCAGGGCCGAATCCTGTTGACGGTACTGGTATAAATCGCCCAGATCCAGGTAATGCAAAGCTTTTAAGGAATCGTTGGAAGTCTTATCGATCAGGTGGACAATTGAATCATGCTTCCGGTCTTTTTGGCCCTGACTCAGCAGGGGCAGCAATAAAAGCAGGAACAAAAAGCATGGTTTCTTGCAGATCCGCATATTTCAGGAATTTAACAGTTTGGGTCGAAGAATGAATTGGGTCAAGTTGGATCATTTTCAAGATAATGTGCAATTTACATAATTTTTGGCAAATCCATAAAGATACCCTTGCTTTCGAATAAAACCGGGGCATTGCCAGACCTGCACAACAAGAAAATTTATAACCATAGGGGGGTCATTGTGAGGCGTCAAAAACCACTGAATAAGATTCAATGCGAGATTCTTTTGCAGGCGCCATGAAGTATTTAACCAAATGGAAGCCGCAGAAAGGCGGAAAAAATTCCATATGGCTCAAAAGGGTTTATTTACGGGTTAGGAGGATCACATTTTCAACATGATAGGTATGGGGAAACATATCCACCGGCTGAACCCTATCCACCCGGTAATCTTCCTGGAGAATGTTGACATCCCGGGCCTGGGTGGCCGGGTTACAGCTCACATATACGATGGTGTGGGGGGCGGCTTTGCGGATATTGGCCACCACCTCTTTGTGCATGCCTGCCCGGGGGGGATCGGTAACGATCACTCCGGGATAGCCGTGCTCGCGGAAAAAATCTTCATTCAGAAGCTGCTTCATATCTCCGGCAATGAACCGGGTATTGCCAATGGCATTGGTGCGGGCATTCTCGCGGGCATCTTCGATGGCTTCGGGCACCGACTCAATGCCGGTCACCTTCCGGGCATAGGGCGCCAAAAAATTCGCTATCGTGCCGGTACCGGTGTATAAATCATAAACATGTTCTTCGCCCTGCAAGGCAGCATAATCGCCCACCAAATGATAAAGCCGGTGGGCCTGGTAGGAATTGGTCTGGTAAAAAGACTTGGGTCCGATCTTAAACCACAGTTCATCCATTCTTTCATAAATAAAATCGCGGCCGCTGTAAGTTACCGGCTCCAGATCATAAATGGAATCATTGGCTTTGGGGTTGATCATATATATCAGTGAAGTGATATCGGGGAAGTGCTGTTTCAAATGGTCAAGCAGGGCCAGGCGCTTGTCTTCTTCTTCGCGGTAAAAGACCACGATAACCATTAGCTCGCCGGTAGAAGAGGTACGAATAATCAGGGTTCTAAGGAAACCTTCATTGTTGCGTTCATCAAAAAAGGGATAATCATGTTCAAGGGCGAACCCCCGGATGGCATTTCGAATGGCATTGGAGGGGTCAGGCTGCAGGTAGCAGGTTTCAATATCAACCACCTTATCCCATCGACCGGGGATATGCAGGCCCAACCCCCGCTTTTCCAGTCCTTCATCCCCTGAATCAATCTCCTCGCGGGTGAGCCAGCGCTGGCTGGAAAAGGAAAATTCCATCTTATTCCTGTAATACCGGGTATACTCGGAGGGTATGATATCCTCAACAGGCGGCAATTCCACCTTTCCAATCCGCTCCAGGTTGTCGATCACCTGTTTGCGCTTATAGTGCAGCTGATCCTTATAGGGCAAATCCTGCCATTTGCACCCCCCACACAAATCAAAATGCCGGCAAAAGGGCTCGACCCTCATGTCGCTATAGGCATGGAATTGTACCGGCATGGCTTCCATATAGGACTTCTTCTTCCGGGTGACCTTCAAATCTACCACATCACCAGGCAAGGCCTTGGTGACAAAAACAACCTGCCCTTCCACCCGCGCAATGGATTTGCCTTCGCCACCAATATCCTCAATGGTGACTTTTTCCAGATAAGGTAAACGCTTTGTTCTTCCCACTTTTTTTTGACAAAAATAATGAACTTGAAACAATTTTCACGAAACCACCCCCTCCCCCTAAAACCAAACCATTCTAAACCAGCCAGCCTATGGGTATACTTTAAGAAGCAACTAAAACAATACTTAAAATAGAAAACAAGATCAAACCAAAAACAAATAAACCTCCCAAAAAACTCACAGCATAGCATATATAGAATTAACACCTGCCAAACTGAGCAGGAATTAAATCAAACAATAAAAACAATTGGGCGGCAGTGATTTGACTTTTTGAAAATTTTAATTTAGTTTCGCAGTTTTAATGAAAAACAATTTGGGCCTATGGGAAAGCCCCTACATATAGAAAAATATCGTTCGATTATTGGAATATTTTTACTGGCCACTATATTTATCATCCCCATTGTTTACTCTTCTGTATCGCGCAATGCTTCCGCAGAAAGCTCAGTAAAGCAGGAGCAGGCGGATGATTACAATCTGGGGCGGCTTTTTTACAAACAAAAGATTGACCGGATTGATTCGTTCATGCAAGCCCATCAGCAAAGGGTCAATTTTCAGGGCAATGTGCTTGTAGGCTACAAAGGCCATTTGATTTACCAGGGAAGCTTTGGCTATGCCAATCCCTTAAAGCAGAAGCCCATGGACAAAGATGCTGTTTTTCAGCTGGCTTCTGTTTCCAAGCAATTTACAGCGATGGGGGCCCTCATTGCCATCGAAAAAGGGCTGTTGAATTACACCGATACAGTGACCCGATTTTTCCCCGACTTTCCTTATCCCAACATTACGGTTCAGATGTTGCTGAACCATACGGCAGGCCTGCCCAATTACATGTGGCTATTGGAACATCACTGGAATAAGGAAACGCCCCCTTATAACGATCAGGTCATTGATCTGATGGCTCAGCATCAGCTCTCGCTTCATTTCACCCCGGGCACCCGCTTTGGCTATTCCAACACCGGATATGTGGTACTGGCGGCGGTCATTGAACAGGCCACCGGTAGGCGGTTCGACCACTTTCTGGAGCAGGAAATATTTGATCCCCTGGGCATGGAGCATACTTTTGTACATAGCCCCGCTTACCCTTCCTCGAAAAAACACCTCCATGGTTATAAATATTGGGGCCGCGGATATTACCAGATACCCATGACGGTGAACGACGGGGCCGTGGGGGATAAAGGTGTATACTCGACCATTCGCGACTTATATAAATGGGACCAGGCCCTCTACCAAAACCAGCTGGTGGAGGCCTCAACCATCAAAAAGGCCTATCAACCGGTTCAATTGAAAAACGGCAACCACTATCCCTATGGTTTTGGTTTTCGCATTAAAGAAAACAATGGCAAAAAGGTGGTTTATCACTATGGCAAATGGAATGGATTCAGAACGGGCATCATCCGGTATATTGAAGACACCAGCACCATCATCATCTTGAATCACACCAACAGGCCGTATAACAGCCAAATAACAGAGCACATCAAGGATTACCTGGAAACAAAAAGTTGACTGGGCAGTAATTCCAGCCAGACCCCTGCCAAAGGATTATCCATTTGCCCAAAACCAAACATGCAATAAAAACACCCGGCCTTAGAAAACAGCTGACCAACCCGCCTGGAAAACAGCCTGCCTTCAAAAAAACCGGGCCATGAAACTTTTGCGGCTTATACCCTTACGGCCCAACCCCTGATGGGTTCAAAAATATCACAAACAACACGGTCATGAAGCTGATAAAATGGCTCTTCCTTCAACCCAATTCACTGATTCGCTCAAGGCTTTCCATATCCTCAATCTTAATCTTCCTCCCATCAAGCGAAATCACCCCTTCCTGGGCAAACGCCGAAAGGGTGCGGATGGCATTGGAGGTGGTCATATTCGAGAGGTTGGCCAGATCTTCCCGCGAAAGATACACCTTCAGGGTGGTTTCGTCTTCTTCATAACCATAGGTGTTTTGAAGGAAAATCAGGGATTCGGCCAGCCGTCCCCGGATGTGTTTTTGGGTCAGGGTCACGGTACGGGTATTGGAAAAGCCCAGTTCAGAAGCCAAAAACTCGATGATGTTCAAGGCAAACTTGCCATTCTGCATGATCACATCAAAAAGGGCGTTTTTCTCGATGGTACAAATCTCACATTCCTCAATCGACTCGGCTGTGCCCAGGTAATTTTGCTTGGCAAAAAGTGCACGGAATCCAATGAAGCCACTGGGTCGGGCCATTCTCACAATCTGTTCTCTTCCTCCCACACCCTCTTTATAGATTTTGACTTTGCCTTTGGCCAAAAAAATCAAGCCGGTGGGTTTATCCCCCTCTTTATAAATGATCTCGTTCTTCTTATATCTTGAAATGGCGCTGTTGTCCATTAAGATTTGCTTCTGCTCATCTGTAAGGGCCTGGAAAACCTGCATCCGATTGATAACATGGACGTCTTCTGTCATGGGATATATCGATTTATGTTAATATTTGGACATATGTTATTCAACATGCAAATGTAAGGAATCAACGACTGATAAAAAAAGAAAAATCACTTTTTTATCGCCCTTTCCATTTCCTCCCGGCAGAATGATCACAATTAAAAAAAGGGTCTTATAAAACATGAATGATAAAACTGAATGTCAATATGATAACGTTAAATCAACTCCCCCCGCCTTATGGATTGAACCATCTCCTTCGCTGAAAAAGTCATCGCTTTTTCTTGTTGTACAAAACCTTGCATAAAAAAACCGCCTGGTTTTTACCAGACGGTTCCTTTGAGAAGTACGAACAAGATTACTCAATGTCAATTTTCTTGGAAGCTTTTTCAACGGCTTCTTTTTTCTTGGGCAGCTCTACGTAAAGGACGCCGTTATCATGCTTGGCTTTAATATCTTCAACATTTACCGTATCCGGCAGACTGAATGAACGTTGGAATGCGCTGTAGCTGAATTCTCTCCTCAGGTAACTATCTTCCTCATTCTCATCCTTATGTTCTTTCTCCGAAGAGATGGTCAGTACATTGTTCTGAATGTTCACATCAAAGTCCTTCTTATCCAATCCGGGAGCTGCTACTTCAATGGTATACTTGTCTTTATCCTCCCGTACATTGACATCCGGTACGCTTGGATTGTTTTCAAAATCAAAGAAATCCTTCAGAAAATCTTTTCCAAACATATCGTCGTCAAAGCTGGGCAGAAATCTTCTATTTCTCAGTTTGGGTATCATATCACAACCCTCCTTTCTTTTTGGTTCGACATCTTTTTAATGTTTCCATCCTTAAAGGATCAAATCGTATGCCAAATCCACGTTAATGACTATGTGTCATTTTACCACGGCCATTTAATGTCAATGTGGCATATATGATATTAAATAACTGTAATACAACAACTTAAAATCACTCTCCCAAGAGGCGGTGATTTATCAATACAATGCATTCGAAAAGAGGATTGACCATTAAATTGGTATGCCAATGGGCAATGAGCAAATCGGCGATGGACAATGCATAATGGACGATGAACCATGAGCAATGAAAATAATGAGCCTCCTTCACCTCGCTGATCGGACAGGGAAGCTTCATCAAAATTCAACCAAGATTTAGGGCTTAACCTTAATAAATTATTAGCTTTAGGGACCCAACACAAACAGCTATGGAGATATACCTGGATTACAACGCCACCACCCCGGTTGACGGGGAAGTGGCAGCAGCAATGAAGCCCTACATGGAGCAGTATTTTGGCAATCCTTCCAGTTTCCATCGCTTTGGCACTGACTCAAAGAAAGCAGTTGAAAAGGCGCGCAAACAGGTTGCCGGGTTGCTTAACGGTTCCGCGCACGAGGTGGTATTTACCAGTGGCGGGACGGAGTCCAATAATTTTGCCATCAAGGGAGTGGCCTGGGCCCACCGCGAGCGGGGCAACCACATCATCACCTCTCAGGTGGAGCATCCGGCTGTGATGGAGGTATGCAGGTATCTGGAAGGCCAGGGCTACCGGGTTACCTATCTGCCGGTCGATGCTTACGGGCTGGTAAGTGAATCAGACCTGCAAGCGGCCATCACCCAGCAAACCATACTGGTTAGCATTATGCATGCCAACAATGAGATTGGCACGATCCAGCCCATAGAGGAACTGGCCCGGATTGCCAGGGAAAACAACATCCTCTTTCATACCGATGCGGCCCAGTCCACCGGAAAGATCCCGGTTGATGTCAAAAAACTGGGGGTCGATTTGCTTTCTGTGGCCGGTCATAAGCTGTATGGCCCCAAAGGTGTGGGAGTCTTATACATCCGCGAAGGGGTTCAGCTGGAAAAAATGATGCACGGGGCCGACCACGAACGAAACCTGCGGGCCGGAACCGAAAACGTCATTGAGATTGTGGGCCTGGGCCAGGCCAGCGAGGTGGCAGCAAGAGACCTGGAGGCCAACACCGAACAGATGCAAAAAACCCGTGACCGACTTTATCATAACCTCGCCGACGAAATCAGCGACTTGCGGGTCAATGGTCCCGAAAAACGGATTTTGCCCAACACCCTTTCGGTGAGTTTTCCCGGCATTGAGGCCAACCTGCTGGTTAAAGAGATCTCGGAAAAAGGCATTGCCGCTTCGGCTGGAGCCGCCTGTCATGCCGACCAGGTAGATGTTTCCCAGGTACTTGAAGCCATCGGGCTTGATCAACGCTATGCCATGGGCACCCTGCGTTTTTCTACCGGTAAGATGACCACGGAAAAAGAAGTGGATGATGCGGCAGCGATCATCATCCAGGCCGTCCGAAATTTGTCTTCACAAGGGGATCAGCCCCCTGAAGCATCCCCGGCCATCCACCTTACCCGGTATACCCAGGGGATGGGCTGTGCCTGTAAGCTAAGGCCGCAGGAGTTGGAAAAAATCCTGCGCGAAATCCCCGTCACCGAGGATGCCAACATCCTGGTCGACACCCGTGGTTCGGATGACGCCGCGGTTTACCGGGTTGGTCCACAAACGGCCATCGTCCAAAGCCTCGATTTCTTTACCCCCGTCGTTGATCAGCCCTATGATTTTGGCGCCATAGCCGCGGCCAATGCCCTGAGTGATGTCTATGCCATGGGGGCCGTACCGGCTTTTGCTCTGAACATCGTCGGCTTCCCCTCCAACCGCCTGCCCATGTCGGTCTTGCAGGATATTCTGGAGGGGGCCCGGGACAAAGCCAGGGAAGCCGGCATCGCCATCCTGGGCGGGCACACCATCGACGACCCCGAACCCAAATACGGCATGGTCGTTACCGGCACGGTCCATCCCGACCATGTCCTCCAAAACAAAGGGGCCCGCCCGGGCGATCGCCTGATCCTGACCAAACCCATTGGCACCGGCATCCTCGCCACGGCCATGCAAAGACAAATGGCCGGGAAAGAGGACATAAACCGCCTTGTCAGGGTTATGAGTGAACTCAACCGCCAGGCCGCCGAAGTGATTGCTCACTACCCGGTCCACGCCTGTACCGATGTCACCGGCTTTGGCCTGTTGGGCCACCTCCATGAGATGACCCTGGCCGGGGGCATCAATGCAGAGATCACCGCCGGCCGGGTGCCCCTGATAGAAGGAACATGGGATCATGCCACCGCCAACATGATCCCTGGCGGCTCACGCAACAACCTGGATTACCTGAGCCAACACCTGAGCTGGGATGAAGGAATACCCCAGATCCAGCGCCTGATCCTCTCTGATGCCCAAACATCCGGGGGACTGCTCTTTGCCATTGATCCTCAATATGAAAACGCCATCCTCCAAGACCTCAAAAAAGCCGGCGTTGATGCCGCCACATCGCTCGGTTCCTTCACCCAGGAAGGCCCCGGGCGCATCACCATCAAAAAAGAGTAATAAACCCCAAAAAATCATGCTATGAATAAAAAACCTGACAAATGGAGCCTTCAAAATCAGACCGCCCTGGTGACCGGCGGAACAAAAGGCATTGGGGCCGCCACAGCCCGGGAAATGATCAACCTGGGCGCCCACGTTTTTATCGTTTCGCGCACCCATGAACACATCCAACAAATGCAAGAGGAACTGGGCGAACGCCTCACCGGGATGGCCGCCGATTTAAGTCAACCCGACGGACCCCGCCAGGTCATTGATCAAATCCAAAAACAATGGGATTCCCTCAACATCCTGGTCAACAATGCCGGGATGAACATCCGCAAAAAGACCACCGAATACAGCCGGGATGAATATGAACGGATCCTCCACACCAACCTCACTTCCACCTTTGAATTGAGCCGGAAAGCTTACCCGCTGCTGAAAAAAGCCGATGCGGCCAGCATCATCAATATGGCCTCGGTGGCTGGAGAAAAACACCTGCGCACAGGTTCTGTCTATGCAATGACCAAAGCCGGAATGATCCAGCTTACTAAAAACCTGGCTGCAGAATGGGCCCCGGATGGCATTCGGGTCAATGCCGTCTCTCCCTGGTATATCAACACCCCGCTGGCCCAGACCGTTTTGAATGACCCCGGCTACTACCGCGAGGTGATCTCCAGAACACCCCTGGGCAGGGTCGGTGAACCTGATGAAGTGGCTTCGCTGGTGGCTTATCTGTGTATGCCTGCTGCCGGTTTCATCACCGGCCAAACCATCAGCATTGACGGGGGCTTTACCATCTACGGTTTTTAATCGCAAACCCCGCTAAGCGGGGTCTGCTAAGCGGGGGGAGGTAAGTTTTCGACCCCGCTAAGCGGGGTCTGCTAAGCGGGGGGAGGTAATTTTTCGACCCCGCTAAGCGGGGTCCGCTAAGCGGGGGGAGGTAATTTTTCGACCCCGCTAAGCGGGGTCTGCTAAGCGGGGTTTGCCAGGCAGGGTTGACGGCTTAAACCTGTTGATCCAGGGTGACATTTCCCAGCAGGTTGTCGATGGTGCCAATCTCAATGAAGGTCACGCCATAGTTTCGGCCGAAATTTCCGGCAGTTACGACCACCAGGTCCTGGTCGGAAAAATCATACTGGGTTTTCAGCACCTTAATGGCCTCTTTTAAAAATTCGTGAGAAGTATTGCGCAATTTGATGAAATCGGGCCTCACACCATAGCAAAGCTGCAGCTCGCGCATGGTACGCCGCGAGTAGCACTGGGCATAGACCGGTTTCTGTCCGCGGTAAGCCGCCAGGCACCGGATGGTCTTTCCTGAAGTGGTATCGGATATCACTGCCTTAGCATCCAGGCGAATGGCCGCCTTCACTGCCGACTTGCACAAATAGGCCGTCACCTTATTGTTGATCACTCGAGATTCAATGTCGTTAAACGGCTCCTTGGTGTTTTCCACCTCCTTGGCTACTTTGGCCATGGTGCGGACCGACTCAACAGGGTATCTGCCGGAAGCCGTCTCGCCGCTGAGCATCACCGCATCGGTTTTGCTATAAATGGCACTGGCGATGTCATTGACCTCGGCCCGGGTAGGCCGGGGATTTTCAATCATCGAATGCAGCATCTGGGTGGCCACAATCACCGGCTTGCGCTTTTCAATGCACGTATCGATCAGCATCCGTTGAATGCCCGGAATCTTTTCATAGGGAATCTCAATGCCCAAATCACCCCGGGCTACCATGATGCCGTAGGCCACATCCAATATCTCGCTGGCGTTGTCCACACCCTTCTGATTCTCAATCTTGGCAATGATCTTGATGTCGCTGTTGTGCTCATCCAATATATGTTGGATTTGCTCAACATCCTGCTTATTGCGCACAAAAGAGTGGGCGATGAAATCCAGGTCATGGTCGATGGCAAACTGGATGTACTGGTAGTCCTTTTCCGATATCGGGGGCAGATTCAGAAAAACATTCGGCACATTAACGCTTTTCCGCGGCTTGATCACCCCCGAATTATTCACTTCACAAATCAGCTGGTTGCCTTCCTTGCTTTTGACCGTCAGCCCCACATCGCCGTCGTCAATCAACACCGAGCTGCCTACCGGCACATCATCGGCAAAATGGTCATAGGTCACATAAATGCATTGGGGGGTGGAAGAGGCCTGTGAATTGCCTTCCAGGCGAATTTCATCCCCCGGCCTGACGTGTATATCCTCTGAAGAGCAGGCGGTCCGAACTTCCGGGCCTTTGGTATCGAGCAGCAGGGCAATCTTTTCCGATACGTTGCGGGTGGCCTCGACCACCTTCAAAGTCTGATCCGGGGTCTGATGGGCGGTATTCAACCGCACTACATTCATCCCTTCCTCATAAAGAGATCGTATGAACCCCTCATCCGCATTGCGATCCGAAATGGTCGCGACAATCTTCGTCTTAGGCATAAGCTGATTTCCCTTTCGTTATTTTTTAGATTGTTGAAGATGGATCAATCGTAGTCCTTCTATGGCCAGGCGATAGCCATCCAGGCCAAAGCCTATGATCGAGCCCTCACATACCGGGGCAATATAGGATTCGTGACGGAACGATTCCCGCTGATATATATTCGAGACATGCACCTCTACCACGGGAATGCCAATCGAAGCGATGGCATCGCGGATTGAAACAGAAGTATGGGTATAGCCCCCGGCATTGAGCACCACCCCGTTTACTTCCTTACCTGCCCGCTGGATCCGGTCGACCAGCTCTCCCTCCAGGTTGGTTTGATGATCATACAATGTGATGTCGGCAAAATGTTCCCTGAGCAATTTGAGGTAATCTTCCAGGCGAATATCACCGTAAATCTGCTTCTCTCGTTGTCCTATAAGATTCAGGTTGGGCCCGTTAAGAATTTGAATTTTCATGGAAGTTTTGTTATTTTGTAATATAGCAAAAATAATACATAGCATATTATTTTAGAGCAATGATGCGTTAAATATTTATGATAAGTTGGGAAATTTCCATAGAAAAATTTGTCAATTTTCTGAAGCTGGAACGCTCGCTCTCGAGCAATTCGATACATGCTTACCAAAACGACATCAAGAAATTGCGCGAGTATTTGGCGGCCCAAAAGGAGACGCTGTATCCCACCCAGATTGACTTCCATCATTTGCGGGATTTTCTGCACTGGATCAATGAGCTGGGCATGAGCCCGACATCCCAGTCGAGGGTTATTTCAGGAATCAAGGCTTTCTTCAAGTATTTGTTGATCGAGAAATACATCGAAAAGGACCCGACCGAGCTGCTGGAATCCCCCAGGATTGGCCGGAAGTTGCCCCAAGTCTTGACCCTCGGGGAGATCGACCAGATCATCTCGGCCATTGATTTGAGCCAGCCGGAAGGCCAGCGGAACAAGGCCATAGTGGAGACCCTTTACAGCTGTGGGCTCCGCGTGTCCGAGCTGATTCACCTACGCATCTCCAACCTCTATTTCGACAAGGGATTCATCCGGATCATCGGCAAAGGCAACAAGGAACGGCTGATTCCCATCAGCCAGAAGGCCATTCGCGAAATCAACCATTACCTGGAGGATCGCAAACACCTGAATATTGACAGCGGGTGCGAAGACATCCTCTTTCTGAACCGCCGGGGCAAGCAGTTAACAAGGGTGATGGTCTTTGTCATTGTAAAAAAACTGGCCGAGAAATCAGCCATCAACAAGAACATCAGCCCCCATACCTTCCGCCATTCGTTTGCTTCCCACCTGATTGAAGGCGGGGCCGACCTGCGGGCCATCCAGGAAATGCTGGGCCACGAGTCGATTACCACTACCGAGACCTACACCCACCTGGACCGCACCTATCTGCGTGAAACCATCATCGAACACCACCCCAGGGCCTGAGCCCCTACTGCACGAAAAAAGCCGACAAAACAAGGCGAACCCTGACCCCAAGGGTCAAGATCCGCCATGTTGTAAATGGATGTCGCTAAAGGGTGAATTGTTGCCCGATTAGGTAACCCTCAATATCCGCTTGTTGTAGTCTTATAACCCCGCTGAGTTATTGCTTTAGAAGGACTGGTCTCCTAAAAAGAGGCCTGATTTAACTGATCTCCCAAAATAGGCTTGATTTAAAAAGTTACTAAATAAGCCTCCAAAGGAAGGGCATCAAAAGGTCTTGTTGCTACAGGCCCAGTTTTTCGGCAATATCCTCCGGGATGGCATCCTTGTGGACCATGATGTCCATGGTCTGATACTTTACAAAGGCCTCGGAGGCGTAGAAATAGCCGTCGTAGATGTGATCGCCCACGTCCCAGCTGTTCTTGACGATGAAATATTGGGTGCCTTCCTGATCTTTGGCGATGCCGGTAATGTGCATGCCGTGATCGTCAGTGGTTTGATAGTTATTGAAAGCCTTCTGGCGCATCTCCTGGGTGATGGCCTTCTCCGGTCCGGGGCCGTCAAAGTTATAGAGCATGGCTTCTTTTTCATCCTTGCTCAACTCTTCCCACCTGGCTTTTTCCGTATCGCTCAAGTCCTCAAAATCCTGTTTAGGCACGACAGCAACCCCGTTTTTCCAGGAGAAGCCTTTGGCGCTGACATCAGCGGCCCAGGCAAAGGTGTAGCCTTCCTCAATGGAATGGTACATCGTCTCCATCAATTCATCCAGGGGAAGATTATAGACACGGTCGTATGCCCAGTTGTCAGGGACTTCCAGTATAAAACGGGAATAAAAAGGATGGTGGGTATAGGAAGTCAGCTCCACATAGTCGTCGGGATTGATGCCGGTGTAATCCTTGGCAAAGGATTCGGGGGTATAGGTCTGTCCCTGGTATTCAAATTTCTCAGGCGCCTTGCCCAGGTAAGTGTCCAGGATTTTTTCAAAACCCTCGTGCCACACCGGAGTAAGCTCGCCATTCTTATTCTCGATCACCTGGTCGACATAGCCCTTCAAAACAGCATCAAACTCTCCATGAACGTGATCATCTGTGCCATAATTCAGCCCGGGATAAACCTGTTCGGGTACAATCCCGTTTTCGCTGATCATGTTGGTGACATCATGAAAAGCGCCACCCCCGGCAAAATTTAAATGGCCATGAAAACGAACATACTTTTTGGCCTTATCCGAGTAGGCATGACGCACAATCCACATCTCAGAAAGGTTGGCCGTGTCTTTTCCCTTCCTCAGCATTTCCGATTCCAAAAAGGAAAGGGCTGAAAAACTCCAGCAGGTCCCCGAACGGTGCTGGTCCTTGACCGAAGTGGCCCCGAGGCGTTTGACCGTTGTAAATTCATACCCTTTGTTCTGATCATCTTGTGCCTGAAGGTTAAAACTGATAAGCATCGCCATGATGGCGACAAAGGTTAATCTGAGTGGTTTCATCTTGAAATTCGTTTTGGTTTCTCTACAAATATCATAAAAAATTCACCATTTCAGGTGAACCCTAAAAAATATTGTAGAATTGGCGAAAAATCAATAGTTTTGAGTTCCAAAATAATGGTTCATGGCTTTTCAATCATCAGAACTTATACTGGCTGCTGATGGCAGCATTTTCCATCTACGGCTTCATCCACAGGAAGTTGCCGACAACGTCATTTTGGTCGGCGATCCCGGCCGGGTCAATTTAATTGGCTCATTCCTGAGTCCCATAGAAGTCGAACGTCAAAACCGAGAATTCAAGACGATAACCGGCTGGTACGGCTCCAAAAGGATCAGTGTCATCTCCTCGGGCATCGGCACCGACAACATTGATATTGTCATCAACGAGTTGGACGCCCTAAAAAATATCGACCTCGATAACAAAACCGTCAAATCACAGCTCCAAAAGATGCGGATCATCAGGATTGGCACTTCGGGCGCACTGCAGGAAGACATTCCTTCGGGTTCTTTCGTCATGACCAGCCGATCAATCGGTTTCGATAACCTGATGCAGTTTTATGATATACCCCGCTCCCAGGATTCACAACAAATCGAACAGCAATTAAAAAAACATCTGGGATGGCCCGAAAACTTTACTTATCCCTATGTTACGGAAGCCTCCGGTGAACTTACGGAAAAGATGCGCCAATCAAAATTTATCCCCGGGATGACCATTTCCGCCCCGGGATTTTACGGACCTCAGGGAAGAGCTTTAAGAATACCCCTGGCGGATGAAAATTTGAACAATAAAATCCATCAATTCAGGTTCAATAATTTAAGGATCACCAATTATGAGATGGAAAGCTCGGCCATTTATGCCCTGGCCAACAGTCTGGGACATCAGGCTTTGACCGTTTGTGCCATCATTGCCAACCGCAAAAGGGGTGATCATCTGAGTGATTATCAGCCCAAAATAAAAGAACTGGTTCAATCGGTACTGGAAAAAATTTAAAATCAACAGGAATTGAGCGAATTAACGGATAAGCAGATCAAGGCGCTGGTCAAACTGCTGGACGACCCCGATGAAGGGGTCTATGAACAAGTTTCCGAGCAGTTGAAAACACAGGGATATGAAGTGATACCTCAATTGGAGAAAGCCTGGGAACAATCGTTCAATGAAAAGATACAAACCCGCCTGGAAAACCTCATCCAGGAGATCCAGCTTTCTTCAGCCACAACCAACCTGGGCAAATGGAGCCGCGAAGGTGGGGCCGACCTTTTTGAGGGGGCGTTTTTGGTTGCCAAGCATCAATACCCGGAGTTAAGCTATGATTACTACCGCAAAAAACTGGACGAGATCAAAAAGGATATTTGGCTCGAGATCAATGATAACCTGACGGCCCTGGAGAAAGTGCGCATCATCAACCATGTTTTTTTCAAGATATACGGTTTCGCAAGCAATGCTGCCAATTTCTATGCCCCCCAGAACAATTACATCAACCACGTGCTGGAGACCAAAAAGGGCAATCCCATTACCCTCTCCATTCTTTATTCATCCCTGGCCCAGGAACTGAGCATCCCCATTTACGGGATCAATCTGCCCAAAAACTTCATTGTGGCCTATCAAAACGAATACACCAAAAAAGAGGACCCGCAAAACCAGATCCTTTTTTACATCAATCCCTTTAACAAGGGGGCCATTCTGGGAAAAAAAGAGATTGACTATTTCATCAAACAACAGGACCTCAAGCCCCGAAAAGAATACTATTTGCCTTGCAGCCACATCGAGACGATACAAAGGTTGCTGAACAACCTGATCTATGCCTATGACCGGCTGGGATATCCCCATAAAATAAAAGAGTTGAACCAACTTTACCGAATACTGATTGACAACAGCAATCAACCCGAGTAGTGTTTGCCAGGGCAAACAATATACAGGCCTATGAAGCATATTCACTCTATCAAAGCCTTGCTCTTTCCCCGGAATTATACCCCGGGATGGGTCATCTTTCTTTTGGACCTGGCCATCGTCATGGTTTCAATCACCCTTTCGCAACTGATCCGCTACAATTTTGATCTGCCTCATACAGATCGCCTTTATCACCAGCTGGAGTTGATCATTCCCGTGGTACTAGGGGTAAGGGCAGCGACCTTTCTGATCTTTCGTTCTCATGCCGGCATCATCAGATATACCAATGCCGAAGATACCCAGCGCATAGCCCTGGTGGTGTTAACCGGCAGTATGGCTCTGGGCCTGGTCAATATAGGCACCTTTACTTTGATGGATCGAATTTTCCTCATTCCCTTCTCGGTCTTAACCATCGATTTCCTGATCACCACCTTCGCCATGAGCGCCTCCCGGCTGATCATCAAGTCGCTTTATCACCAGCTCTACCATTCACCGGGGAAAAAGCCAGGGGTGGTCATTTACGGGGCTGATGAATACGGAATCATTACCAAACAAACCCTGGAAAGGGATGCCGGCAGCCGCTACCGGGTCATTGCCTTTTTTGACAACGACCCTTCCAAAAGCGGTAAAAACCTTGAAAACCTGAAAATTAACCACCTGCGCCACCTCTCCGGTTTTTTACAGGCGTATCAACCTCAAAAATTGATCCTCGCCAAAAAGAACCTTCACTACCAGGAGCGCAAACAGGTAATTGAGACGTGCCTGGATTATAAGACCAATATACTGAGCATCCCCGATATCCATTCATGGATCAACGGGGATCTGAGCTTCAATCAAATCAAGAACATCGAAATAGAGGACCTGATGAACCGATCGCCGATTGTCCTGGATGAAGCCCGGATAAAGCATCAGGTTCGCAACGCGGTCATTCTGGTAACAGGGGCTGCAGGCTCGATTGGCAGTGAGCTTACCCGGCAACTGATCCGTTTTGGCCCCCGTAAATTGATTTTACTGGATCAGGCTGAAACACCCCTCTATGACCTGGAGATCAGCCTTCAGGAGGATTTTCAGTTCACAGACTATCAGATTGTTGTTGGAGACATCACCGATGAGAGCCGGATGAAACAAATCTTTTCCTCACACCGCCCGGATATTGTCTACCATGCTGCGGCTTACAAGCACGTGCCCATGATGGAGACCAATCCCTCACAAGCGGTAAGCACGAACATCACCGGCACCCGGATACTGGCTGAACAAGCCGAGGCTTTCCGCACCCGGCAATTTGTTCTGATTTCCACCGATAAAGCGGTCAACCCCACCAATGTGATGGGGGCCTCCAAGCGCATTGCCGAGATATACATCCGCAACCTCAACGAGTACAGCCGCACCTGTTTTGTCACTACCCGGTTCGGGAATGTCCTGGGTTCCAGCGGCTCGGTGATCCCCCGGTTTAAAAAGCAGATTGAACAGGGCGGGCCATTGACCATCACCCATCCCCAAATGACCCGCTTCTTCATGACCCTGTCCGAGGCCTGCCAATTGGTTCTGGAAGCCGGCTCTATGGCGCGGGGCGGAGAAATTTACCTGTTTGATATGGGTGAATCCATTCAGATCACTGAATTGGCAAGAAAAATGATCCGCATCAGCGGCCTGGAACCGGACAAGGATATTGCCATCCGTTATACCGGCCTGCGCCCCGGTGAAAAAATCCACGAGGAATTGCTCAACGATCGGGAAAGGCCTCTGCCTACTCATCACGAAAAAATCATGATTGTCAAGGAGGAACATCCTTCCTCCAATCAGGTTAAGCAGGATATCGCCGAACTGGAACAAATCAGCTACACCACCCGCCTGGAAGACATCACCGCCAAGATGAAGCAAATGGTACCCGAATTCCAAAGCACTCAGATCATGCAGGAAAAAGGCATCTCGTAAGGGCCTACTACATTTTTACAGAACCCGGGCTTTATTACAGGGATCGTTTTATTACAGAACCCGGGCTTTATTATAGGGATCGGGCTTTGCCTCGTTGGGGCAGGTCCATCCCCGGGTTATATTCCTTGCCTCGGAGCCTTCAGGCAATCCGGGTTACCCCACCGTCTTCAAATTTGTATTTTTCTCCGCTTTCCGGGCAAACGGCAATGCCATCCTTGTCAAAATGAAGGCGGTGTCCGTATTCACTCATCCACCCTACATGCCGCCCCGGATTGCCAACAACCAGGGAATAAGGCTGAACTTCCCGGGTAACAACCGCACCGGCGCCAATAAAAGCGTAGCGGCCAATATCATGTCCGCAGATGATGGTGGCATTGGCCCCGATGGTAGCCCCTTTTCTTACCACCGTGCGCTCATATTGTCCGCGGCGCACCACTTCACTGCGGGGATTGGTGATGTTGGTGAACACCATCGAAGGGCCCAGGAAAACATCGTCTTCACACTCCACACCGGTATATATGGAAACATTATTCTGGACCTTCACATTTTTGCCCAAAACCACCTGGGGGGCCACCACCACATTCTGTCCCAGATTGCACCCCTCTCCTATTGTGGATTGAGGCATGACATGGGTAAAGTGCCATATTTTGGTTCCTTGTCCAATCTGGCAGCCTTCATCAATGACGGCTGTTGGATGGGCGAAATAGTCCTGTTGGGATTCAGCTTGTTGAGTCATGATTGAAAATATTTTTTTAGGGTGTCGGTCATATATTGAAGTTGTTCCTGATCCAGCTCAGTATGCATGGGCAGGGACAAAACCTTTTGGGAAAGCCGCCGGGAGACCTCAAATGGTCCTTTGGCCGGTGATTCTTCAATCTGATAGGCCGGCTGCTGATGCATGGGCACCGGATAATAGACCATAGTGGGGATTTGACGATCCTTAAGGTATTCCCGCAGATCGTCGCGTTGCACCTGATCGCTCAGCACCAGGGTATACTGATGGTATATATGGCTGGAATGTGGCTGAACCTGGGGCAGCTGCAATTGTTCTATACCAGCCAGGGCCTGATCATAAAAGGCAGCAGCCTGTTGGCGCGCCCGGCTGTATTGATCCAGGTAAGCCAGTTTAACCTTCAGGATGGCTGCCTGAAGGGTGTCCAACCGTGAATTGACGCCAACCCGTGTGTGATAGTATTTTTGATGTGACCCGTGGTTGGCGATGGTACGTATTTTATCGGCCAGATCCGGATCACGGGTAAACACAGCCCCTCCATCGCCAAAAGCTCCAAGGTTTTTAGAGGGGAAAAATGAAGTACAACCGATATCACCAAGCGTTCCGGCTTTCTGTATTTTACCCTGCCTGTAATAATCGGCCCCGATGGCCTGGGCCGTATCCTCAATGATTTTTAACCCGTGTTTTTCCGCCAGCTCCATGAGCTGCTCCATCTCAGCACACTGCCCGTAAAGATGGACCGGTACAATGGCTTTGGTTCGCGGGGTAATTGCCTCCCGCACTTTATCGGGAGAAAGGGTGAAATAGCGGGGATCGACATCGACCAAAACGGGCTTCAGGCCCAAAAGTTTGACCACTTCCACGGTGGAAATAAAAGTAAAATCGGGGGTAATCACCTCATCGCCGGGCTCCAGTTCAAGGGCCATTAACGCGATCTGAAGGGCGTCCGTGCCATTGGCACAGGGTATCACATGCTCGACCTGCAAATAATCGGCCAGCTGACCGGCAAATTCCCGTACCTGCGGCCCGTTAATGAAAGCTGTCTGCTGGATAACCTGCTCCATGGCCTGATCCATTTCATCCCGGATGTGCTCGTACTGGTTTTTTAAGTCAACCATTTGAATGGGTTTCATGGGCATATGGTTTTATAATAAGTTCAGATTGAAAAACCTGATTTGATCCGCCCTTTGAGCGAACCAGATCAGGTTTAAAATTTTTCAGCCATCCCTCCAGGTTGTTTTCGCTATACCGGCATTTTCACGGTGAATAGTGGCCGGGTTGATGGGGCTCGCTGTTTAATTGGAACGATTCATCCCTTACCTGGCACGATTCACGGCTTACCTGGCGCTGTTCACCGTTTACCTGGCGTAGTTCACCGTTTACCTGGCACAATTGACCGGTTACTTGGCGTAATTCACCGCCCGTTTTTCGCGGATGACGGTAACCTTCACCTGTCCGGGATATGTAAGCTGACTTTCAATATGTTTTGATATATCGTAGGACAATTTATCGGCTTCGGTATCGCCTACCTGATCGGCCCCTACGATCACCCGAAGTTCGCGACCGGCCTGTATGGCGTAGGTTTTAGAGACCCCTTCAAAGGAGAGGGCCAGCTCTTCCAAATCGCGCAGGCGCTGGATGTAGGATTCAACGGCTTCTCTCCGTGCACCGGGCCGGGCACCTGAAATGGCATCACAGACCTGCACCACCGGGGCAATCAGGCTTGACATCTCCACCTCTTCGTGGTGGGATCCAATGGCATTGGCCACCTCCGGTTTCTCCTTGTATTTTTCAGCCAGTTTCATCCCGAGCATGGCGTGGGGCAACTCAGGCTCATCATCGGGTACTTTGCCGATATCATGAAGCAGACCGGCACGTTTGGCCAGTTTGGGGTTTAACCCGAGTTCAGTGGCCATGATACTGGAAAGATTGGCTACTTCACGCGAGTGCTGAAGCAGATTCTGGCCATAGGAAGAGCGGTATTTCATCTTACCAATCAAGCGGATCAGTTCAGGATGCAGGCCATGGATGCCCAGGTCAATGGCGGTCTTTTTACCCACCTCATTGATCTCCTGCTCAATCTGCTTTTCCGTTTTGTTGACAATCTCTTCAATGCGGGCCGGATGAATCCTTCCGTCGGTGACCAGCTGATGGAGGGAAAGACGGGCAATCTCGCGGCGAATGGGATCGAAGGCTGAAAGGGTGATGGCCTCGGGGGTATCATCCACGATGATCTCCACCCCGGTGGCTGCCTCCAGGGCACGGATATTGCGGCCTTCCCTGCCGATGATGCGGCCCTTGATCTCATCATTGTCGATGTTGAAAACGGTGATGGCATTTTCAATGGTGGTCTCGGCCGCTACCCGCTGAATGGTCTGAACAACGATGCGTTTGGCTTCCTTGTTGGCATTCATCTTGGCTTCCTCCACAATCTCATTCATCGTCGACATGGCTTCGGAGCGGGCTTCCTGCTTGAGGGACTCCATCAGCTGATTTTTGGCCTCCTCGGCCGATAAACCTGAAATCGCCTCCAACTGCTCAACATGCTGCTTATGGATCTTATCCAGCTCCTCATTTTTCTTCTCAACCATGTCCATCTGATTCTGGAGGTTTTCCCGCACTGCATCCAGCTCTTTCTTCTTGCGCTGATTCTCCTCCATCTTCTGAGAAAGGTTCTGCTCCTTCTGTTTAAGCTTATTCTCAGAAGCAGCCACCTTGTTGTTGCGCTCATTGATCTCTTTCTCATGCTCAGCCTTGAGCTGCAAAAACTTTTCTTTAGCCTGAAGGATTTTATCTTTCTTGATGACTTCAGCTTCGCTTTTTGCATCTTCTATGATCTCATCCCTTTTCTTTTTCAGGGCCTTGTTCCACAGCAGGTAGGATAAGCCTCCGCCTGCCACAAAAGCAACACCCCCGATGATGAAATGCATCGTGAGGGGGGATAGATCACCAAATATTGTTGTGACTACCATATTGCTGTAATTTTTGAATGATTCGGTTATATATATAAAAAAAAACCCGCATAATTGACCTTAATGCTGTATAAAAACCCCTGTTTCGACATGGGTGGAGCTGCCATTCGAGGTCGACCTTCCCCTGTCTCCCGCTTTCGGCGGGAGAGCCCCGCGTAAACACGGGGCCGGGGCCTGCTCTTACTCAAATGAGCTTGACTCCAATTGGTTAAGTGTTGAGTTTTTCAGCCATTAAGGAACTATGCGGGCAATCTCATTTATTTAAAGAACGTCAGGTCTCTTTCTTGATATATTCGTCCAACTCTTCGTTTAACTCCTTTAAATCTTCCAGAATAGGTTGATCATCTGCTTTTTCTTCCATCTCCAGATATCGGATTACAAACTGTAACGCAGCCATCGCCAAAAAATCCTGATTGTCTTTGTCTACATAACGTTGTCTGTATTGCAATATTTTCTCATTTATCAATTTTGCAGCCCCACGTATCCGCTCTTCGTCTTTGGCCTCGATTTTCAGCGGATAGTACCTATCTGCAAGATTTATCCGAATTGATAATTTTTCATCCTCCCCCATATATCGCTATACCTAAACTTACTTGTTTAAAAGAGCTATACACCTGTCAATTTCCCGCACGATCCTGTTGATTTTGATCTTGGCATCATGATTTGACTCGGCTGATGCAAGCGCCTTGGCCAGCTCCATGTTCGAGAGTTTTTGCTGGCAACCGACCAATTCATCTTCTTTTTGCTGTAACTCTTTTTTTAATTTTTGATTTTCTTCGCGGAGCTGGACATTTTCAGACTTATACGATTCATGAAGTTGCATTAAAGTATGAACTTTTGTTTTCAATTCATGAACAGTATTTTGGCCTTCATTGTCCATACTCACACTGTTTTCAATATACAAAATTAATACAGCTTTTGCAAATAAAAAAATAAAGGTGCGCTTTTTTATTCAAATCAAAATAATATTAGTTTTGTTGTTTTTATGTAAAATGCATTAATCTTCTACTTTAATATGAAGGTTTTCTGGTTGAGCCTGTTGTTCATCCTCTCATTTTGTTTTACCGGCAGAAGCGATCTACATGGGCAATCCCATATGGAAGGCGAAGGTTTTCATCCTCCGGTGAACATACCGCTAAGGCTTTCGGGCAATTTTGGAGAACTCAGGTCCAACCATTTTCATGCCGGTATTGACATCAAAACCCGGGGAACCACCGGTCAAAAGACATTTGCCATTGCCGGGGGCTATGTATCGCGCATCAAAGTATCCAGCGGCGGCTATGGCCGGGCCATCTACATTCACCATCCCCACAAGGGGTTAACTTCCGTTTACGGCCACCTCAAGCAATTCAGCCCTGCCATTGAAGCCTATGTCACCGACCGCCAGTATGAAAAGAAAAGCTTTGAAATCCAGCTCTTCCCCAAAAAAGATCAATTCCCCGTGGAAAGGGGAAGCCTCATTGGCTGGTCGGGTAATTCAGGCAGCTCTGAAGGACCCCACGTGCATTTTGAAATCCGCAACCTCTCCGACCAGGAACCTTTGAATCCCCTGCGTTACGATTTTGACATCCGCGACAACATTCCCCCGAAAATATTCAACCTGGCGGTTTATCCCCTGGGAAAGAACGCTTCGGTGAATGGAACCCATCAAAAACAAATTTTCCGGGTGATCGAAAAGACACAGGATCGGTATGCCCTGGGTTCGCACCGAAAAATCAGCCTTCACGGAAAGGTGGGATTTGGCCTGAGGGCCTTCGACTTTTTAAATGGCGCTCCCAACTGGTGCGGATTATATACCGTTAAGCTGTTCGTCGACAGCACCCTGATGTACCACCATCAAATGGACCGGTTTGCTTTTCACCAAACCCGCTACATCAACAGCCTGATCGACTATGAGGAAAAAATCAAAAACGACCGCTCCTTTCAGCAAAGTTTCCGAAAGCCCAACAATCCCCTTCCCATCTATGAATATCTGAGAAACAAAGGCATATATCATTTTTCCGGCAACACCCGCCATACCGTCACCTACCAGATAGCCGACGTGTATGGCAATACCTCCCGGCTTTCCTTCACCGTTGAAAGTCTTCCGCAAAAAACCCCCGGCATCAAGACCCACCATGACCCGCAGGGAAAATGCATGCCCTTCAACCAGAGCAACTCTTTCGTGAAAGAAGACATCCGGCTGAATTTTCCGAAAAATGCCTTTTACGACACCCTTTATTTCCAATACCATAAAGACACGGCCATCACAGGAAGCAATGATTCAGGGGCCATCTATTCAGCCATCCACCAGGTGCACAACCGCTATACCCCGGTGCACAAAAGTTACAACCTTTCCATTCAGACCAAAGACCTGCCGGAGATCCTGGAGAACAAAGCTTTCATCGCCCGGATCGACCCGGAAGACGACAGCTATCGATATATGGGCGGGGAACCTGTGAATGGCTTCATATCAACCCAAGTTCGCAGTTTTGGAAAATTTGCAGTGATGGTCGATCAGCAAAAGCCGCACATTGAACCCCTGGTGATCAATCAGGAAAAGATCAGCTTTAAGATTGACGATGAACTGAGCGGCATCGACCGTTACAATGGCTACCTCAATGGCCGGTGGGTTTTGTTTGAGTACGATCCGAAAAACGACAAGCTCACCTATCATGTGGATCATCAGCGGCTAAAAAAAGCAGACCGGTATAACCTGGAACTATACATCAGCGATGCGGTCGGCAACATGGCTACCTACCATGATACCCTGCAATTTGAATGATCGGATGAATCGATTAACAAAAAAAGCCTTTAAGCCGGGATGCCGGGTTGAATGGTATGGCAGCAAGGTCTGTTCCAAATATATTCAGGCATCAAATAGTGATTATCTCAAAACCCATATATTATGCAAACTTCAGGCCCTGCGAAAACCCTGAACGCTCTGATAAAAACCTTTAACCATCTAAAAGCCTTCAGATGTATGCAAACCTCCACTCCTCTAAAAACATCCAGCCATCTGCAAGGCTTCAGCCCTGTGGAAACAGCCGGATCGCTGCATGCTTTCAGGCATTTGAAAACAGCCGGATCGCGAGCCTTTAGCCCAGCGAAAAAAGACAGATCTCAGCAATATTTCGGCTACCTGAAAACCGTCATATCTTCAAAAATTCTGGGCGCTGTACTTTTCGCCTTTGTCTTGTTTTTTGCCGGTTGCCAGGAGGACACCGGCGATAAGCCTGATATCACCCACCAGGAGTTAAAGGACCATGTTGATTATCTGGCTTCAGATGCCCGGGGTGGCCGTTATCCGGGGAGTGAAGGCGGCCGGGCAGCGGGCGATTACATCAGGCAGGAATTCAAACGGGCCGGATTAAAATTGCTGGGAGAGGATGGTTTTCAGCGGTTTCAGGTTCAAACCGGTAAGAAGACCGGTTCAGGCAACTGGCTTCGCATCGATGGGGATACGGCCAAACTGGGGAAGGATTTCAATCCCATGCCTTTTTCGGGCAACGGGCAGCTCAGCGACAGTGTGGTTTTTGCGGGTTATGGGGTAAAAAACGATTCGAGGCGGTTCAGTTGGAATTCCTACCGCGGTTTGAATCCGCGTGGGCGATGGGTGATGGTACTGCGTGGGGCTCCACAAAAGGAGAGGCTAAAGAAGTTTTTCATGGGCCAGGGGGATGAGCGCAAGAAGGCGCTTCAGGCCAGGGATCTGGGTGCCTCGGGCATCCTGTTTGTTTCGGGAGAAGGCGCTGGCGACGAGCTGGTGAAGGTAAACCAGCAGCAGGGCAGCATTGGGATACCGGCGATGCACATCAGCAGGGAGATGGCCAACAAGATCCTGGCCACCACCACGGTCAGCGAGCTTGAAAAAAGGATCAGCCGCCAGCAAAAGCCTCAGCCTTTCCGCCCTCCGGTTGGGGTGGATGGTGCCTGCGATCTGATCACCGTGGAAGCCACCGCGCGCAATGTCATTGGGCAATTGCGATCCGGATCACCGGGGGCCAAGGACCGCTACATCCTGATTGGCGGTCATTACGATCATCTGGGGATGGGAGGTGAAAACACCGGCTCGCGGCGGCCCGATACGATGGCCGTGCACAACGGGGCCGACGACAATGCCTCTGGTGTAGCTGCCCTGATGGAGATCGCCGAAAAACTGGCCCCGCGCCAGGACAGCCTTCAGCGCCATTTCCTTTTTGTGGCTTTTGATGCCGAAGAGATGGGCCTGATCGGCTCGCGTCATTTTACCCGCCATGCACCCGTTCCACTCGATTCGATCGAGGCAATGATCAACCTCGATATGATCGGACGCCTGCGCCATGACAACAGCCTGCAAATAGGAGGAACGGGAACCTCCCCGATTGGAGAAGAGCTGCTTCATCAGCTCAACCAGGACAGCACGTTCAATTTGGGAATGACCCCGCAGGGATACGGGCCCTCAGACCACGCCGCCTTCTACAGCAGCAACATCCCTGTGTTTTTCATCTCAACCGGGCCCCACCTCGATTACCATACCCCTGCAGATGACCCCGACCAACTCAATTATCCCGGCCTGAAAAAGGTCGCTGACTTCGTCTTCCGCCTGACCAATCAAATCGCCAGCCGCCATCAAAGACTGGCCTTCCGCGAGGCAGGTCCCAAACAACAAACTTCCGCCCGCCATGGCGAAGAGTTGAAAGCCACCCTCGGCATCATGCCCGACTTTGCCGGGGTGGTCGAAAAAGGCCTCCGTGCCGACCTGGTCATTGAAGGCAAACCCGCCGACCGGGCCGGCATGAAAAAAGGCGATGTCATCACCGCCATCAACGGCAAAAAAATAAGCGATATATACGACTACATGGACCGCATGTCGGAATACAAACCCGGTCAAACCATTACCGTTGAGGTGCGGCGCGGCCAGCAGCAAAAAGTGCTGATGGTCCAACTGTAAATTTCTCCACCCCCGCTTAGCGGGGGTAGTTGAGACCCCGCTTAGCGGGGGTAGAAAAAAATCGACCCCGCTAAGCGGGGTATGAAAAAATCGACCCCGCTTAGCGGGGTAAAGCGGGGTAAAAAAAAACTTCTATGAAAAAACAAACGTGGCTTTGGATACTGGCCGCAGTGATCACACTGGCGGCTGCCATTTACCAGCGGACTACCGGACCGACCTATTCGAAAAAAGTTGACTTTCAACTCAGGGGCCAGACCATTACCGCCGAGCTGCCCCGAAGCAGTACCTCAAGCGACAGCTGCCGCGTGGAACTGAATATTCCCGCGCACATACCGGCCGAGATTTACTACAAACGCTATCCAACCGATGATCCCTGGAGCAAGCAACAATTCCGCAAAAACCAGGATGGCCAGGTGGCGGCCCTGCCTCCACAACCCCCGGCCGGTAAGATCAAGTATTACATCCGCATCCGGTCCAATCCCAGACAAATCTTCCTGGCCCGCCACAACCCCATCATACTTCGCTACAAAGGTGAAGTGGCAACGGCCATCCTCATCCCGCACGTGCTGCTGATGTTTTCTGCGATGCTCTTCTCAACGGTCGCCGGCCTGTTTGCCCTGACCAAACGACCCAACTACCGCCTCTATGGGATCATTACCCTGGCTTTGCTTGTTGTAGGCGGGGGCATTTTTGGCCCCCTCATGCAATACCAGGCTTTTGGGGATGCCTGGACCGGTATCCCTTTCGGATGGGACCTGACCGACAACAAAACGTTGGTGGCCTTTTTGGGCTGGCTTACCGCGGTAGTCTCCAACCGCAAAAAATACCGCCCGCGCGATTATATCATCGCTGCGGTCCTGCTGCTGGCCGTATACTCCATTCCCCACAGCCTCATGGGTTCGGAGTACGACTACAGCCAGGGCGAGGTGACTACAGGAATGATCAGGGCTTTCGTCCCGTTTTAAAAGACAATGAACCGCTCCCGCTTATGAATCGCCCGGAGGGTATGTTCCATTCGAAAAGTGTCCAATGGCTCCTTAAGACATTTGCAATCGAAAAGGGGGCATCGTCTGCTTAAAACGAATTCACCCGAGGGCAAGCCAGCCTTTTCTCTAAACGAGCCGAATCGGGGGGCCACACAGCGCCCTAAACCGGGCAATTGAAAAATGCCCGGAGCCCGTTTCACCTAAAGGAAAGAAAGCTCACCCAGCCCTCCTACTGGATGAATCAAAAACCCTGGTGGACCATACCTTTGATGCCCCAGCCGACAAACTGACCTGTTCAGAAACCCTGTAGGGCAGCACCTTTGGTGACCCGGCAAACAAACAGACCTCACCATAAGTGCTGTCGAATCAGACTTCCGATAACTCAACCAACAAAGGGAACTAATCAGAAGTGCTGTCGGATTCCATCTCTTCAGCCTTGTCGATCATCTGTTGGGTCTTTTCCTCGTTGCTCTTTTCCATCTCTTCCACTTCCTCTTCCTCCTGCCGGGGTTCCTCCCGGGAAGGGCCTCCACAGGCGTAAAAGGCAAACAGGCCCATAAAGGCCGTCAGCAGGAAAATCATACGCAGTGTTTTCATGGCTACTCATTTTTAAGGTTAAACAATCAAATTTTACGCTGAGAGTTTAATGATCTACATTGAAAATCAAATGATTTACGCTGAGGATCTAACGATTTAACCGAATAATCAAATGATTTACTCTGAGGATCTAACGATTTAATCGAGTAATCAAATGATTCCACAGCGATTCAATGTTATTATTACAAAGGGGCTGTCTCATAAGCCCCTGTCTTTAATCTTTCCCCGACAGGGCGATGGTCCGCTCCAGGCCTACTTTAATCCATCGCCCCGGCAGGCGAATATTGCCGATATCGCTGTATTGGCTGTCAAACAGGTTGGTCACTTCGCCATACAATTTCCAGTTGCCCCATTGGTAACCAACCCGGGCATCAAACAGCCAATAAGGTTTGAACGGTTGCTGGCCGGTATAAGCCTCCTGGCGGAAGTTATAATTCAGATACTTACCGGCCCGGTCGAGGTAATCGGCACTGATGCTAAAACGGAACCCCTGAAAGCCGGCCGTTAAACGGGCTTTGAACCGGGCATCGGGATAATTCAGCGAATACTTTGAACGCCCGTCGGAAGAGAGCTTGCGTTGGTTCATTGTGGTATAATGAAGGGAGAAGCGCCGTATGAATGAAGCCTCTTCCCATATGCCGTTTATTCGGGCATTCAGGGACACTTCCAATCCCTGGTTGATCAGCCGGGTGATGTTGCGAGCTTTCCATCTGACCTGCCCCCCCTGATCATCCCGGCGGCTCCAGGCAATCAGCTGGCGGCCGTCATGGTGAAAAAAGGAAAGATGGCCCCGCAAAAAAGGGGCATTGAATTTCAATCCGCCTTCCCAGGCAAGGACTTTTTCCGGTTTCAGATCAGGATTGCCCACGTTGGAGGGGCCCTGGTAAAACAGATCGGTAAAGGTGGGCATCCGCAACGACCGGTTGAAAGAGGCATAGGAGGTTAAACCGGAGGTCATCTGGTAGCTCAAATCGATGCCGGGATAATACCTCCATCCGGGATCATGCTCATTGCTTCGGCTAACAAGCAATCCGGCTGAGAGGGAAAAACGCTTCAGATAAATGTTGTGTTCCAGGTAGAAGTTGATCAGGCTTCGGTGGTATTTTTTGTCATAATAACCTCGCCCCCCTCCTTTTGCCGAAAGGGTATCATTCATGGGGCGCCCAAGTACGTTGCTCCAGATTTGTTCGGAGCGCATGTCAAACCCCAATGAAGTTTTTCCCAGGGAAGAAGTATAAGAGCTGGTGGTTTTAACCCCAACCACATCGGTCAGGTGATAATTGTGTCCGGAATAATAATTTCCCGGCTGATAGACCCCCTCCACATACTTGGCCGTATCCCGGCGGTCTTTGACCCAATAACCATCCTGGGGTTGATACCAGTTTTCGCCTTCGCGAAACAATTCAAACCGGTTCTGGTGGCGCCGCCAGTAGATGGAGGGATGCATCTCCAGGGTACCTTCTATATCCATCCCGAGGCTGACCAGTGAAACCTCTGCGTGCTCATACTGATGGGGATATTCAGGGGTATAGAAACCCTGGGCGCCATAGCCTTTACTCTTATGGCCTACCTGCATTTGAAGCCGATCATCACCCATCCTGAGCATCCCCTGATAATATAGGCTGTAAGTGTCAAAATCGGTATTGGTTCGGTAACCCCGGGAAGCAGATTTGGAAAACGAGAACCGGTTTTTCAGTGAACCGGTTTGAAAAGAGGTAAGAGCAGTAGCCTGGTATAAACCGTGGCTGCCTCCGGTGAGTTCAATGCTCAGGTGGTTTGAATCGGCCGGGGCGGTAATGATGTTGATGGCCCCACCAAAGGCATTGGGTCCGAAAACACGGGAACCGGGACCTTTCAACACTTCGATCTCTTTGACATCGGAAAGGTTAACCGGCAGATTCATTGCAAAATGGCCGGTCTGGGGATCGGTGATGTCGATCCCGTTCAACAGGATCATATTCTGGTCGAAAGAGCTGCCCCGGATGCTGACATCAGCCTGCATGCCCATCGGTCCCCGCTGACGAACATCCACCCCGCTGATCTGATCCAATACACCATGAATGCTCGATTGTGGCATCTGGTTAATCATCTCCTTATCGGTTACCGAGACGATCCGCGAAAGCCTGGAATAAACCACCGGCGTGCGTTGGGCACTGACCACCACCTGGTCGATCTCCCTTTTGTTGCCTACAGTCAAAGTATCCTGCTGGGCCCTGGCCGAAAAAGAAAACAACATAAGAAAACCAAACAGCATGACCAAATAAGGCCGAAGCATTGATGATTTGGACGATTCATTCCCGGTATCATGATAAGATGGATAACATTTAGCCGCTCTCATTAACATGTGTTGCTCCTTTTATAAAAATCACGGTTATACAAAGGCCCGCAAAATTATGCAATTCAAAAGACGATAAACAAAGAAGGTTGATGCAGCTGTTATGTTTTACAATCGTCTTTGGCAATAAAAAGCGATTGACATACCCGTCTAAAGCACTTAAGAAAAGCCTTTATCAAGATGAAAGTTGCTCAACGGACAGAAAAAGTTAACTTTATAGGCAGCAAAACCAATTTTGAATCGTCTTTTATGCAAAAGGAAAAGCACCAGGCACTGTATCAAAATATTCACCAGGATATTATTGACCGGTGCAAAAAAGGCGAGCAGAAGGCCCAGTTTCAGCTTTACAAGCTGTACTATAAAGCCATGTACAACACGAGCTACCGCATCGTCAACGATCGGATGGAAGCTGAAGACATCATGCAGGAGGCCTTTCTGAAAGCTTTTGACAAAATCGAGACCTACAGCGGGCGGGTCAGTTTTGGAGCCTGGCTCAAGCGAATCGTGATCAACCACTCACTGGATGAGCTAAAAAAAAAGAAGCTGGATTTTGAGTCGGTCGATTCCTATGACCGCCCGGGCGAAGTAAGAGGAGAAGAGCCGGAGGAAGAAGAAAAGGAAGGCCAGGATGATGAGAACCAGATCACGGCACAAATCGGCCAGATCAGGGAAACCATCAATGAGCTCCCGGAGGGCTACCGCATCGTCCTGTCGCTGTATTTGCTGGAAGGCTATGATCATGAGGAAATCGCAGAGATCCTGAACCTTTCCAGCTCCACGTCCCGGTCGCAATACACCCGGGCCAAACAAAAACTGAAAGCAGAACTGGCAAAAAAAAACCACACGCAAAATGGATAAACTGGAACATATCATTCAATCCAACCGGGAACATTTCGATGAAATGGAGCCCAATGAGGGGCATTTCGACCGGTTCCGCGAAAAGCTGAACCAGCATCATCGCAAGCGACGCAAGTTCCCGTGGGGAGTTGTTCTTAAAGCGGCTGCCGTGGCAGTACTGGTGGTGCTATCAGGACTGTGGGTTTACGAAAATATTCAACCCCAGCCCTCTTCCACAAGGCTGGCCCTGGAAAAGGTCTCGCCCGAGGTCAGGGAAGCCCATATGTACTACACCTCCCTGATGGAGCAAAAATACGAGCGGATCCGTCAGTTCGACTTCAAAAGCCACCGGCAAAAAGAGATGCTCCTCGAAGAGCTCAAAGAGATGGATGCCATCTACGCCAACATCAAAGATGATTTACGGGCCAATCCCAACGACCCGCGCGTGGTAAGCGCCCTGATCAAGCATTACCAGATGAAACTGGAGGTGATGAATCAGATCGTCCATCAGCTCGAACAAATCAATCAATCATCAACATCCACCATACCAAATCATTCCATCAAACCCAAAGTCAAAAAAGATACAAGCTATGAAACGACTCAGATGTAAACAAGCGGCCCTGATCCTGGTGCTTCTCCTGGGAAGTACCTCCCTGAAAGCCGCCTCAGATGAATATTCCAAAAACAAGCATAAGGAATATGAGGTCAATCAACAAACCGTCTTTGCCGTATCCAACAAATATGGGGATCTGAACATCACCAACTGGGATAAAGACCAGGTTTCCATTGATGTGACCGTTACGGTCGATCACCGTAAAGAAGAAAAAGCCCGGGAGCTGCTCGATGAAATCCTGATCAACTTCTCCCGTGAAGACAACAAAATCAGCGCCGTCACCGATTTTGACAAAGGATTTAACCGTTCAGGCGGGCTGTTTGATTTTGACAGCGATACCAAAAAGTTCAGCATCGATTATACCATTAAGATGCCCAAGTACCTGAACATTGAAATTGAGAACAAGTATGGCGATGTCTTCATCAATGAAGTAACCGGAAGGGCTGATATTGCGGTCAAATATGGCAATCTGAAGGCCAACAAAATCCTCCGCGACAACACCAAGCCCCTGAGCCATGTATACCTGGCCTACTCCAACGGGGATATTCAGGAGGTCAACTGGCTGAAGCTGACCCTCAAATATACCCCTGACCACTGCGAAATTGGCAAAAGCAAAGCCCTGATCGCCCTGACCAAATATTCGAAGCTGGAGCTGGAGGAAGGAAGTTCGCTGGTTTGTGAATCCAAATATGACAATTACCGCATCGGAACCCTTTCCAACCTGGTTTGCGAGGCCAAGTACACCGACTTTAAAATTGACCGGGTGAACAAAAAGATTGATGTGGACTCCAAATACGGGGATTTTGACATCAACAGCGTACCCAAAGGTTTTAATCAGATCAAGGTTGAAAACTCATACGGACATGTGGACATTGCCATTGACAGGGATGCCAGTTACAATATCCAGGGCGAAGCCCAATATGCGAACATCGATATACCCAATGGCAACAACGTCAGCCGGATTGAACGCAACACAGAAGTTAAAATCTCCGGAAGAGTCGGACCCGACAGTTCAACAACATCAGAAGTCAAGGTAGACACCAAATACGGGAATGTGAACCTGGACTAAGTCGGGGCAAACGAAAAAAGACAGCATGAGCCGGACTACACAAGTGATTCAATGAGTTGTAACCTTCTAAATCATTGATGGTTTGCAGGCCATAAAACAAAGACAGGACTCAACGCACAATAGCAGGGTAGGAATTGAGTTGAATAAAGCGCCCTGCCAGCAGATTAAATACCAGCAATGAATAGCCAAGAAAAACCCCGGGAAGTTGGATCTTTTCCCGGGGCTTTTTTTTACAACCTTTTGACGGCTTCTTTGAAGAGCCCTGATTTGTTTTTTTTCGTTTCCCACCAACACTTCTCTCTGAATGGCTCATTTGCAAGCCATAACCACCCAATGCTCTGTCCGGCTAAAGCTAAGGCAGTGACTAAAACGTTACTTTTTGATTCTCACATCTGCTGGGCATACGAACCGGATTTGCCGGGCTGAACGGCTGAACCAAGGGCAGCATCTTTGGCCCGGCTACTGACCTTATCACTGGTCGAACCCGTAATAGGCCTGCATTTTATCAAAGACGGCCGTATTTTCGTAGATGCCTCTGAATTTTTCCGATCCCGGGCCATAGGCAAAAACAGGCACCATGACGCCGGTGTGGCCATCAGTGCCATAGTTGGCCTTAAGCTGGCCGGCCTCCCGGTCGCCGCCGGTCAGGGCCATACCGCCCGTTTCATGGTCGGCCGTTACGATCAGCAGGGTGTTCTCATGGGCTTTGGCAAAAGCAAGGGCTTTTTCTACGGCCCGGTTGAAATCGAGCAATTCATTGACTATGTAGTCGGTGTCATTGGCATGGCCACCCCAGTCAATCTGAGAGCCCTCCACCATCAAGAAGAAACCTTTGGCGTTGTTGTCCAAAATATCCAGGGCGGTCTGGGTGGAGCGGGGCAGCATGTTGCCACGGCCTTCGGTGTATTTGGGATTGTGCTTGTCGGCAGTTAACCCGGCCAGTTTGCCTTTTTCCACCTCTTCAATATCCTGAATATCCCTCAGCACCTGATAACCTTTTCCTTCGAGCTCCTTCACCAGGTTGCGGTTGTCGTCGCGGTTGGCAAACTGGTTATAACCACCGCCAATGAAAACATCCACATCGGTTTTGAGAAAATCTTCTGCAAGGCTGGCGTATTCATGGCGGTCTTTATTGTGCGCAATAAAAGCGGCCGGTGTGGCATGAAGGATGCTACTGGTACTGACCAGCCCGGTGGCATAGCCATGTTGTTCGGCCATCTCCAGGATGGTGGTCAGGGTATCGCCCGAAGGGCTCATGGCAATGTGGCCGTTGGCTGTTTTTTCCCCCGTTGCCAATGCAGTATTGCTGGCCCCGGAATCCGTAATGTAATTATCCTTAGAATAGGTCTTTTGAAGCCCGATGTTTTTAAATTGCTCAAAGACAAGGGGATTACTACTGACGGTCATGCCGGCGTAGATCTGACTTACCCCCATACCGTCGCCAATCATCAGGATGACGTTTTTGGGCTTTGGCTTTTGCCCGGAACCGGACTTTTCCTGAGATTGCTGCTGATTTTCTTTGTTGGTATTGCTGCTGCACGACAAACCTATAACTGTCATGGCCAGCAGCATAATGGATAAATGGCGTAATTTATGCATAGCTTGCGATTTTGTTTCCTGCAAAAATAACGATAAAGGGGGGAAAATTCATCTTTATGCGGGTTAAAAAATCATGAACCAACCATTGCGCGGTTGGATGGGCCTGCACCAAGCACAAGCCGAGGCTACAGGAAGGCATAACCAGGCACCATTCCGGGTTTTGCAGGGCCTGTAGGAAAGGATGGTCTCAGAGGGAATGACCCCAGCCAATGAGATGCTTTCCCCGTTAAATAAGAGGTAAAAGAAGGGGGATAAAGGAATAAAGGGGTAAAGGGATAAATCGCCGGGGTAAAGGGATAAATCACCGGGGTAAAGAGATAAATCACCGGGGTAAAGGGATAAATCACCGGGATAAAGGAATAAAGGGGTAAAGGGATAAATCGCCGGGGTAAAGGGATAAATCACCGGGGTAAAGGGATAAATCGCCGGGATAAAAGAATATATAGCCGTGGTAAAGGGATAAAGGGCCTAAAACAGATCGACCGAAATATTTTGGATAAAGGCGGTATAGGTGGTTTCCTCTCCTACTTTAGCCATGGAAAGCAACATGATCACCGGCACCTCTTCCTGGTTGGCATTGATGATTTTAACCTCTTTTCGCTCACCAACGATCTTATCCTTGTCGGGATCCAGCAGGCGCTCTATAAAATCCTCGCGTTCACCGCCTACATCGGGAAACAGTTTATTGATGTTGCGTTCCAGCACCATGGAGCGTTCTATTTGCCAGAGTTCCTCAGCGGCCTTATTGAAGAATTTGATGATGCCATTCTGATCAATGGTCACGATGGCGTCAGAAGCGCCCTCAAGGGTTCGCTCGTTACGCAGTTTCTCCTTTTCCATTTCACGGAAACGCTGTTTGACCTCTTCGCGGGCCTCCTCCAGTTTTTTGGTCAGGTCGCTCTGAGCTTTCTTGAGCTCCTTTTCCTGTTCTTTAAGCTGCTCGGCTTGCTTGGCGGTTTCAATCTCCATCTGCCGGCTTTTGGTGATGTCGTGGCCCACATAAATGACCTTGGCAATATCCCCGTACAGATCAAGCACGGGTGAGAGGGTCACCTGCAGCCAGACTTCCTTACCTTCTTTGGTTTGCTGACGCAGCTGGCCTTCATAAATATCACCCTGCTGAACTTTCTGCCAAATCTGGCGAAGCTGGTTCAGATCGGTTTGATGGACAAAATCGAAGATGGTTTTATTTTTGATTTCTTCCTCCGAATATTCCATCAGCCGGACAAAATTCTGGTTCACCTGAAGCACATCTCCCGAGGGAAGCAGCTCGACCTTTTGGGTAGACTGATTTAGGGCATTGATTTGTGCTTCGTAATCGAGGCTTTGTTTCTTCTGGTCGGTGGTATCGAGGCCCAGGTAAAGGATCTTCTCGGCCGAGCCATCTTCTTTGCGCATGGGGGTATAGGTGGACATGGTCCACAGGTCGTTGCCCTGTTTGGTGACGTGCTTCATGTAATCCTCAAAGTGTTTGCCACCCCGGGCAAGGCGTTCCCATATCTGGTCAAACCAATCGTGGTCTTTTTCATCGAGGAACTTGCTGAGGGGCTGATTCTTCACCTCTTCGGCCGATTCATACCCCAGTTTATTGATGAACTTGGTGTTGGCATAGAGCAGGTAGCCCTGCGGATCGTATTCGGCATGGATCATGGTATGGCTAACGGCATTGGAAAAGAGAATAAAACGTTCACTTTGCCGGGCAGCCTCTTCCTGGGTGGCTTTCAGCTCTTCCATATTCTGGCGCATTTGCTCCTCTTTGGAAGAGAGCTCTTCAGCCTGTTTCCTGGATTCCTCCAACAGCCTGGAGGTGCGGGCATTGATCTTGACATTGGAAATGGTCGATGCCACGGATTCTCCCACTTTTTCCACAAAATCCCTGACATACTGCTCAATGCCATGAAAATCAGCCAGTTCAATGGCCCCGTAAACCTGATCATTCACCTTCAAAGGCACCATCAACACAGCATTAGGGGTTGACTCGCCCAGCCCGGAGGTGATGTGGACAAAATCCTGGGGCACTTCGGTCATATAGGTGGTCTCCTGCTCCTTGACAGTGGCCCCCAACAAGCCCTCTCCCATCTCAATGCGCTTATCAGGAAACTTATGGCGGTCATAAGCATAACAGGAGGTCATCTCCAAATGCCGGTCGTTTTCTTCCTCTCCGTTGATGATGAAAAGCGCCCCCTGAACCACGCCGCAATACTTGACCAGATTGCTGATGACTTTATGCGAGAGTTCATTTAGATCGTTGGTATCCTCACGCAAAATCTCTCCAAATTTGGCCAGTCCTTCCGAAACCCAATGGCGTTGCTCATCCTCCTTACGCCGTTGTTCCTCTTCCTGCTGATTCTTTTTGAGTTCATCCCGCAAAGCCAGGATCGAATGGCCCAGGGTTTCGCCTTCTTCAGGATGGTATTCGGTATCGGTGTTGCCCTTACGCAGTTCCTCGACAAAAAACTGCATGCGGTTGAGGCGGTCTTCATAGTTTTCCAGGGTCTCATTCAATCGCCCCGTAACCCTCGCAAACTGCCGGCTGAAAAAATAAGCATAGAGGGCCAGCACCAGGGGTGACAAATCAAGGATGATGTAAACCGGATTGCTCGTGTGGGCCCGGGCAATTTGCTCCAGGGTCAGATCCCGAAGGATGAAATCAAGAAAAAGAACCAGCAAAACCGTGGCCAATCCTATGACAAACCCACTGAGGGTATATTTCAGAACAATGTTGCGATCTCTTTTGGTTTGCATCGGGCTGGTTTATATGTTTTTACAAGTCTAAAGACAAAATACAACCAGTGTTTCAATCATACCATCCAAATAGCAAAAACAATTAAAGAAGCTCGCCCCCTTTAATTCATTACACTGGTTAAGGCACAAAGGTAGAACGATTCAGTGAATAAATATATAGATTATTTTAGAGATTCCAAGCGCTTGCAGCGATAAATTACCGGTGAAATCGGAGGTTAGGCCGGTGTATCACCGGGGTTCAACTTTTCCCCTTATAGTTGGAAACGATGGTTGGGGCGATGCTGGGCAGGGGAAGCACTCTGTGGATGGCCCCCAGGTCGATGGCCTCTTTGGGCATGCCGAATACCACCGAGGTTTTTTCGTCCTGGGCGATGGTGTGGGCACCGGCCTGCTTCATTTCGAGTATTCCCCTGGCCCCGTCTCTGCCCATGCCGGTAAGAATAATACCCAGTGCATTTCGCCCGGCATAACGGGCCACCGATCGGAACAGCACATCGACCGAGGGGCGGTGGCGGTTGACCATGGGGCCCTCTTTGACTTCCACATAATACCGGGCGCCACTTCTTTTAAGCAGGGTATGGTAATTGCCCGGGGCGATCAACACATGGCCGCGGATCAGGCTATCGCCATTGACTGCCTCTTTGACCGAAACATGGCAGGTTTCGTCGAGCCGTTCGGCAAAAGAGCGGGTAAATTGCTCGGGCATATGCTGGACCACGATGATACCCGGGCTGTCCATGGGCAAATCCTGCATAAGCCTGGCAATGGCTTCCGTACCGCCGGTAGAAGCGCCAACAGCCACCACCACCTCGGTGGTTTCCACCATGCTGTGGGCCGCCTTTTGAGGAATGACGGCGTCAGCCGAATATTTAGGCTCCACATGGGGCTGTGGCGGGGGAACACTTCGGCGCTTACGCTTGGAAACGGCCGCTGCCTTAATGGCATCACAAATGCGGATGCTCGATTCATGGATGAACTTTTGCGAATCCATCCGGGGCTTGGTGATGATGTCGACCGCCCCATACTCCATGGCCTTGATGGCCGTGCGGGTGCCCTTCTCCGTCAAACTTGAAATGATCACCACCGGCATCGGGTGCTGCGACATGATCCGCCGCAAAAAAGTAACCCCGTCCATCCGGGGCATTTCAACATCCAGGGTGATCACATCCGGTACTTCTTTCTTGATCTTACCGGCCGCAATATAAGGATCGCTGGCAACACCCATCACCTCAAGCTGCGGGTCTTCATTGATGATCTCTTCCAAATTCTGCCGCACAACAGCAGAATCATCCACCACCAATACACGAATTTTATTTTTCATGAAAATGCCCCTTTTGATTCATAATCAACCTGATTATTCCAGCTCCTGGCGCCTTACGTAGCGCTGACGGACCTGACCGCTGAGGGTATTAAAAATGATCTTCCGCCCGTACTGCCCGCCTGTACTGGAACCCACCACCGGTATGCGGTAATCCCCCAGCATATCATAAGCCATGTCAATATTGCGCTGTCCAATATAAAAATAGGGATTTTGACTCTGAATGACCTCACCACCCCCGAATATTTTGGCTTTCATCTGGCTCCTCCTGCTGCCGTAAGATTCCATCTTCTGGACAAGCCGCTCAATGGCTATATTGCCGTATTTGGGCGAGGCCAGCCCTGCTCCGTTCCAAAGGGGCAGCATGTAATGGGCCATCCCTCCCATCTGTTCAACCGGATCGTACAAACATACCGCTACACAGGAACCCAAAATGGTGTGAATATTCTCTTTGCCTTTAGAAACGTAGAGCGCCGCGGGATATAAAAAATGACTGTATCCTGGATTCATGGGCCATCTGGTTAAAAGGTCTCTTCTTCTCCTGTCTCGGATGGATCTTGATCGCCAAAAAACATCTCGTTGTCGTCATAAGCCACATCATCACTTTCGCTATCAACCTCACTAACCCTTACCGTAAAGGATGATCCGGCCCCTTCCCTGGTCTTGAAATCTATATCTCCATTGAGTACATCAATCAGGGCCTTATTCACCGATAAACCCAATCCATGGCCCCGGTATATGGAATTGATGCCCGAGTCCAGTTTTCGAAACCGGTCAAAAATCACCTCCTGGTTCTCCTTTGAAATACCCGTCCCGTAATCCTTGACCATGATGTGCAACTGCTTTTTCTCCATCCAACACCTTAACAGAATACTTCCCCCGTCATAACTGAATTTAATGGCATTGCTCATCAGATTGGATATGATCAGTTTCAGCTTTTCAGGATCGGTCTTGAAGTAAAAAGGCTCTTGCTCGGTGGAATCTATATCAAAACGATAAATAACCTGCAAATGCTTCTTTTTCTTCTCATAATGAAAATTGTCCACGACGCTTTGCAGCAACTTCTTGACATCCACATGCACCGTTTCCGGGTAAATCTCTCCGGCCTCCAGCCGAGCCGCCACAAAAATGTTGCGCAACTGATAATCAAGATGGAAAGCTTCGTAATAAATCATCGAAACCAACGATTGTACCTTTTCCCAATCGGGTTCCTTCATGGCCATAATGCTCTCAGCCAGTCCCTGGATCGATGAAAAGGGATTGATGATTTCATTGGTGATGTTGGAGATGAAATGCGATTTTAAGGACTCAGACTCCTCCAGCTTCTTGTTGACCTCTTTCAGTTCTTCATTGAGTTTCTGAACCTCAGCCAAAGATTCTTTATTCTGATCGAAACGCTTCTTTAGCTCCTCCATTAATTCCTGATCGGTTAAATCACTCATCATATTGATTTTTTTGCCAATTATATTCGCTTAAAGATGGTAGGACGGATGGGCTGCAGGGGCACATCCATTCCCATGATGGATTCAGAATGGCCGATGAAAAAATAGCCGCCGGGGCGAAGCTTATCCAGCAGTTTCTGGATGACCTCCTGCTGTTTGTCCCGGTTGAAATAGATCAGCACATTGCGGCAGAAGATCACATCAAAAGTTTCACTGATCGGGTAATGATCATCCATGAAGTTCAGCCTTTTGTAATGGGCTTTTTTTCTAAGCTCCGGCACAATCCTAACCAGCTTTTTGGAGCGGTCTTTGCTGCGGAGCAAATACCTTTTCTTCAACTCCAGGGGTAAAGTTGCGGCCTTTTCCTCCTTGTAAATGGCATCGACGGCTCTTTGAAGGATATCGGTCGATATGTCGGTGCCCAGTATGGAATAATTCACCCCGGGATGCTCGCGCAGAAATTCGCTGATGGTCATGGCAATGGTATAGACTTCTTCGCCGCTGGAACATCCGGCACTCCATATTTTCATCGTCCGGTTCAGGGGAAACTGTTCGATGTATTCGGGGAGAATCGATTTCTCCATAAACTCAAAATGTACCGGTTCCCGGAAAAAATCGGTTTTATTGGTGCTGACCACATCCAGCATATGGATCAACTCATTTTGAAGGCCTTCCTCGCTGAAGACATAATCCACATACTCCTTGAATGAGGTCATGTTCAGCTGCCTCAGACGTTTCTGGAGCCGGCTTTGGAGCATCACCCTTTTTACATCAGGCATTTTGATGCCGGCTTGCTCAGTAATAAAGCGGCTGAGCTTGCGAAACTCCTCATCGCTCATCCGGGCTTTATAGATTTGACTGATATTGGCAGGATCGCTCATGGTCTTGTTTGATTTAACAGAAAAACATACAATTTTACCCTTTTAACGCGAATATGAAAAAAAGGCTGCCTAAAAAGAGAAAGGATGCAAAAATTCAATGCTAAACACTTAAAAACAACTTACACCTTTAGGCAGCCTTTCCGGAGAATCAACATGAGTCAATCCGTTAAACATTCTATTTCAATCATCAGTTAATCATTTGATCATCGGCCTGTCAAAATACAATCGAAAAAAAACCACTTTAAAGACACTCAGGCCGGTTACATGGTCGCAATATGCGCCCCATCATATCACCGGTTAACTTCTCTCGTCTTCATCACTCTTGTTATGGGGGTTATTTCCGTTATTTTTTCCTGTATCGTTTTTGCCGGGGGAATTGTTGCCGGGGTCTTCCCGGCCGTTTCCACCGGCATTGCTCTGGTTATTGCCTGTGGCGTTGTTCTGGTTACCGCCCTTAAAATTGCTCTGACGATGGTTTCCATTCCCTCCCTGACTATCCAGGTTCAAATCAAACCCTTTTTGCCGGTTGGAGGAGGGGTTAAAGTGGTTGGTTCCCTGGGTACCTTGGGGTGCCTGGGTTCCGTAGCTTCCCTGCTGGTTCGGCCCATCGCCATTTTGGGCATTAAAAGCTTTCAGGCGGTGTTGGTGTTGTTGGCCCTTCTGGCCCGATTGCGGGGCAGATTGGGTTTGTCGCCTTTGTTGTTGGCCGCCCTGCTTCTGGCCACCCTGCTTTTGACCTGCACCAACCGTGGTGAACTGACTGGAGGATGATCCGGCACTTTGCTGTTGACCGGTTTTAAAATAGTCGATGGCCGAGTTCAGCTGATCGGCCTGGCTGGCCAATTCTTCGCTACTGGTAGCCAACTCCTCGGAGGAGGCTGCATTTTGCTGGGTCACCTCATTGAGCTGCTGAATGGCGTTGTTGATCTGATCGGCCCCCGAATTTTGCTCCTGTGAAGCCGCATTGATCTCCTGGACCAGCTTGGCGGTTTTTTCTATTTCAGGCAGCAACTTCTCGAGCTGTTTGCCCGATTCTTCGGTAACCTTGACGCTGTTATCGGCCAGATCAACGATCTCATCGGCAGCTTTCTTGCTGCGGTCAGCCAGCTTCTTGACTTCCGAGGCGACCACCGAGAATCCTTTACCATACTCACCGGCCCGGGCAGCCTCCACGGCAGCATTCAGGGCCAGGATATTGGTCTGGAAGGCAATGTCATTGATGATGGTAATCTTATCGGCAATCTCGCGAATGGAGCTCAGGCTCTTCTTGCCGGCTTCATCCATCTTTTCCACCTCTTTGGCTGCGCTGTTGGCAATCTGCTCCGTCTGCTGGGCATTTTGCGTATTCTGCTGAATGTTGGATGCCATCTCCTCCATCGACGAAGAGACTTCTTCTACCGAGGAAGCCTGTTCAGAGGAGCCCTGCGACAATTGCTGGGAGCTGGAACTGACCTGCTGACTGGCCGAGGCAATGTTGTCAGAGCCTTCCCGCACATTCTCAACCACTTCCCGTAATTTATAGACCATCTGATTCATGGCTCCGGCCAACTCGCCCACTTCATCTTTTTGATCCAGATCAACCGTGGCGGTCAAATCGCCGGCGGCTACCCGCTTGGCAAAATCAACCCCTTTGTTCAACCCCCGGGTGATCGAGCGGCTTACCTGCCGGTTGATGATCACAAAAAGCCCAATGCCCAGGACAATCGCCACAACAATGGCAAGACGGGTCTGATTGATCAGGCCCAGAAAATCCTCCTCATAAATGGAAGCCACCACATACGAATTGATCGGTTCCACATACTTGTAATACTGAAATTTGGCCTTGCCCTTCCACATATACTCAAGCTGGCCCTGGCCATCCTGATCGGCCATCATGCGCTGAATAAAATCCTCCTGGGCCACATTCGAGCCTTCGGTCTGCGAATTGGGGTGTATGATCACATCCCCGTCCTTATCGACCATGTAGGGATAACCGTTTTCAAAATAGGTTTTGCTGTAGAACAGCTCACTCAATCCTTCCATATCCTTTTCAGGCACACCCACGCCAATCAGCCCGACAACCTGCCCATTCTTACGGATGGGCTTCTGAGCGGTCAGATACATCTGATCCACCACCCGGGCCCTTCCTTTATAGACCCGGCCTGCGGAGATGGTTTGAGCTACCTCCGATGAACTGGGCACAAACGTACCCATCTGGCGTTTGCCGGCTTCATTTTTTACCGTAGTGGCAATGCGGCAATAGCCCCCGTCGATGCGCTGGAAAATAGAAACATCGGCACCGGTCATCTCCTTGAGCCGGTCCACAAAATCATTGTTCCTCAGCACCTGATTGCTCCCAATCTTCCAGATGGGAATGCGCTGGCTATGGCTACGCCCTGTTTGCTGGTTCTTTACATTGATCTGAACCATGGCACTGTCTATCACACGCAGTTGCCCCTGGTTGCTAAAAACATAGCTGGCGGTTTCCAGGGCATGGTTGGTATTTTTTTGATGTTGTTCTACTTCTGCTTTGATAAATTTAGCCAGGTCATTGACCTGCTCATTCATTCGGGTATCGGTGCTTTCATGAATCTGGTTGCTTTGTATCTGCATGGTGTAAATGCCCAAAGCCACAACCACTACAATAAAGGCAAAACTAAGGATTAAATTCAACCGCGTCCCGATCTTCATATTTTTTAAAGAAAGCATATAATTCCCCTGTTTGCAATGAACCCGTGGATTAAATCCATCAGGGTTATTTGACAATTCGTTGATTATCCAATTCAATTTAAAAAGGTGAAGCCACAGGAATTTGTCACTGCGCGTTTTCAGAAGCCGAGGTCTGGGCAGCTTGCTGTTCGTCCTCCTGCTGACTATTTTCCCGGGAGCCGCCGTTGGTTTGTTCAACGCCCTGCTGACGGCCCTGCTCAGTAGAAGCCTGAACATTCATCATTTCTTCTGCGGAAAAAACCTTGTCCATATCCAGGATCATAATGAATTTTTCCTCCACCTTGGCCATTCCGCTGATGAATTCCGATTTGTACTTGGAGCCAATGCTCGGAGGTGGCTGAATCTGATCCTCAGTGATCTCGAGCACTTCCTGCACCGAATCGACCAGGGTTCCTACCTGCACCTCTTCTCCGTTCACATTGACCTCCATCACCACAATGCAAGTATTGGCGGTGAATTCGGTCGGAGTCATCCCGAATTTGATGCGGGTATCGACCACCGGTAAAACCTGCCCCCGCAAATTGATCACCCCTTGCATATAATCAGGGGATTTGGGAACTTTGGTGATTTTGACCATTTCCATAATGCTCAAAACCCGGCTAACATGCGCGGCGAATTCTTCTTCACCCAGTTTGAAAGTTAAATAAGAGTTGATTTGTTCTAATTCTTCCTTGTTCATCGTGATATCTTTTATGATTCCACATTAATCTGTTGTTGATAATCGCTGGTAAAGCGATCGATCATCTTATTGGTATCCATCACCAGGGCTACGGTTCCATCACCCAAAATGGTGGCCCCGGATATCATATCCTGATATTTATACATCTTGCCCAATGACTTCAGCACGGCCTGATACTCGCCAATGACTGTATCTACGACCAGCCCGATGCGGTTGCCTTCATACTGGACCACCACAATTTCCTCGGTTTGGGACTCGGCCTCAGGCATATCAAATTCTTTACGCAGGTAGAAGAAAGGAATGCGTTCGCCATCGAGTACGATCAGGTTGTTGAACTTATCGACCACATCGCTGTGGTTGGCTGCGTATATCTTGTGAACAGCCGAGAGGGGGATCACATATTTGTTGTCGGATATTTGAACCAGCAGCCCGTCAATGATGGAGAGTGTCAGGGGCAACTTAACGGTAAGGGTGGTGCCGGTGCCGGGTTCGGAATCTATTTCCACCTCCCCGCGGATCTCTGCCAGGTTCCTTTTCACCACATCCATGCCCACACCCCGGCCTGATACGTCGGTTACGTTGGTGGAGGTTGAGAAGCCGGGGGTAAAAATCAAATCAAAGAGTTCTTTTTGGGAGAGGCTGGCCTCCGGGCTAATAAGTTTTTGCTTGACCGCCTTTTGTTTGATTTTTTCAGCATCCAGGCCTTTGCCGTCATCATGCACCTGGATGTGAACACTGGCCCCTGAATAATAGGCTTTAAGCATGATGGTTCCCTCTTCGGGTTTTCCGGCCCGTCTTCTCTCCTCAGGGGTTTCAATGCCATGGTCAATGCAATTTCTCAGAATGTGCAATAAAGGATCGGTCAGGGTTTCAATGATATTCTTATCCAGCTCGGTTTCAGTGCCTTCTGTTTTCAGGCGCACTTTTTTACCCAGGCTGTTGGACAGGTCGCGTACCAGGCGGTTAAACCGGGTAATCATCGTTTCCACCGGTACCAGGGCAATATCGAAAGCATTGTCGCGAAGCTGTCGGGTAAGCTTTTGAACGTTTTCGGCGATGGCCTCCAACTCATTGTCTTCAGATTGATCGGCATGAAGGCTCAGGCGGGCCTGGGTGGTGACCAGCTCACTGACCAGGTTCATCATATGGTCAATCTTCTCTGACTCAACCCGGATGCTCGAGATGGCATCCTCTTTTTTCCCCCCGCCATTGGCTTTTGGGCTTGCTGGCTTCTGATTGCCTGTATCCTTGCCTTGGTTTTGCTGGCCTCCGGTTCCCTGATTTCCCGACTTCCCGCTGGAGGCATCCCGGCTTTGTGAAGTGTGGGCCTCAGGTTGGACCGACTCCTGGTGCTGGGCCACATATTTGATGGCATCCAATCCGATGAGCTGATCTTTCCGGTAATTTTGTTCCAAAAATTGGGCAAAGACACTGTTTTCCAAAAGATTGCCCTGAGAAAGCCGGTGAATGTCGATCCGGGCCTGATCTTCAACAAAAATAAACACATCATGGATGGCATCTTCCGTTTCATCGGTAACCAAAACCACTTCCCAGTGCGTATAGCATTTTTGAGGATCAAGCTGATCAAGCCGGGGGATGCGATCCAGACAGGGCATCACATAAGCCTGGCCCAGGTTGGCCAGCTCATCCATCAGGAACAACGGGTTGGTGCCGTTGTCAAAAAGACGTTCTTCCGGCTCAAAATAGATGTAGAACGTTTTGGTCTTATCCTGTCGCTGGTTTGAATTCTGTGGGGTTTCAGGCTCCTGTTGCTTCTCCTGGAGATATTTCCTGATCTGAATATCCAGGTTTTTATGGCGGGTTTGCGTTTCATCCGACATCTCATCTCCCTGGTGGAGCAACACTTTTAAATGATCCACCGCATCCAGGGTCAAATCCAGTAAGCCCTGGTTGACTTGCATGTTGCCCTCCCGAACCTGGTCATACACATTTTCCAGGTGATGGGTAAATTCGCTGAGCTGGTTGAAACCAAACATGGCCCCACCTCCCTTGAGGGAATGCATATAGCGAAAAACCCGCTCAATCAGGTCAGAATCCTGGGGCGACTGTTCCAACTTCAGCAATGCTTCTTCCAGTTCGGCAAGGTTCTCGGTGGCTTCTTCCTGAAATTTTTGTTTGAAATTGTCCATTAGCGCATAACTTTTTTAAGAGCAGCCAGCAATTTGGCCGGAACAAAAGGCTTGACGATCCACCCGGTGGCCCCCGCATCTTTGGCCTCCTGCTTTTTGGAAGCCTGCGATTCGGTGGTCAGAAACAAAATCGGCACACGTTGGTATTGATCCTTATTGCGTATCTCCTTGATCAATTCAATGCCATCCATCTCGGGCATATGCAAATCAGTAATTACCAAATCAATCGGATCGCCATTGAGGTGCTTCAAAGCATCCTTGCCATCATTCCCCAATTTAACCTCATACCCCTCATTTTCAAGGGTAAAAGAAACAACTTCGCGGATGCTCTCTGAATCATCAACAACTAGAATATTTTTGCCCATGGTGATTTGATGTTTGTTTAGGTTCTTAATATCGGATCAAACCCCGCATGATCAACCAGGGTCTGGGTCTCGTCCATCAGCTCAGCCGAGATGGAAATGGTTTTATCATATTCCTCAGCGGTCTTTCTCAGGGACTCGATCAGCTGAATGAAACTCAAATCAATATTTTCCACATTTTTGATCTGAATATCAAGTTGATCATACTGATGGATCGCGTCGAGGAAATTTTCCTTAATCTCCAGGACCGTATAAATGGTCAGTTCCTTTTCTACGACCATACGGGCCTTGTTTTCTTTCTTCTTACCATAAGGGGTAATGGTCACATGTTTGCTTGCTCTCATAGCTTGGTTCTTTAAGGTTTAAATGTCAGAATAGTTCCAGGTCACCTCCTTCTTCTCCAGCCTCAATTTCAGGGGACTCGCCTTTAGAGACGCTGTCATGGACCTTGAATTCGGTGCTCATGGTGTAGTATTCCCGCAGCTTCTGCAGGTTTTCCTCCTTACTCTCGCCACTGTAGCTGGAATAAAGTTTAAGGTTGTAGTTAACCGTATTGAGTTGTTCAATGATGTCGCCAATGACATTTTCGAAATACTCGTAATACTGAATGCGGTTAACCGAATTTTGAACTTCCGAGTAGATTTGTTCACTCTTCTCGTTGTTCTCTTTGAGTTTTTCTAATATTTGCTGTTCGATCTGCCCTAATTTTTCGAGATAAGCGCGTATTTTTCCCGGCAAATCCTCTGCACCATTGCCCTTATCATAGAGGTTGGCCATGGAATCACGTTCCAGCTCCTGGCGGATGGTTTGATAGTCCTCAAAAATGCTGGTCAGCAGCCCCTGATTGTTCTGCAAATCGCCATGCAGCTGGCTGATCTGTTGGACGATTGCATCGTCCTTGCTTTCGGTTTGCCCGTTGGTCAGGGTTTTTTTAAGGATATCATTCAATTGCTGCATATACTGATTGACCCGCTCATGTCCATCCTTCAGCTGATCGAGGATGGATTGGATTTCATCCCGCTTGTCAGAAAAAGCCCGGGTAAACCGGCAAAAACTCTCGATCTGGCCTTTGGCCTGATCCAGGTTCTGCTTCAAACCACTCATAAATTCCGGGCTGCCCTGGTCTGAGGCAATATACTGGTTGCACATGGCCGAGACCCGGGTCATGCTCTGGCCAATTTCAAGAAACTTATCCGAAATCTTCTGGATGGCCGTCTGGTATTCCTTGTTGGTATGCATCAGCTGAGCAGCCTGCAATCCGGCAATATCCCGAATGCGGATAAAATAATCCGCTTTGGTCTGATCATCTACCTGGTCTTCCTGCTGCTCCATGGCAGAGATTTCTTCCAGCAACTGCTTATGCGTGTGCTGAATATGCTCCATCTTTTGTTTGATGATGTCCTGGTATTGTAAATTGGTGACGATGCCGGCAATATTTTCAGAACTGCGCTGGGTCTCGGTTTTTATGGCCGGCAGATGCTCACGGATGTTCTGATAATGGCCCGAGTAAGATTCAATCTCCCTTTTTAAAAGGGTTAAAATGTTCTGAATATCCGAGCGTTCCCTGTTAAATTGTTCTTTTAACTCAAAATGCGCCCGGATCATTTGCTTAAGCTTGGACAACAAAGTCTCAATACTCCCCAGCTGCGCCTTCAACTGCTCCGAAATCTCCTGGATGGCCATCGGCGGGACTTCCCGCTCCTGATCAAAGGGTATCTTCAGCTCATAATTGCTCTCCAAAAATTTCAGGCTGGTCAGATTCTGCTTAAAATTCTTGATGGGGAAAAAACTCTGCCTTAACCGGGAAAGCAAACGGGTAAGGGCTTCAGATATCACTTCAATGTGGCCGTCCAGGATCTCCGTCCTCGATCGCAATTCCTGGTACAACTTCTCGATGCCCGCAACCATCTCGGCATTTTCATTGCCCGTGATGTAATGGAATAAATAAGAGGCATTGTCGGAGATCTGCCGGGCTTGCCCGTGAAAATCGCGAAAATCCCGGTTTAAATTCATGAAATCTTCTGACGACACCTGGTGCAAGGAAACAATTTGTTCATCCACCCGCGTAAAGAAAGCCGTGAGGTCCTTCAGTGAATAAGCGGTTAATAGCGACTTAAGCTGTCCGGAATCTGTATTTTTTTCGCTCATCGGCACTTAATTAACGATTTGTTCAACTTTCATCAAAAAATTGTTGATGTCAATGGGCTTGTTGATTACATCCTCCGCCCCCAAATCCATAGCTTTTTTGGTATTGTCATGATTGTCATAGGCCGTTACCACAACCACCGGATACATCTGCCGATTATGCCCGTTCCTTAACCGCTCCATGAACTCAAAACCGTCCATCCCGGGCATCAATAAATCCAACAGGATTAAATCAGGCTGATGGTCATGGATATATTGAACCGCCTGATAAGAATTGCTCATCAACTTAACTTCATAGCCGGCATCTTCCAGTACTGCGCTAAGCAACAACAGGTTGGTCTCCGAATCGTCTACCACAAGTATTTTTTTCTTTTCCGATTGTACCATCTTTGTTTAATAGGAATTCTTTTTTTAAATTGCACGACTAGTTCAGTGTCTAAACAAAGATACGCAGAATCGAGACGGAGGTGCAAGGCTTCCCCAGTGATTTGAATTATTGAGTAAAATGATTTATACATATTTGATAAGATGAGCCAAATCATCCGGCCAGTCGTAACCCCGTGACAGTGAGATGTACATAAATGTATGAGTGATGAAGGAACAAAAACATATCGATAGCCAACCCAAGCAGACCACCCAGGATATCATTCCTTTTCAAAATCTCCTTTCCGGGGAGGAAATTGAGCAAATCAAGGCCCATAGCAACATTGTGACCTATCATGAAAATGATGTGATCTTTAAGCAGGATACCCGCACTTCCCATTTTATGTATATCCTCTCGGGTTTGATTAAGATATACCGGGAAAATCGCAACAACAAAGTAAAAATCATCAAGCTGGGGATCCCCGGAGAGCTTTTAGGGATCAACTCCGTAATGGGAGAGGAAACATTCAGTTATTCAGCGGCTGCCCTTGAAAAGACAACCATCCAAATCATAGACTACAATGTACTGGAAACCATTCTGTTAAACAACGGGCAGTTTTCCATGGCTTTGATGGAGAACATTTGTTCCGACAACCTCAACATCTTTAAACGCCTGATCAGTCAGTCGCAAAAACAATTACCCGGGCGCATCGCCGACATTATCCTTTACTTCTCGGATAACATCTACTACTCCAAAAATTTCACCTTTCCCCTGACCCGCAGCGAACTGGCCGAATTGGCCGGAACCACGAAAGAAAGCCTGATCCGGACACTGACCGAATTTAAAAACGATAAAATCATCCTGCTGGAAGGCAAAAAAGTGCAAATCACCAGTGAGGACATTCTCAAAACCCTGAGTCGAATAGGGTAAGATAATTTAGAAAGGAAAGAAAAAGCAGAAATGAGCAATCTCAGATACAATTTTCTGATCGCCGACGACATCATCATGAACCGTTTTTTGCTGCGGGAAATTGTGACCGAAATCGCCAACGAAGTCTTTGAAGCCGGCAATGGAAATGAAGTGATCGACCTGCTGAACAACAAATCCGTTGATATCATTTTAATGGATATCGAGATGCCGGAGATGAACGGGGTCGACACCACCAAATTCATCCGCAACAAAATGGAGCCTCCCCTAAGCGAAACCCCGATTATTGCCCTCACTGCACACAATCCGAAAGATTTTTTTGAAAACCACCGCAATGTGGGATTTGATCATCTGATCACCAAACCCTATTCCATTGAGAAGGTCATGCAGGTGATCTCCACCCTTGACCACATACCAAAATCCAGATAGTATGCTTTACAGATGGATTCTTGCGATCCTTTTAACGGGGCCCCTGATGTTTTCATGCCAGCAGGCGGGGGATATGCCGGAGAAAGGTGTATCAAAAGACCTGGCCCAAAAAAGAAAAGCGCTGATCTCCGATCTGCACTATAAATTATTTTTTGATATTCCTGACAATGCCCGGGAACCGATCAAAGGTGAAGCCGCCATCACCTTTAACCTGAAAGAGCCGGTCAAGCGTTTGGCCCTGGATTTTGATGCCCCGGCCAAAAACCTGCAGTCGGTCAAAAGCAATGGCCGACACCTGCATCATCAGTTCGCCAACGAACACATTGTCATAGAGGATGAGCAACTTCACCGGGGAGAAAATACCCTCAACATTTCCTTTATTGCCGGTGACCTGTCGCTGAACCGGAATCAGGAATATATGTACACCCTTTTTGTCCCGGACCGGGCTTCCACGGCCTTTCCCTGCTTTGACCAGCCGGGGTTGAAGGCTTCCTTCCAACTGGAGCTGAACATTCCGCACAAGTGGGCGGCATTGAGCAACGGCGCCCTGCAGTCACGCCGCGACACCGGTGAGCGGGCCCGGCTGAGGTTCACCCAAACCAAACCCATCCCCACCTATTTGTTTGCCTTTGCCGCCGGCCAGTTCGAAAAAATCACCCGCACCCAAAACGGCACCACCATCAGCATGTACCACCGGGAAACCGACTCCACCCGGTTGCATAAAAACCTGGCCCAGGTTTTCGACCTGCATTTCAATGCCCTGAGTTGGCTGGAAGATTATACCGGCATCGAATACCCCTTCCAAAAATATGATTTCATCCTGATTCCCTCCTTTCAGTACTCGGGGATGGAACATCCCGGGGCCACCTACTACCGGGCCTCCAAAGCCCTGCTGGAAGAAACGGCCACGGTGCGGGATGAACTCAACCGGGCCAACCTGATATCGCATGAGACAGCCCATATGTGGTTCGGCAACCTGGTGACCATGGAATGGTTCGACCAGGTATGGCTCAAGGAGGTCTTTGCCAATTTTATGGCCGATAAAATCACCCGCCCGCAATATCCCGACATCAACCACCCACTGAATTTTCTGCTTAATCACTATCCTGCGGCCTATTCAGTGGATCGCACCCGGGGGGCCAACCCCATCAACCAGACCTTGCCCAACCTCAGCGATGCCGGCACCCTTTACGGCGACATCATCTATCACAAGGCCCCGATTGTTATGCGCAACCTCGAGGCCATCACCGGCGAAGACCTCTTGCAGCAAGGCCTTCAAACCTACCTGCAACAACATCAGTACGGCAATGCTTCATGGGAAGACCTGATCGCCATCCTGGAAACCCAAACCCGGAAGAAAAAGGTGGAAACGGCCCTGGCCGGCCCCCAGAGCAGCCTCTCGGCCTGGAGCAATACCTGGGTCAACGAACCGGGCATGCCCCGGATCACCCTTCGCAAAAACGGATCCAAGCAGGATCATCAGTACCTGCTGAAACAGCATGATCCCCGCCAGAAGGAAAGAATATGGAAACAGTACCTGAGCCTGGAGATCGGTCTGGCAGGGGCCTCATCGCCTCAAAAAACCACCCGGCATCAAAAAAAGGTCTTTTTGGACCAGACGAGCGTCCGGTTGACTGACTTGCCCGACGAAGGAAGGCTGAGTTACGCCATTCCCAACGCCGCAGCCCGGGGATACGGCTATTTTGACCTGGATGAACAAACCCGCCAATACCTGCTCAGGCATATGGCCCAATTTGAGAACCCCCTGCAACGGGCCAACCTGTGGATCAACCTGTGGGAAAACCTCCTCCACCATAACCTCACGCCCGTGGCTTTCCACCAGGCGGTGGTCAAACACCTGCCCCGCGAAACAAACCGCCAGTGTATCAACCTGACCAGCGACTATTTAACGACCAACTACTGGCGGTTCCTCACAGAAAAACAAAGAAAAAGCCATCGCCGCGAGACGGAAAGCCTCATATGGAGTTTGATGGAAAAAGCCGGGCGAAAGGATGTACGTTCCACCTACTTCAAAACCTACCGTTCCATAGCTTACAGCCACGGGGCCACCCAAAAGCTTTACAAAGTGTGGAACAAGAAAAAAAACATTGAGGGGCTGACCCTCTCGAGCGACGATTACATCCGCCTGGCCTATGAGCTGATGCTCAAACACCCGGCCAAAGCCGACACCATCAAAAAACGGCAGCTGCGCAGGATTGAAAATGAGGAGAAAAAGCGTGAGTTTGGATTCATTGCCTCAGCCCTTTCGCCCGTGGCCGCTGAACGGGACCAATTTTTTGAATCCTTACTGGAAAAGGAAAACCGCCGTAAAGAGCCGTGGGTCAGCCAGGCCCTGCACTACCTGCACCACCCCCTGCGGGCCGAACAATCAACCGGCTATATCCGCCCGGCCCTGAAAGAACTCAAAGAGATACAGGCCACCGGCGACATCTTCTTTCCCAAAGCCTGGCTCGAGGCAACCCTCTGGGGCCACTCCTCACCCCGGGCCGCTTCCATCGTGCGGGATTTCCTGAAAGACCATCCCGATTACCCCAACAAGCTGCGGCAAAAAATCCTCCAGTCAGCTGATATGGTTTTTAGAGCGAGTAAGGAAAAGAAGAAGTAGGGAGTAAATTAGTAGGGAGTAAATTAGTAGGGAGTAAATTAGTAGGGAGTAAATTAGTAGGGAGTAAATTAGTAGGGAGTAATTAGTAGGGAGTAAATTAGTAGAGAGTAATTAGTAGGGAGAAATTAGTAGGGAGTAAATTAGTAGGGAGTAATTAGTAGGGAGAAATTAGTAGGGAGAAATTAGTAGGGAGTAAATTAGTAGGGAGTAATTAGTAGGGAGAAATTAGTAGGGAGTAAATTAGTAGGGAGTAAATTAGTAGGGAGTAATTAGTAGGGAGTAAATTAGTAGGGAGTAGGGAGTGCAGAAGTAAGGAGTGAAGGAGTAAGGAGGTCGCTACAAAATATAGGCTACCGGGTAAATGCAGGTTTAATCTGCCAGAATTCTAAGAGTTAGGATCTGATTGTTATAGACAGGTTAATATCTATAACAGGTGAGCGCTGTTGGTCAGGGCCTAACTCAGTGTTAGTCGGTAGAATATTGCCGTTCGGAGTAAAGGTTCACCAACTCAAACGCCCGGCGATGCAAACCAAAAAGGCCACTTTGATTGGATAAAATTGCAACAAAAATATCCTCATTAGGAATATGCAGTAGAATATGGCTATTGCCATGTCCGATACCTGCGCGATATAAATATCTTTGTTTTGCATTGAATGCTTTGATCCACCCATAGCCGGGAAAATTCTTCTGGCCTGGAATAAAATTTAAATGTTTGGCTTTTTTTAGTAAATCTTGAGATACAAGTTTATCCGTAGTCCATGCCTTAAACCATTGCTGAATATCTTCCAGGTTAGAAAAAATTCCAATCGCTCCTTCCACATACTTTTTCGGAAATTTTCCAGCCATTTCAAAAGTGGTATCGTTTCGCCGCAAATAAGAAGTAGCCTTATTGGGCACACTCGTAAACCAACCTTTCTTATAAACACGGCTCTTTTTCATGGCCAATGGCTGAAAAATGTTCTCTTCTACAAATTTTCGGTAAGATTTATTTGTAATTCGCTCAACTAGATTGGCTAACAAAGCATAATTAAGAATATTTTGCTGGGCTTGTTTACCAGGACTAGTTTTCAGGCCTTTCTTGTCACTAAGAAAGGTCAAAATATCATTAAAAGATTTTATATCATTATAAAAATGATCATTTTGAATTAAAGGTAAGCCAGAAGTATGATTAAGTAGATGCTTAACCTGTATGTTGCTACAATAAGCAGGTAATCCCGGAAAAATTTCTGATAATAAATCTTCTAATTTTATACGATTTTGCTCCAACAATATTAGAGTACTCATAACAGTGAACTGTTCCGTTAGAGTGGCAAGGTCATAATTAGTGGTTATACTTGCCATTTTCTTTTCTTCTATATTGGCATATCCGTAAGTTTCTTTTACTTTTAATTCTTCGCCTTTGATCAAAACAATTCCTACTGATGGAGAATTAGGTCCGTAATATGCACTCAAAATAGAATCTATTTTATGGGACTTTTCACTTTGAGCCAGCAATGTATTTCCTGATAGTAGGACCATCAGCAAAATAAAACTGGTACTTAAAATAGATAAATGGAACAATCTATTCATCTCGGGACTGATTTTTGCAATAAGTTTTAATCATTTGCCGGGCCTTTTCGAAACCCAGGTCCAGGGCTTTGTAAAAGTCCTCGCAACCTTTGCCGAACTTATTGATGGAAACGGTTGAGACTCCACGATTGTAGTAGGCCATGGCATAGGTACTGTCCAGGCCAATGGCTTTTGAGTAGTCATTGATGGCTTTTTGATGTTTTTTCTGAATGCCATAGGAAACGCCCCGGTAATAATAAGCTTCCTTATAAGTTGAATCAAGAGATATGGCCTGAGAATATTGTTCAATGGCCGATGAATGGTTTTTCAGGTTGGCCAGGGTCATTCCG
>Ga0207714_1000059_pt1 | contig 63684 bp, 67 predicted proteins | sample PonA232FremontCA_2_FD_187270 | JGI IMG/M metagenome (GOLD analysis project Ga0207714, IMG submission 187270) | Marine sediment microbial community from Fremont, CA, USA - Pond A23 Sediment 2 (SPAdes) | ecosystem: Environmental > Aquatic > Marine > Unclassified | place: USA: Fremont, California... | reverse complement strand
GCCATGATCAGCATCCCGGGTCGGTGTGGACTACCGGACAGACGCTCACAGGTCGCGCTCCTGGCCCAGGTTGATCAATGCCCCGCCGCACTCGGGGCACTCGCCGGCCTCGGGCTCGCTCGTCAGCGCGCCGCAAATACTGCATTCGTACTGTTCTATCTGCTTTACTGTTGATTGTGGGCGCATATCTCTAATAGAACTCGAAACTGTATAAGTATTTCTCCAAAATAACAAACAATGTGGTGTTGATTTTCCGGCACAATTGGCGGACGGAGAAACTTTGAGTCGCGAGCCCATCATACGGTTACCGACATGGCGATGGATGCTGAATCACTCCTGTGGCTGCTCGCATTTGCGCTCGTCGTCACGCTCGCGATTCCATGGTTCCTGTGGGGAGTCTCGCTCCGGGTTGCCGGGCTGCCGGTCTGGCTGTGGTGGCACATCGGGTGGATGGTCCTCGCCGCCGGACTGTTCTGGGCGTTCAGCCGCCGCGGCTGGGGGCTGGGGATCCCGACCGGCCGGGGTGATCGGCCGTGACCGCCACCACCCAGCTGGGGATCGTCATCGGCTATCTCCTCGTCGCGCTGGCCGTCGGGCTCGTCGCCTATCGGGTGACCGAGGCGACCGTCGAGGACTACTACCTCGCAAGCCGGACCTTCGGGACCGTCGTCCTGTTGTTCACCGTCTTCGCGACCCTCCTGTCGGCGTTCACGTTCTTTGGTGGTGCGGATCTGGCGTACCTCTATGGCCCCGAGTGGATCCTCGTGATGGGGCTGATGGACGGTATCCTCTTTGCGATTCTCTGGTATGTCATCGGCTACAAACAGTGGCTTCTCGGCCGTCAGGAGGGATATGTCACCCTGGGCGAGATGCTTGGTGACCGCTTTGGCTCGCGTGGTCTGCGCCTGCTTGTGGCCGGTGTCTCGCTGTTCTGGCTGTTCCCCTACGTTATGCTCCAGCAGATCGGCGCTGGGGGTGCCCTCCGCGGGCTCACCGACGGCGCCGTACCCTACTGGGTCGGCGCGACGCTGATTACCGTGTTCATGGTTGCCTATGTCCTGCTGGCCGGCATTCGAGGGGTCGCCTGGACCGACACGCTCCAGGGCGTGTTCATGCTGGGGACCGTCTGGGTCGCACTCGGCTGGATCCTCCTGACGAACGGGATCGGCACGATCAACGCCGGACTCGCTGCCGATCATGCCGACTTCTTCGCCCTTGGCGGTGGCTTTTACTCGCCACAGACCATGCTCACATTCGCCATCTCAATCGCCTTTGGCGTCGCCATGTTCCCGCAGGTCAACCAGCGCTTTTTCACCGCCGGCTCGGAGACTGTCCTCAAGCGGTCCTTTGCCCTCTGGCCGGTGCTCGTACTCGCGCTGTTCGTTCCGGCCTTTTTGCTCGGTACGTGGGCCCAGGGGCTCGGTATCGCTGCCGACATCGGTGCTGGCGAGCACGCCCTGCCGATCATGCTTACCGAACTCACGCCTGGTTGGTTTGCCGCGCTCGTCATCGCGGGGGCCCTGGCGGCGATGATGTCTTCCTCGGACTCGATGCTCCTCTCGGGGGCCTCCTATGCCACCCGTGATGTCTATCGGCCGCTGACGAGCGGTGACGAGACGATGGACCGCCGGGAGACCTGGATCGGCCGCATTGGTGTGGTGCTCTTTGCGGCCGGCGCACTCGTCGCTAGCCTGCTTATTGAGACCGGGGTCTCCGCTGGGGTCGGCGCGATCCTCGTTGACATCGGCGATCTCGCCTTTGGCGGCTTCGCGCAACTCACCCTTCCCGTGATCGTCGCACTGTACTGGCGGCGCACTACTCGAACCGGTATGCTCGCCGGGATTATCCTCCCGCAGGTGCTCTACCTCGGATTCAACTTCCTCGCGCCGCGGTTACTCGTCCTTCCCGGGATCGGTCCGGTCACGCTCTTTCAGAGCACCTACGGCGGCTGGGGCATTTCGCTGTACTGTATGGTCGTGGGACTGGTGACGACGGTCGTCGTGTCGGCACTCACCACGCCGGCACCCGAGGAGGACGCGGCAACGTATTTCGAACGCCTCTCCGGCGATTAGGCGACATCAGAACAGCCGTCGACGTCCGAGCATACACGGCTGTGTCGTCGCCAGTTGTTGACACGTAGCGAGCGAAAGCCCCCGTTGACGGGTGGGTCCGAGTGACAGCACGGCCCGACAATCAACGCGCTACAACTCGTCTGGAGTGTGGACCGCAACTAGATTCCTGATCAACCAGTATATCGGCAGGCTGCCCCCAAGCGCGCTCTCCCCAAACATCGACCGTATCGGCCTTTCAATTTGCCGGGGGGTCACCGTGTGTACTCGCGCTCGCGTTCCTCCTCGTGCTCGCGTTCGCGACGGAGACGCGTCTCAAGGCGCCGCTCGAACTCAAGATCGTCGAGGTCGCCACTGGCGTATCGCTCTTTGAGGGTCTCGACATCGGTCTCGACGTCCACGGACTGGCCGCGGTAGCGCGTGCGCAAGGCGCCCCCGAGGTATCCACCGAGTGTCGATAGCCCAACGAAGTAACTGGCACCGGCGACTACCACTGCCACCGTTAACCAGGTCAACACGCCTGCATCGAGCAGGGCAAAGACGACACCAAAGACGAGCACTGGGAGCAACACCGTTGATGCGATGGCCCCGGAGAGTGCGCCAGCCCGCGCCCCATCAGCGGGATTGCGTCCGGCGAGCCATCCGGTCAGGCCGCCGCCGACCAATGGCGAGAACAGGATGACCGATCCGAGCAGCGTCACGGCAGCGCCCATCACGGCGTGTGTGAGTCGATCGTCGTTCATGTGCGTCTGGAGGGCTTACCCGTGGTTGTGTGCCGGTACACTTGATGGCTTTCCCTTCCCCGGTGGGTCTTAGTCGGCGGATAGCAAACATACGGTGTGTCCGAACACCGTGTCGCGCTGGTTCGCACCCAGTCCGAACTTGAGGCGGCCTTCGACATCCGCGAGCGTGTCTTCGTTGACGAACAGGGGGTTGCCCCCGACGTTGAGTACGACGGCAAGGACACAACAGCAGTACATGCGCTCGGGGTTGTTGAAGGGTCCCCGGCCGGCACTGCCCGGTGTCGGCGGATCGACGCATCAACCGGGAAGATCGAGCGTGTCGCAGTCCGCCCCGCGTACCGTCGACGTGGTCTCGGCCGGGCACTGATGCAGACGATGGAGGGCGCACTCGCCACCGCCGGGTGTGAGGAGATCGTCCTTCACGCTCAGCGCGCTGTCGTGTCCTTCTATCGCGAACTCGGCTACCACCGCGTCGGTGATTCCTTCGAGGAGGCCGGTATCCCACACGTGGGGATGCGCCGTACACTATCGGATCCTCCCGTGGCTGTCGATCTGTCGACGGCGCGTAATGCCACCGCCCTGACCGACGTGACCGAGTCTTGATCCCCGCGCCGTCTTCGAACTGCTTTTGCCCACGGCTGCGAATCCACGTGGCGATGGGCGATTTTCAGGCGCACTTTCGTGCTGGCGTAATCGGTGCCGCTGTCGCGGCGATCGCGGCCCTCAGTTACGGGATCGGACGCGCGCTTGCCGCACCGACGGTCGCCGCGCTTACGGTTGGCGTCTTTGCGGCCACGCTCGTCGGGTCGGTCATTCCCGATGTCGATGTCCACTCCTCGATCCCTCGCCGGTACTTTGGCCGGCTTCTTGTCGTCGCTGGCGTTGGGATTGGGGCGTTTTTCGCCCTGGACAATCCGGCGATGGCCACCGCGATCGGTGCCGGACTCGCCGGGACGATCGGACTTGCCAGCCCGCCGGTTGGCTCCGCGGCGATCGTCGGCGGTGGCCTGCTGTTAGTGCTGGGTCTCATCGCCGCGAAAGCTGCTGGATACGCGATCGACGAGTTCACCACTCATCGTGGGTTTGCGCACTCGCTGGCGTTCGCCGGCCTCTTCGGTGCCGGTGTCGCCGTCCTGGCGAGTCAACTCCCGTTGTTTCCCCTGTCACTCGCCGGACTCATCGGCGTCGCGGGGACGATTGGTGTGGTGATCCATACCCGGATCGTAGATCGCTGATCGCGCTTCTTCGAAGCGAATACGCAGAAAAGCGGAGTGTCGCGGTTACTGCGGGCTCGGCGACTTCGAGCCAGGACCGACCTGCCGATCGAGAGCCGAGCCGGTGATGCTCTTGAGCCGGTCAACGAGGCCGTCCTTCTCGGTCTCGCCGTCAAGCGCGATATCGAGAACCTCGCTGATGTGTCGAACGGGGATGATCTCGATCATGTCCTCGTATTCGTCCTCGATCATCACGTCCTGCTCGTTTGCCTCTGGAATGATGACCGTATCCATGCCGGACTTCGCGGCCGCCTCGATCTTGTGGGTCACCCCACCGACCGGGAGGACATCACCGCGGACCGATAGCGAGCCTGTCATCGCCAGATCCTGCCGGACGGGGACATCCTCAAGCGCTGAGATTACCGCCGTCGCGACGGTGATCGACGCGGAGTCGCCGTCAACCCCTTCCCGACCGGTCTGGACGAACTGGATGTGAACGTCCTTCTCCGAAAGATCCTCGTCGGAGAACTTCTTGATGATTGCCGACACGTTCGAGACGGCCTCCTGAGCAATCTCCTTGAGCTGTCCGGTGGCGATCGTCTCGCCAGGACCCTGAGCGGGCGTCACCTCCGCCATCACGGGGAGCATGATCCCTGAGTCGCCGCCCATCACGGCCAGGCCGTTGACACGACCGACGACACTGCCCTCGGCGACACGCAACTCGTAGTCCTTGCGCCGCTCGATGATCTCATCAGCGAGCTGCTGCTCGATCGACCGCGAGCGGTTCTTCGCGGTCAGGACGTCGTCTCGGACGACCATGTCACGCCCTTCAGCGCGAGCGATATCGCCGGCCACCCGGACGAGGCCACCCAGATCCCGGAGCTTGAGCGTCAGCTGCTCCTTCCGGCCGGCTCGCCGCTTGGCCTCAAGGATGACCTCCTCGGCGGCCTCCCGCGAGAAGTGCGGCAGCCGTCCGTCGTTTTCGACCTCCTGGGCGATGAACCGGGCGTACTTCCGGCGCATCTCGGGGGTGTCCTCGATGGTGTCGTCCATGTAGACCTCGTACCCGTACCCCTTGATCCGGGAGCGGAGTGCCGGGTGCATGTTCTCCATGGCGTCCATGTTCCCGGCGGCGACCATGATGAAGTCACACGGCACGGGCTCGGTCTGGACCATCGCGCCCGAGGAGCGCTCGCTCTGGCCGGTGATCGAGAACTCGCCCTCTTGGATGGCCGTCATCAGCTTCTGCTGACTGCGGACCTCAAGCGTGTTGATCTCGTCGACGAACAGCACACCCTTGTTGGCCTTGTGGATGGCCCCCGGCTCGACGCGGTCATGCGAGGGCGTTTCCATCCCGCCGGACTGGAAGGGGTCGTGCCGGACGTCGCCCAGCAGTGCCCCAGCGTGAGCGCCGGTGGCGTCCTCGAAGGGGGCCGTCTGCTGGTCGGCGTTGTCGACGATCATGTTCGGGATCATCGCATCCGAACTGCGCTGGGTGTACCGGAAGAGGAAGTACACCACGACGGCAGCGATGATGCCAAGCAGGATGTTTGTCGCCGTCAGCAGGGTGTACCCGAGGATGATCGCGACGACGATCAACATCAGGAACATCCGCATCTGGTTGCGCTTGTTGGCCTCCTCCTTGTGGGCATCGACGATCTGGCTTCCCTTCCCGGCGGGAACCGTTCGGACCTTCGGCTCGTTCCCGTCGTCGGGGTTGTGATAGACCAGAACGTCCTGTAGCTCCTCTTTGGGGAGCAGTTGACTCATCGCCTTCGCGAGCATCGACTTCCCCGTCCCGGGTGAGCCGATCATCATGACGTGACGGCGCTGCTTGGCCGCCTTCACGACGATATCCCGCGCTTGGTCCTGACCGATCACTTGGTCAACCAGCCGATCCGGAATGGGAATTTCGGAGGTGCTCTCGATGTTCAACCCACCGAGCAGGTCGTCATCCTCCTCGGGGTCAAAGCCCTCCTCGATCAGGTGCTCGGGGACCTCCTGGCCGAGGTCGGTTTCCTCAAGGTCCGGAATCTCCTCGATCTCGTCGTCGGGGTCTGGCTCCTCGAAGACGGACTCGTCGTTCGGATCTGGCGTGTCGGCCGCTCCGGCATGAAACAGCCCGGACTGGTCGGTGTCCGGCTGCCCGTCGGCCTCCTCCGATGCACCGGTTGACGGCTCGGGCTCGTCAGCAGCCCCCGACTGACTGGTGTGTTCGTCGGGATCCTCGGTGGGCGTCCCGTCGTCACCAGCCGCGTCGGGCGGCGTGTCCTTCGATTCTCGATCTTCGCTCATGAATATTCTAACTGTACTAAATACAGGCTGCGCGATTGATATACTTTCTCCCCCCGGCGGTCTCCTGACGGCCCCACAAATCGTGGGGTAGCGACGCTCTACTCCTCATTGCGAGCAGGGCGGCGGACGCGCCACACTTATAAATCTCCCCTCGGTCATCCTGCATATGACCCGCGGATTCTACGTCGGGCGCTTCCAGCCGTACCATGGGGGCCACCACGGCGTGATCGAGGAGATTGCCGAATCCGTCGACGAACTCGTCCTCGGAATCGGGAGTGCCGACAAATCACACACTCGCCGCAATCCGTTTACGGCGGGCGAACGGCATGTGATGATCACCCGTGCGCTTGAGGCACTTGATCTGTCGACGTACGTCGTACCGATTGAGGACATCGACCGCAACGCCCTGTGGGTGAGCCATGTCACCAGCCTGTGTCCGCCGTTTGATCTTGTCATCTCGAACAACCCGCTGGTCATCCAGTTGTTTCAGGACGCTGGGTTCGAGGTCCAGACTGGTCCGATCTTCGACCGGAGCCGGTATGAGGGGACCCGGATCCGCGATCTGATCATTGCCGGCGAGCCCTGGGAGCACCTGGTCCCCGACCCGACGGTTGAGGCGATGCATGAGCTCGGTGGCGTCGGCCGACTCCAGCAGGTCGCCGAGAGCGACTCGCTCAACGGCTGACTGCACGAAACGCATACGACCACTCGCGCCCGACAACAGGCTGTGATTACCCTCGCGTCCGACTTCGGAACCCCCTATCCCGCGGCTATGCGGGGAGTCATCCTTGATCGCACCGACGGTGCCGCTCGAATCGTCGATGTGGCCCATCAGTTCCCCCGTCAGGATGTCCCTACGGCGGCTTTCTGGCTCCAGGAGGTGCTCCCGTGGTTTCCCCCGGCAGTTCACTGTGCGGTCATCGACCCCGGTGTCGGCACCGATCGGCGCGCAATCGTCCTCCGTGCCGGCTCACACGCGCTGGTTGGTCCCGACAACGGTCTACTCTTCCCGACTGCCCGCCGCCTCGATGGCTCGATCGACGCCTTCGAGATTCGTGGGATGGAACCGGCGAGCAGCACCTTCCACGGCCGGGACGTGTTTGCCCCGGCTGCCGCCGAGGTCGACTTGGTTGGAATCGAGGCCCTCGAGACGTTGTCGATCTTGGAGCCGATCGCGGTCGAGGACTGTGTTGACTACCGTCTTCCGACGCCCGAGATCGACACGACGATCGATCAAGCGACCGCAACCATCCTGGCGGTCGATGACTTTGGCAACGCAATCACCAACGTTCCCGGCGACGCCCTCGGCACCCCCGAACAGTTCGTCGTCGATGGGACGACCGTCCCGTTCGTTCGGAGTTTTGCGCACGTCGACCCCGGAACGGCCCTCGTTACCGTCGGTAGCCACGGGAATCTTGAACTCGCAGTCAACCAAGGACGCGGCACTAATGTCTTTGACGTGCACACCGGGGCGTCGGTGACAATCAAACGACGAGAATAGGGACTGATCTCGAAAGGGCTGTGGGCGTTACTCGGCGGAGATGACGTCGTCAATCCGGACGATCATTGTCGCGGCCTCGGTCGCCGACTTGACGGCCTCCTGCTTGACGGCTGCCGGATCAAGAACGCCGTGCTCGACGGGATCGGCAACTTCAGCGCTTCGGCCCTCGGCGATCAGCCCGGCCCGACCGCTGGCCTCGTGTTCGGCCCGGAGATCGACCAGCGCGTCGATCGGATCGGCGCCGGAGTTCTCGGCGAGCGTGCGGGGAATGGCGTCAATCGCGTCCGCGAAGGCCCGTACCGAGAGTTGCTTGCGCCCTTCGACGGCGTCGGACTCCGCCCGGATGCGGTCGGCAATGGCGATCTCAGAGGCCCCGGCCCCGGGGACGACGGCGTCCGTCCGCACGGTTGCGGAGACGACATCAAGCGCATCGTTGATCGCGCGCTCAACCTCGTCAACGACGTGTTCGGTGCCACCACGAACGAAGATAGTGACGGCCTCGGCGGCGGCGCCCCCCTCGATGAACGCGAGCTCGTCCTCATCAAAGGTCTCCGTGTGGACCTCTTCGACGAAGCCGAGATCCTCGGCGTCGATATCATCAAGATCGCCAACGCGTGCTGCGCCGGTTGCGTTCGCGACGGCAGTCGCGTCCGATCCGGACAGATCACCAAAGGCGAGGACTCCGTCGCGGGCCAGGTAGGCGGCCACGCGGTCGTCGATCTCCTCGGTCGTGAACACCACATCAACGCCCAGGTCGCGGATCGTCTCCGCGTAGGCCTTGAGTTCCTCTTCCTCGGACTCCATCGCGGCGGTCAGCTGGTCAACGCTCTCGACGCTGTACTCGGCGTCGACATCGCCGGTCTTGACGGCGAGTTCGACATCAAGGACGGCGACATCGGCGTCGGTCACGCGCGCGGGCATTGCGTCGTTTGCTGCCTCCTCATCAAGGATGATGCCCTCGACGAGCTCGGTCGCCGCGGAGGACGCTCCAGCCTGAGACTGGACCTTGATGCTGTCACGGTTGGGGTCGGTCTCGTCGCGGACGGTATCGACGGCGTCAACGACGACGCTCGCGAGCCGTTCAGCCGTGACCCCACCGGTTCCCTTCCCGGTCATCGACGACTTGGCGACCTTCAGAAGCACGTCCTCGTCAATCTCGGTCTCGAGTGCAAGCTCTTCGATTGCCTCAGCAGCAATCTCCGCGGCGGTGTGGTACCCTTCGACGATCGTCGTCGGGTGAACATCGTCCTCGAAGAGGTCCTCGGCCTGATCAAGCAGCTGGCCGGTCAGGATGGCAGCTGTGGTCGTCCCATCGCCGATTTCCTCTTCTTGAGTCTCGGCGACCTCGACGATCATGTCGGCAGCTGGATGCTCAATGTCCATCTCATCGAGAATCGTCGCCCCGTCGTTCGTGATGACGACGTCCCCGTCGTCGGAGACGAGCATCTTGTCCATGCCACGCGGGCCAAGCGTCGTCCGTACTGCCTCGCTTACCGCCTTACCGGCGGAGATGTTCGACTGCCGTGCGTCACGCCCCGATGTCCGTTCGCTGTCCTCGCTGAGAATAAGCATGGGCTGTTCGCCCAGGCGTCGCTGTGCGGATTCTGATTCTGACATAGTCGTCTGATGGATAGTACTACAGCGGTTCAATATAAACCTTACTAGCTCGGTACTCCATCGGCGAGGAACGTGCCTGTCTTATCCACGGAGGCTCCGCTTTCGTTTGACCTCGGACACTCCAGCTGGGAGGAAAGGCCTAGGGGTTGGCGCATGCAAGGGGTGCATCGCGCCAGTCGTACCGCCGGACTGCCCGGTCTTCGCGCTCGTCGAGTCCGTGTGGATTGATGTCGATGTCGTCGGCCGCCCGCCGTGCCTTAAGCCCCTCTCGGACACCAGCAACGAACCCGCTGGCGGCCTCACGAAGCCCGCCTCCGACCGCTGTCGGTGAGGTATCGCCACGGACCAGACCGAGCGTCGTCCCAGCAAGCGACCCGAGACCGATCCGGAGCAGTCGCCGCCAGTTGAGGGTACCGTTCTTGCACCGACGGTATGCCCCAGACCGGTATCGGTGTGCCGGCTCAAGTTCGAACGTCTCCTCGGTTCCGTATGCCCCGGTGACCGCCATTGATGCCGTCCGTCGCGCCCGGTAGCCGGCGCTGTCGAACCGCTCCCAGAGGTCGCGCATACTCCCGACAACAAGAGCTTCATCAAACCCATTTAACGCGCCGAGAACGGCCCTCCGGAAGGCGACGTTCTCCGGATTGAACGTTCCAGCCGGCGGCCAACAGGCACGCGCCCCCTGCGTCGGCCCCGTTACCGCGTCAGCCCCGTCACTCAGGGCGTCACGGACTGTCGCCGCCCACCCTGGTCCGACGAGTCGGTTATATCGCAGGATGCTCACAGCATCACCGGTTGCCGCCTTGATGCCGGCGTTGCGTGCGACACTGACGTTTCGTTCGGCCGTCTCAATGAGCACGTCAACGTCAGACCGATCGACGATCATACCGGTGGTGCCGTCGGCAGAGGGCCCGTTTACGACAATCACCTCGGCGTCCGGCGCGTGGTCCGCAAGCGCATCGAGACACGCCTCAAGGCGATCCCGGCCGTTGAGCGTCGGGACAACCACCGAGAGGTCCATTATTCTAATCTGGCGTACCGGTGAATAAAAGCCGTGTGATCCGCCCGACGGTCAGGAATCGACGGCGGCGGTCCAGTATGACACCGACGCGACCCGTCGGCTTGCCGGGTGTCGACCGAGCCGACGGTCGATTGTCCGGAAGGGTTCGGCGACCGACCGGGGGAGTTGCCGGTAGAAGCCATACGGGAAAATGAAGTCGTGTTGTTCATCGACCAGTTCAAGATCGGCGCTACCCAACAGCGATTCGACCTCCGCTCGTGAGTACAGCCGTGATCCCATCGGAAGTGCGAAATTGTACAGGCTTCGGGCGCTGTGGCGCTTGAACGTGTCGAATACGACAATGTCTCTTGTGACTCGTCGCATCTCGGCGATAAACGCCTCTGGCGTCGGTGCAAGGTGGAAAAACCGCATCGCGACAACCGCATCAAAGTGATCGTCCGGAAACGGCAGCCGACCGGCGTCGCCCCGAAGAAACTCGATATGGTCGGCAACACCGGCCGATTGGGCCTTGGCCCGCCCCTGTGCGAGCATCGGTTCTGAGATGTCAAGCCCGACGATATCAGCCCCCTGTTCGGCGAGCAGCGTCGTGAACCGCCCGGTGCCGCAGGCGATCTCAAGGATGGACCGGTCCTCGACGGGGGCCACCGCCTCAAGGACCGCCCGTTTCTCGCGCCGATCGATCAGACGGCCCCCACCGGAGAACCGCTTGTCTTCGTATTCCTCGGCGACATCGCTCGCCTGGTACCATTCCTGCCCCTTCACGAGTTGACGGTCGGCGCCCGGTGTCATAAATGGTGCCGAGACGGAGTCGGGCCTGCCGAGGGGTTATACACCTTATATTGTCTCTATTGTATATATGCAAATATAGATAAGTTTTACCAGGTACCTCGGACACGACTAAATATGAGCACTGGCACGGCCACGGACGAGGCGACACCCGTTGAGGACCTCACGCAGTCGGAGTACCGGGAACGGCTCCGGGAACTGCCCCCAAGCGCGAAACTCGTCGCGAAGGTCCTCGAAATCGATGCCCCTCTCTCACAGGGCCAACTCGCCGAGGAAACGCTACTGCCGGACCGGACTGTCCGATACGCCTTGAACCGGCTTGAGGACACTGACATCATTGACTCGCGGTACAGCTTCCGTGATGCCCGCAAGCGGGTGTACTTCCTGCGGGTTTCGGAGTTCTCGACGCGTCCCTGACGTTCCGTCGGGACATATTTACTCGTCGGCCCCCCAGCCTGGGGTATGTATCCCCCACGCTCAATCGTCACCGGTGTGTTGTGCCGCACCGTCGTGACCGACCGACACCCCGCGTGTGTGATGTCGCACGCGGCCAGGAATGAGTGACTCCGACCGGCCGGGTGATCCCGGCGACACGCCGACTGGGACCACAGACCCAACTGCGGACGTTCCAACCTTGGAGGACGAGTATCTCCAGACCATCAGCCGACGGCTCGTGCACAACTACGATCTTGAGCAGGACTATCGCGTCCGCGGGGAGTCGTTCGCGCTGTACGGCCATATGGAGTTGCACAGCCAGAAGCACGTACTGCATTCTGCGCTGTCGATTGCCCACCACGAGGCCCACGAGCACGTGTTTCTCCAACGGAGCAAGACGCTCTCACAGCGGGCAATTGACGACGCGATTGAACTAGGACACGACCTCGCCGAGGCGTGGATTGATCCCAACGAGGAGCACTACTCGACGGAGTTCATCTTCGGGTTCGTCGTCCCCGAGATTCCGACCGACCTCGCCTCAACCGTCCGCGACATCGACGAGCGGACACTACTCAAATTCGGGTACAACGGTCATTACGACATCGGGATCGTCCTCGTTGCCCCAGAGACAAAACAAATCGTCGCCAGCGAGTCGGTCGATATCGTTGATGCCCTCCGGACGTGGGAACCGATCGAACAGAACAACACGGGCTGGCTCGGCCGTCTCGCGCGACGGTTACGGCCGTAGCCACGTATTGTCCGCGAGAAGAGACTCCGACGAGGTGAGTTAGTCGTCCTGGCGCGTGCCTCCGTCAGCAGCGACCGCACCGCTGCCGGTACCGCGCACGCTCCGGATGTTCCGGTAGCCCTGTCGCAGTAGACTCAGTGCCAGTCCAATCAGCGTCAGCGCGATGAGGAACTGGACGACCGCCGAGGCCTGTGCTAGTAGAGTTGTCTCGGGGCTGGTGGTGATGCCCAGCAGTCGACCGCCGAGCACCTGGTAGAACGCGACCCATGCCAGTCCGGAGATACTGACGACCGCCATCAGCACCATCGGTCCACCGGTCGAGATCAGCTGTTTGGACTCGTCCCAGTTGGCCAGCCAGACGGTCCCGGTGAGTAGGGCCATCCCAGCCAGCAGCTGGTTGGCACCACCAAAGAGCGTCCAGAGGTCGGCCCACCGGCCGCTTCCGAGCAGGAAGAAGGCCACGACGACGATGATGCTCGTGTTGACATACCGGTTCGCGCCGTACTGCTGGAGGGTCGTTTCAGGCGTGCCGATGACCTCCTCCATCATGTACCGCCCCAGTCGACAGGCGGTATCCATGCTCGTCAGCAGGAATGCCGACAGCACGAGTGCCATGAACACCTCGGCGACACCGAAGGGAATGCCGAGCGTCGTGAGAATCGCCCCGCCGCCCTCGGCGAAGTTCGGCAGTGCAAGGCCGATCCCGCCGGTATCCGCTGGGATCGCGATCACGGCGACCGTTGAGATGGCGACCGCGGCGAGCAGCCCTTCGCCGAGCATTCCGCCGTAGCCGATCAATCGGGCGTCAGTCTCGCGGTTGAGTTGCTTTGCGGTCGTCCCGGAGGAGACCAGCGAGTGGAATCCGCTGATCGTGCCACAGGCGATTGTGACGAACAACAGCGGGAACAGCGGCATCAACGGCAACTGGTCGGCGAAGGGACTCCCGCCCCCGAAGAAGCCATACCAGGCGTCGAGTTGGATCGAGAGGCTCTCGACACCGGCCTCCTGGGCGCCGGGGCCTACGCCGGTCACGAACGTGCCGACAACAACCGCCAGCAGTGCTCCACCGACACCCGCGTACAGCAGAAACGACGAGAGGTAATCCCGCGGCTGAAGCAACATCCAGACCGGGAGGACACTCGCGAGCCCACCGTAGACGAGGATGACCATCACCCAGGCGCCGATGTTCTGGCTCCCGAGGAGACTAGGCACGAATCCGGGCAGCGAACTGAAGAGGGTAATAACGCCCTCTTGGGAGCCCACCATTGCAATCGGATACTGGATCCCCACCCACACGGACCCGAACACACCAGCGACAAAGACGATCGTGCCAATGCTGAAGGGCAGTCCGAATTGGTAGAGGTAGATCCCGAAGATGAATGCAAGGCCGATATAAACAATCCCGGCAGTTGCCGCCGGTGGGTAGGCGTTGAACACGACGGCAATGACGAGTGCGAAGACCGCGACGACGAGGATGATCAACAGGAACGCGAACCACAACAGCATGTTCTTGCCCCGCGTGCCCACATACTGACCGATGATGTACCCGATTGAGCGGCCCTCGTGTCGGATACTGCTCGTCAGCGCGGTGAAGTCGTGGACGGCTCCCAACAGCGGGTTGCCGATTGCGACCCAGAGAAACGCGGGGACCCAGCCCCACACGAACGTGGCGGTGATCGGGCCGACGATTGGTGCGCCCCCGGCGATCGAGGAGTAATGGTGCCCGAGGAGAACGGGTTTCTTTGCCGGTACGTACTCTTGTCCGTCTTCGTATCTGTGCGCCGGTGTCTCGCTTCCCTCGTCCAGTTCGTAAAACTGTGAGAGGTACCGTCCGTAGCCTAGGTAGGCCACGGTGAAGATCGCGAGTACCAGCGCTACGATCCAGATGACTCCTGCCATTAGTGGATCCAGCCCCACATCAGTAACTGAGGACTATAAATATAATTGAAGTACGTTGATTAATATTTGTGATCAACACAAATTTTGTCGCCAGTTGACCCATCTCGTCAAACACTGTCGACAGTATTGGCCCTACACGTCAACGGGATCCAATTCGAGTTCGTCGGCAACGTCGGCCAGCAGTGAGCCCTTGACCTCCTCAACGCGTGTTTCAATCTCCGCGACGACCGGCATGTCAAAGCGCTCGTGAATCTCCTTGAGACGCTCCCGTTCGGTCTCGACGCGGTCGCGCAGATACTGTGCCCCGCGTCCAGCCTCCTCCGGATCGGGTGACGGCGTCAGTCGATTAACGACGAGCCCACGGATTGGTAGATCGGCCCGTTCGAGGGTCTCGACCGTCCGTTGGGTCTCACGAATCGACAGTTCATCGGGGTTCAACACGAGGGTAAATGCCGCTGAGGAGCGGAGTGTCTCGCCAGCGAAGGCGAAGGTCTCCTTGCGCTCTTGCAGACGGGCGATGATCGGATCGCCCTCACGGACTCGGCGGGGCTCTTGCTCGCCGATCGCCGCCCGCTCGTAGTACTCGATGCTCTTCTCACGTTTGTCGAGCAGGTTGTCGATCCACTGCTGGAGTTGTTCGGGCAACGAGAGTAGCCGGAGGGTTCCGCCGGTCGGCGAGGTGTCGAAGATGACCCGGTCGTAGTCCTCAGCGTTGCGCATCACCTCGATGAACCGGTCGAACAGCGCCGCCTCGTAGGCGCCTGGACTCCGGTGGGCCATCTCGAGTTGCATGGTGATTTCGTTGACCATCGCCGGGCTGAGCTGCTCGCCGAGTTGGCGGCGCAGTTGCTGGCGGTGGCGATCAACCTCCTCGTCCGGATCGATCTCCATGCCATCAAGCCCATCGATCCCATCGATCGACTGGGGGGTATCACTCAGAGGCTGGTCGAATACATCAGCGGTACTGTGGGCGGGATCTGTCGAGACCAAGAGCGTCTTGAGCCCGGCATTCGCGCTCTTGAGGGCAAACGCCGAGGAAACGGTGGTCTTGCCAACACCGCCTTTGCCGCCGAAAAAGACGAATCGGGTCATCAGAAGTGATACTGGTGGCCCTTGCGCTCGATAAGCGACTCGCGATCCCACATCCGGCGCTGCCAGGCCTCATATTCGTCACCGACGTATGGGAGCAGCTCGGCGGTATAATACGAGACCGGGCTCGGAATCCCGAAGGCATCCGGGAAGCACGCGAGCATGAACGCGTCTTCGAGATCCTCGGCCTCCTGTTCGATATTCTCGTAGGCCGGGTGCGAGATCATCCCGTGATAGAGCCCGTGGTACCACTCCCGGAGCCGCTCTATGAACGCGTCGATTCGATTTGCTAACTCCATCCCCAGACAATATTAATGACGTTCGAACTAAAGCGTACCGACCCTTCCTACAGAAACTGTAGTCCCGTCAGCGCAAAGACCAGTAGCACGCCGATTGCAATGGCGTACAGGAACTTGCGAAACTGGACATACAGCGGCACCTCCCGCCGACGGGTGGGTGAAGCCACCCAGACAAACCGGTGGTAGGTGACGATAACACACGCGACAGCGAGGCCGACCGATGCGGCGACTGCCCGTGTTAGTGCCACGTCGAACCCGAGGAGGTACACCGGTCCCCACGCGATTGCCGCCGTTGCCGACAGTAGCGCAATCACGAGAAAGGGAACCGGATCGACGGGCGTTCCCTCGCGGTTGGTGAGTTTCATGCCCAAGTCGCCTCGCTTCTGGGTCACGGGCGCGGCGAGCAAAAGCACTCCGGCCCTTCCGGACCGACACGACCATTGGGCCGGACCTCTAGGAGGCATCTATGGCCGGGCCTTCCGAACCGGAGTCCGAGTTCAAACAGGGGATGGCTGACTCCCCCGAAGGACATCCGCTTGTGGTCTTTTTAATCAATGCCGTGCTCTCGACGGGGTTTGCGACCACCGTGATCTATCTTGCCGCGCTGGTTGGTGTGATTGAGTTCACGCTCCAGGCGGTTGGACTGCTCACGCTCGTTACGATGGCGGCGACGTACCTCCTTGTACAGGTGTGAATCCTAATTATCAGTTTCGTGGGGTTCAGATCCTTCATCCAGTGTAGACGGCGTTTGAACGCCGTCTCACGCTTACTTAGCCGATCACTGCTGAATGAAACTTCTGTGTTTTGACCGACTGTTATCTGGAAGTGCGCGAGAAGGCTCTGTCCTCAAGCCACCACCGAAGGCGGCGATCCGGACGGAGTGGCTCATGACTCCGGCCCGACCGTCAGGACCGGCACGGAACTCCCTCGCACCACCTTCTCAGCGACACTCCCGATGACAAGACGGTCGGCCCCCGAGCGACCGTGGGTGCCCATCACGATCAGTTCGATGTCGTTCGTCTCCGCGTAGGTGACGATCGCCTCGTCGGGTTCACCGTACTTGACCGTCTCGACGACATCGACATCCGCCTCAAGGCCGGCTTCGCTGACGATATCGAGGGCCGCCTCGGCCTCTGCTTCTTGTTGTTCGGTGTACTCGCTGTGTTCGCTGCTGGCAGCACTCATCCCGGCGGCGTAGCCGCCGAGTGGCACGGGTTCGACGACGTACATCGCGTACACGGTGGCGTCGTGGGCGGCCGCGAGGTCGATCCCCGTTGGAATGGCGTGTTCGGCGGGTTCGCTGCCGTCTGTCGGGATCAGGATCCGATCGAACATACCCGGATGTTCACCGGCGACGAGTATATACTTACGGAGAGCCGAAGAGAAAACCTCGCGCTTCAGCGCGGGGAGGGTGTCAACCTAGCGCTGTGACCGCACCGCCTTTGTATCACTCTCTCCGACTGGCGGTATGATCGACGTACTTGTTCTCTCCCGGGGTGTCCACGGGATGCCGGTTGAGGACTACGCGGCGGCCATCGAGACCCGCTTGCCGAATCGGACCGTCACACTCGCGCGAACGCCGGCCGCCGAACGCGAACTCCTTCCGGAGGCTCGCGTCGCGACAGGACTCGCATTGACGCCCGATACCCTCACAACCGCCGAGCATCTTGAGTTGTTTGCGTGTACGTTTGCCGGGACCGATCACCTCTCGCTTGAGGCGTTCCGTGAGCATGACGTCACGGTCACCAACGCCTCCGGTGTCCACGGTCCGAACGTCTCAGAGTTCGTCATCGCTGGTATCCTCGCTCATGTCCACCGGCTGGCCGAAGGACGCGCCCGTCAGGAGCGCACCGAATGGCGGTCCTACCAGAAACCCGAACTCGCGGGTGACACCGTTATGATTGTCGGCCTCGGTGCGATTGGTACGGCTGTTGTCGAGCGTCTCCAGGGCTTCGATGTCGAGACTATCGGTGTCCGGCAGTCCCCTACGAAAGGCGGTCCAACCGACGAGGTGATCGGCCCCGATGGTGAGGCCTTTGCCGCTGCACTCGCCCGGACGGACCACCTTGTGTTGGCCTGTCCGTTAACCGAGGCGACCCGAGGGCTAATTGGTCACGACGAGTTTCGGGTGCTTCCCTCTGATGCCCTGCTAGTCAACATTGCCCGCGGGCCGGTTGTCGATACCGACGCGCTCGTCGACGCGCTTCGAAAAAACCTCATCGACGGTGCCGTTTTGGATGTTACCGATCCCGAGCCGCTGCCGCCGGACCATCCGCTGTGGTCCTTCCAGAACGTCCGGATTACCCCACACAACGCCGGTGCGACCCCACAGTACTACGCCCGGCGGGCTGATATCCTCGCGACGAACGTCGAGCGGCTCCGGTCGGACGATCCGCTTGAGAACGTCGTCACCTGATTTTTCGCTTACGTTTAATAGTACTGCCGGCCCTCTTCGACGTATGGACGCGACATTTGACATCTACGAGGACGCGGCCGGCCGCCACCGCTGGCGACTCGTCGCCGCCAACAACGAAATCGTGGCCGACAGTGGCGAGGGCTATGCCTCACGAAGCAACGCGGTCCGGGCGATCAAACGCGTCATGCAGGTGGCCCCCGACGCCGATCGCCTCTCGTTTGGACGGACTCACTACGTGGTCTACCGTGATACGGACGAGCAGTTCCACTGGCGACTCGTTGCCGGTAACGGCCGGCTGCTGGCCACCAGCGACGAGGGATACGCCAGTAAGGCGAGCGCCCGGCGGGCCATCGACCGGGTTGGCAAATATGCCGACACCGAGGAGCGATACCGGCTTGTCGAGGTTGATGACGCACAACGGTGGCATCTCACTGCCCCAAACGGTCGGGTGCTCGCCCGAAGCGCCTCCGAGTATGAAACCGACCGGGCGGCCGAGGCGGCCATCCGCCGGATGCGCAACCTTGGACCGACAGCCGACCGGCTCAGCCGGGAGCACTTCGACATCTATGAGGACGCCGCTGGTCAGTTCCGATGGCGGCTCGTCGCCGGTAACGGCCAGATCATTGCCGACGGCGGACAGGGCTATGCGAGCAAGGACGGCGCCCGCCAAGCCGTCGACCGGCTCAAGGCTGCTGCGACCGCATCCGTTGTTCTTGACGCCTCGCTCGGGCTCTCGATCCGCTCGGCCGACGGTCGTCAATTCGAGCCCATGATCCCCGCCGGAAGCGAACTTCCGATTGTCGCCGAACGGTCGGACTTCACGACTCACGAGGAGGACCAGCGCCGTCTTGATGTCAATGTTCTCCAAGGCGAATCGGCCGATCCGGAGGACAACGACCACCTACTGACGGTCTCGCTCACCGATCTGCCGGCCCGCCCGAAGGGCGAACCGCGCTTTCGGGTCCGGTACGCGCTGACGCCTGGTGGAACGCTCGCGGTGAGTCTCTTGGATCTCGAAACAAGCGCGCACGTTGAGGACAGCACGCGCGTTCCGCTTGCGGTCTCCCGGTAGCCCCTTCTAGAGCCCCTGAATCTCCGGTGGCGCCTGCTCGGGCACTGAGAGGACCCCGCCCTTATCAGCACTCGTCGCCATGGCAGCGTACCGCTCGAGGATGTCCGGCGCCTCAATCGTTGGCGGTGCCCACGTGGCGGCGCGTTCACGGAGCACATCGTCCTCAACGGCGAGTTCGAGTCGCCCGGCGTCGATATCAATTTCGATGGGATCGCCCTCTTCGACCAGCGCGATCGGCCCGCCAGCGGCCGCCTCCGGGCTGACGTGGCCGATGGCGGCTCCGCGAGTCGCCCCCGAGAAGCGGCCGTCGGTGATCAATGCGACGTTCTCGGAGAGTCGTGGTGACCCGCTGATTTTGGCCGTCGGCTCAAGCATTTCCGGCATCCCAGGCCCGCCCTGTGGCCCTTCGTACCGGATAACGATCACCGATCCCGGATCGATGTCACCCCCATCGATCGCCTCAAGCGCGGCAGCCTGCGACTCAAAGACACGCGCCTCGCCGGTAAACTGTCGCATCGACGGTGCGACGGCAGCGGCCTTGACGACCGCGCCGTTGGGCGCGAGATTCCCCCGGAGCACCGCCAGTCCGCCACCCTCGTGGACCGGATCAGACAGCGGCTGGATGACCTCGCCACGGGGCTTGGCGCCGGCGATCCGGTCGCCGATTGTCCCGCCATCAACCGTCGGCCGATCCAGGTGCAACAGATCCTGCAGCCGGTGCATCACTGCCGGCACGCCACCGTCATCCCGGAGGTGCTCCATCCGCCAGGGACCCGCCGGACTCATGTGTGCGAGATGTGGCGTCCGCTCGGCGAGTGTCTCGAAGTCCTCAAGTGAAAGATCGACGCCGGCTTCTTGCGCGATCGCCGGCACGTGTAACATGGTGTTTGTCGAGCCTCCAAGTGCGAGGTCGACCGTGACGGCGTTCTCGAAGGATTCGCGGGTCAAAAACGACGATGGGGCGCGTCCCTCGGCGACCAACTCAAGGACCTGTCGGCCGCTTTCGTAGGCGATCTCCTGCTTGCGGTCATCGAGTGCGCCGTGAGTTGCACACTCCCGAAGCGACAACCCGAGGGCCTCTGTCACGCAGGCCATTGTGTTCGCGGTGAACATCCCCGCACACGATCCAGCTCCGGGACAGGCATTGCACTCGAGTTGGTAGAGTTGGTCATCGTCGATCTCGCCCTCGCGATACTGGCTGACGCCCTCGAAGACCGACGCTAAATCAACCGCCTCGCCGTCAACTTCGCCGGCCGCCATGTGCCCGCCGGTAACGACAATCGCGGGGATATCGAGTCGTGCAACGGCCATCAACATTCCCGGCACGATCTTGTCACACGAGGCCAGCGCGACAATCCCATCGAACTTGTGCGCGGTCGCCATCAGCTCGACCGAGTCGGCGATGGTCTCTCGGGAGGGCAGACTCATGCGCATCCCGTCGTGGCCCATCGCGATGCCGTCGTCGACGGCGATGGTGTCGAACTCAAGGGGGGTCCCGCCGGCGTCACGCACCCCCTCTTTAACGACCTCCGCAAGGCCGTCGAGGTGGATGTGTCCCGGCACGATCTCGTTCCAGGAGTTGGCAATCCCAATCAGCGGCTGGTGCATCTCCGACTCCGAAAGCCCTGCCGCCCGGAACAGCGACCGGTGTGGCGCCCGATCGGCTCCTTCGGTGACCTCCGCGCTTCGGAGGTCGCTCGCGTCGATCTCCGACGATGCTGTCGAATCCATGACTGCTTGATTAATAATTTTGAACCGACGACAAACACCCTTCCGATCTCAGTCGCGCGTCTGCATGCACACACCGATCAGTCCGAGGGCGGCCACTCCCGTACAGATTCCGGCGACCCCGAAGGCACCCCGCACGCCGAGTGGACCGACGAGCGGCCAGATCGCCGCGCCGAGACTGTTGGCATTACTGCGCAGTCCTAACGTCTGCCTCTGTCGTATCCGGAGCTCTCCTTTGGTTGCTACTCGCTGATAACCCGGTTGATGCGCTCTTTGACGGCGGCGGTTTCCTCGGTCGTTGGATCGAGAGTGGCGATCGTATCAAAGAAGGTTGTCCGGTAGCTCGCCGGTCCCGCGTAATCGCCGGCCGCTGCCCGCTCGCCGGCCAACCCAAAGGCGGCGGTCGCCGCTAGGGCCGCCTCAAGTGGGTCATCAATCGCCGCCGCAAAAACTGCCGCCGTCGCCCCTAGTGTACACCCTGATCCAACAAACCGACCCATCATTGGATCGCCCACGTCAACCTCGTAGGCCTGCTCACCGTCCGCGACGATGTCGGTCGCCCCGGAGGCGATCACGATGGCGTCCGTCTCGCGGGCACACGCCATCGCCTGTTCGGCGATATCGCCGTACTCACCGACGGCCTCAACCCCGCGGACTGTTGCGTCCGTCCCGGCAATCGCGCCGACTTCGCCGTGGTTGCCCTTGAGGATCGTCACTTCAAGTTCAGTGAGGAGGCGATCGGCTAGCCGCGACCGGGTAGGGGTCGCCCCAGCCCCGACCGGATCAAGCACGACCGGCAGGTCGTGCTCGGCGGCGGCTCGTCCGGCCGTCAGCATCGTCGCTTCGCCGTCAGGCGAGACATCACCAGTGTTGAGCAGACAGCCGTCGGCCGTCGCGACCATATCGCCGACATCGCGGCGGTTTTCGGCCATCACCGGGAGTCCACCCCAGTACAGCATGACGTTGGCGACGTCATTGATAGTCACATTGTTCGTCACGGCGTTGATCAGTGGCGACGACGATTCGACGGCCGCACACGCGGCGGCGAGATCAAGATCCACACCTGGGTCACTCATCGCTTTCGCACCCCTTTCTCGATGGCCTGTTCAAGTGCGGCGGCGGCTGCCGTCGGGTCGTCCGCGTTCGTAATCGCGGAGATGACGGCCAGGCCGTCGGCGCCGGCTGCGATGACCTCGGCAGCGTTGTCGACGGTCACACCGCCAATGCCAACGACCGGCAACGACGTCGCCTCGACGACCGCCGTGAGTCCATCGAGGCCGATTCCGTGATTCTCCGGATCGACGTCATCCTTTGAGTCGGTCCGGTAGACCGCGCCGACACCAAGGTAGTCCGCACCGGCAGCCTCGGCCTCCTCGGCGGCAGTCGGTGTTGATACCGATCGTCCGACGATCGCATCGGGTCCAAGCATCTCGCGGGCAACCGCAACCGGAAGATCGTCATCACCCAAGTGCACGCCATCGGCATCAATCGCCTCGGCGATATCGATCCGATTGTTGACAATCAGTGGGACGTCCGCTGCGGCTGTCAGTTCGCGGACCTGCTGCCCGATCCGATACTGGGTGCGTGCGCTCGTGTGTTTCTCGCGTAACTGGACGATATTTGTGCCCCCCTCAAGCGCGGCGGCGACGACCTCCGGCGTCGATCGACCTGCCGAGAGATCTGCCTGGGTAATCAGATAGACCGGTCGGTCCGGAAAGGCTCGCATATCGTCCGCTGTAGCGGGTGGGCGAATAAACCATTGTGGTTGGCCATCTTCGGATTCGGGAAGGCTTTTGTGCATGCTCACATGTACCACGCTCATGTACGACTCCATCCTTGTACCGACGGATGGTTCCGCGGCGATGGACTCGGTCATCGACCACGCCAACCAGCTCGCACAGGAGCAAGGGGCCTCGATCACGTTTCTGTACGTCGTCAATACGAGCAGTTTCGGCAGTCTCCCGATGGAGACCGGCTGGGAGACGCTCACCGAGGAACTCCGCGCCGAGGGCGAGGATGCCCTTGAGCACGCCGTCGATCGTGTCGATGTTGAGGCTGACACGCTGCTTGAGGAGGGAACGCCATACGAGATCATCACGGCCGAGGCCGACGATTACGATGTCATCGTTATGGGGACCAGCGGCCGTGGCGGACTCGATCGGGTCGTCCTGGGGAGCGTTGCCGAACGTGTCGTCCGCCATTCTCCGGTTCCGGTGTTGACCGTCCGCATCGGTGGGCTCTCGGAGTGACACGTATCGATCGGAGGCCACTCCCAGTGAGCAGAGGTCAATGTGCGTTCACTCCTGATCGACAACGTACAGCCACTCAAGCCGGTTGATCCACCCGCTCGAGCGGTCGCTAATCGGTCGCGTGTCCGCCCCAGCGATCACGATCGTAGGCCCATCGCGTCGGAGCGCGATGTACAGGAGGTCGTCACGGAACGGGTATGCTCCTCCCGTCCATGTCTGACCGCCGATCCTCGGATCTGTGATCGCATCCGGCGTGCGCAACGTTCCGGCCTCGCGGAGGGTCGCGAGTGCGCGCTGTGCTGCCTCTGCACTCCGGTATTGCTGGACGAATGCGGTCGCTTCGGGCAACCGACGGAGCTCGTAGGTCCGAGGGCCAATCTCCGACTCGGGTCTGAACTCTCGGGCAGTGACTGTCACGGCGGCCACCCGGTCGGTCTCGATGGCGAGCGGGGTGAACATCGCCCGTGGTGACGCCCGCCCGATATCACCGTGGACATCGATCGGAGCCAGCGGCTGGCCCTGGATCTGTGGCTCGCCGACCGCCTGCCAGGCGTCACGCGCGTAGGCGAGATACGCCCGGCGATAACTGACGGCAAGTTCAGCCTCGAACAGAAGCCGGGGATCGGTCGCCTGGCCATCGTCAACGATGACGCCATCACTAGCAAGTAAAGCGGTGTCTGCCCCGCGGGTCGTCTCTTCGTAGGGGGCCCCGAGTCGCGAATACAGCGGATACCGTGAGACGAGCGTGCCCACCCGCCGGTCGAGGATCGGCGAGGAGTCCCGGTCGAGTGCTCGTCTCGTATAGCGGTCAAGTCGGGTAAGCCACTCCTGCGCTCGGTCTGCGTCGCCAACCTGAACCGCCCGTCTAATATACGGGACAAATGAGGACGGATCGACGAGGTCAACCACGTCCGGAAACCGCCAGAGGTGCTCTTGGACATACGTCTCGAGTGCCGTGGTCTGCTGGTCGAGTCGCTCGACGTGGTCGGTGGTGATCTGGTCGCTGAGCTGGGCGACCTCGATAGCCTGTTGTAACTCCCCGACGAAGTCGTCGTAGCTCTCCATGACCGGCTCGTATCGTGTCGCCGTCCAGCGCAGCTCCTCGACGATCGTCGTGGTGCGGGCCGTCAGATAGCCGCTGGTCGGTGCCGGTGGTGGCGGCGGCTCCGCCGGTTCGGTGGGCTCGGTCGGTTCGTCATCTGGGGACTGGCGGACATCGAAGAGGAAACACCCAGCAAGGCTGGTGATTCCGGCGGTGCTGGCGGCTCCTAGAAGTGCTCGCCGTGTCCGTCTGCGGGTCGTCCCGGCGTCCGGTTCATGATCCTCAGCCATGGGTGGAAATGGATAGAGCGCGTCGTTGCCCCGGTCCTGATCGGCTGCCCGACTGCCAATAGGTCACCTACTCACCCGCCGGTTTATATGTATGTTCACTCTCGCGACGAGTCCGCACCACGGAAGACGAAACCAATATTGGGCCGATCACACTATCGACGGCAGACGACGATGGTCAAGGTAAGTATCGTCGGGTGTGGACACCTCGGAAGCGCCCTGATCGAGGGACTCACGCGCGCCGGCGGCCATGAGATTGTGGCCTATGATCACACGCCAGAACCGTTCTCGACTCTCCCGCCGAGCGTGGAGACAACGACCGATCCAGCCGATGCAGCCACGGCCCCGATCGTAATCCTCGCGGTCAAGCCGGACGATGTCGTCGATGCCGTCTCAACGCTCGCACTCGATGCGGATCAGACCCTTCTGAGCGCCGCCGCTGGCGTCCCCACGAAGACGATTGCGGCCCACACCGACGCAACCGTGATGCGGTTCATGCCGAATCTCGCCGCCGCGACGAACACCATGGCTGCGGCCGTTTCCGGGGAGGTTTCTGACGACGCCGTCGAAACACTCCTTGATGATCTCGGCGAATTTGTCGAAATCGACGAACAGCAGATGCACACCGCAACGGCACTGAACGGCAGCGGTCCGGCGTTTGTGTTCTACGTCATCCAGGCCCTCGCCGATGCCGGCGTCGATGCCGGACTGGAGCCGGCGGCCGCCCGGACGCTTGCCGCCCAAACCGTCAAGGGGGCGGCCGAAACTGTCCTCCACTCCGAGGAGTCGCCTGATGATCTGATCGATGCTGTCTGTTCGCCGAACGGCACGACAATCGAGGGGATGGACGTCCTCTGGGAGAGTGCTGTCGACGAGACGCTCGCCTCGGCACTCTTCGCCGCGGAGGAGCGATCGCGGGAACTCGCGGGTGATCACGCGTGATCAACGCCGTCACGTCCGATGCTGTCACTCGCGCGCGCGAGATGGCAGCGACCGCCGACCGGGTGGTCGTCAAGGCCGGTACGAACTCCCTGACCGACGAGGCGTCGAATCTTGATGACGACAAGCTTGACAAACTGGTCGACGACATTGTCAGTCTCCTTGAGCGCGACAAGGAGGTGCTGTTGGTCTCATCGGGAGCCATCGGCGCCGGCATGGGACGGATCAACTACCCCAACGAGACCGTCGAGGACGCTCAGGCCCTGTCGACTATCGGCCAGAGCCACCTCATGCGTCGGTATACCGAGAGCTTCGAGCGGTACGACCGGAAGGTCGCGCAGGTGCTGTTGACCGAACATGATCTTGAGAATCCGGAACGGTTCACGAACTTCCGGAATACCGTCGAGACGCTTTTTGAGTGGGATGTCGTCCCGATCGTCAACGAGAACGACGCTGTCGCGACCGAGGAGCTACGGATTGGCGACAACGACACGCTTTCGGCGTCGGTCACCATCGGTGTCGAGGCGGATCTCCAGGTCACCCTCACCGACGTAGGAGGGGTCTATACCGACAACCCAAAGGAGCACCCCGACGCCGAGCGCATTGAGGCGGTTGGCGACAACTACGACGCTGTCGAGGACCGCATCGACGAGACGGCCACCGGAAGCTTCGGTGGGATCCGCACCAAGGTCCGTGGGGCTCGGCGGGTGAGCGAACACGGCAGTCCGGCGATCATCGCCCGGTCGACCGAACCCGATGTCCTTGAGCAGATCGCCACGCGCGACCCGGTCGGCACGATCTTCGTCCCGATCAACGATACAGACTATGAGTGAACCATCGACCGACGCGAAAGTCACAGACGCACAGACCGCCGCGCTTGAGCTGGCCAATCAGCCGGACGAGACCCGGAGCGCGGCCCTTCACGATCTCGCGGACGCGATCGAGGCGCGTGCCACGGAAATCCTTGAGGCGAACCGCACCGATGTCGAGGCCGCCCAGCAGAAACTCGAGGCGGGCGAGTACACCCAGGCGTTCGTTGATCGGCTTGAACTCTCTGAGACCAAAATTGACGACATCGCGGCGATGGTCCGCAGCGTCGCCGATCAGGCGGACCCACTCGGGAAGACGCTTGAGGCGCGTCGGCTCGATACCGATCTGGAGTTGTACAAGCAGTCGGTGCCGATCGGGGTCATCGGCACGGTTTTCGAATCGCGTCCGGACGCGCTCGTGCAGATCGCCGCACTCAGTCTTAAGTCCGGTAACGCGGTCATCCTCAAGGGCGGCAGCGAGGCCAAACACTCGAATCGGACGCTCTTTGAGATCATTCGCGAGGCAACCGCTGGCGTCGCCGACGGCTGGGTGCAGCTCATCGAGGCCCGTGCGGCTGTTGATCGGATTCTCGAGCTGGACGACGCCATCGATCTGCTCATGCCTCGCGGGAGTTCTGAGTTTGTCCAGTACGTCCAGGACAACACGAGCATCCCTGTCCTCGGACACACCGAGGGTGTCTGTCACGTATTCGTTGATGCGGCGGCCGACCTCGACATGGCCGAGGATATTGCCTTTGACGCCAAGGTCCAGTACCCAGCCGTCTGCAACGCCATGGAGACGCTACTCGTGCACGCTGATGTTGCCGAGTCCTTCCTCCCTGCCGTCGTCGAGCGGTACCGGGCGGCCGATGTCGAGCTCCGCGGTGACACGCGCTCCCAATCGATCGTCGACATTGCGCCGGCGAGCGAAGACGACTGGTCAACGGAGTATGGTGATCTGATCCTCTCGATCAGGGTCGTCGACTCGCTGGTCGACGCGATCGACCACGTCAACACCTACGGGTCGAAGCACACCGAATCGATTGTGACTACCGATCCCGACCGAGCCGGCCGGTTCATGCAGGGGGTCGACTCGGCGAGCGTCTTCCATAACGCCTCGACGCGCTTCAGCGATGGCTACCGGTATGGTCTCGGGGCCGAGGTCGGTATCAGCACCGGCAAGACCCACGCCCGTGGCCCCGTCGGTCTTGAGGGGCTGACCACCTACCAGTATATGCTTGAGGGCGATGGCCAGATTGTCGCCACCTACAGCGGTGAGGACGCCCGGCCGTTCGCCCATGACCCGCTTGCAGCCGACTGGACGCCCGGCCGACTCTCGGATGAGTGATCCTCGGAGTCAAGATCAAGCGCTCCAAATACCCTTTCTGTGAGTCCTCACCCACTTGCACGACGGCAGATCGACGTCTACTGGCGGTGGTTTGCCGCCGGGCTCTTCTTGTTACTTCCAGTCGATCTCCTGACCACCTACGGGGCGGCAGCCCAGTATGGGCTCACGTATGAGATCAATCCCCTGATGCGGTGGCTGCTTCCGCAGGGGATCCTCGTGATCATTGTTGTCCACCTTGGGCTCGTGGTTGTATCGGCTGTCGGGTTCTGGGGCATCCTCGTTGCGATCGAACGAACGCCACCCCCGTTGCGCAGACCCCTGGTCTACGGACTTGAGGCGTGGCTGGCTCTGTTGATCGTCGCTGGGGTGCTCGTCGTCATGAACAACCTCGCCGTCATTGTCGTCGGCGAATCACTCCTTCTCACGTAGCGGTTGTTGTGACTACGATTGCGTTATTCAGTGCGGACGGCGGTAGCATGCCGTCTCACGGCTACTCAGTTGGTCATTCTGAACAACCCGTCTGTGTTTTCAACGACTGATACTGGGAGGTTCATCTGCGTCTGCGATCGCGTATCGAGTCCACTATCGGTCCGAACAACGCCGACATCGATCCACACAACGCGGTCTCCGCTTGCGAACCCGCCTACCGTCACCCGAACGGCTGATCCCAGTTTCGTTGGCGAGTGCAACAGCGAGAGATCGATATCAAACACCATCCGAGTACCGTCCCCCTGGATCTCCTGAGAGAACTCGCTGGGTAGATCCGACGAGTTGTTTGTGGCGATTTCCCCAACGTCCGTTGACTGCCCGGCGGCGACCGGTCCGCCAGCGCCGAGGGCGACCAGCCCCACGAGGATCGTCCCCCAGAACACGATGTGCATCGACTGGTATTCGTCCAGTTCAGTACAAAAGCGTTCGTCTGTGGTTAGCTGACTGTCCCGGAACGCGGGCAGTCTCTCCCGCCCTGATCATCTTGTCCTCCGGTGGCGGTCTACCGCTACCAGTAGGTCTAGCCGCGGTCCCGATCACTCATGTGCTTCCACTGATATCGCTCCGGTATCCATCAGATGACAGTCACCACAGACGGTCCATTCCGCGTCGTCGGTGCCCGAACCAGTGCCAATCCCGACCTTTCCGGCACCGAGGACTGTCTGCTTCGTGCAGCGGTTGCCTCCAACCTTGATCGGACGACGGGAGACCAGCTCCGGTTGTGGCCGGTCGATGCTCCCGAGAAGGCAGCGGCATACACCATCCAGCAGACCTTTGAGACGACCACGAGAGACCCTCCAGCAGACATTGTTCTTCCAAGCGCGGAATGTGACCGTCTCGTCGACGACCAGCCATTCAAGGCGAGGCTCGCGGCGACCGTCCCTGATCCCGGACGATCATACGTTGATGCGTGGGAACACGACGGTATCTGTGAGACTGTCTGGGACGACGGCTCAGCTGACCTCCTCGTCTGTGCGCCACACGCCGGAGATATCGAGGCGAATACCGGCCGGATCGCCGCAACGATTCGGAAACGGCTTGGGGGTGACCGTGCCTCTGCGTGGTTCGTTCACGGCTTTGGTCCCGACGCCTTCGACCGGTATCACATCACGACCAACGACATGGCTCCGGCATCCTATCCCGGGCTGGCTCGACTCGCCGACCGATCATTTCGCCTGGTTGTTAGCGTACACGTTTGGGGTGGCGACGAAGTCCTGGTCGGAGGCCTTGCTCGCGATTCCCTCCGTGAACGGATCGCCCAGCGAATTCACGCGGCGGTTGAGGGCGACCGTCCGGTCGTTACCGACTACGAAACGGGCAAGTACATGGCAGCGACCCAGGACAATCTGGTCAACTGGCTGAGTGCCGACGGCACCACCGGTGTCCAACTCGAGTGTCCGCCGTACGTCGTCAACCGGTACCGTCGACCGGTCGCACAAGCGGTCGCCGACGTGTGTGCCGACGTCCTCCATTGATCAGCTACCGTAGCCACGCCCTGTTTGATATGGGACAACGCCTTGGGTAGCTTCTGTGCCGGTGTATTCGTCATGATCAAAGCAAATATAACGAATGATTAGAGAGAACCTGGTACATGGAAAAACCACTGTTGGTGACGGACTTTCTCGACCGTGCGCGGAAGTACTATGGTGATATGGAGGCCATCGTCGCGACGACCGACGAATCCTTTACGTACGACGAATTCGGTGACCGCGTCGACCGACTCTCGACGGTGCTTCAAGAGCACGGCATCGAGAAGGGCGATCGGGTTGCTGTGCTTGATCCGAACACCCACTATCATCTTGAGACAGCCTACGCGACGATGCAACTCGGTGGCGTTCACACGCCGCTGAACTACCGGCTCACCCCTGATGACTTCGAGTATATTCTCAACGACGCAGGCGTTGACGCCATCTATGCCGACTACGAATATGCGCGCAAGGTCGAGGCGGTCCGAGACGAAATTCCGACGGAGTTGTTCATCACCAACGACGCCGACGCTGTCGACGGCGATTGGCTTGACTTCGAGGCGGTAATCGCTGATGTTACCCCGGATGTCCAGCGGCCGCCGATGGATGAGGACGACGTCATTACGATCAATTACACGTCGGGGACGACCGGCGACCCGAAGGGCGTGATGCGAACCCACCGGACAGAGACGTTACACGCGTATCTGGTCACGATCCACCACGAGATCCAGGAGGACGACCGGTATCTCTGGACGCTCCCAATGTTCCACGTCAACGGCTGGGGACACATCTACGCAATCACGGGCATGGGGGCGACCCACGTCTGTACCCGTGGCGTCGACATCGAGTGGGTTGCTGATCGCATCCGTAACGAGGACATCTCCTTTTTGTGTGCCGCTCCGACGGTCCTCAACCAACTCATCGACTACTACGAGGACAACGGACAGCCGGCGATGCAGGGTGATGCCGACGTGCGGGTCACCACAGCCGGGAGTGCCCCACCGGAGGCCACCGTTCGAACGGTTGAGGAGGACTTTGGCTGGCATCTCAAGCACCTCTACGGCGCGACCGAGACCGGGCCGCTCATCACGCTCTCGGACCCCAAACGCCACGGCGAACCCGGCGAGCGGATCAGCCTCAAGAAGCGTCAGGGACTCGGCGTGCTCGGCACGGACGTCCGTGTTGTTGATGAGGACGGTAACGATGTTCCCTGGGATGACGCAACGATCGGTGAGGTGGTCGTCCGCGGCAACCAGGTCATGGACGGCTACTGGAACAAGCCCGAGGCGACCGAGGAAGCGTTCAACGACCGTGTGGAGGGCTACTACCATATGGGCGATCTCGCGACCGTCGACGAGGACGGATTCATCGCGCTCAAGGACCGCAAGAAGGACATCATCATCTCCGGCGGTGAGAACATCTCCTCGATTGAACTTGAGGACGTGCTCTTCGATCACGACGCCGTCGCCGACGTGGCCGTGATCCCGGCGCCGAGCGAGGAGTGGGGCGAGACGCCGAAGGCGTTTGTCGTTCCCGCTGAGGGTGATGCCGACGATCCGGCTGTCGCGAAGGAGGAGCTGATCGGCTTCCTCCGCGAGCGCGTCGCCGACTTCAAGGCCGTCCGGCGGATGGAGTTCGTCGACGAACTGCCAACGACGGCAACCGGAAAGATCCAGAAGTATGAACTCCGCGAGCGCGAGTGGGACGACGAAGATGGTATGATCGGTCAGGGCTGAGTTCGCACGCGGGACCAGACGGCCCAGCAGAGCGCCACGATCGCGCCGAGGGCCCCGAATCCAGGCGTTCCGGCGGTCTGTTGCACTGACCGGTTACTCGCATGAACGGCATCGAGTGCGTCCGCCGAAGGGGCCTTGACGATCGTCACCGTTGTGTTGGTCTGGGTGACGCGTACACTTCCTGTATATCCGGTTGTTCCGTCGAACCGGAAGACGGGTTCGTCGACCGGTGTTGCGCCGTAGAACTCGAGTACCGCCGCGTACTCGTTTGCGTATTCCTCGGCCGCCTCCGCGTCAGCCCACCGACTTTTCCAGACGGCGGCCGTCTGATTCGTCGCCGTTGTGTACACGCGTAGCCGGTCACCCCGCCACGCGTCGACTATCGGATGGCTGTAGGCGTACGGCGGGATGCCGACTTCGGTTGTCTTATTGTCGAACTGTGGGGTCATCAGCGAAGCGGCGACGCCGACCGGTCCAAGGACACCGTGGTCCGGTCGATCAGGAACCCGTAGTGGCTGCCACTGCGCGGTCGATCGATCGGCGATCGGTGGGGACTGTGGCTCGAATGTCGGGTAGGCCTCCGGGTGAATGACGTGCCGGGCGGTTGTCGGCGGTTGCTCGTAGGCGGCCGACAGCTGGTCGTGATTTTCGAGCGTGCGAACAAACTCCGGGCCGTCAAGATACGGCTCAAGCGTAATCGCGAACAGACCACGGTTGGTGACTGTCGTCCTGTCCGATGGCGCCGAGGCGACACAGTCCCAGGTACCGGCACACCGATGCTCGTAGGCGTTCTCGGTGAGCATCGCCTCGCCCTCAATGAGTCCACGCTGGGCCGTTCCGGCGTCCATCTGGACGGCATCGTAGCGCGCGAGGTTGTAACGCTGGTCCTGATAATAGTGGACGAGTTCGTGAGCGAGTGTGGCTCCCGCAATCGGGACCGTGGTTGCGTTATCCTCCACGATCACGATCCTGTCGGCCTGGATGTCGTAGTATCCCTGGACGGCCGTTCCCTGGTTTGCCGTCCGTTGTTCGACCGAGTCGCTGGTCGATGGGACAAGCATCAGCGTCTCAAGCTTGGCGTTGTCAAAGCGGCGCTCTGCCGGAGATACGTCCGCGTACAGCGACGTGAGGTCGGCGTCAAGGGCCGTCCGATTCACCGTTCGAACTGGTGGTGGATCCTCAATGTTCACACACCGGATCACCTCGACGCGCGCGGCTGTCCGTGCGATGAGCGCTCGCATCTCTTCGTCGGTCGTCGGGCCGGAGTCGAGCCCAGCAATCGGCTCGGTGTACCAGTAGCCATCGACAAACCCGATCGTCGCGTCGGGATCAGATGGCTCCGCGAAATCGGCCGGCGGATCGACACCGCAGGATTCCTGGGCCGCCACCGACCCGGTGAGACCGACAATGGCAGCCCCGACGAGGAGGATGGCCGTCAGCGTGCGTCGGTGTCGCATCGACCCGCATGTGTGTGCCGAGACATAAAACCTGCTTCGACAGGCCAAAACGACTTGCGTCCGCGGCGGTAACGAGACCCATGGAGCTCGATCCGACACGCACCGCCGTGGTCGTTGTCGACATGCAAAACGCCTTCTGTCACCCCGATGGAAGCCTGTATGCCCCCGACAGTGAGGCGGCGATCGAGCCCGTCAGCACGCTGGTCGATCGGGCGCATGACGCTGGTGCATCCGTCGTGTACACCCGTGACGTGCATCCACCCGAGCAGTTCGACGATGCGCACTACTACGACGAGTTCGAGCGGTGGGGCGAGCACGTCCTCGAAGGGTCTTGGGATGCCGAACTCGTTGATGCCCTTGACCCACAACCGACCGACCACGTCGTCGAGAAGCACACCTACGATGCCTTCCAGCAGACCGAACTCGATGGGTACCTCTCTGCCCGCGGCATCGACGACCTCCTGTTCTGTGGCACGCTCGCGAACGTCTGCGTGCTTCACTCTGCGGGATCGGCGGGCCTGCGCGATTACCGTCCGATCATCGTCGAGGACGCACTCGGCTATCTTGAGGCCGATCACCGGGATTACGCCGTTGAGCACGCCGACTGGCTCTTCGGCGAGACGACGACGCTTGAGACGATCGACCTCTCGGTGTGACCGCTGCGTGGGAGTCGCTCACAGGACGATAATGAAAAACAATTATATACTCGGACCAATAATGGACGTGTATGTCGACACAGCAGTCGGCGCCCAGTCAGACAGGCATCGCCCATCGGTGTGAGTGCGGAGAGACCTTCGAGTCCACGGAGGCACTTCTCGCACACGTCCGCGACGTACACCGATTCTCGCCGCTCTAGGCGGCGACTGCTGCCCTGCAGAGGCATTGACCACGTTCTTCCGGCGATCCGAGTAATCGGCTAGTGTTGGCTACCGGTCGGACTCCTCAAGCAGCCAGCCAAAGCGCTTCTCCCAGTGCTCCTCGCTGGCGGGCTTTTTCGTCTTGCCGTGTGTCTTCTGGTCTTTGAGCCGCCGTTCCATCTTGTCGCGGGCCTCGTTGAGGGCCGGCCGCGCTCCGAAGCCCTCGCCGGAGGCAATGAACAGCCCCTGGTCGGTGTACAGTCGGATCCGCGCGAGGATCAGCGGCGTCCCGCGGCGCTTCTCGTCGTGTTTGTGCAGGTGAATCTTCGCGTCCAGCACGTTCATGTCCTGGTCGCGCTGGTCGAAGCGATCGATCAGATCGACAACCCAATCGTAATCGACATCGCGGAGATACTCCGTTCCGTAGACCTCAACCGGGCGGTTGCCGCCGGCCTCCCACGTCAGCGAGTCGAGGATGTCTGTCCGCGTAACAATGCCGGCCGGACTGCCGTCATCGCCGTGTACGACCAACGAGGCCGACTCGGTCTCAAGCATCTGGTCGGCAGCCACGTCGAGGGTCTTCTCGGGCGTGATGGTGCGCACCGGCGAGACCATGATGTCGCGCACCGGTAGATCAAGCATCCGGTCGAGTTCGCCTTCGCGAGCACCGAAGCCGCCCTGGCGGGACCGGCCGGAACTGTTCGAGATTTCGCCGCCGTGGGGATCCGTGCCGCCTGGATCGCCGCCCTTCGACTGGCTCGTGGGGCGGACCGTGACGTCGGTGACGTCATAGAGGCTGAGAATGCCGATTACGCTGTCGTCCTCGACGACCGGCAGGTGGGTGATCCGGTTTTCACGAAGCAGATTCAGCGCCTTCCCAAAGCCCGTCTCTGGTGTGACTGAGACGAGGTTGTCGCTGTAGACATCATCGACGGTGGCCGCATCAAGGTACGGCTGGACGGCCTCAAGAATGCCATCGGAGGTGACGACGCCGGTGAGCGACCCGCCCTCGAACACCGGGAGAAAGTGCGTGTCGCTATCGATCATCAACCCCGCCACCTTCCGGATGTCCTCGTCGGGAGTCAGCCGCGGGACGTTCCGCACAATCGATGCCAGTTTCTGATCCGGCTGGAGGTGCGACGTGGCGAGCTGGCGACGGGTTACCACGCCAGCGAATCCGTCGTCCTCGTCAACGACCGCGACCCCGCGGACGGAAGGGTCCTCAAAGACGCCGACAAGCTTCGAGACCGTCGTCTCCGGCGAAAGCGATTCGTACTCCGGCGAGACCACGTCGGAGATATCCATACGTGAACCACCACTCTCTATGGTTTAATCATTGTCGTCCGCTCGTTCGGACCCCTCGCTAGTGAGATACTCCCCGGAGACCGAAACAGATAGGCCGGTCCCGTGTTCAAGTAGCTGAGTGAAGCATGTCTCTCACCCGAGTGTTCTCGCTGCTCAACACGCTGTTTGTGTACGGTCTCGCGCTTGTCGGCCTCGCAACGGTCCTCTTTGTGGTCGTCGCCTACGGCTGGGATGGCGAACCGCCTGAGATCAGCCTCACCGCCGAGGAGTGATTGTCCCGACCACGGACGCCTTCATCGTCTTCAATTGACGACCGCTCGTGTTCTCTGCGCCTCACGTCTGGTTGACTCGTTAGTATTATTAGGTCGCATATGTGTCGTTTGCTGTAGCAATCATGCCACGTGGAAGTCAGGGGGGAGCTTCCCGCTATCCGGTCGCCCTCGAAGGGTTACTCACGGCGGCCGTGGTGTGCGACCGTGATGGACAGATCCTGCGGACCAACCGTCGTGCCGCTGACGTGCTCGGGCACTCCCCGGACCGCCTCGAAACGCTGTCGATCGCCGACCTGTGTGCTGACGCCGACCAATGGCCTCCGGAGGTCAACCCGAAGGCCGACGGTGGTGGTATCGTGACCCAACAACGGATCGACCGTGCGGATGGTCCGCCGGTCCCTGCGGAACTCGGCGTCACACCGATCACCGTCGAGGGCGAGACCCGGTATCTCACGCAGGTCCAGCCACTCAGAGATCCGATACACCGGCGAGTTGATCAGTGTGCGACGGTGCTCGACGAACTCGAGTACGCCGTCTATGCGACGGATCCTGACTGGACCATCGAGTATGCGAATGCCACCTTCGAGGATCTCTTTGGGTATGCGCCCGCAGAGGCTGTCGGCGAAGATGTCGCCGATCTGCTCGCATCGGGTGCCCACGACCAGGCCTATTACGATGACATCCGAGCCACGATCGAGACCGGTCATCGGTGGGACGGCGAGATCATCAACAAGGATGTGAACGGCGAGCACGTGCGCGTCTATCTGAGTATCTTCCCGGTCGAAACGGACGGCGAGTGGACGTTCGTCGCGCTGGCCGAACCGGCGACCGAAGCGGATGCTGTCCAGCGGCTCCGCACCCAGCGGGACACACTCCAGATGCTCAACCGCATCCTCCGCCACGATGTACGCAATGACCTCCAGATCATCCGGGCGGCGGCCGACCAACTTGCGGATGGAACGTATCTTGAGTATATCCAGACCAGCGTCGACAGTGCGATCAACACCACCGAGACAGCCAGAGCGGCCGCCCGGGCAACCCTCGAACGGAACGTCTCGCTTGAACCGATGGCTCTCCATGATCCGATCGTCTCGGAGGCCGAGGCGGCCGCCAATGCCTTCGCGGACGCCACCGTCACCGTTGACGTGCCACAGGACGTGATGATCCGGGCTGATGAGATGCTCTCGTCGCTGTTCCAGAATCTGTTGATGAACGCGCTTGAGCACAACGACGCCGAGACGCCACGGGTCGTGGTGACGACGACACTCGATGCCGAAAGCATCACAGTCCGTATCACGGACAACGGCCCTGGCATGCCGACAACCGTTCGCGACACGATCGTTGCAGGAACTCCCGACCCGATGATGGACGACGACATCGGCCTTGGGCTGTACCTGGTCCGGGCACTGGTCGATCGGTACGACGGAACAATTGCCATCCGCGAGGCCGACCCGCGTGGCACTATCGTTGCGCTGACGTTCCCGCGAGCTGATGGGACATAACGAGGTCCGTCCATCGTTTGCCCGCGGGGTGTGAAACCGACACAACCTTCAATATAGCAAATTGACCTGTTTGTGGAGACATGAGACAGCAGGACGATGTGGGGGCGACCGTCCACCTCGACATCGACGCACTGGATGCCGTGACGATCCTCCACGACGCTGACGGAGAAATCGCGGCGGTCAACCAGGAGGCGGTTGACCAACTCGGGTATCCGCGGGCTCACCTCCGGGCGATGACGGTTGATGAACTTCTCGTTGAGACGGGGGACTGGCCCCCGGAAGCGAGTGCTCACAACGACGCACGGGGGCAGTCGATCCGTCACCACGACGGAACCATCCTCGATGGAACGGTCACGCTCCGACCGCTTGAGGCCCCTGAGCCGTACCTGCTGCAGTTCCGATTCGAGGATATCTCGGATCCAGCGCGGTCACCACGTCGTGTCGCCCAGTATCAGACCATTCTCGACGAACTTGAGTACGCCGTCTACGCGACGGACGCGGACTGGCAGATCGAGTACGTTAACCCGGCGTTTGAAGACCTCTTCGGCTACAGCGCCACCGAGGCTATCGGCCAAGACGTTGAGGCGCTGTTGGCCTCTGGGGAGCATGAGGATAGCTTCTATGCGGATCTCCGATCGACCATCGAGGCCGGCCACCGGTGGGACGGCGAGGTCATCAATGAAACGGGAACCGGTGACACCACGCGGGTTCACGTCACGATTCTTCCGGTTGAGGTTGCGGACACCCGGTCGTTCATCGCCCTCGCCGAGGATGTGACTGGCGCACATTCGACCCAGCGGCTCCAGCAGGAACGTCGGACACTCCAGATGCTCAATCAGGCGATGCAACACGACATCGAAACCGATCTCGAACGCGTCCAGGAGGCGATCGACCACCTCCGCAATCGTGGCCTCGTCGCCGACACCGAGCAGTTCACACAACTGACGACGGCCGCTAGTGACGTTCTTCGGACCGTCGATCAGGCCCGTAGCACGATGCGGGCGGTAATCGAACGCGAGAGTCCGCTCCGGCCGTTGCGTGTTGCTCCGACCATTCGACAGGCTGCAACGAGCGTTGAATCGGGCTTTCGCGAAGCCCGGATCGTTCTTGATCGACCGCTCGCTGATGTCCAGGTGATGGCCGACGAACTGTTGCGCTCGCTGTTCCGGAACGTCATGGTCAACGGCATCGAACACAACGACGCCGTTACGCCACAGCTACGGGTGTCGACCCGTCACGCTGAGGGGACCGTAACCGTTCGAATCACGGACAACGGTCCGGGTATCCCGACGGATGTCCGGCGAACGGTTACTCGCGGTGAGGTTGATCCAACTGACGAGGCGGTTGGGCTCGGATTATATCTCATTCGCACACTCATCGACCGGTACAACGGTGCAATCATACTACATGACGCCGAGCCACGTGGCAGTGTGGTTGAGCTGACGTTCCCGACTGTCGAGACCGCCTGATCACACCACCGCAAGCGGCACCATCACGAGGACGCCGGCGGCGAGTCCGCCGACGAGTTCGGTCCGGCCGTGATGGGCCAGGTTATGACCGGTTTCCAGCGCCTCGGGGATGAACTCGGTGACGACGAGATAGATCATCGCGCCGGCGGCAAAGCCAAAGCCGAAAGGCAAGAACGCCTCCGCCCAGGTGACGAACACGAAGGCGATGCCGGCACCGATGGGCTGGGGAAGACTTGAGAAGACGGCGGCACCGACCATCCGCCACTTCGAGAGACCCATTGCCCGCATGGGAATGGCGATGGCGGTCCCCTCGGGAACGTTGTGAATCGAGATGGCGATGGTCATGAACACAGCGAGCAACGGCACCGACAGTCCCAGAATCGGAATACCGCCTTCAAGCCCGAGTTCCGCGAAGGAGACGCCGACAGCGACGCCCTCGGGAAAGCTATGGACGGTGAGAATGCCCAGGATCAACACGAGCGTCTTAAGATCACCGCTGGCAACGGCCTCTGCCTCAAGGGCGTGTTCGTCCGCACCCTCGTCACGGCCGATGTCGACTGCATCAAGCAGTCGGTCGGAGGCCTCAACGAGGACGACACCGGCGAGGAGCCCGGCAAGCAACAGCACTGGGAGTCCGTCGCTGGTGTAGGCCAGTCCCTCGTTGATCAGCCCGAACAGCGACGCCGCGATCATGATCCCCGAGGCGATCCCCCAGAGGGCGACGTTCCAGCGGTCGCTGAACTCATCAACGAAAAAGAAGGGCAGCGCCCCAACCCCGGTTGCGAGGGCGGTGAGCAGTCCCGCGATGACGACCAGCAGGAGGTGCTCTACGATCATCACCTCCGACTTGTGGTTCCGCCGGTTAAAACGTTTGCAATTGAGAAAAGAATAGTTTGGGTCGACCAAAAATTTTCTTTTAACACGGAGCAAATTTTGGCATACCTAAAAGCTTGTGTCTCCCATCGTTTCGAGTGGAGGTTGAATTACTGATGGGTATCAAGTGGTATATGTGGCTACATTCGGAGAGCTTCGCTGTCAGGCGTGATCTAGCGATACTATTGAAATGCGTGTGTGTCGGTCCGCCCTTTCTGGACGGTGGGGATTGATACGTGTCAAGCGTCCGCCGGTCAGCACCAAGCTGCTCCGTCGCTCTCATAGCCGGCACTCAACATCTCGTCTCCCCCCGGCGCCCGGTCTTGCTCTCCGACTCCGGTCCTAACAGATCACCATGGCAGCAGTTAACGATTGCCTTGCCCCGACCTTATCATTCTGAAGCAATTAGTAAATACACATGAGCGCAACCGACGACCGTTGGGAGGCTATTCAGGATCGGTGCGCATCGCTTGAGGCCGGCACCGAACTCATCACGCCGCTCGCTGAGCGACCCTTTCGGATCAGCGAGGTGGCCGAGGACCGTCTGCACATCCGCTTTGATGACAGCCATGAGACCCGCACGCTCTGGCCGGGACAGTTCGATATGCTCGCCGACCGCCTCGCGGAGACGCCAATCGCCGTCGAGGGACTCCAGCCAGGTGTCGAACCCTACGTCACGATTCTCACGCTGCTCGCCGACTACGTCGTTGAGGGCGACACCATCGTCTACACGCCTGAGGACGGTGGCGGCAGTCCGTATCTCCGATCGCCGGCGGAGGCCCGCACCCGCCCTGAGCGACTTCACGACGACGCCGTCCTGCTCGCCGATCTTATCGAGCGGGACGCCCTTGCCGATCCGGAGACCCTTGAGACTGAGACGCTGACCGATCTGTATGTCCTTCTCTCAGATGTCCAGCACGAGGCCGACCAACTCCGACAGACTGCTCGGGACGCGCTGCTCGGCCGACTCGGGCCCGATCAGGAACTCCACGGCCGCTTTGGCACCATCCGACGTACCGTCCGGGATCGTCGCCGGCTCAAGGATACCGAGACGGTCCTTGAGGCCCTTGACGCGGAGGACATTCCCCGCGAGTGGGTCATCGGCGTCGACCGGGACAAACTCGACATCGTCCTCGCAGTCACCGATCTGGAGGAGTCTGCCGTCTACGACCACGACGAACTGGTGTACGTGCAAAAGACCACCGTCGAAGAGGAAGAGAAGTACACCCGCCTGCAGGGCCTTGACCGACGGGTCGCCGAACTTGAAGGGGCCGTCGGCGACCGTCTTCGTGAGGACCTCCGAGAGATTGAACGCCGGCTTGAGGAAAGCCTCTCCTGAGCGGCGGGAAGACTCAAGCCGCTGTCCACAAACTGTCGGTATGCCGCTCCAGCGAGCCAACGGTGTCGATCTGTATTACGAACGCACCGGAACGGGCCGACCGATCGTCTTTCTTCATGGCGTTCTGATGGGGGCCCGGTTCTTCGAGCGCCAGCAGGACGATCTCGCGGACGCCTACGATCCGATCGTACTGGACTTCCGTGGCCACGGCCGGTCGGCCCAACCCCAGACCGGCCACACGCTGCCCACCTACGCAGACGATCTTGAGGCCTTCCTTGCGGCGCAGGGGCTTTCGGAGGTCGTGTTGGTTGGGTGGTCGATGGGTGCACTCGTCGGCTGGGAGTACGTTGATCGCCACGGTACCGATCGTCTCGACGGCTTCGTTGTCGTTGATCAACAGCCGGCTGATCTTGAACGCCCGGACTACGATCATGGCGTGTTCGATCTGGCAGAGCTTACCGACGTGCTTGAACTCGCCCAGACCGATCACCACCAGCTTGCGGAGATCTTCCTTGAGGATATGTTCCACACGGCGCTCTCGGCCGATCGGCGTCGGCGGCTGTTTGACGAAATCGCGCAGGTCCCTCCGCTGATCAAGACCGCCATTCTCTTCGATCAGTCCATCCGGGACTACCGCGAGGTGCTGTCCGCCGTTGACGTGCCGACACTCGTCGTAACCGGTCGTGACGATGCGCTGGTTGATCCTGACGGAGTCGCCGTTGTCGCCGAGAAGACCCCTGAGGCCCGCCTTGAGTACTTCGAGGCCAGCAGCCACTGTCCGTTTATTGAGGAGCCCGAGCGGTTCGCGGATGTCCTCCGGTCCTTCGTCGAGGAACTCTGAGTATCCTATACTCCGGCGACCTCCCGGTAGGCAACGCCGAACATCCGGAAGACGACAACTTGTCCATAAAACTGCACGAACGGAATGAGTAGCGCGCCAATGATCGTGATCAGGAGGATGAACGTGAGGACCCAGAGGATCACCGCCACTACAATGGGCAGCAACACCGCGAGGAGGTACTCCGTGGTGAACGCCACGTCGATAATCGCGCGGATATCGAAGGCTGCCTCAAGTGCTCCGGCGCTGGCATAGTTGGCGATGGCCGCCGGAATGAGGTAGTACACGACGAGCACCACCGGAATCGCTAGCAGGCCCGTGACCGCGCTGACCGCTCCAAGAATGCCACCAGCGTCACCACCGACACTCGCCCCGACGGCGAGCGTTGAGGTAACAAACGTATACAACACGAGTGGCACAAACGCGTATACCACTGCGATTACTGTTACGCCGATTCCTTTGACTGCCAACTCGCCCCACTGGTTGAACTCCGGCGGCGTGTCGTCCCCAGCGGTGACCGTCTGGGCGATCACCCGGTAGAGGTAGCCGTTGATGAATATCACCGGAATCAATAGTACCGACAAAAATGACAGTGCACCGCCGATGATCAGCCGTCCGACCCACTCCCCACGAAACGGATAGCTCAGACCGTCCTCAAGCATCGTGACGACCGTTTGGATGCCTCACATTAATCGGTTGGGATGGTATCAGGACTCGGACAGCATCCGCCCGGGACAGCGGAGCGGTTTAAGTACTCCCGACGTATAGGGACGCTGATGGACGACCGCGGTCAGAGCGTGCTGCTCGGGGCGGTGTTGCTGTTTGGCATTCTTATCATCGCGTTTGCGGGCTATCAGGCCTATCAGATCCCGGATCAAAATGCCCAGACGGAGTTTCGACACTTCGAGGCGGTCAAGGACGACATGGTTGATCTTCGGGCGGCCGTTCTCGACGCCGCCGAGGAGACAGTAACGCTCGCCAACGGGCAGACGGCACGGGATCACTTTGCGACAATCACGCTTGGAACCCAGTACCGCGAACGCATCTTCGGCATCAATCCACCACCGGCGACGGGGCAACTCAACGCCTCACCCCCTTACACCATTGGACTGCTTGACGCCAACGGAGGCGACGTTGTCAGTCCACTGTCGACCCGGTTTGTCACCTACCGGCCGACCTACAATCAGTTGCCCTCGGATACGATCCGGCTTGAGCACTCGCTGTTGTATCTCGAACCAGGTGATAACGGTGACCGTCCGGTCTTTTTGACCGAGCGCCCTGGCGCCTATCTGGTTGATGACGGCACGTTCCGTGTCGTCCAGCTTCGAGCGGACCCGGACTTCACCGTTCGGGGCACCCAGCGGGCAACCATCCAGGTCCGAGCGGCGAGCCAGGTCACAGAGCAGGACCTCGGCGGCGTTGAGACCGTCGTGTTGCCGACGAACCTCGGCTGTGACGGGTGGGGCACGGTCGCCGAAACCTATCAAGCGGCAGTGAGTTGTGAGGGTAGCGGCAATACAGCGTTTGTCCATCGGAACGAAAACCTGCAAGCCAACCCAGGCGACGACGCGACGATCAACGAGGTCGCCATTGACCTCGACGCACTCGCCGTCGACGATGTCCGGGTGTCGAGCGTCGGACTCGGTCGCAATGGTGGCCAATCACAGGTGTCGACCGTCACCGATGGTGAGTCGAATGGTGACGGCGACGGTATCCGGCTCCGGGTTGACGACCTGACCGACCTCCGGTCGAATAATCCCCGACTGTACGTCTCGTATGACCTTCCTTCAATCGCGTACGACACGGTTGAACTTCAGGCCGAGAGTACAACGGGATCGGCCAGTGACAGTACAACCACCACGGCCGACCGCGGTGGCGCCCTGCTCGCCCCAGGCTTTGGCGCTGGCGAGTCGTTCACGGTCACGGTTACCGCCCGGAGCGGTGGGTCCGTCGTCGCCCAGGAACGCCTGTCCGTCACCGCCGATGCCACGAACCCAGGCGGCAACGACGACCTGGGAACCGGCCAGAGTGCAACTCTCGACTCGCTGCAGGTTGCCGACCGAACCAACACCCAGCAGAACGACCCACGATTCGATCTCACCTACCAGGTGAGTGGATCGGGCTCCTTCTCGACGGTTCGACTTTTCGCGCTCAACGTCAACGGTAACGGCGCCTCCGCGACGCTCCAGCGGGCAGCTCGTCAGGGCAACAATATCCGTCTCGACCCGACCGACGGCGCCAACGCCGACTACCGGGTCGGCGTGCTGGTGCTTGATGACACCGGGGCGGTTGTCGACGAACGGTCCTCAATCAGGCGAGCTGATGGCACCTGATTCACAGAATATCGAGGCGGATGCCACGGGGCCTGCCCCCGAGGCAGTTGACGTCCGCACACTGCGGTGACCGCAGTAGACTGAAGTCTGTTAGCGCTTGCTGTGGTGTGGTCGTCGCTACGCGGATCGCGACGATCACAGGTGCAGACTATGTCGAAAGAAAACACGACGCTACCTGTCTATGTAGACGACCCTTCGTGGTATCAATCAACAATCGAACGAATCGGCACGTATGGCCGGCGACTACAATCCGCACTGGTCTACAGTGCTGCGTATCTTGTCGCCGTCGGACTCGCCTGGTCACTCCTCGTGACAACGGCGCTGTCGCTGCCGCTGTCGCCAGCGCCGTTCGTCGTTGGACTTGTGACCTTTGGCGTGTATGCGGGTGACCGCATCACTGATGTGGATGTTGACGAGATCTCGAACCCGACGCAAGCTGCTTTCATTCGCCGTCACAAGGGAGTGCTCTCCGTTCTTTCGGCGGGCGCTTATGGGATTGCGGTGGCCCTCTCGATCCTTGGCGGCCCGCTTGCGCTTGGCATCACGCTCCTTCCAGGGGGATTCTGGGTGCTGTATGCAACCGAGTGGCTCCCGTCGCTCAGCGCCAACCTCCAGCGGCTAAAGAACATTCTCGTGCTTAACTCGGCACTTGTCGCCGGGGCATGGGCGGTTGCGGTTGTGTTCCTCCCGCTTGCCTTTGCGAACCGGACGATGACGACGACAGCGGCACTTCTGTTCGTCTACGTCTTCGTCGATGTCTTCATTAATACCGAAATCCCGAATGTGCCGGATCGTGAGGCCGACGCCGCCGTCGGTGTCTCGACGCTGCCGGTGGTGTTCGGTGTCGCGCGAACCCGACAGATCCTGTACGTCTTGGAGGCTGCTCTGTCGGGGCTGTTGATCGTCGGACTGGCAGTCGGGCTACTCCCCGATCCCGTCGCCATCGCGACGCTCTGGGCGATGGGCTTTACCATCGCGATGACGGTATTCGTTGGACGGACGACGCACTACCGCCGACTTACGATCGCCGGTGAGGTCAAACAACTCGGTGTCGTGGTACTCGTCGCCGTGCTCAACGGCGTTGGGTTGTAGTCGAACACCTACCCTGAGTTCCAATTTTTTCTGGCTGGCATTTATCTGGGCCGACAGCGTAGGGGGCAGCACCCACAGTTGCATGCTGGTGGAGGACTTGCTCGTCCCTGCATTGTTCGCCTCGCTGGCCGTCGGCTCGGCCGCGGGTATTCTCGCCTGGCGAGAACGCCCCGAGCCCGGTGCAACTCCGCTTGCGGTTTTGTTGCTTGGACAATGCTGGTGGTCGGCGTCGTTGCTGTTCCGTGTGCAGGCGACAGGGGTTGAAGCCAAGCTGTTCTGGACGCGCATTGCGTGGATCGGCGTCATCGTCATTCCGCTGGCGTGGCTCGTGTTCGTGCTTGAGTATACCGGGCGAGACCGCTATGTGACCCCTCGGATCGTTGGTAGTCTGGCCACCGTCCCGCTCGCAACGGTGGCGTTAGTCGCCATTGAACCCTCCCAGGGACTGATCGACATCGCTTACTACCCGCCTGCGGGCCCCGGAGTCGGGCGAGTTGAGCAACAGGGTCTGTGGTACTGGGTCACCGCGGTGTATACCTACATCCTCAGTGCCGCCGGCTTGGGGCTGATCGGTACACTCCTGTTGGGTGACTCGCCGGTCTTCCGGCGTCAAGGGGCGTGGCTTCTCGGTGGCGTGCTCCCCCCATGGATCACCAACTTCCTGTTTTTGGGTGGGATCATTCCGACGGCCATTGATCCGACTCCAATCGCCTTTTCGCTGTCCGGCGTTGCGTATCTGATCGCTCTCACGCGACATCGGCTGCTCGGTAATACCCCAGCCCCCAACCGCCGGGCCCGCGAGGTGCTTCTTGAGCAGTTCTACCACGGGGCCGTTGTTGTCGACCGCAATGACTACGTCTCGAAGGTCAACAAACAATGTGAGCAACTCCTCCAGATCGACACACGCGAGGCGCTGAACGCCCCCGCCGAGGAGGTCTTACCGGAGTATGATCGCCTGCCGGAGGAGGGAGCACTTGAAAATCACGTCACGATCGGACAGCATACCGGAAGCCGTTCGTACGACGTGGTCGTGACGCGGATTACGGACGTCCGAGGGCGATACCTCGGTCAGGTGATTACCTTCCATGAGGTCACCGGGTACCTCAGACAGCAACAGCGGCTTCGGGCACTCAACCGTATCCTCCGGCATAACATTCGTACTGAGACGAACATCATCTGTGGATACGCCGAACAGCTTCCCGAACGAGAGGAGACGGCGATAATCAGAGAGCGGGCGTCTGCGATCGCCGACCTCGGGGAGAAAGGCCGTGAAGCCGTCGAACTGTTTGAATACGCCCATCAGCATACCGACCCGGCTCCGCTTAAATCACTCCTCAAACGGTGTGTACAGAACAGTACCGACGATATCGACGATGTTGAGGTCACCTACCACTGGGCGGCGACCGAGTCGGAGGTCTCTGTTCCCGAAATGCTTGAGACCGTGTTCTGTCAGTTGATCGAAAACGCCGTTGAGCACACCGACGCGCCGCGGCGGATCGAAATCGCCACTGCGTACGAGCACGGCCCCGGTGGCGATCCGCAGAAGGCGACCATCCGTATCGCCGATAATGGGTCGGGAATCGACGCCTACGAACTTGAGGCTATTAAGGAAGGAACCGAGACGCCGCTGGAACACGGCAGCGGACTCGGACTGTGGATGGCGCGGTGGGGCGTCGGGATCGTTGACGGTGACCTCTCGTTCGACACCGACGACACAGGGACGACAGTGACGCTGACAGTCCCGGCGACGACGGCGACAGCATCCCCCGGCTGGGAGACAACCAGCGGACGTCGTCCCGTCGTCGGGACCTGATGTCCCAGCATATCTGGCCCCACCCATACTAAAGATGTGGGGCGCTGATTTCACGATGGATCAAGTGGTTCGCTATTCCAGTACTCGCTGTCAGGAGCGGCTCTGAAACAATTGGTCTGATGGTTGGTATCGATGTCGTAGGTTGGTGGAATTGTCTGCCGACAATATTCATGCGCTACGGGACATCGTGGATGAAACCGACAACCACTCGGTGGATTACGTGGCGACGGAACGTCCCCAGGGAGGGTCTCAGTGTCGTCGATTGACCCCTCAGCCCCCACCCGTGGTACGGAGTCAAGTAGCGCTTGTGTGTATGGATGTGCCGGATTCTCAAAGAGGTCTTCAACAGGGGCACGCTCAACAATTTCACCCAAGTACATGACAGCAACCCGGTCAGCAATATACCGTACAACTGCGAGGTCATGGGCAATAAACAGATATGTAAGACTAAATTCATTTTGGAGATCATCAAGTAACTCCAGAATCTGCGCTTGTACCGACACGTCAAGTGCTGAGACCGGTTCGTCAAGAACAAGAAAGTCCGGCTGTAGCGCCAGCGCGCGGGCAATCCCGACACGCTGTTGTTGACCACCGGAGAACTCGTGTGGATAGCGGTCAATCTGCTCTGTCGAAAGCCCCACCCGCTCAAGAAGGTATTTAACTCGCCTGTCGCGATCTTTGGGGTCTCCTTCATCGTGGATATCAAGTGGTTCGCGGACGATTTCGCCGACGGTCATTCGGGGATCAAGACTTGCGAACGGATCCTGAAATACAATACCGGCGCGGCGACGAAACTCTGTGAGGTCCGACGCATCAAATACCGACAGGCCATCAAACATCACTTCCCCGTTGGTTGGCTCGCGAAGCTTCAATACCGTCTCGCCGGTCGTTGACTTGCCACAACCGGATTCACCGACGAGTGCCAACGTCTCTCCTGGGTCAATACTAAATGATACGCCGTCGACAGCTTTGACTGCCTGTTGATCTCGGCGTAATAACATATCAAGCACCGAGTTATTCTCGTAGTAATACTTCCTAAGATCAGTAACCGAGAGCAACGGCTCGTTCATTCGGATCCCTCCGTGTTATTACTCTTATCCGCCGACAGCGCTGCCGTCGGGTCGTACGGCTGATTGGGTAGCACACACTTGGTAACGTGTCGGGTAGTATTGGGCTCGGTCATGGGCTCGCCGCTTGTGGCATCAACTACCGGTGGATCCTCAAGACACGTCTCCATTGCTTTGGGACAGCGGTCCGCAAAGTAGCAGCGATCACCCATTTCTGTATCGAGCAGACTCGGCATGGTGCCATCAATCGGATTAAGTTCTGCTGAGGGGTCCTCGACATCCGGCACACTCTGTAGCAGTCCCGCTGTGTAGGGATGGACATGATGTTCAAATAGATCAGTAAGCGTTCCCTGCTCAACGAGTTCCCCAGCATACATAACACCGACTCGATCGCTCATCTGCGAGATCACACCCAAGTTATGCGTGATCAGGAGAATGCTCATCTCCTCGGTCGTCTGCAACTCCGCAAGTAACTCAAGAATCTGGGCTTGGATCGTCACATCAAGAGCTGTCGTTGGCTCGTCGGCAATGAGTAGATCAGGTTCGCCTGCCAGAGCCTGAGCGATCATCGCTCGCTGGAGCATTCCCCCAGAGAACTCGTGAGGATACTGCTCGGCGCGATCGCCCGGATCTGGAATCCCAACCTGCTCAAGCAGATCAACTGCACGGTCCATACTCGCAGGACTAACGAACTCGCGTGTTGGGACGATCGTATCGAGCAGCATTGACCCAAGCCCATACTCACGAGAGTGGGCGAATGCCCGATGGCCATCTGCACTAGCGCGACGCTGCACTTCGACAGCCTCACCAATCTGTTTTCCGACCGTCACGGTCGGATCAAAACTGCTCATCGGATCTTGGAAAATCATCGCAAACGACGGTCCTCGAAGTGAGCGTCGAATGGGATCGGCGATCTGTCTGATATCGACAAAATCTCCATTGATTGCCCTCGAGGTATCAATCTGATCCGCTAGTTCCGGATTGCGGTACCAGATGGCTCCGTCGGTGATCCGGCCGGGTGTTTCAATCAGGTCCATTAGTGCGCGTGCGGTGACCGACTTGCCTGCACCGGACTCGCCGACGAGGCCAAACACCTCGCCCGCCTTGATGGTAAAACTGATCCCGTCGACGGCGTTGACCTGACCGTCTTCGGTGAAAAACCTGACAGCTAGATCCCGTACGCGAAGCAACTCACGTGTCATCCGCCAGTCTCACCCTCGATTCCCGGATCAAGAGCGTCTCTGAGCCAGTCACCGATGAGATTAATCGCCACAACTGTCAGGAGGATTGCCAGCCCTGGGAGCGTCGCAACCCACCAGGCGGACGCAAGGTAATCGCGACCCTGTGCGACATCAAAGCCCCACGAAAGAGTTGTCCCAGAGAACCCAAGGAAGGCGAGCGATGTGGAGAGAATGATCATCGCTGCCACCTGGATCGTCCCAAGTACAAGGATCGGGGTGATTGCATTCGGGAAGACGTGTTTCCTGAGAATATACATATTCGAGGCACCTACACTCTTGGCTGCTTTAATATACTCCTCGTTGGCGATTGACAGGGCTTCGCCACGGGCGACCCGCGCGAACCAAACCCAGCGAACTAATCCGACAACGAGCACCACTGTTCCCGGAAGAATAAACGATTTCGGCATTGACTCACTGACGAGGCCTAGCGTCGCCCAAGGAGCGGGCACTGGAATAGCAACCCGACCGATCAGACCAACGAGTGCAATAGCGAGCACTAGCGACGGGAAGGCCAGCATGATATCGGCAATCCGCATGAGCGTATCGTCAACTCGCTTCCCGAAGTAGCCGGCCGATAGCCCAACCGGGACTCCGACACTCATTGCAATGAGTGTGCCCAAGATGCCAACCAGCAACGATGTACGGGCTCCATAGACGAGTCGGGACAGCATGTCACGTCCAAGTGGGTCCGTCCCAAGTGGATATTTCCAAGTTCCGCTCACCTCAACAGATTCGGAGATAGCCTGTAGGGTCCCGTTTTCCATCACCGATGTCGTCTGTGTGACTTGGTTACTGAACCCGACCGGTGGGAGGAGTTTGGCATTGAGATGCTGGTTCGTTGGATTGTGAGGTGCAACAAAGGGTGCAAAGACGGCAACGAAGACGACAATCCCAAACAGAATAATTCCGAACTTTGCTAAAATGCTCGCCTGTAGCTGCTGTTTAAGATTTCGCCTTGTTCGATCAGAGATCACTGTTTGCTCACCCGTGGATCAAGGTATGCATGTAAGGCGTCGACAGCCGTGTTGACGATCACAAAGCCTGTCCCGACGACAATAAGAATCCCTTGGACGGTGATCCAGTCGCGGTCATAGATTGAATCAACCAGCAACGTTCCGAGACCGGGATAATCAAAGACCGCTTCGGTAATCACGGCTCCCCCGATAAGTAGCCCCAGTTGAAGACCAAGGATCGTAATAATCGGAATAAGCGTATTTGTTAGTGCGTGTTGATATCGGAGTAAGACTTCGGGGAGCCCTTTTGCTCTAAGCGCTGTGATATATGGCTTCCCGAGTTCTTCAAGCATCCCGCTTCGAGTAAGCCGAGTGATTAATGCGGTGAAGTATGTCCCGAGAGTGATCGCCGGCAGAAGGATGTGCGAGAGCCAAGCAATGAGATACTGTGGATCGCCTGTTAACAACTGGATAAAGGCCCGTGGGAATAGGACTCGCTCTCCTCCCATTCGGGCGAGTCCACTGGTCGGGAACACTCCGAGATACACCGCGAATAACAACACGAGCATCAGCCCAAGCCAGAAATTCGGTGTTGAGATACCCAATAGTGAGAACGAGGTAGCAACGTAGTCAGCAGGCTGGTTCCGACGGGTGGCGCTGATTACTCCGAGGGGAATCGATAGGACGATTGCGATAATCCCAGCGAGGATTGCCAGTTCAACACTTACTGGTAGCCGTGAAAATACCTGTGCACTGACACTAAGCCCCGAAATGTATGATTGCCCCATATCTAGATGTAGCAGATCCCAGAGATATTCCGCATACTGGACGTAGATGGGATCATTCAGACCGAGTTCCGAGGCAATCTGGTCGCGAGTTTCCTGACTTGCATCAAGCGGCAAGATGAATGTTGTGACTCGACTTGGGCTGACAAACCGCAGCAGAAAGACGGTCGTTACAACGCCCCAGATGACGAACACACCGTGAAGCGATCGCTTGATGATGAATCGGACCAGGTCCATCCGTTATTCGGCAGGGTTGACCGCATAGGCGTCAATCCGTTCGTCACGCCTGGGCTGCCAGTCGACCCGTGGACTCGTCCCGTAGACGCTGTATTGGCGGTTGAGGAAGATCCACGGGGCCTGGTTGTGTGCGTGTGTGTTTGCCTCTTGAAGAAGCTGCTTGCGTTCATCTCCGCTCGTGTTCTGTGCCTGCTCAACGAGAGTATCCAACTTGTCGTTTTGCCAGGATGTCAGTGTTCCATCGCTCGTCAAGGTCGGGATCAGGGTCTGGCTCGCGTCCATCTGCGGGTTGCCCCAACCGATGAGGTAGAACGCCGGGCCTGTTGTGATGTCTCCGTCAACTAGTTCCGAACTGAGCGATCCAAACTCCCGTTGCTTGAGTTCAGCCGTGACATTGGGAAGTTCGTCGATCATCTCAACGACGGCTTGTGCAATCTGGACATCTCGGAGGTACCGCCCGACGGGCGTGTGCAGAGTAACCGTCGTGTCGGCAAACCCACTTTCTTCGACCAGTTGTGTCGCCTGTTCCGGGTCGTACGGATACGGCTCAAGTTCTGGATTATGTCCAAAGAACCCTTCAAGCGTGGGTTGAGCCGTCGCCGAGCCAAATCCACTCAGGATGTTTTCGATGATGCTCCGAATGTCCACCGCATAGTTCATCGCCCGACGGAACTGTGGTGAGGTGAATGGTTCGACCGTTGTTTTCATGGCTGCGTAGATAATTCGCGTACTCGGTGCTGGCGTGATACTCGCCTCTGACGACCGGACGCGCGAAACCGACTGTGGTGGGATGTTAACTGTAATATCGGTTTCCCCTTCGATAAGCTGGTTAACGCGGACGCTGGGTTCCTGCGCTCCAGCGAACGTGAGCCGCGAAACTGCTGCTTCGTCGCGCCAGTAATCGTCGTAGCGTTCGAAAACGGCCCGCACATCCTGCTCATAACTCGTGAGTTGGAAGGGACCGGTTCCGTTGATGTGTTGCGCGATATATGATTTTTCGTGCTCTTGGGCCCATTCCTTCTCAATCACTTGACCGTTATTGGGGATCTGTCTAGGCAATAATGGATTGAGTCCGTCTGATAGCAAATCAACCGCACGCTCACCATCAACAACCTCGGCACCAGTCACGCCAGCCAGCTGTGAGGTTTGTGGACTCTCAAAACCAACCGACGGCTTGACTACCCGGTTGATTGAGTATACAACATCTTCAGGAGCGAGTTCATTGCCGGTCTGATGGAACCGTGGCCCTTCACGAATATAAAACCGAAACCGCCCCGGATCAATCCGTTCCCAGTCTGTTGCTAACTCCGGTTGGATGTTCCCATCAGCATCTCGCCGGAGCAATGCCTCATAGGACTGCATCAAAACCGTGTCTGTTGATGTCGACCGATTGTCGTGTGGATCAAGTGTTGTCGGTGTTGTCCCTTGCGTAATCGTGATCTCAAAGCCGTCCGTATTATCTGTCTGACTTGAATTTCCGCCAGTACATCCAGCAAGGCCTACCGCAACAGTTCCGCTGCCAATCGCTTGGATTGTCCGCCGCCGTGAGAGCATTTGATCGCGCTCTGACACAGTCCGGCTGCTGGTGACTCGGGGCTTAAAATGATTTGCTTCTGGTATGTGTCGTCTTCGCGTTGCCGGCAGTCTTTTCTTCCTGTCCTCCGGAGAACGGACGATGGGAGACACCATGCGTGCGGCTGTTGTCTCGGAACCGGGAGCCGACTTTGAGCTTGTTGAGCGGGAGATTCCTGATCCCGCCTTCAATGAGGTCCGGATCGCCGTGGAGGCCTGTGGCATCTGTCACTCCGACGCGTTCGTCAAGGAGGGCACCTATCCCGGCGTGAGCTACCCACGGATCCCCGGCCACGAAATTGCCGGACGAATCGACGCTATCGGTGCCGACGTCGAGGCGTGGTCGACGGGTGACCGTGTCGGCGTCGGCTGGCACGGTGGACACTGTTTCACCTGCGAGCCCTGTCGTCGTGGCCAGTTTCTTCAGTGTGAGAACGCCGACATCACCGGCTTGAGCTTCGATGGCGGGTACGCAGAGTACGTGACCGTCCCGGCGGAAGCGGTCGCCGCGATGCCGGAATCACTCGATGCTGTCGACGCTGCGCCGCTGTTGTGCGCCGGTGTCACCACCTACAACGCCTTGCGTAACAGCGACGCCAGTCCGGGCGATCTCGCGGCTGTTGTCGGCATTGGCGGGCTCGGTCACCTCGGCGTGCAGTATGCTCATGCTGCCGGCTTTGAGACCGTCGCGATTTCCCGCAGTCCGGAGAAGGCGTCGCTGGCGACCGACCTTGGTGCGGATCACTTTGTCGATGCGACCACGGAGGATCCCGCAGAGGCGCTCCAGCGCCTTGGCGGCGCGAGTGTTATTCTCGCAACGGCGCCTTCGAGTGAGGCGATCGCCTCGGTTGTCGGCGGGCTCGGGATTGACGGCGAGGTGATCGTTGTTGGCGTTCCCGGCGAACCGGTCGATGTCGATATCCAACATCTCGTCGGGACCAACGGCGCGGTCGCCGGCTGGGGTTCTGGAGATGCCAGGGATTCTCAGGACACGCTTGAATTCAGCGCGCTTCGGGATATTACCCCGACAATCGAAACCTACCCGCTTGAGGCTGTCTCGGAGGCCTACGACCGAATGATCGAAAACGAGGCGCGCTTCCGGGCTGTCCTTGAACCGTAGCTACGCTGCTGCCCGCCGCAGGATCTGCGGTGTGATGAGAAAGTCGAGCACTGCGATGGCGTATACGACGTACTGGATCGTTCCGGAAAGCAGAAAGTAGGCGACACCGGCTGCGATTGCCGCTCCGCTCCCGGCAATCCCATACCGGACGATCGGACTCGCGAAGGGATTGGCCTGCGCCATGTGTGATCCTCGTGTGTCGTTGTCTTCAGTGTCCCCGAACCGTTGCTGTGCGTGCAACACGCCGTCTCACTCGGCGTTCCGTCGCGTCGAGATTGCCAGCGGGAGTGCTACTCCGACGAACAGCAACACGCCGATCTGGATTGGCTCGCTATCAACGAGCTGACCGGTAACATACCAGGCGAGCAGTCCAAGGACGATGAAGACAAGCGTGAGCCGACCGGTGCTGTCAAGAAGCCTTTCCGAGCGGGCGCTCATACACCCACCACGACATCGAGACGGATACCGCTGGTGTCGGACTGCACGGCGCGCAACACCTGTCTAGGCCCCGAGATACAGTTCGGCGACATCCTCGTTGTCCAGCAGGTCATCAGCATCGCCCTCGAACCGGACGCTCCCCTGGTCGAGGACATAGCCACGGTCGGCGAGTTCGAGGCCCTTCGTCGCGTTCTGTTCGACCATCAGAATGGCCGTTCCGAGGTCGTTGACCGTCTGGACGTCATCGAAGACCTCATCGGCGGTATTCGGCGCTAAGCCGGCGGAGGGTTCGTCGATCAACAGCACGTCGGGCTCCATCACAAGCGCCCGGGCCAGCGCGAGCACCTGTCGCTGGCCGCCCGAGAGCGTGTTTGCCTTTGCCGTGCGCTTCTCGTCAAGCAGTGGAAACCGCTCGTAGAGCGTCTCTAGGACAGGGCCAAGCGGATCCTCACGGGCGACGCCACCCATCCGGAGGTTCTCGGCAACGGTCAGCGACCCGAAGACGTTCTGCGTCTGTGGGACATACCCGATCCCTGTACGGACGATGTCCTCAGGGGGGAGTCCGGCGATCGACTGCCCACGGAAGCGAATTTCGCCCGCCCAGGGCGTCAACAGGCCGAAAACGGTCTTGAGCACTGTCGACTTGCCGGCCCCGTTCGGTCCGATCAGACACACAATTTCCTCCTCCTCAAGGACGAGCGAGAGCTCATCAAGCACCTGCATGTCGCCGTAGCCGCTATCGACACCGTTGAGTGATAGTGCCGGTCCGTCGGTCATCCGCGTCCACCTCCGCCGAGGTAGGCGTCGATTACGCGGTCGTCGGCGCGGATCGCCTCGGGGGGCCCCTCGGTGAGGACACTTCCCTGGTCGAGAACAACGATGCGGTCGGCGAGGTCCATGATGAACTCCATGTCGTGTTCGATGATCAGGAACGTGGTTCCTTCGTCGTGGAGCCGCCGGATCTGTGTGGCGAGGTCCTTCGCCAGCGTCGGGTTGACGCCGGCGACGGGCTCATCGAGCAACAGGATCTCGGGCTCGGTCAGCATGGCTCGGGCGAGTTCGACGAGCTTCAACTGTCCGCCGGAGAGATCCGTCGCGGGCTGGGTCGCGAGGTGATCAAGCTCGAACGCCTCAAGCATCCGATCAACCGCGGCGAGGTTTTCTCGTTCGTGCGCGGCCACGGCCCCTGGGGCGGTAAACAGCTTGTGGAACGTCTCACCGGGTTGTTCGCGCGGTCCAACGAGCATGGCCTCTCGGACGGTCATCCCCTCAAGCCGTCGCGGCGTCTGGAAGGTCCGCACGAGACCATGATCGACGATCTCGTAGGGTGTCAGCCCGGTGATGTCGGTGCCGCTTAGGGTGATTGTCCCGCCGTCTGGCTGATAAAAGCCGGAGATACAGTTGAACAGCGTTGACTTACCGGCCCCGTTGGGACCGATTAGTCCGGTGATCGTTCCGCGCTCGACACTGAAGGACGCGTGATCGGTCGCGACGAGCGCCCCGAAGGTCTTCTTGAGTTCCTCAACCGCCAGTAGTGGAGGCTCACCCATCGCGATCACCTCGGTTGTCGATTACCGACGGCCAGATGAGTTCACGCTGGGGCGGCAAGAGCCCCTGTGGGCGAAAGCGCATCAGCAGAATAATCAACAGACCGATGATGATCAGCCGCAACGGTGCAGCGTCAATCGGAACGACGCTTGCGTCGCCCAAAAACCGCGAGCCTTCGCGAATGGCGACGATGACGAACCCGCCGAAAAGCGCCCCGCGATTCGATCCACTGCCGCCGAGGATCACCGCCACCCAGACGTAGAAGGTCGTCACCGGATCCAGATTGCCCGGACTGACGAACAACTGGAGGTGCGCGAAGTACACGCCCCCAAGAGCCATGATGAGGCTGCCGAGGACGAACGCCTGCATCTTGAAGCGGTAGGTATGCTTGCCAAGTGCCTCCGCGAGGTGTTCGTCGGCACGAATGGTCCGGAGCACCCGTCCCCATGGCGAGCGATGAGCTCGACGAAGGACGAAGATGCTTGCGCCCAGAAAGCCCAGCAACAGAAGCACGTTCAGCAGCTCCTGCCAGAAGGGCGTCCCGAAGGTAACTGGGCCGCCGGGGCCGACGAACTGGATCGTTGGCAGCGCGCCGGGAAGGCCGCCAACGATCGGCCAGCCATCATAGAACAGCGGAATCCCATAGAGCCCCTGGCTCCCGGCGGTCCACTGGCTCTCGTTGAGCACGATCATCCGGACAACCTCGGCGAGACCGAGCGAGGCGATTGCCAGATAGTCAGCGCGCAACCGGAGCGTCGGCACACCGATTAGCACCGCCACGACCCCGGCCAGTCCCAGGCCTGCGAGGAGGCCAATCAGCGGAGGCAGCCCCCCAGCGATCGGCGAACTCTGGGCGGTCAGCAACGCGGTGCCGTAAGCACCGAGGCCGAAGAACGCGGCCACGCTGAAGTTGATTAGCCCGGCGTATCCCCACTGGACGTTCAGTCCCATCGATAGCAGTGCGTACATCCCCCCGAGACCGAATAGGAACAGGAAGTACGTTGGATCTAGTACGCCGGTGAGCATCAACACGAGGAGGCCAAGTACTGTCACGCCGACAGCCGTGCTCAGGGTCCGCTCGGCCTCGGTCAACTCGTTCCAGTACGCCTGCAGTGTATCGGCAACACCCATTAGATCTCACCCTCTTCAATGACTTCGCCGGCGATTCCTTGTGGTCGCACCAGCAACACGGCCACCATGATCAAAAATGCGACCGCCTCTGCGTACTCGATGCCGATTGGGAGACCGTAGATTGAGAGCAGCGGTACCAACTGGACAACCAACCCGATGACAGCACTCCCGAGCAGTGCGCCATAGATCGACCCGATCCCGCCGAAGATGACGGCTGCGAAGACGATCAACAGGAGACTAAAGCCCATGCGCGGGCCGAGTTGGTTGAACAGCCCGAGGAAGGCGCCGCCGACCCCGGCCAGGCCGGCGCCGATCACCCAGGTCCGACGCCTGATTGCCTTGGTTCGAATGCCGCTTGCACGCGCCAACTCGGGGTTGTCGGCCGTTGCGCGCATCTTCCGGCCGAAGTCGGTGTACTGCAACAGCACGTGTAGACCGGTCACAAGGATGACTGCCGAGAGGACGATCGCGACATCCTGGGGGGTAATCTGGAGTCCGATGGCGGCAAGCGTGTCGATCGGCTGTTGGGCCGGCACGGCGTACTGGCGGGGGTCGGAACCAAACCGGGCCTGGATGACTCCGCGATAGACGTACGCCACGCCAATTGAGGTGATTAACAGCCCGAGTGAGCCCACGTCAAGTGGCTCGTAGACGAACCGATCGGTCAGGACGGCTACGCCAGCGGCGACGAGCCCACCGATAAGAAGTGCCGGGAGAAATCCAAGCGGAAGCCCGAGAACCGTTACTCCGAGCCCCCCGAAGGCCCCCGAAGCGATGAGCGTGGCATATGCCCCGACGGTCATCGTATCACCGTGCGCGAAGTTGGCGAAGCCGGCGATGCTGTAGATCAACGAGAGCCCAATGCTCCCGAGCACGATGATGCTACTGTAGACGATCCCATTGGCAACGTGTCTGAGGACAAGCTCGAGGGCCGGCATGACGAGCCGTTATCCTTCGCGGAACTCGATCGGGACGTACTCGTGATCCTGTACCTCGAAGACTTGTAGTGAGCCGACGGGGTCGCCGTTTTCGTCAAAGTCAATCGGGCCACTGACACCCTGATAATCAATATCGTCCGGCGTGCCGCCATCTGCGAGAATCTCGTGGGCCGCCTCGTAGGACGTGACCGCCTCGCCGGAGGGCCGCGTCACGTCGCGAACAACCTCCGACAGGGCGCTCCCGGTGAATGCGTCCGCTGCCTGGATCGACAGTGCCGCAGTCACCACACAATCATACGCGAAGGCCGACCACGATGTTGGTTCCTCGCCGTGCGCTGATTGGAAAGCCTCGGCGAAGGCCTGAAAGTTCGCCTGCTCACGCGGGGCCGAGGGCTCAACGATCGTCATCCCGTCCATCGCCCCCTCGGGCGTGTTCGTTCGGACGGTCTCGCCACGGTTGGAGTCCGCACCGTAGAGTTGTGGATCGTAGCCGCTTTCATACATCTCAGAGACCTGCGTCGCGAACTCTCGCTGGTAGGTGATGAACAGCCAGGCCTCTGCACCCGACTGGTTCATCTGTGAGAGTAGCCCCGAGTACGAGGACTGTTCTCCCTCGTGGGGGCTTTCGAAGGCGACTGTCCCGTCGTAGGCATCGATAAAGGCCTCTGCGAGACTCTCACCGAAGTTGTCGTTGATGTAGGTAACCGCCACTTCGTCGTAGCCATCCTCAGCGATGATGTCTGCGAGGGCGGCCGACTGGGACCGGCCGCTGGGCGACATCCGCAATAGCCCCGGTCGGTCGCTCAGTCCGGTCCCCGTGGAGTTCTGGCTCAACTGGACCACGTCGGTCCCGCTGATGACGCTGTCGTAGATAGCGATTGAGACACCCGATCCGACCGCACCAATCAGAAACGGGACGTTGTTCTGGTTAACGAGCTTCTGTGCGGCCGAAATTCCCCCCTGCTGGGTGCTGCCGGAGTCTTCAACGATGATGTCCAGTTCTCCGCCAGCGACGCCCACATCGTTGACATCGGCAAGCGCGAGCTCCATTCCGCGTTGGTTGCGGGTCCCGAAGTCCGCGAGTGACCCGGTCAGAGCATCAACCATCCCGATCTCGTAGACGTCCGATCCGCCATTTGATCCGCTTGAGCACCCGGCGACGAGCGTTGCGCCCGCCGCACCGGCGCCGGCAAGCAGCTGGCGTCGATTATACCTGCGATCGTGCGGCATATCGGTCAGGTTTTGCGGTAACAGGGTTATACGTTGTGACCTGCTTTGCCGTATAACCGACAGTACTGTATGAAAACAGACTATTCACGTTTCTTATAGAATGTGGCGATGAACGGCTCGCGCTTTGTTCCCCGGCACAAGCGGATTCGCTTACCAGTACTTAAAGACACAGAATAGTTACTCAGCACTGACCAACTGATTAGCCGTGAGACGGCATGCTACCGTCGTCCGCACTGAATAACGCAATCGTATTCGCAACACCTGTTAAGCTGATCCACGCAGTCGGCCGGCAACCGACCGTAGCGACTGGGTGACCGCTGCTGGATGGGGGAGGCCTAGCCGGTGTCGGATCCGGTCCTGTCGTTTGAACGGCTCGAAGAGCGATGGCTCAGAGAGTTCCCAGATTGTCGCCCGACTCGCCCCAATGCCGTGTCGATCCAGGATCGCGTTGGCGGCCCGACGCCCGGCCTCGTTGGCGGACTCCATTGAGGCCAGATCCGAGTTGGTCCGGACGTAGTCACTCGCGAGTGTGAGATTCGGGACCGCAACGTCCGCCGGCGGCCGGTGCTTGAGTGCCCCAACCGTGTTGATCAGCAGTGGCGAGCGGTTTGTGAGTCCGTTATCGGTCTCGACCAGGGCCGGGTCAAGGAACCAGTCGACGAGCATGTCGTCGGTCAGCCGGGTGCCTTCACTGTTGAGATGACGGGTGACCTGTATCCAGATCTCCTCGGCCACCTCCTCTCGCGTACACGCCCGGGCAGGCTTTTCGTGGTGAACTCCCGGCGTGTCCCAGTCCGAGGCAATGACCGAGAGAACTCCCTTGACCTCTGTTGGGCCGTGGGCGTCGAGATCGAAGCCGTCCCAGATCTGTCGCTGAGAGACCGAGGTGAGCGCCCATGGTGCGTCGGCGTACACTTGGTGCCCTGGCGGTAGATCAGGATCTGCAGTGAGATAAAACTGGATCCCGTTCATCCAGGCGGTGTCAAGACGACTGATGGCACCAAGTGCTGGGGCGTGCTCGCGTAGCTCCGCGGAGAGCAACTGTGGGGCGACCTCAACGGGGACCGCGAGGACATACTCGTCGGCCGTTGCTAGTGAGCCATCCGACAGTCGGACGCCGGTGATCCGGGTTCCATCGAACGCGAGTTCCTCAACGGCGGTGGCGGTCTTGATCCGACAGCCCTGCTCGCGGAGATACCGGACCCAGGGGTCGATCCACGCCTCGCTTGTGGGCGCATTAAGCACCTGCTCGGCGGGCTGTGTCGGATCGATCTGTCCGAGCAACAGCTGCAGATAGATCGTGCCGATTGTCCGGGCACTGCCCTGCTGGGGGCGTAAGGCAACGAGCGACTGGACGGCGTAGGCCAGCCGGTCACGAAACTCCTGGGAGCGGTTGTCGGCGTCAATGAACTCCCACCACGAGATCTCATCGAGGTCCTCGCGTCGGGCCTCACAGGCGGTCGCTAGATACAGCAACCGCTCAAGGAGAAACCGGACGTCCCGTCGTGGGAGGTCCTCGGCAAAGGCCGGCTGGAGTGTCTGGATCCACTCCCGAGGGGTCTCTGGCTGGTCAGTCGTCGCGATCCGGTCGGCTTCTTCGATGCTCGCGATGAGTGTTGCGTCGGTCGTGACCAGATTGTCGGCGACTGTCGCCTCGCCATCCGGAATCCGCTCCATTGTCTCGATAACGTGGCTGTAATACGCCGGGAAGAACCGGAAGCCGTGCTCGCCGTGGAGCCCGGCGAGCGATCCCTCGGCAATCGGCATCGATCGGGCCTTGCCCCCCGGGCGTTCATTCGCCTCGAAAACCGTGACGTCGACGTCCCGTTCAACGAGCTCCTGTGCTGTCGTGAGTCCGCCGACGCCACCGCCGACGACGATCGTCTCAACCATTGGTCGCGTGCAGTGATGCGGCGGATTAACATTTCGCGTTCCGGCGGTCTGGTGGCTTTGACTTAACTCGCTGCCGCCACGGCGTAGGCGCTCGCGTAGGTGGCGATACCGACGCCAAGTAAGATTGTCAGCAGCCCCCACGGTGGCCGAATCAAGACCATTACGGCTAAGGTGACGACGATGCTCAGTACGGCGGCGGTGCCTCCGGCGACAGCGGCGTCGGACTTGCTTCTTGACATTCAATCGCTGACTGTCGACTTGATTGCTTCAATCCATTGGTACCGGATACCAATGTCCGTCAACGCCGTCAAGTTGCCTACCACGATGAGTCCGAGTGACGTCGGCGAGGGCAAGACGGAACATATAATTAGTGTCAGTCTTACGCTGTGTCTGTGACAACACAACGACGCACCTTCATCACGGCAATCGGTGCAGCCGCCGCAGCAGCGACGGCAGGCTGTTCTGAGACCTACTCTGGTGGACAGTCCACACCGGATGTCGCCGGCGAAACACTGACGCTCACAACCACGACGAGCACGTACGACACGGGACTGCTGGATGCCATCCATCCGCAGTTTGAGGACATGTACGGCGTGACCGTCGACGCGGTCGCCCTGGGGACCGGCGCCGCACTTGAAGCCGCTCGCAACGGCGACTCAGACGTGGTGATGGTCCACGCCCGCGGGCTTGAGGACGAGTTCATGCGCAATGGCTATGGCGTTAATCGGCGTGACCTCATGTTCAATGACTTCGTTATTGTCGGCCCGGCGGACGATCCCGCCGGAGTCCAGGGGATGAGTTCGGCGACGGAGGCGTTCAATACGATTGCCGATGCGCAGGCGACATTTGTCTCCCGCGGCGACAACTCCGGGACCCATACGAAGGAGCTCAATCTCTGGGAGGCCGCCGGGACCGATCCCGGTGGTGACTGGTATCAGGAAACCGGAACTGGCATGGGTGAGGCCCTCAACATCGCCAACCAGCAGGGCGCATACACCCTCTCGGATCGTGGGACGTTTCTCTCCCAACGCTCGGAGATTGACCTCGTCATCCAGGTCCAGGGCCCAATCGAAGGTGGTCCGGAGCTACTCGCGAACCCCTACGGCGTGATGGCAGTGAACCCGGGGGTCCACGAGAGCACGAACTACGACCTGGCGATGGCCTACATCGGATGGATCACGAGCCCCGAGGCCCAGTCGGCCATTGAGTCGTACACGGTCAACGGAGAACAGCTGTTCTATCCCGAGGCCGTCTCCGAAAATCCCGACTTCCAACAGTACGTTCCCGAAGACTGGAATAACGACACTTCCGATACATAGGCGTGCCCGTAGACGTCCCTGTGCAGCTGTTACAACTTGGGGCTGATCTCCCCTTTCGCGAGGGATATATCTCCAGTATCATCTACGTCTCCCTCTACGTGAGTGTCACCGCTGTCGTACTGAGCACGCTGTTTAGTCTACCTATTGCGATCGTGATGGGATTTGCTGATTTTCCGGGGAAGCAGTTCGTGAAGTCGGTGATCAACACAGGAATGGGCTTTCCGAGCGTGGTCGTCGGACTGGCAGTGTTATTTGTCGTCTCTAATCAGGGCCCGCTCGGATCGCTGGATCTTATATTCACGAAGCAGGCGATGATTATGTCGCAGTTCGTCCTTGCTACACCCCCGATCACGGCGATCAGTCTCGCGGCTATCACCGGTGTTCGCGAGAACGTTCGTGACGCGGCGCGCGTCCTCGGTGGGACCAGGCTTGATGTCGCCCTCGTTGTCCTCAAAGAGGCGCGATATGGCATCGCAACGGCGATTCTGGCCGGCTTTGGCCGCGCAATCAGTGAGGTCGGCTCCGTGCTCATCGTCGGTGGGAACATCACGAGTGCCGATGGCATCTCGAAAACGCGTACACTCACCACTGCGATTCAACTTGAGGCCCGACAGGGACAGTACGACACCGCAATGATCCTTGGAGCTGTGCTGATCGTTCTCGTATTGCTTGTCAACGGAATTGTCGTCCGCTTTGGCGATCAGGGGATGCAACGCTAATGCTTCGGGCTATCTCGGTTTCACAGGCCTTTGGCGACGAATTGGTCTTTCAGAATCTCTCCATCCAGGTGGATCCGGGAGAGATCGTCGCGATCATCGGTCCATCCGGCGTTGGCAAGACGACGCTACTCAAAATCCTGTCACTCTCTCTTGAGCCGGATGATGGCTCGATCCAACTTGATGGCACGGATGCGTGGGCCGTCGACGAGTCTGACCGGCTCGCGATGCGGCGGCGTATCGGCATGGTTTTTCAGGAGGCGAGTCTTTTTGACGCCTCGGTCGCCCGGAACGTTGCGTACGGGCTGCGGATTCGCGCCCCGTGGTCCGAACGAATACGGAGTCGAATGTGTTCGGCGGCCGCCTCGTTTGTCCACCCCTTTGAACGACTGTTTCAGTACGATGGACTCTGGCCGGAACGGCTCCGAGCAGGTGTCCAGCGGATACTACGCATGGACTCCCCACCTGCAGCTGTGCGTGAGTCGCTTGCGGTGGTCGGGATGACGCACAAACTCAACCAGCGGGCCGAATCGCTGTCCGGTGGCGAAGCCCAGCGCGTGTCCTTCGCCCGCGCACTGGCGTACGATCCTGACTTCTTGTTGCTCGATGAGCCAACTTCGGACCTTGATCCACGTAACACGGCCGTGATTGAGGAGGCAATTGCTACGGCTAGCGACCAGGGGATTGGGGTTGTCGTCGCAACCCATGATATGAATCAGGCACAACGCGTGGCCGATCGGGTTGGCGTGTTACTCGACAGGGGAATTACCGAGATCGCGCCGACAGAGGTTATTTTCGAGAACCCATCTGACGAACGCACGCGAAAGTTCATTTCGGGCGAATTGATCTATTAGCTTCGTTTTGTGCGATCACCGAGCTGAGGCTGATCGGCCCTGTCCGTTTGAACTCCTTCAGATCACTCGAAGGGATTTTGCATCGTACCGCCACTCTGGGACCGTCGGGAGTAGACGATCCATCCGATGGCCAGTAGAATCCCCGCCCCGAGCAGTCCGAACCCGATCACTGCCCATGGCAGGCCGTTAGCTCCA
>Ga0207714_1000058_pt1 | contig 63705 bp, 60 predicted proteins | sample PonA232FremontCA_2_FD_187270 | JGI IMG/M metagenome (GOLD analysis project Ga0207714, IMG submission 187270) | Marine sediment microbial community from Fremont, CA, USA - Pond A23 Sediment 2 (SPAdes) | ecosystem: Environmental > Aquatic > Marine > Unclassified | place: USA: Fremont, California... | reverse complement strand
CTTCAACGACACTGGCGGCTACGGATTCATCTCGACGGCGGACTCCGAGGAGGACGTGTTCTTCCACATGGAGGATGTTGGCGGTGAGGATCTGACCGAGGGCACCGAGCTCGAATTCGACATCGAACAGGCCCCCAAGGGGCCCCGAGCGACGAACGTCGTTCGGCTTTAGCCGAGACGGGCTTCGTCTCGGCGTCGATCGTACGGTGACCAGCGACGCGGATTTTACTGGCATGATCACAAGGTGAGCGACAGCCACAAAGCGGGTCGGGCGACGAGCCGGGCGCTCACCGAATTGATGAGGTCTCCGAGCGACGACAACCGTTATTGCATTACTCGTCATATCTGGTATACTCTCTGTGTCCCGATCGCTAAGGAAGCCTACCGGACCCGAGGTGGCCGTCTTCGTCTCGGGGGTCGCAAGCATGGGGCTCGAGATTCTCGCCGGGCGGATGATCGCCCCCGAGTTTGGTAACAGTATTTACACGTGGGGGAGCATTATTGGCGTATTCCTGACAGCACTGAGTCTCGGGTACTACCTCGGGGGGCGACGAGCAGCCCGACGGGCAAGTCGTCGCCGGCTGGTGGGACTCCTCGTCGGGACGGCCGGGTACGTCGCGATCGTGATCTTCGCCGGGGATATTCTCCTGCGGTCAGCGGAAATCATCCCGCTTCCGGCACGCTTCGGGTCGGTCCCGGCGGTAACACTCCTGTTTGGGCCTCCAACGTATCTCCTCGGGTTCATCAGCCCCTACGCCGCCGAACTCTCGCGCAAGGACACCGCCGGAGAAGCGTCCGGTCACGTCTATGCGCTTGGGACCATCGGGAGCATTGTCGGCGCATTCGGGACGACGTTCGCGTTGATCCCCGCGTTTGGGGTTGATACGATCGCCTTCCTTTTCGGGGGAGTAACACTCACAACGGCCGGATGGCTGCTCGCCCCGGAGTTCCCGCGACGTGCCACTCTCCAGGCGGTGATCGTCGCCGTGTTGCTTGTCGGGGCCGTGGTGAGCCCCACGGTCGGTGTAAGTGCGGAAGGGCAGATTATTCACCAGGCCCAGACGCCCCATCAGGAGCTTGAGGTGATTGACCGCGGGACCGTTCGGACACTATACCTCGACGGACAGCGTCACAGCGCGATGGATCGCTCAGAGCCGGAACGACATGTCTTCGAGTACACCCGGTACTTCCACCTGCCGTATCTCTTTGCGAACACCACTACCTCAATCGACCGCGTGCTGTTTGTCGGCGGGGGTGGTTTCACCGGTCCGAAGCAGTTCGATCGGCGATACAACGTGACCGTTGATGTCGTCGAAATCGACCGGACGGTCATCGATGTCGCCAAGCGCTACTTCGGGGTCAAGGAGTCTCCGACACTGCGGATCCACAACGCCGGGGGGCGGCAGTATCTCTCCGAGACCGACCGCACGTACGATCTGATTGTCTTAGACGCCTACCGGAAGGACACCGTCCCCTTCCAGTTGACGACCGTCGAGTTCATGGAGTTACTTGACGAGCGACTCACAGCCGACGGAATGGTCGTCGCGAACCTGATTTCGGCACCGAGCGGCCCGGCCTCGCAGTTCTACCGCGCCGAGTACAAAACAATGGACCAGGTGTTCCCGCAGGTGTATACCTTCCCGACAACGTCGGCCCCTGTCGTCCAGAACGTCGAACTGGTGGCGACAAAGCACGACAGCCGGGTGAATCAATCGACATTACGGGCGCGCAACGACCGGCGTGCGATCGGACTTGATCTCGAAACAGCGGTGAGCCACTACCGACCACCGCCCCGAACGGACGACGTTCCAGTATTGCGGGACGACCGGGCGCCGGTTGATCGGCTGCTTGACCCGATGGTCGGACAGCAGTACGTGATCGATGAAACGGCCAACGTCTCCCGGACCGAGACGGAGAGGGAGTGATCGACCAGTCGAATCGAACACGGTCGTCGGAATCGGATCAGTCCTCGTAGGGGTACCGATCGATCGCCCCACAGGCGCAGGTCGTCACGACGACGCCGTCGTTGAGTCGCACCCGGGCGGTTGTTCCCGGTAGAAGATAGAGATCACAGGCATCACACGTGCGTCGTTTGAACGACCGGGGAAGCGAGAGGCGGTTGCGCTCGGCGATCCGCTTGGCGAGACGAACGTAATACCGGGCTAGGTCCCGGTCGTCCTCGGCAGCGGCCGTCGCCGCGAGCGACTCAAGGCGGTCAATCCGTTCCGCAGCGATATCGGACATGCCCTACCGGACCGTCGGGCAGGAGGACTCAGTCCTCAAGTTCGTCGGCAATGCGCTGGAGTTGGCGAGTGACATCGCGGACCTCGTCGCGAAGCTGTCGGACCTCACGAACGAGTTCCTCGTTCCCGACCTCGTCGCCGCCAGCACCGCCTGGGCCACCGCCGGGACCGCCACCCATCATGCCGCCCATCATCTGAGCGAAGGGGTTACCGCCCATGCCACCGGCGCCCGGGCCGCCGCCCATCATCTCTTCCATGCGCTCTTCTCGGTCCTCTTCGCCACCCTCCGATCGTTGCTGGCGGATCTCCTCAACCCGCTCACGGAAGGACTTCTCGTCGGATGCTTCGGCGTCGTCGTTGGGAGTATCGGACGACTCCTCGGCGTTGTCATCTGCCATGCCTCTGGCTTCCGACCCCGGACCGAAAAGCGTTTTCGTCGCCCACGCCGCCGAACGGCGGTCTTATTCCGGCGGACGCCCCAATACCGGTATGGACCGTGAGGCGGAGCTCGCCGCAGCCCGCGACCTCAATGTCGAGGCGATCGCAAGAGAGATTGAGTCGATCGGCTTCGCCTGCCAGCGGTGTGGTTCCTGTTGCACGGCCGAGGCGGATGAGCCACATACGGCGACAATTTTTCCCGACGAGGTCCGTGCGATCGACGGTACATGGCCGGCTATCGCCCGACCGATGCCCTACGGACTGGAGACCGGCGAGACCTTCGAGTGGGCACTACAGGTCGACGACTGCGGTGACTGCGTATTCTACGACGATGAAGAGGGCTGTCAGATCTACGAGGACCGGCCGTTGATCTGTCAGACGTACCCATTCCGGGTCGATCCCCGCGATGGAACGGTTGAAACGAGCGAGTGTCCGGGACTTGGCGAGGAGATGAGCCACGAGGAAGCACAGGCACTCGCGCGCACGCTAAAGCGGCGGGCGATCGTCGAGGCCGAACAAGCACTCGCGCTTCGAGCGGCATACGAGCCGGTGACGACCGACGGGCCGGTTGTATACGACGCCGAGGGACCGAAACAGGTCGACGGAACGCCAATCGATCCGACCGACCAAGGGCAAAAAGGTTGATTCAGCTACCACCCGATACCCCGTGTATGTCCGAGGAGACGACCACGATTGAGGCGCGTGTCGGTGACGTGCTCCGCGAGCGCGAGGAGACGGTAGCCGTCGCCGAATCCTGTACCGGCGGGCTCATCGGATCGCGTATTACCGATATCCCCGGCGCGAGCGACTACTTCGAACTCGGTGTCGTCACGTACGCCTACGGCTCAAAGCTCCGCGAGTTGGCCGTCCCACGGGAGGTACTCGACGACCACGGGGCCGTTAGCGAACCGACGGCCCAGGCGATGGCGCGTGGGGTGCGTGATCGTGGAGGTGCCGACTGGGCGATTGCCACCACCGGCGTTGCGGGACCAACCGGCGGCACCCCGGAGACACCGGTCGGAACCGTCTACATCGGGATCGCCCACGCCGGGCCGTGGGAGTCGGGAGCCTCCTGGGCGACCGTCGAACACCACGTCTTCGATGGGTCGCGGACCGATATCAAGGCGAAGATCGCTACCCGGGCGCTTGCGGCCCTCCACGAGCACGTCCGCGCCGAGGGGTGAGTGCCAGGGCAACAACCGTGTCAGGCGGTAGTTCTATATCCACCGCTCATGCAGGCTTGCATGGAGGGCGTCTATCGTGGAACTCTCAGATTCACTCCTTTGTCTGTTCAGTGCCGAACTCGAAGCAGCGGACGACCGGTATGTCATCGAGATCCCCCGCCGCGAGATTGAGGCCGGAGCGATCGACACTGACGATGTCTACCGCGTCGCGATGATCGCCAATCAGACCGGATCACACCACTCCGAGCGATCGGCCGAGCGTCCGCCGGGCGAGCCACAACCGCCCGTTGAGGTTGGCGAGATTCGGTATGTCGAGATTGAGGATCTCGGGAAGCAAGGGGATGGAATCGCGCGCGTCGAGCGCGGATATGTGATTATTGTTCCCGATACCGATGTTGGTGACCGGGTCAAAATCGAGATTAGCGACGTCAAGTCGAACTTTGCCGTCGGTGAGGTCATCGACGAGTAGCCTTACGCGCGCGGTGTGTCCGGAATCGCGAAGAACGCATCGAGAGTGAGGTCGGCTTCGACGGGAAGTTCCTCAACTGCGTCGTACGGTCGGTTGACGATGATATCGCCGGCCCGAGAACGACCAATGCCCGGAATGGCCGTGAGTTCGGCCATCGACGCCGCGTTGGGATCAAGCGGTGCGGGGATCCCCGTCACCGAGCGGTAGCCGTGATCAACGACGGTAACGTCGATCGTTCGGTCCAGTTCACGCTCCTCGGGGAGCCCGACGAGGAGCGGATAGGTCCCCGGCTGGCGGCCGAAGGTCCGGCCGTCCTCGTGGTACTCGAGATGGACGTCCGGCAGGCGTGTTCCTGGGGGAACCACGCGTTCGAGCATTGGCTGGTCGAAGGTCTCGCGCACGGTGCGCTTGTATGATAGGAACCGGTCGTGGTTGCGGTCGGCGATCTCGGTTCCCGTCTCGGCCATGTCCGTGCCCGGAAAGGCCATGACCTGTCGGATGTTGACCCGACGGACCATTAGATCCGCCGCCATGATCCGCTCGAGAAACTGCTGGTTGTACTCGAATGTCTCCGGGCGCTCGCCGTCGAGACCGTGGACGAAATTGATCCCGGGAAGGAGCTTCGGAAGGCGGTCTGGAGCCGGTCGATGTCCACCAATCTCGTTGACGATCTTGACAGCCTCGAAACACTCATCGGCGGAAACAACCAGGTTATTTTCCTCCTGAACCTGCGGATCGGCCGATTCGAGTCCGAAGGCAGCGGTGTCACCGGGCGTGTTGTACCGGGCAATCGTCTCAAGGGCCGCCTGCGCCCGGTCGGGATACTCGACGATGGTCGCGGGATTGATATTGTCGAGGTGGAGGGTCTCAAGGTCGGGGGCCGCCTCGCGAATCCCACGGTAGAGCCGTTTGATAGCGTCCGGGTTCGGCGCGCGACCGTCACCACCGTAGGCGAGCAGGTCGGCCTGCCGACCGATCCGAAAGTGCTTGACCCCGCGCGAGGCGAGCGCGTCAACCTCGGCGACGACCGCCTCGGGATCGCGAAACGTTGGATCACCATACAGCGGTTCAGTACAGAACGAGCACCGGTAGGCACAGCCGCGGCTCGTCTCAAGTTCACACACGAGGTATTCGGGATGGTTTGGATGCTGCTCAACGATGAACGCGCCGGCCGGTGCCCACCGACGAAGTTCCGCAAGCGTTCGGTACCGATCGGCAAAGCCCTCAAGTCCGGAGTCGACGAGGTCGTAGGCGGCCGCCTCGACATCGCCCATTGCGAGGAAATCAAAATCGAGATCGTCGCGACGGGTCTCGACCCGGCCGGCGTTTTCCTCACCGACCCCAAACCGGGTCGGCCCGCCGATTAGACTCGTGCCGTCAGCACTCCAGGCGAGTTCGCGGACTTCCTCGGGATCGGCCGGCGTCCCGCCGACGTACGCCCCTGGGACCGTCATCCCCCCGACATAGATCATAAGATCGGCATCGGAGACCGCACTCCAGCGTGTGCGATCCTCGCGGAGTTGGTCGATCGTTCGGTAGGCGATCTGCTCGCGCGGAACACCGGCGTCAACAAGCGCTCCGGCAACGTACCGTGGATACGTCGAGATGTACGGCGGAACCCCGAAGTTCGCCGGCTCGTCAACGTACCCGTCGACGATCGTCACCGAGAGCGATGCCGGCGACTGTGTGGCCATCGATACGGCCGGTTGTGGCTCAAGCCGCATAAGCGAGTTGTTGGCCACAGCGCCACGCTACGGCCCGACAGTATACCGTAAGATGGACCGGATACCGATCACCAGAGGGGCATTCGTCGTCGGTTTGATCGCCATCGTCGCGATACTGAATCCGGTGGCACACATTATCGGCTTCGGCTAAGGCGGTGTCGTCGCCATGAGTAGCGACGTGGCGGCATCATGGGTTCACCAGAACGCTCGTTAGATCAACGACGGTTCCGGAGTCGGCCCGGGGATCGCCGACGAGCGAACCCAGACAGACGGCGGTTCCATCGGGGGTGAAACACGCCACAAGCGGGGTATCATCGGTATCCAGCGCCGCGGCGACCGTCTCATCGTATCCGATCACCCCCGGAGCGTACACCGGGGCTCCGGTGGCGACCGCCTCGGCCGCCGAAGGGGCGATCGTCAATCGCGGAAGATCATTGAGGGCACGCTCGGCAGGGGCGAGCACCTGCGCGAGTTCGACCGGAGGATCATCGACACCCTGATCGTGGTAGGCGATAGCGTCGACCAGCTCCTGAAGCGTGACGAGATCGCCGTCGTTGAAGCGCCCGGCGGCGGTGCGTCGAAGATCGCCCATGTGTGCGCCGGTTCCGAGGGCGAGACCGAGGTCGTGACACAGCTTGCGGACGTAGGTACCACTCTCACAGCGCACTCGGAGAAGCGCCTGCCGGTCGCGGATCTCAAGCAACGTGAGGTCGTAGATTTCGCGGACACGAAGGGTGCGAGCAACGGCACTCTTACGCGGGGGTTTCTGGTAGATCGGCCCGGTAAACTCAGCGAAGACCGCCTCAATGTCCTTACGTTCCGGCGGCGAGTCATGGAGTTCAAGCACGGCCACGTACTCTTTATCTGCGTCCTGAAAGGCCGGCGCGATGCGGGTAGCATCACCAGTAAGAATCGGAAGACAGCCGGTGACTTTTGGATCAAGCGTTCCGGCGTGACCGGCGCGCTCAACCCCGAGGAGGTCGCGCACCCAACCGGCGACCTCGTGCGCGGAGGGCCCGGGCGGTTTATCCAGGTTGATCACACCGAAGGATCGACGATCGGCGATCGGCCGCTCCGCGGGAGGCTCGCGCATTATTCGTTCAGAAGTCAATCTCGACGGGAATATGTCCCTCGTCGGTCACAGGATCGTACCGCTCAATGGCGTCACCAATCAGTCCGGGGACGGCCGACGGACTCCACCGGGCAGTGTTCACCGAGAGGTCGTAAATTGAGAGGTCCTTGATCTCGATGTCGTAGTACTCGCGATACCGCTCGCGCTCACTTTGCTCGCGAACTTGTGTTTCCTCGCGAGCCTGGTCGACGGACTTGTTCTCTCGGTCGGCGATCCGTTGTGCCCGTATCTCAAGCGGCGCGTGGAGCCAGATTCGAAGCGTGGCGTGTTCGCCAGCGAGCCATCCCGAAAGCCGTGACTCAAGGACGATATCGTCGCGCTCGACGGCCGCGGCCCGGAGCCGTTCGTCGAGATCGCGATCGATCGCTGCATCCTCCTCGGCCTGACGGTTGAGCTCGGCCAGCGTCAGGTTTCGCTCCTCCGCGAGCGAGCGGAAGATATCCCCGCCGCTGACGTGCTCAAGGTCGAGCCGATCGGCGATGGCGGCGGCAGTCGTACTCTTGCCGCTGCCCGGCGGCCCGGACACGGTCAGCAACATAACCGATCTGGGGCAGCCGAACCCATAGACGTTTTGAACCGCAGCGGGGGCGGCGTGGTCGATCAAAAACACATAAGTTTGCGGACGCGTCACTGGATGATATGATGCGTTTCGCTCCGGAGGCGGCCGTACTGTCCCGACCGGCGGGGTCCGCGAGCGAGACGCCGGTACCTGTTTTTCGGGCCACCCCCGGCAAACGCCGGGCCTGAGGACGTTCGTGGCGGGCGTAGCGACCCCGTCGCGGGGGTATCCGGACCGATGCACCGACTACCGACCACTGCAGTCACACCACCAACACCATGACAGACACCGATCCGATCTTTCGTGGGGTCTTCCCCGCGATGACGACTCCCTTCGCGGAGGATGGACGCATCGACTTCGAACAACTGCGAGCGGACGCCCGACGTCTTGAGCGAGCTGGCGTCGACGGCCTGGTGCCGATGGGGTCAACCGGCGAAAGCGCGACCGTCACCCACGAGGAGCATATCGACGTCGTCGAGGCGGTCGTTGAGGCGGTTGATGACATTCCAGTGATCGCCGGGGCGGGGTCAAACAACACCCGCGAGGCCATCGAACTCTCCGAGCGGTCGGCCGCCGTCGGAGCCGACGCCCTGCTATTGATCTCGCCATATTACAACCTCCCTGAACAACGCGGCTTTATCGAGCACTACCGCGCGATTGCTGACGCCGTTGATCTGCCACAGATCGTCTATAACGTCCCCGGCCGGACCGGTCAGAACATCGAACCGGATACCGTTGTTGAACTGGCCAGCGAAGAGAATATCCGCGGATACAAGGCCGCTAGCGGCGACATGGGCCAGATCAGCGAAATCATCGAGCGCACACGCGAGGAGGACTTTGCGGTACTCTCCGGGGATGACGCGATGACCCTCCCTGTTATTACAGTTGGCGGGACAGGGACGATCAGTGTTGCCGCCAACATCGAACCCGAGTTGACGACCGCGATGGTGCACGCCGCGCTGGCTGGCGACTTCGACCGAGCGCGCAGGCTCCATCACGACCTCGGACCGCTGTTTCGGGCGCTGTTTGCCGAGTCAAACCCGATCCCGGTCAAGGAGGCGATGGCGATCCGTGGGTACGGCCCGGCCAAGCTTCGGTCGCCGTTGACCCGCCATCAGGAGTCCTACCGCGATGAGTTAGAGACCGTGCTTGCTGACCTTGAGGAGACGCGTCGAGAGATCCTTGGGCCCGAGGCGGCCGTCGAACGATGACCGATACCCCGGTCAGAGTTGCCATCCCCGGAGCAACCGGTCGGATGGGACAGGAACTGCTTGAGGCGGCCACCGAACGAACGGATGTAACGGTTTCCGTCGCAACGAGTCGGACGCCCGAGGCCGGCCCGATCGCCGGGCAGCCGATTGAACCGGCGGCTGAGCTTCCAGCGGCACTTGCCGACCGTGCGGTCGATGTACTGGTAGATTTCACGGTGCCGACGGCAACAACCGACCACGTCATGGCCGCCGCCGATGCCGGGGTCGGGGCCGTCATCGGAACAACCGGATTCGACGACGAGGCGGAGCTTCGGGCGGCCGCTGAACGGGTACCGGTGCTGAAGGCCGCCAACTTCGCACGGGGGATCCAGGCCCTGCTGGCAGTCCTTGAGACAGCCGCGGAGTCACTCCCCGGGTACGATGTCGAGCTCATCGAGACCCACCACAACGGCAAACGCGACGCACCGAGTGGGACAGCCGGCCGACTCGTTGAGACGATCGAAACAGCACGCGAGAACGACGGCGACCACGTCCACGGCCGAGCGGGCCACGCGCCGCGGTCTGAGGGCGAGATCGGTGTCCACGCCGTCCGGGCGGGCGACATCACGGGAATCCACGAGGCACTATTCGCAGGCCAACACGAGGAACTCCGGATCACCCACCGCGCCGAGGATCGCGGGGTATTCGCCGCCGGAGCACTCGATGCTGCCGTCTGGCTCGCGGGACGCGAACCCGACTGGTACGACTACGCGGATCTCCTCGAGCAATCGTAGCCCGTTCGAGACGTGTCCGGCCGTTGACCGCCACCACCCCTTCGGGGTGGGCTTTCGCTAATCTTCTGTCAGATCGGGTCCGCCCGGTTCGGTAGTGCGGCTGCCAGGGCCTCAATCGGCGTTGGCGGTTCGGCAATGTCGAGGTCCTCAAGTTGTGACCGACAGGAGGTTCCGGGTGCAACGACGGTCTCGGCCTCGCTCGCGTCGATCTGATCCGCAAGGAGTCCGGCAATTGAGCGGCTCATCGAGTAGTGTTCGGCCTCATAGCCGAAGCTTCCGGCCATCCCACAACAGGTCGAATCGAGCGCGTCGACCGTATACCCCGCCCGCCGGAGGACGCCCACGGCGTGGTGGTCTTTGGCCGTTGCCTTCTGGTGACAGTGGCCGTGGTAAGCCAGCGATCGGTCAGGCGCATCGAAGTCGACGGCAGCATCCAGATCGAACCGATCGAGATACTCACAGACGCCGTAGGTGTTCGCGGCGACGCGCTCAACATCCTCGCCGGCAAGCAAATCGAGGAAGTCGTTTTGGACCATCACCGCATCGGAGGGCTCCGCGAGGACGACATCCCACCCCTCGCGAACGGCCGGCGCGAAGGTTTCGACCGCTGTCTTCGCACGGTCACGCGAGCGGTCAAGAAGTCCCTTTGAGTAGGCCGGGCGACCGACATCCAGCGGGTCAGCGATGTCGACGTGGACTCCTGCCGCCTCAAGGAGTGTCACCGCCGCCTCGCCCACCTCCGGATGGAGATAGTTCGTGTAGATGTCGGGGAGATAGATCGCGCGACGCTCGGCCTCCGCGGCGGGCACCGCTGGCTCGTGATCGGCGACCCGCTTGTGGAAGGGCCGCCGGGCGAACTGCGGGAAGGTGCGCTCGCTGGCAATGCCGAGTGTCGCCTCCGCGATTTTCCCGGCGCCGGGGATCGCCTGCGCCCAGTTCGACAGCGGGGCCAGCGCACTCCCGATTCGGGCGACCGTCTCGAAGTTGCCAAAGAGTCGGTCGCGGATTGAGGTCCCTGATTCTTGATGGTGCTGATGAGTGACCTCGGCCTTGAGTTTCGCCATGTCAACACCGCTTGGACAGTCGTGCTTGCAGCCCTTACACCCGATGCAGAGATCAAGGATTTCGCTCATGAACTCGTCGTCCAGCGCGTTGACGTCCACATCACCGCTGATAGCCGCCCGAAGCATGTTCGCGCGGCCGCGAGTCGACAACGACTCCTCCTCAACCGCTCGGTAGGTGGGACACATCACCCCGCCGGTGGTGTCCTGGTGCCCTCGACAGCCACCGCAGCCGTGACAGAGTTCAACCATTCCCTCGAAGCCATTGTCGTTGTCCCACTGGAGGGTGGGCTCAAACTCCGGCTCGAAGGTGTACTCCGCCCCATAGCGAAGATGCTCGGTGAGATCGGTCGGATCGTCCGGGGGACTGACCACCTGCCCAGGGTTCAACAGCCAGTTGGGGTCGAAGGTGCCTTTGAGCCGGTGGAACAACGAGTAGACCTCCTCGCCGTAGAGTTTCCGGTTGAACTGTGTGCGCGCCCGGCCATCACCGTGCTCGCCCGAGACGGACCCGCCGTACTCGACGACGAGGTCGGTTACCGCGTCCGCGATGGCGTCCATCCGCTCGATTCCTTCGGCCGACTTGGTGTCGATCAGCGGCCGGATGTGCAATACGCCCGGGCCGGCGTGGGCATAGAAGCTCGCGAACGTGTCATGCTCGGCGAGGATGTCCTGGAAGTCGGCAACATACTCGGGGAGATTCTCCGGGGGAATTGCGGTGTCCTCGATGAACGCAATGTGTTTCTCGTCGGTCATCCGCGAGAGAAGAATCGGCAGACCGGCCTTGCGGAGCTTCCAGAAGCGGTCCTGGGTGGCCTGGTCGTGGGCCTCCAGAGCCGCGAAGGCGTTGACCGGCGTATCGCTCTCGTGTGGCGACGACGGGACAGTGCCGTCGGGGTCGTGTGATGGACATCGATCGGCCAGGAGCTCTGCAATGGCATTGCGCGTCGTCACCTCATCTGGCCCGGCCATCTCGACGAGCAGGACAGCCCCAGTCCCCTCCGGCAGCATGTCGACAAGCGTGTCAAACTTTGGGGTGTCGGCCGCCAACTCAAGGAGCACGTCATCAACAAGTTCGACGGCGGCAGCATCGTGCTCGACGATCGCCTTGACGTCAGAGACGGCGTCGATGAGATCCTCATACGCGAGCAGTGCCATGGAGGTCGTCTCGGGGATCTCAACCAGCGAGACCTCGGCCTCGGTCACGATTCCGAGGGTCCCCTCGCTGCCAGCGAGCAGTCGGGCGAGGTTCACCGCACCGGTCTCGCGGGCCTCCTCGACGATCCAATCGAGGTTATAGCCGGAGACATTCCGCTTGAGATCCGGGTACTGATCCTCAATCGCGTCGCCGTGAGTGTCGACAATGTCGGCGACTCCGGCGTAGATGCGCTCCTCAAGAGACCCTTCGGGGTCGCCCTTGGCACGGAGCTCTTCGAGTGACATCGACTCGAAGGTCGTCACCGTGCCATCGGCGAGGACGACCTCGGCGGACTCGATGTAAGCGTCGGTCTTGCCGTACTGTAGGGAGTGGGCACCGGTGGAGTTGTTGCCGATGGCACCGCCGAGTGCGCTCTTGTCCCCCCAGGCCGGATCGGGGGCGAACTTAAGGCCCTCATCGGCGACCGCCTGGTTGAGGTGAGCAATGGTAATCCCCGGTTGCGCACGCACGCACTGGCGTTCCGGGTCGATCGACTGGACGGTGTCCATGTGCCGGGTGAAATCAATGACGACCGCACGGTTGGTCGTCTGTCCGGCGAGGCTGGTCCCCCCGCCACGAGGGAGAATGGGGATCGATTGCTCGGCACAGTAGGTGACGACAGCAGCCACGTCGGCGGTCGTCTTCGGAAAGACCACCCCAACGGGCGTAACGCGGTAGTTGCTGGCGTCGGTCGCATAGAGCTCGCGCGAGAACTCGTCAAAGCGGACATCACCATCGATGCGCGCCTCGAGATCCGCAACGAGATCGGGGCGTTCGATCGAACCGCCCTGATAGTCGTAGGTCGCTGCCGGGTCGGCCGTCGGATCCGAGTTCGTAGTCATGGGAGCGAGGGAAGCGATCGATTAACCGTGATCGAAAGCACAGGGGTGGAGGGTCATAAACGGACGGACCGGCGGGTGGGTCCACCGGGTTTTTGACCTGCAGGGCTACACGAGAGGTATGGGCGATACCTACGAGACCGATACGCTCCGCGAGGCCATCAGCGAAACTTGGGAGGCCTACCAGGCCGATGCGATCACCGTCCCGGCCGACGACGAGACGTTGGCAACGCTGGATGTCTTCCTCGATGCCCTTGAGGCAGGGGCGATCCGGGCGGCCGAGCCAACGGACGACGGCTGGCAGACCAACGCCTGGGTCAAACGCGGCGTCCTCTTGAACTTCGGGCTGCGGTCGATTACACCCCAGTCATACGGCGATGTGACCTACCACGACGTATTGCCGCTTCGCGAGACGGACGATCTCGCCGAGCGGGGCACCCGGAACACCCCCGACGGCACGACGATTCGTCGCGGCGGGTACCTCGGGGAAGACTGTATCATGATGAGTCCGAGCTTCATGAACATCGGTGCATACGTCGACGACGGCACACTGGTTGACTCCTCGACGACCGTCGGCTCGTGTGCCCAGATCGGGTCGAATGTTAAACTCGGCGCAAACACGCTGATCGGAGGCGTCCTTGAGCCGGTTGAGGATGCGCCGGTGATCGTCGAAGACGACGTCACCCTAGGGGCCGGCTGTCGGGTAACCAGTGGGTTCATCGTCGGCGAGGGATCGGTTGTCGGCGAGAACACGCTACTAACGCCCCGGATCCCAGTCTACGATCTCGTTGAGGAGGAGATCCATTACGGGCAGTTGCCGCCGGAGCGCCGCGCGTTCCAGCGATACGTCGAATCCTCGATTGGCGATCACGACCTGATTGATGGCCAAGCGTACAAGCCTGCCGTTGTCGCGACACACGTTGAGGAGGAGACCCTCGAAGCCACACAGCGCGAGGACGCCCTTCGCGAGTGACAGCCACCCAGACGATCATAACAGGAAAGTAGTCCCCTCCAAATGGGCGGTATGGACGACGGACAAACGCGACAGACCCGTCCCCCGCGAACCGACGAGGGGTGGTACGTACTGCACGAGTTCTACCGCGTCGACTGGGAGCGCTGGCAGGAACTCCCAGAGGACCGCCGTGAGCGCTTTCTCACGGAAGGCACGGCGTTCTTCGAGGATGCCGAGGCGGTCGCGGACGCGCCGACCGGCGACTCGGCAGTTGCCGCAATGCTCGGTCATCACGCCGATCTGCTCGTGATCCACCTCCGACCGACACTCGATCACCTCTCAACACTTGAGCGCCGTTTCGAACAGACGGCACTAGCGCGGGTCACCGAGCGGGTCAACTCCTACGTCGCCGTGACCGAGGTGTCCGATTACGTCTCGGAAGCTTACTTCGAGACCGACGAGGCCGAGCAAAGCGAGGGCATCCAGCGGTATCTCGACGCCAAGCTCCGGCCGACACTCCCAGAGAACGAGTATGTCTGTTTCTATCCGATGGATCGGCGGCGTGAGACCGAGGCCAACTGGTACACCGAAGACTTCGAGGAGCGCTCGGCGATGATGACCAGCCACGGCCGGATTGGTCGGGAGTACGCCGGTGAGATCACACAGGTCGTGACCAACGCCATCGGCTTTGACACCCACGAGTTCGGTGTCACACTCTTTGCGGACGACCCGACCGCAATCAAGGATATCGTCTACGAGATGCGTTTCGATGAGGTCTCCGCTCGCTACAGCGACTTCCCGTACTTCCGCATCGGTCGGCGATTCCCACCGACGGATCTTTCGGCCTTCTTCGCCGGCGAGCCAGTCCCGACGACCGAGCAGAATGATGACGACGAGCACAAGCTTCGTGAGGACCTCCGCGAGGCAGGGATCTACGCCGGCGAGGCGCCCACTGACGACCGTCACGCGGTAATGCACTACTCGACGGCCGATCCAGCGACACTCTTCGAAGCGGTTGAGGAACTCCGAAGTGACTTCGACCGGTATGATACCCACGATAGCACTCGGGTATACGTTAACGAGGATGGCGATCGACACGTTGTTGCCTCGCTGTGGGACACGGCCGACGCCGCCGACACGGCCGCCGGCTTTCTGACGGATCTACCGGCGGTAACGGGTCGGCCGGACGATCGTGAGGGGTTCGGAACGATGGGACTATTCTACAGGGTGAAGCCTGACAAACTGGAGGTGTTCCACAGCGCCTTCACGGAGGTCAAGGCTGCTCTCGAAGACGTCGAGGGACATCGCGGGGCAGCCCTTCTTGAGAACTACGAGGACGAGACGGACCTGTTCATCGACAGTCGATGGGAGCATCAGGAAGCCGCCTCGACCTTCTTCCAGTCCGAGCAGTTCAAGCAGGCGGTCAGTTCCGGGCGAGAGCTCCTAGCTGAACAGCCCCGGCACGTGTTCTTTGAGTAGTCGGGACGACCACGGGAATTATACACATCCTGATGCAGGTACAGACATGAAGGAGTTGTTTCTTCGCGCTGCCCGCGGCGAACGGACGCCGCGACCGCCGGTCTGGATGATGCGCCAGGCCGGACGGTACCTACCGGAGTACCGTGAGCTCCGAGAGGACTACTCGTTTCTAGAGGCCATCTCGACGCCGTCGGTTGCCGCCGAGATCAGCCTCCAGCCCTACCGCCGATTCAATCCCGACGGCGTAGTGATGTACTCGGACATTCTCACCATTCTCGAACCGCTGGGATTCGAGTACCACCTCGAATCCGGTGTCGGGCCGATCATCGAGAATCCGATCGAAGCACCGGAGGACACCGATCGCCACCACGACGATGTCACGGAGACGCTGTGGTATGTCGGAGAGTTACTTGAGCGGTTGACCGACACGGTCGGTGACGACGCCGCGATCCTCGGATTCACCGGCGGTCCGTTCACGCTGGCAGCATACGCCTGCGAGGGAGCGCCCTCGCGAACGTTCATGGCGGTCCGCCGGCTCCGGGCGGAGGCACCGGACGCGTTCGAGCGCCTCCTCGAACGACTGACCGACGCCATCGTCGAGTATGTCCAATATCAGGTTGCGGCCGGCGCCGACTGTATCCAGATCTTCGACACCTATGCGGGGCTACTCTCGCCGGCCGATTACCGGCGGTTCGTCCTTCCGATGCACCAACGCATCGTCGAAGCGGTTGCGGTCCCAACGATCGATTTTGCCCGAAACATGAGCGGTCATCTCGAATTGCTCGCCGAGAGCGGCGCCGAAGTGGTCGGCCTTGACTGGACCGTCGACCTTGCACGGGCTCAGCGGCAACTCGATCGGCCGGCGATCCAAGGGAATCTCGATCCGGCACTCCTCTATGGCGACCCCGCGGACGTCCGCGAGCGGACCGCCGCGGTCATCGAGGCGGCCGGACGTGAGGGACACATCCTAAATCTCGGACATGGGGTCGACCGGAATACCCCCGTCGAGAACGTCAACGCATTCTTCGAGACCGCGACGGCGATGGATCACTGACGTCGGGGGGCGTTCAGACAGTAGGTGCTTTCGGCCGGCTGGCACTGACACTGTCGAAGCTGGTAGTACGACGGATCGCCGCCGGCGAGGAACGGCTCGATGCGATCAGCAATCACCCGCGGGATCCGGTCGTCGTCGTGTGGAACCGGCACGCGATAGAGGTCGACACCCGCCTCCTCGGCGTCTTCCTGGAGGTCAATGTCGAGTTCGACGAGCGTCTCGGACTGCTCGTGAATGAAACTCAGCGGGTCGACGATCACGCGCTCAACCTCGTCGGCCAGATCGACGACGACATCCTCGGTCTCTGGTTCGGTCCACTCGATACCCCGATTGGCGTGGTTCTGGAAGCCGATCGTATACGAATCGACCCCGAGCAGACGGGCGATCATCGCCGCGTGTTCTTCGACGTACTGATCGTATCGGCTGCCCTCCTCAAGGTACGATACCGGCGTTCCGTGTGCGGAAAACACCAACTCAGTGTCTGGATCCTGGAGAGCAAGATCCTCGGCGGCCGCGTAATCGGCAATCGTCTCGGCCTTGACCCGGGTGTACGTCGGGGTTCGGTGCCACCCGGCCAGCGCGCGCACCTCAGGATCGTACCCGGCGGTATCGTCGATGGCATCGTGTAGGGCATCGATCGCAGAGACGGTCGTCGACGGTCCTGACAGCGGATACATCGGTACAGCGATGAGCGACTCGATGCCGTCGGCGGCCAGTTGCTCGACCACATCCGGAACAAGCGGATCCATGAACTGCATCGCGTGGACAACCCGCACGTCGTATCCGCGCTCTGTCAGAATCGAGGTGATGGCATCGCGCTGGGCTCCCGCTTGTTCCTGAAGCGGCGAGCCACCGATCGCCTCGTATTCCTCCATGAGACTGGGGAGTCGACGCTCGGCGAGTTCGCGCGAGCGCTCGCGGACAGCTGCCTCGGAGTCGGCCGCCTCAAGCGAGGCGTTGTCCATGAAGATCCGCGTGAGGTACTCGCGGACGGTCTCACGGTCCGGTGTCGACGGTTCGCCAAAGTTCAGGAGGACAAGCCCAGTGGTCATAGCTGAAGGGGGAACCCACAGAGGGTAGACATACTTCGACTACGAGGACAAAAGCGTACGGACACCGGCTGGATCACCCCGCAAGCCGTTCCGCGAGCGCCCGGCCACGGCGGAGCCGACCGGGAAGCCCGGGCCGACCCACGTAGTTCGCACACAGGTGGATCCCGTCAGGCGTCGAGAGGTCCTCCATCGCCCGCCAGGAGCGGTCGTACGCTGGCATCCCTGGATCCCAGCGGTGGACATCGATTGGAGTGGCCGGTGCGCCGGTAATCCGTTCGAAGGCCGACGCTGCTACCGCCCCGAGGGTGTCATCATCGGCCGAGCACACCTCGGGGTAAGTCGTCGGATCGATATATGCGGTGAATACGCCATTGCGGTCAAGGAAGCTCGCGTTCCATGTCAGACCACTGATGTTCGCGTCGGCATCGGAGGGCAGCAGCGTGCCGATCCCGGGACGGTCGTAGGGCGACTCAAGGAAGACCATCGCGATAGGATTGTACCGGAACCGCCGGAGTGTCGTTGCAAGCGTATCATCAAGATCAGCGACGAGGTCGGCCGTAGTGCCGGCGGGAGTCGTGAGTACGACCTCATCAACGTAGCGCCGGCGATCACTTGTCACAAGCTCAAAGCCATCGGCCTGTGTGCGGATCGTCTCGACTGGCTCATCAAGGGCGATCCGGTCGCTGTGGGCGTCATAGAGCCGACGGGAGAGGGTGCCAAGCCCCTCCTCGAAGGTGTAAATCGGGGGTGGACTCCGACCCTGGAGAAGCTTCTTCGCCGCCCACAGGAGAATGCTCCCGTCGATACCAGCGTTCTCAAGAGCCCGACCGAGGGAATACTCAACGAGCATCTCCTGGGGATCGGTGCCGTAGAGCCCGCTGTAGAGCGGGCCAAAGCACCGGGTGGCCGCCTCGGTCCCAAACTTGCGGGTCAAAAACGCCTCAACGGTGTCGCCGGGGCGCATCCCCCCAGTAACGGGCTCGGCGAGCACCCGGAGTTTGCCACGAAGACTAAGAAGATCGGTCGTTACGGCCTCACGGAGTGACAGCGGTGCGGTGTATAGCCCGCCGTCACGGTAGATATACAGAGGCTGATCGTCGTCACCCACACGGAGTTGCTCCCGGAGTCCCAGGTCATCAATGAGTGACTCAAGCCCCGGCGTGGCGCGCAGTCGCTGTGGCCCGAGTTCGAGCACGTGACCATCAACAGTCTGGCTCCAGACGATCCCACCTGGTCGGTCACGCGCCTCGAAGGTCTGTACATCGACATCCCGCTCGGCGAGCGCCCGTGTGACCGTGAGTCCGGACATACCGGCACCGACGACCCCAACACGCATGATCGTAGTCGCGGCACCGCGAAGATTAAATTCGCCGGATTCGGCCCCATCTGCGGGGACTCGCCGTGATCAACAGATTCAATCGCCCGCTCGCCGAACCGGAGTCGATGGCAGAGAGGAACGCCGACACGCCGGCGGTGCGTCGACTGGCCGACTGGGACCACGACCGGCTCCTTGAGCTGGCGGAGACACACGACACACCGTTGTACGTGCTTGATCCTGACCGCGTGGCGGCGAACTACCGGCGGTTTGCCGACGCCTTTCCTGACGCCACGGTCTTTTATGCGGCGAAGGCTCACACCGGTCGGGCCGTGCTCGAACGGCTCGTGTCGATGGGTGTGCCAATCGAGTGTGCTGCCGCTGGCGAACTCAAGCGGGCACTCGACGCTGGCGCTGATCCCGACCGGCTGCAGTATACCGCCGTCAACCCGCCCACCGCAGATCTTGAGTATGCCGTTGAGTTGGCGGCAGATCACCCGGGGATGACGATCACGCTAGGGGCCCGCGACACGGCCGAGCGGCTCGCGGACCTCGGCTACGATGGCCGGATCGCCGTCCGCATCAATCCAGGAATCGGGACGGGACACCACGAGAAGGTCGCAACGGGCAAGGACGCCAAGTTCGGCATTCCCTATGACCGCGTCCCGGCGTTCGTCGAGGATCGTCGGGCAGCCGGCGATACGATCGTCGGGCTTCACGCCCACATGGGTAGTGGCGTTCTGCATGACGATCTTGAGGCACACTGTGACGCAATCGCGAAGGTTGCCAAGTTGGCTCGCGAGGTGGACGATCTAGAGTTCCTCGATGTTGGCGGAGGATTCGGGGTTCCCTACCGTGAGGAGACCGAGCCGCTCGACATGCAGACCGTCGGCGAGCGCGTCCGGGAGGCCGTTGGGGACATTGACCCGACGCTCAAGCTCGAACCCGGTCGGTACCTCGTCGCCGACGCCGAACTCATTCTCACGACGGTCAATACGGTCAAAGAAGCGCCCGAAACGACGGTTGTCGGAGTCGATGCGTCGATCGCGACGCTTGTCCGACCGGCAATGTTCGGCTCATATCACCCGATCCGGAACGTAAGCGCCCCCGACCGCGAGGCTATCGAGGCCTCAATCGGGGGACCCTGCTGTACCAGTGCTGACGTGTTCGCGACCGATCGGCCGATCGCCCGACCGGAACGCGATGAGATCCTGGCGATCGGTAATGCCGGGGCCTACGGGTACGAACTTGCCAGCCAGTTCCACTCCCAACCGCGGCCGGCGGAGGTAACCATCGACGGAACAGTCGTGCGGCGTCGGGAGTCGATTGAGGATGTCACCCGCGTCGAGCGAGCGGCTTCTGGCATCGAAGAGTCGTCGGATGCTGTCGATCGGCCTCGCCCGGGGGGTCGGTGACGATGCCTGACGCGATCGATCTTGAGACGTTTCACCGTCAAGCGGTCAAGACGCCCTCCCACGAGGATGTCACAGCAATGCGGGACCTCCTCGTAGAGACGCTCACAGACGCTGGCATCGAGGCCCGTGTCGACACCGCCGGGAACATCCTCGCCAGTCGAGGCGAGGGAAAGCCCCATCTCGTGTTGAACACACATATCGACACCGTACCGCCACATGTTCCCTACGAGCGAGCGCAGACAGTCCCCGACAGCGACGACAAGGCAGCTGTCGTTCGGGGGCGAGGTGCCTGTGACGCGAAGGGACCGCTCGCAGCACTGCTCGCGGCGTTTCTCGACGCCAACGTTGACGACGGTCGAGTGACGCTTGCCGTGACACCTGACGAAGAGACCGACCAGACAGGCGCGGCCGCCCTGGTCGGCGGACTAGACGCCGATGCGGTGATCGTCGGAGAGCCCACCGGGCTGGATGTCTGTAACGCCGCCCGTGGCCTGATCTCTGGCGAGATCCGCCTGACGGGTGAAGCCGCCCACGCCGCGAATCCGGGCGCCGGGCGCAACGCTGTTGCTGCCGCCGCCGACGCGCTCGCCGCGCTCGAAACCTTCGACGACCGACATGGGCCGGGCGAGCACGATACCCTCGGCGCACCGACACTGACCCCGACACGGATCGACGGCGGCGATGCGATCAACCAAGTGCCGGCGGCGTGTCGGATCACCGTCGACCGGCGGAGCGTCCCGCCGGAGACGACCGAGCGGTTCACGACGGCCTTTGAAACACACATACGCGAGGCCGTTCCCGACTCGGTTGGCGTCGACATCTGGCTGGCAAACGAGGAAACACCGTTTCTCGAAGCCTTCGAAACGGATCCCAAAGACCGGATCGTCGAGACAATGGTGGCCGCCAGTGGCGGGTCCGTCCGGCCGTTCGGGGCGGCAACAGAGGCGTCATATTTCGCGGCGGTCGCACCGACAGTCATTTTCGGACCGGGGGACCTCACCGACGAAGTTGGGCCGGTGGCACACGCCGAGCGGGAGTACGTCACCATTGACGCACTATATGACGCCGCCGAGAGCCTCACGACGGCGATCGAGCGATTCTGCTGACTACTCGTTAGCGGTTGTTGTGAATACGATTTCGTTGGTCGGTGCGGACGGTGGTAGCATGCCGGCTCACGGCTAATCAGTTGGTCAGTGCTGAATGACCCGTCTGTGTTTTCAACGACTGTTAAGAGCGTCGACGAGTTCTGCCCCGCGACCCGTGTAGGAGGCCGGATCGAGCGCCATGAGTTCCTCTGTGACCGACGGTGGCACATCCAACTCGGCGATAAACGACCGAAAGTCCTCAAGGGTCACGGTCGTCTCGCCACGTGTGTGAGCCTTGAGTCGCTCGTAGGCGTCCTCATGGCCCTCCCGGCGGAGGATGGTCTGAATCGCCTCGCCGATCACCTCGGGGTGATCCTCAAGATCCTGTGTGATCACCGTCTCGTTGGGAACGACACTCGCAACACCGTCGTTGGCCTTCTGGTAGCCAATCAGGCAGTGCCCGAATGCGGCCCCAATGGTCCGCTTAACGGTCGAATCAGAGAGGTCTCGCTGGAGCCGTGAGGTCGTGATCGAATCGGCGAGAAACGCAAGATCGGCGTTGGCCTTCGCGAGGTTACCCTCGCTGTTCTCGAAGTCGATCGGGTTGACCTTATGGGGCATCGTCGAGGAGCCGGTCTCGGAGTCGGCCTGTCGCTGACCGAGGTAGCGATCGGAGACATACCGCCACATGTCCCGGTCGAAATCCAGGAGGACGTTGTTCGTTCGGACTAGCGCGTGAAAGACCGCTGCGAGATCGTCGCCGGGGTTGACCTGGGTGGTCAACGGAGCGAAGTCAAGCCCGAGACGATCAACAAACGAGCGGGCAACAGCGGGCCAGTCGACATCGGGATACGCAATGTCGTGGGCGGCATAGGTGCCGGAGGCACCACCGAGTTTCCCCGTGAGTCCGTCGGCCGCCGTCTGAAGATCGCCGATGGCCCGACTCAGGCGTGCCGCGTAAACGGCCAGTTCCTTACCGAAGGTCGTCGGCGTCGCCGGCTGGCCGTGGGTCCGGGCCAGCATCGGAAGATCCCGATGCGTCCGGGCATCGGACGCAATGGCCCTCTGGAGATCACGAAGGGCAGGCAGGAGGACCTCCTCAAGGGCACCGTCGATCAGCAGCCGGTAGGCGAGATTGTTGACATCCTCGCTGGTGAGACCAAAATGGATCCAGGGGTGCAACCGGTCGTCAGTCCGGACCCGCAGGAAGTACTCAACGGCCTTGACGTCGTGATTGGTCGCCGCATACTCGCCGTACCCCTCGGTTTCGAGGCGTTTGATCAACTGCGCATCCTCCTCGGAGAATGCCCGGTAGTGCGCACGAAGGTCCTCGCGGTCGTCGTCGCCGAGCTCGAAGGGCGTCACCGCAAGATCGGCGAGGGTGATGAGATACTCGACTTCGACGCGGACCCGGGCCCGCATGAGGGCGGCCTCGCTCACGTACGGTGAGAGTGGCGCCGTTCGGTCGGCGTACCGTCCGTCGAGCGGTGAGACCGCATACAACCGATCAGCCATAGCCCAACGTGTCAGCCCGTATCGCAAAAGGATATCGAAGGCCCGAACGCGAGTGACCGCAATTCCTTTCCTCTGGCCGGCCGGCCAATCACATATGCGCCTTGCAGGGCTAGCGAGCAACCGGGGACGGAACCTGATCAATATTCACGAGCGGGCGCCAGGGGGCGCAGAGTTAGGCGTGGTGGTAACCAACGATGCCGACGCGCCGATTCTTGAGAAAGCGGCTGAGCGGGACATTCCAACGGTGGTTGTCGAGCGTGACCCGGATGAGGGGCGGCGTGCTCACGAACGACGGATCAACGAGGCGCTCACGGACTACGACTACGACCTCGTGTGTCTGGATGGATACATGCGGATTCTCTCGGATGCCTTCCTTGACGCCCAGCCAACGACGCTGAACGTTCATCCGGCATTGTTGCCATCGTTCCCGGGGATGGATGCCTGGGGCGACGCGCTTGAACGGGATGTCGATCTGACGGGGTGTACCGTCCACGTGGTGACCGACGCGACGACCGACGACGGCGAGATCATCGACGCACAGATTGACTCGGGGCCGATCGTCACACAAGAGCCCGTTCCGGTCTACGAAGGTGACGACCGCGAGACGCTCAAAGAACGGGTGCTTTATGAGGGCGAGTTCGCCGCCTACCCACGGGCAGTCAAGTGGTTCGCCGAGGGACGCGTCGCCGTCGACCGGGCGATGGGCACCGTCACCGTTGACGCCAATACCGCGGGACCGCGGCCGTTGCGGTATCTCGCGAGCGAGGATCGCGTGGCAACACCGCGCTACGGCGAGAACCCTCACCAAGAGGCGGCCGTGTATGCCGACTACACCGACGACCGAGCCTCGGTGATCACGGCCACCCAGCACAATGATTCAGCAAAGGCGCTATCGTACAACAACTATAACGACGCCGACGCCGCACTCGGATTGGTCGCAGAGTTCGAGGAGCCCGCCGCCGCCGTCATCAAGCACACCAATCCGGCCGGCGCCGCCGTTGCTGACACCATCGAGGCGGCCTACCGCGACGCACTGGCAACCGATGCCAAGAGTGCCTTCGGCGGGATCGTTGCGCTGAACCGGCCCTGTGATGTCGCGACGGCCACCGCGATCACCGAGTCCTTCAAAGAAGTTGTCGTCGCGCCGTCGTACACACAGGAGGCTCTAGAGGTGTTGACCGACGAGGACAACCTCCGGGTTCTTTCGGTTGGCGCAATCGAGACCGGTCGTGACGGCTGGATGGAGAAGTCACTCGCCGGCGGTCGTCTCCGCCAGGAGGTTGACGCCCACCGGATCACGCCCGAGGACTTAGAGATCGTGACCGAGCGGGCGCCAACCGACGCACACCTCGAGACGATGCAGTTTGCCTGGCAGACGATCAAACACGTCAAATCCAACGCCATCCTGATCGCCAGTGGAACCGAGACCGTCGGGATCGGCGCCGGTCAGGTCTCGCGGGTCGACGCCGTCGAGATCGCCAAACGCAAGGCCGCAGCCGACGCCGACGGAAAGTCAGCAGCGGGGGCCGTCCTCGCCTCGGATGCCTTCTTCCCGTTCCCCGACGGGATTGAGGCGGCCGCCGAGGCCGGCATCGAGGCGGTGATCCAGCCGGGCGGATCAGTCAATGACGAGGAGGTCATCGCCGCCGCGGACGAACACGACATGGCGATGGCGTTTACGGGGATGCGGTGTTTCCGTCACGACTGATCGCGCCTGTTGGGCCGGTTAGCTAACGCCGGTGAACTCTCCCGCCTCCGACACAGTCAAACCGGGGGATCGAAACCGAACGGTATGGAGTATCACGAGGCGACGAATTTCTTGTTCGACCTCCAGCGGTTCGGGCCACGCCCCGGCACGGAGTCGGTCGGGGAGTTGCTGGCTCATCTTGGGGATCCGCACGCGGGGGTCCCGTGTGTGCAGGTTGCCGGGTCAAACGGCAAGGGATCAACGGCCCGGATGACCGAGCGGGTACTCCGTGAGGCGGGGATTTCGGTCGGACTGTATACCTCACCACAGATCGAACAGTTTCGTGATCGGATCCAAGTGGACGGTCGACTGATTCCCGAGGCGGAGGTCGCCCGGTTCGTCGCGGCGACGCGTGAGTACATCACCACCAAGGCGGCCGAGGGGATCGCCCCAACGTTCTTCGAGACAGTGACGGCCCTGGCGCTGTGGCACTTCACCCGCGAGGATGTCGACGTGGCCATCCTTGAGGTGGGCATCGGTGGCAGCAAGGACGCAACAAGCGTCGTTGACCCGATTGCCAGCGCCGTGACAAGCGTGACGATGGAACACGCCGGCGTACTCGGCGATACAGTCGAAGAGATCGCCCGCGATAAGGCCCACGTCGCGCCGGCCGACCGGCCGATCGTGACCGCCGCCCGCGACGATGCACTGTCGGCCATCGCCGACTTCGCTGGCGAGGTACTGACCGTCGGGCCGGAGACCGATCGAGACGTCCAGACGGTGTACGGCGGCAAGGTTGACCACGCGGAGGCAGCCGTGGAGGTGCGCGGGGCGGACTGGACCGTCGAGACCAACATTCCGCTCATCGGCGCCCACCAGGCCGAAAACGCCGGGATTGCCGTTGCGCTCGCTCGGCACGTGCATGACGCACTCGGTCTTACGGCTGACCCGGTATCGTTCGAACGGGGACTGCGACAGGCCCACTGGCCAGGGCGGTGTGAGGTGATGGATACCGCGCCGACGGTGATCCTCGACGGTGCACACAATGCCGGGGCGTGCCGGCGACTCGCCGAGACACTCGAGGAGTTCGAGTACGACGATCTACACATCGTGGCCGGGATCATGCACGACAAGCGGCAGTCGGAAATGGCCGCCGCGTTGCCCGATCCGGACCGACTAATCGCGTGTCAACCACCGCTTGACCGGGCGACCCACCCCGAGGTGCTCGCCCGAGTCTTCGCGGATGCCGGCACCGACCCGGAGGCCATCTCGATCGTTGAACCGGTCGAAGACGCCGTTGCCGCCGCCATTGCGGCCGCCGAGCCGGCAGACTGTGTGCTCGTGACCGGGTCGTTGTTCACCGTCCGCGAGGCCCGTGCGCGGTGGTCACGAACCCAGACACCCAAACAGATCAACGGGGTCGGCGACGCCGTTCGGTATCTCGACGCCGCTGGCGTGCCAACAGACCGCCAGTCAGAACTGGCACCGGCGGCCGATCATCACGTCATCGAGACACGTCTGACCAAACACCAGGCGAACCGGATCGAGAACCTCCTGGTGCGTGAGGGCGGCGAGTGTGCAATCTCTGGCATCGATCACGACGGTGAACGGCGGCGGGTGTTGATGATGGGAACCACCGAGGCGTTCGCCGGGCTCTGTGAGGCCCTGACCGCCGAACCGGAAGGGCTCGCGACGATTGCCGCGGAAATCGCCGAGCAGGTCGATCTTGAGTATCCTGCTCAGCGCGACCGACGACCGATCTCGGTGTCGGCGGCGATGCCCGAAACAACCGACGATGAGACGGATCGCCGGTATCCGTGGCTCGATGGCACGGCTATAATGGGCATCCTCAACATCACGCCGGACAGCTTCCACGACGGTGGGGAGTACAACCGCGTTGAGGCCGCTCGTGAGCGGGCCGAGCAGATGATCAAGGCGGGTGTTGACGTGCTTGACGTTGGAGGAGAGTCCACCCGTCCTGGGGCGGATCCCGTGACGGTCGACGAGGAGATTGAACGGATCACGCCCGTCATCGAAGCGATCGCCGACCTCGACGCCATGGTCTCAGTCGACACCCGCAAATCAACCGTCGCAGAGGCCGCTCTTGAGGCCGGCGCGGACATCATCAACGACGTTTCGGGGCTTGAGGATCCCGAACTTCGCTTTGTTGCTGCTGAGTACGACGCTCCACTGGTCGTGATGCACAGCATTGAAACGCCCGTTGATCCCGACACAGACGTCGAGTACGACGACGTGGTGCGGGATGTCATCGAAGACCTCCGCGATCGCGTCGCGCTGGCCAGGCGAGCCGGGCTTGACGACGAACAGATTCTCGTTGACCCGGGAGTCGGATTCGGCAAAACGCCCGCTGAGAGCTTTGAACTTCTTGAGCGACTCGGTGAACTGCAGGCGCTTGGATGTCCGATCATGATCGGCCACTCACACAAGTCGATGTTCGGACTGGCGGGGTACGGGGCCGACGAGCGGCTGGCCCCGACGATTGCGGCAACGACCATTGCAGCCGACCGCGGGGCAGACCTTATTCGGGTGCACGACGCTCAGGAAAACGTCGCCGCGGTGCGAACGGTCGAAGCCGCCGCCGCGGCGCGTCGCTCCGAGGATACGTCCTGAGGACTATCCGATCACGTCGCGGTAGACCGCAAGATAGCGCTTGAGAACGCGATCGGTGTCAAACGGCTCGAAGCTCTCGTCGATGTCGCGGTGCTCAAGCTCACTCGCCGATTCGATTGTCGCCGCGAGTTCCTCCGGCGAGGTGGTCCGAAAGCCACGGGCAACCCCGACCAGCAGCTCGTGTGCACTCGAATCAGGGTAGTACTCGGCGATCCCGACACACCCACAGGCCATCGCAAGGAGCAACTCGTGGGCGAACGGGGCATGGGTAGCCGTCTGGACGAAGACATGAGCGTCGCGGTAGAGGGCGATCCGCTCGGCGTACGAGCGCTCGCCGAGAAAGCGAATGCGATCGGCGAGTTGGAGGTCCGCCGCCTGCTTGCGGTACTGCTGGCGTTTCGGCCCGTCGCCGATGATGCCAGCCGACCAGTCCCACGCCCGGAGTTCGGCCAGCCCCAGCAGAAAGCTCTCGACGTTCGCGTCGGCATCGAGATGGTCCGCAAAGAGAATCTCCGGTGCCGTCGTCGGGGACTGTGCCGCAATATGCGACAGCGAGATCGGGGTCGGAACAACGCGCGTCGCAAGCGCCGGCCCGCCGACCTGCCGGGTACGCTCGTCGATCAGGTGTGAGGGGACAATTGTCCGGTCCGCTCGACCGGCGGCCATCCGGGCGAGCCGTCCATCAGGTGGTGGGGCGTACCACTCAACTACGAGCGGGACGCGGGCAAGCCTGGCGGCGGTCCAGCCCGACAGCACCACATCGGGGGCGAGGGTGGCGTGGACGACATCGGGATCGGCCGCAAAGATGGCCCGCGGCAGTCGATGTCGGTACGGCCAGTCAACGGTCGTGCTCGGGGTCACCCACTGGTAGGTGATCCCGGCAGCGTCGGTGACGACATCGTAGATGGCGGTAATGGACCGATCAGTAATGGGCCGTTCGGCGGTCGACCACTTCGGACAGAAGACGGTGAGATCGTGTTCGCTCGCCGCCAGCCACCGCCAGAGCCGATCAAGGCGACGCGTCGCAGGCGTCTGGCGGTGATGGATGGTTGCGGGGGTCGCCGCGGCGACGTGCATCTCGTCTGCATGATTCACAGACCGCCCAAAAAAGTGTATAGATCTGTCAAATAGCCCCGTAGAACTGACACAGCTCACCGGTCAACGATCGCATCACACCGTAGAGCGGCCTTCGCTGAGTCAATTGAGAACGGCTATTAACGGAGGTTCAATGGGGCGGATGTGCAGCAGAGTTGTGAACTACCTCACCCTGCTCGCGCTGACGCGCTCGCTGCGGGTGGGGCTTCCTGCTTTAACGACGCGCTTTGCAGGAACAACCGTAGTTCCCACAGGGAGCGCAGTCTCCACAGGCGTTGACGAATCGCTCTGCGATTCGTTCGCCAATCAGAAATCAAAGATTTCTGGTGACGTTCCTTCGGAGTGACCCACTCTTAGGTCGGTGAGTCCGCGAGACAGAATGTTCCACGCTGCGTTTGCGTCTCTGTCTGCCTCGAAGCCACACGCCGGACAGGAGTGTTCACGCACCCGCAGCGGTTTCTCGGTTTCCACGCCACCCCTGAGCGCACTCTTTGGTGGTTCCTTCGGGCTCAACTTCCACGAAGTGCGTGTCTTCTCGTTTGCACTTGTATTCGAGTAGGTCGGTGAACGCATTCCACGCCGCTGATGCCGTGTTACGGCTGTTACGCGGCGATTCCGGCATCCATTTCACATTGAGGTCTTCAACGGCCACCAGGTCGTACTCCCGAGCGTAGTATGCCGAGGGTTTGTGCAGGAAATCACGCCGCTTGCGCTTGATTCGCTGGTGGCACTCAGCAACACGCTGCCGTTGCTTCTCCCAGTTGTTCGACCCGTACTCTTTACGCGAGAGGTTTCGTTGCTCTCGTTCAAGCCTGTCGCGTTCCTCCGAGAGGTCGAGTGATTCGACTGCTGTGCCGTCTGTGTCGCGGGTATATTTCAGGATGCCCACATCAATTCCAACCATGTTCTCTGCGTCAATATCCTCTAAGAGACGGCTTGGCTGGCGATTCCGTGCCCATCTCGATGCCGAAGATAGCGAACCACTCGCCGGTTTTCTCCTTTGTGAGCGTAACTTCCTTGACTATGGCATCGTCAGGCAGCGGTCGGTGGAGTTCAATGGGGAGGTCTGCAAGCTTCGACATCGACAACACGGTCTGACCACCCTTCTTGTCGAGTTCGAAGCCAGACTGGTTGTAGGTGAAACTGCGAAACTCGCGTGGTGATTTCCACCGGAGTCCACCGACCGTGTAGCCCTGCTCTTTGAGCTCCCCGAGTGCGGTGATGTTCCTGGCAATCCGCATGACGGTGGGCTGGAGCACCTTCGAGTACATGTCGGTAAGTGCATCCCACCAGTCTTCGAGGTCGGGTAACTCGTTACGGATCTTGCGGATGACGGCGCTGTATCCCTCCCTACTGCGTCCTCAGAACTCTTCAATTTCTGATGTGCGAACGAGAACTCCGTTCTCGTGAACGCTCCGTGTCTGCTTGCGCGGACTGTGGTGCTCCTTAAGGGAAGGGGCCGTGGGATCAATTATCCCATACCAGTTGACGAGAAGCAGCGGTCATGCCTGCCTGAACGCCGATGGAACAAGTTTCTGGTACTCGTCATGGACAAATGACGCGACCGGTGTCTCGTCAAGCGTCTGGAGATGCGTATACAGAGTCTCGGTTTCAGCTGCAGTCTCATAAAGCGCCTGGGCGTGGCGTATTTCGAATGTGCCGGCGACATACAGGGCAAAGTCATCTGCCGGAGCTAGCAGTTCCGTCACGAGGAACAATCGTCCGTCAACGGTGGCCCGATAAGCATCATATTCCTGAAACGACAGCTCATCGGTCCGCTGTCTGAGATTAGCTGCCATATTGTCCGGAATTACGTGGACAATACCGTACCGGGTGGTGTCACCTACATCGGGGGCTTCCGGCGCTGTGTCGATAGCATGAATAACCACTGTATCCCAACCATCCGCCTCACGGGCGTTAGCTATCGCCTCCGCGTCCGCAAGCGTCTGTTTCCAAGCCTCCTGATGGCGATCGGCTGACACAGCCGTCCGTTCAATACCGCCAAGCCTCATATCCTCTTGTTCACGCATATCAGGAGAGATTGTGTTGCCGGCCTTTTGTCGTTGACTCATGCTGTCACTCCGAACACCACCTCCAGCAGGAAGGACGTACTAAACATCATAACTCCTGAGAGGTACAGCTTTGTCCAGTTAGGATAGCGGGCCGAAGGAGGAATCGGGAACTGAGCCGCTGGTGGTGCCCGTCTTAGTAGTGCCTGTAATCGGGTCTCACGGGTTGAATCTACCGACCCATCGGTAAGGTCTGACTGTGAGGAAGGCCACGCGAGATACGTCGCGTATCCGATGGTAACAGTACCAGTAACGAACAGCCCGAATTTAACCCAGAACAGTCCTGCCGGGGTCACGGCCGCCAATGGAAGAAACCCGACACTCGCGATTACGGTTACCCCGATCGCATACTGGGCGGCGTCAACCAGGCGGGCCAGTCGAGCCCTATGATGATTCATTCGGATGTGAGTGGGTGAGTGCTTGACTCTGTTGGCGAGTCATATTCCGATCGGTGCCGGTGGCAGTGACTGGTTCGACCGGACCCACTGACCTTATGATCCCGTGGCGATTCAAGATCGCATTCACTTCCGAATTCCTCTCGAAGGTACGATTGAGCCTCTCCAGGATTACCATTGGCAACGTGTTTAACGGCTATGTCGATGTGTTCTTGGATCCGGGAGGGGACAGCGTGGTCCTCAAAAATATCCGTAGCGACGACTTCGATATCGGTAACCCCTGGGGTGAGCCCCAGTCGTTCCTGAAAGCGGTCAATGATTGACCGGTTCATACGGGCTCGCTCGCGAACTACTTCGCGGAAGGTCTCGATACGTTCCCAAACATCATCATCGACGGTGCGGTACTCTGGGGGGCGGATTTTCATCGGACACCGTGTACTAAATGGACAACCATCCGGTGGATCACGTGGATCCGGCGGTGTGCCCCGGAGTGTGATTTGGTTGTTCTCACTGGTGGGATCAGGTTCGGGGATCGCAGACAGCAGTGAAATAGTATACGGGTTGGCCGGCGACTCAAAGATCTCTTCGGTTGGACCGAGTTCCATGATGTTACCGAGATACATAACGGCGACGCGATCGGTGATATGGCGGACCACCGAAAGATCGTGGGCAATAAAGAGATATGTCAGGCCGAATTCTGCTTGGATATCTTCGAGAAGATTTAATACCTGTGCTTGAACCGAGACATCAAGCGCACTAACCGGTTCATCAAGTACGACGAACTCGGGTTCAAGCGCTAAGGCCCGAGCAATCCCGATACGCTGGCGCTGACCGCCGGAAAACTGGTGCGGATACCGGGCGTAATGTTCCTCTTTAAGTCCGACTCGTGAGAGAAGATTCCGAACGCGGTCACGACGCTGTGGCGGGGTCTTCCAGTTATGAGCATCCAACGGTTCACGGATGATTTGACCGATCGTCATCCGGTCGTTCAGGCTTGATTCAGGGTCCTGGAAGACCATCTGGGCGTTCTGCCGCCACTCTTTGAGGTCAGATCCGGAGATGACGGTGATATCCTGTCCATCAAATCGGATGGTTCCTTCTGTCGCCGACTCTAAATGAAGGATTGTTCGACCGAGCGTCGTCTTACCAGAGCCAGACTCACCCACTAACCCAAGTGTTTCTCCCCGCCTGATTTCGAAGTCAACGTCATCAACGGCTTTGACAGGGGGACGACCGAATGGTCCAAGACCCCCATTATCATAATACTTTTTGACTGCTTCGAGTTCGATAAGCGTGTTCTCGCCCGTTGTGGAGGGAGCAGAGTCGTTCATCAGGAATCACCTTCAGTGTTATGTGACTGTGTGTGCTGATCGATTGCCTGTTCAGTTGACAGATCGTCAGGATATAGGAGACACGCAGCGCGGTGATCAGTCGTCCCCTTATCGAGGGTCACCGCTTGTGGGTGGACCTTCCAACACTCCTCAAATGCCTTTGGGCAACGAGGTGCAAACCGGCATTCCGTCGGGGGATCTGTTGGGGTCGGGACCTCCCCCTCGATAGTTGAGAGTCGCTCAGTATCGTCTTGCCATCCGGGGATGCTGTTGAGGAGTCCCTGAGTGTAGGGGTGAGCGGGGCGTTTAAATAGCTCAACTACAGGGGCTGATTCAACAATTTCACCGGCATACATTACGTTGACACGGTCGCTGACTTCAGCGATGACTCCCATGTCATGGGTGATAAACATGACTGCCAGATCGCGCGTGCGCTGCAGGTCGTCCAGGAGGTCAAGAATCTGCGCCTGAATCGTTACATCAAGGGCAGTTGTCGGTTCATCAGCGATGATCACCTCTGGATCGCACGCCAGAGCCATAGCAATGACCGCTCGCTGGCGCATACCACCGCTGAACTCGTGCGGATATTCCGTCAGTCGGCGCTTAGCATCGGGAATGCCGACTGCCTCAAGGAGGTTGGCAGCCTCTTCGGTGGCATCATTACCTCGGAGTCCTTGGTGGAGACGGAGTGCCTCCTTGATCTGATTCCCCACCGTGTAAACAGGGTTGAGACTGCTAAGTGGGTCCTGAAAGACCATCGCAATGTCGCCGCCACGGAGCTGTCGAACAGCATTTTCGGGCGCTTGGGCAATGTCAATATATCCCTGGGATATCTCACCGACTTCATTCCGGTCCTCAACCACGACGAAGGACGTCTCGTCACGCGCACCTGCTGAGTCGTCATCACTCATATCAATCGTGTGCTGGTCAAACTGATCCGCGAAGGTGCGCACGCGAGCAGTATCACGAAATCGAATGCTACTGTGTTCTTCGACTACCCCAGGCGATTCGACGAGACCCATTATTGAGCGAGCAGTGACACTCTTTCCCGAGCCGGACTCGCCAACAATGCCAACGGTCTCGCCGCGATGAATACTGAAGCTCACGCCGTCAACCGCACGGACCGTCTCCTTGTCAGTATAGAAGGTCGTCCGGAGATTTTCGACCTCAAGCAACGGAGTCTCAGAACGAAGTTCAGGGTCACCGCTCATGCGCCGGTCCCTCCGGTTGTGACCTCCTCCTCGGTCCCAGAGGATGTCTCGCTCTGTGGATCAATCGCATCACGAATACCGTCGCCAAAGGCGTTGAGCCCAGTTACGACGAGCGTGATCAGGAAGCCGGGAATGAAGGTAATATGCCAGGAGACACTGGCGACATACGGTTGTCCGGCACTCACGGCGCGGCCCCATTCGGGCATCGGAGCTGAAATGCCGATCCCCAAGTAGGAGAGTCCAGCGACCGAGATGATGATCGATCCGATACTCATCGATCCGTAGACGAGCAGATATCCGACGATGTAGGGAAGCATGTGTTTTTGCATGATCGCACGCGGCGCCTGTCCGAAGCTCTCAGCGGCATCAACCCAGTCCTTCTCAACCACCTGAAGTGCTGGCCCACGTATCGATCGCCACAGATACGGCCAGTATACCAATGCAAAGAGAATCACCAACAGAACCGCTCCGCTATAGAACTCCGCTATGGCCGTGTCTTGGAATACAACCACAAACAGGATTGCCAGCATAATTACCGGCAACGCCTGTACCGAGTCGCTTGTAACAACCGTGATCAAATCAGCTGCACCCTTATAGTAGGCGGTGATCAACCCGAGGGCGGTTGCAATGAAGCCTGCAAGAGCGATCGACGAGAGACCAATAAACAACGACACACGTGCCCCGTACGCAAGGAACGTAAGGAGGTCCACTCCGAGGGGCATCGTCCCGACCGGATGGAATCGATCGTACCGGTCGTAACTCATGATCCCGACATTTTGATCTGGATTGCCTCGTGAGGACGCATCGAGGTTTGCCTGTCCAACGGAGACCGACTCAACCGTCGAAGTCTCATCATTGAAGTACTGAATCTGGTGTTCGTAGGGATCCTGAATGTTCTGGACAAACGTTGTCGGTCCCAGTGCGGGTGCGAATAGGGCCATGATAAGAAAGCTAATAACAACGAACAGTCCGAATTTTCCCCACGTGTGGTTCGCAAAGCGGTCAATCTGGTCGTCTCGAGGCGTCCAGTCCGCCTGACGGTACCGGTCACGATAGATCCGGTAGCCGCGCCAGAGCCACCAGAGAAGACCAAAGGAATACAGATAGATCAATGTCGCACGGGTCGCCCACGAAACCGCCGGGGAGAGACCAAGGAATGTTCCGACCCATCGCTGGCCGTTCCAGTACCCCTGGTTGGGGATCGTCTCACGAGAGAGCAACGTGGGAATCTGATCGCTCGCGGTGACCGCATTGGCGATAATCGAGAGTTGTCCGTCACCGAGACCGGCAGTCACCACCGCACTGAGAATCTGTAAGCTAAAGTGTATTATCGCCCCTGCCTCAAGGAGAAGAAGCCCAACAAGCCCAGCTAGCCAGAGGACGGCTGGCCGCGGCTCGTTTCGTATGCGCTGCCACAGCGTTCGTGAATCCTCACCCGATGCCGTGTGCCGTTGTTCCAGCATTTTATTATTCTCTGTCATATCCGACGCGTGGATCGATAATGGTGTATAGTAGGTCCTGGAGAATGTTGATGCTTACCAAGACGATAATGAAGAGGACCATAAGCGCCCCAGCAAGTGGGAGGTCCCCCTGACGGACAGCCTGGAAGAAGAGCCAGCCGATTCCGTTGATTGCGAACACATACTCAACGAGGACAGACCCACCGAGCAGAAGAAACGCCTCGCCGGTAATGATCGGAACCAAGGGAATCAGTGCGTTCCGGAAGACGTGCTTCCAGACGATTACCCGGCTAGAGAGCCCCTTTGCTTTGGCTGTTTCAACATACTTTGAATTGATTGTTTCGAGAACGGCCGTGCGACCGATTCGCATTTCGTTGCCCATTGACGCCGACCCGAGCACAACCGCAGCAGGGATGATCTGTTTCAAAGCCGCAAGGAACGACCCGTCACTTCCCGGTATTATCCACCACTGTTGTGGGCTACGAATCGCTCCAAGCGGGTCTGAGAAAAATCTGAGGTTGGGTGGCGTGACAACATCGGTCGTGACAAGCCAACTAGACCAACTGAACTGTAGGCCGATGACCCGGGCAATCTGCTCAGACTGGGACAGGAGCGAAACAAGAATCACAGCCAGCCAGAAGTTCGGCATTGCTCGCCAGACGATACCGCCGAAAGATGCGAGATAGTCCCCACCAGTATTCGGATTCAATCCGGCGTAAAATCCTAGGGGGATGCCGATGAAGATGGCAATGAGGACTGACCAGAAGCCGAGCCAGATCGTTCGGGGAGCAAAGTTCCAGATGACCTGGAAGGCCGGTTGTCCAGGTTTAATGACCCAGGACTGACCAAGGTTACCTGTTGCCACATCCATCATAAATCCAATATAACGTTGCCACAGTGGCTGGTTCAACCCGAGGTTTCGTCTGATGCGTGCAGCTGCGGAGGGGGTATACTGCTGTCCGAGAATAGCCGATACCGGGTCAATTGGTCCGGCATAGATCAGTAAAAAGACGACTGTGATCCCGAAGAACAGTACGGGAACCGACAGTACAACGCGACGGGCAAAATATCTCCACCGACTCATGATGAAATTATGACTAGGGCGGGCAGTTTACTGGACATGGGTGATCAGGGCTCCGATTCAATGACATCATACTTTGGAAATGGTTGAGCACGGGGACCAATGGTTAGCTACTCTTGTTACTTACTTACGTCCGTGAAGCGCTGGCGACTGATGCCCATGCCGCCGAAGGGGTCGTACTCAATCCGATCGTACCAGAAGTACTCATCGACGGCGTGATATAGTGGGATAATTCCAGCATCTTCCCAGTTGGCGTCTTCAATCTCGACGTACGCCTCATTTCGCGTCTGTTGCGCTGCCTCCGAGGGGTCCTGATTGTCTGCGACCCTTTCATAGGCGGTTGTAGCTTGTTGGGCCGCATCACCGGTTTCAGGTCCCCAGTTGAGGTATGACACCGGACCGGGCTGATCGGTCTGTGTCTGGGGCGGATTTAAGAGGGCAAGGAAATTATCGGGGGCCGGCCAGTCGGCAACCCACCCAAGGGTATAGGCCTCAAGGTTTCCATTACGACCACGCTTAAGTAGTGTCGAGAAGTCCGCCTCAGTGATTTCTAAGGTGATGTGGGCACTACCCAGTTGTCGCCGGAGGATCTGTGCAGCCTGTTTCCACGTGTCAGACTGATACTGGGTCCAGTTGAGCGTGAACGGCTCATTCTCACTGTATCCGGCCTCTTCCATGAGTTGTCGCGCCTGCTCAATACGCGATTCATTGTATCCGTATGGGTACGCAGATTCCGCCCGCTGGCTGTATTGTTCTTGGCCACCCGGGAAGATTGAGGGGGGAGTAAGGTGGAAAGCTGGCCGACCACGGTCCTTAAACACCTCTCTGACGATTTGTCGCTGATTAACCACGTGCCCGACAGCCTGTCGAACGGGCTTCGGGACCGCTTCCATATTAAATCCGATATAATAGGTGTTGATGGTCGGGACGCCAACATAATTCAACGTGTCGCCGTTCCGGACCGGCCCGTAGGTGCCGATTTCTCGGCCAATCTCGTCGGTTGATTCCACGGTCTTGAGGTCAGCATCGTATTTCGTGGTAGGAATCCCGAACAAGTCCGCGTTTTTATTCATCGCATAGTTAAACCGCGCCGGATCCTTCTCAATGACCTGCCAAGTCACTCCATCGACATTGGGCGGGTTTCGGTAGTAATCCTCATAGGCCGAAACTGCCGCACCAACGCCGGATTTCCACCGCTCAAACTCGAACGGCCCCGATCCAATTGGGTCCTCTGAGGTGAATTCATCGTACCCCATCTCGCCCTCGTAGCCATCGATATCGCCAAGAATACCCTCCGGTAAAACTGAGAACGAGGAATACGACAGCATCTCCTCGGCTGCGTGGAATGGAGCGGTAAGCGTAATCTCAACGGTGTAGTCGTCAACCGCTTCAACGGCGAGAGACCCTGATTTATATACTTCGTTCTCCTCGCCCTCCCGGGTTACAGTCTCGTGAGCAACGCCGAGGTCGTTCAATATGAACCCGGCTCGTCGGGAGTTGTCTGAGGCAGCTAGCCGTTCGAAGGAGTAGACAACATCCTGAGCAGTAATCTCGCGACCGTCGTGGAAGGTCGCACCCTGATGAAGGTGGAACGTATAGGTGCGGAAGTCATCCGAAAGTTCAATCGAGTCGGCAAGAAGGGGCTCAACCGTCGTCGATCCGTTTTGATAGTACAACAGCGTATCAAATATCTGTGATATTATCTCTCCAGAAGAGACATCTGTAGCGGCGATTGGATCCATGGTCGTTATCGTCCCCGAAAGGATCCGATCAAGGGTGTTCCCTTCAACTTCAACCTCCTCAATCTCTTGGGAACCCTGCTCATTAGAAGTGTCACTTGATCCACCGAGGCACCCAGCAACGGCCGCAGCCGAGGCAACACCACCAGTCGCCTGTAGCAGTCGTCTGCGTGAAAGACAGTCAGCGTTGGACATCACTCACAGAGGGCAAAATTCTGTCATACACAAATGCCTTATCATCCACCATACCAAATCACACAAGTGCTTCCGTCGTTCTGAAAAATCCAGGTTCGTTAATGGAACTGATCCACTAATGGGTATACGGTCGTAAGGCCTCGTCGTGTTCTGATTTCACAGAAGATTGAGGATAAAACTCCGGGATGGCCACATTAGGGGGATTGGCTCCCAGTTGTCGGGTTCATCCACACCCCGTGAACAGGTGGGCTTTCGCCTCGAACCGCGGTAAACCGAGGGGCCCGATTGGTGGCGTCCGGGTACGCTGATTCTATGCGAAGGCAAACGCTTACAGCCACCGTTTGACGGAGGTTGCTTCGGGGGGCTAAAACAGTTTGAGCAGTGGGTGGTTCGCCGTTTTGCACCCGAACTATCAAGCATTAAGATGAATTTGAAGCTGATAGGCCAGCCAACTGGAGTCGAATATTGAGCTTCACTGTGAGCTCAGAGGGGTCTGCTCGCTCCACAACCCCTAATTCGAAGCGGTTGCTACTATCGCTGAAGCGGTCGATTTCGAGCGTAGAAGACTCACATATCGCACCGCCGTCTCCTTGAGTCTTATCTAAACACCGCCCCCGATTGCACCCTGGACGGTTGGGTGTTCGCTCGGGTCAAGCGGATTCACAAATCGACCGAAAGTTCTCGAATAGCGCCTGCCCCTCCGCGGTGTGGGCTACTTCGGGGTGCCACTGGACGCCATAGAGCCCGCGGTCGGGCGCACTCATTGCCTCGACGTCACACACGTCGCTCCGTGCCGTGACGTGAAACCCCTCTGGAACGGTCGTCACCTCGTCGGCGTGGCTGGCCCAGACCTGTGTCTTTGGGGCTAGCGACCCGACAAGCGGATCCTCCGGATCAACGATCTCGACGGTCACATCGGCGTAGCCGCCATAGTCACCACCGGAGACGGTTCCACCGAGCGTCTGGGCGATGAACTGCATACCCAGACAGATCCCCAACACAGGGATATCGAGTTCAAGATAGGCGTCACACCGGCCGGTGCGCTCGATGTCTGGCCCACCGGAAAGCACCAGTCCGTCGGCCTCGATCGCCGCCGGCGGAGTGTCATTGTCGATGATCTCGGTATCGACCCCGATATCACGAAGGGCCCGCTGTTCGAGATGGGTGAACTGGCCGTGGTTATCAACGACGTCGATACGGGTCATTGCGAGAGCCTATCGGCAGGGGGCGGAAAAGTCGTCCGTTCGCCGGCTCAGGCGAAGGTCTTCGAGATCTGGTCGTCGTCCTCGTCGGCACTGACCTTCTGCCAGGCCTGCCGGAAGTCCGACATCCGGACGCCGGTTCGGTCGTCTCGGATCGCAAACATCCCCGCCTCCGTACAGGTCGCACGGATGTCGGCCCCAGAGGCACCCTCGGCCATCGCCGCCAGCGCGTCGTACTCAAGATCGTCTGTGACGGTCATATCGCGGGTGTGGATCTCGAAGATGCGCTTGCGGCCCTCGTGGTCGGGCTTTGGCACCTCGATGAGCCGATCAAACCGGCCGGGGCGAAGAATCGCCGGATCGAGCATATCGAAACGGTTGGTCGCGGCGATGATCCGGATCTCTCCGCGGTCCTCGAATCCGTCCATCTCCGAGAGAAGTTGCATCATCGTCCGCTGGACCTCCGCATCGCCCGAGGTCTTTGATTCGGTGCGCTTTGAGGCGATTGCGTCGATCTCGTCGATGAAGAGGACCGCCGGTTCGTGGTCGCGAGCCACCTGGAAGAGATCGCGCACGAGCTTGGCCCCCTCGCCGATAAACTTATGAACAAGTTCGGAGCCGGCCATCTTGATGAACGTCGCGTCGGTCTCGTTGGCGACGGCCTTGGCCATCATCGTCTTGCCGGTCCCCGGCGGGCCGTGCAACAGGACGCCACTCGGAGGTTCGACACCGACAGTGGCGAAGTCCTCGGGGCGTTTTAGTGGCATCTCGACGGTCTCGCGGATCTCGAGTAGCTGATCTTCAAGCCCGCCAATGTCCTCGTAGATGACATCGGGTGAACGATCGACCTGCATCACGCGGGCGCGGACATCGGTTTCGTCTTCGAGAGTCTTGACGATTGACCGCGAGTTATTGAGCGCAACCCGATCGTCGGGCTCAAGTCGACCGCGCATCTCGTCGGTAACCTCGGTGAGGAGTTCCTGGTTGTTTCCGTGCTGTTTGACGATAACCCCCTCCTCGGAGAGTTCCTGAACGGTCGCGACGAACAGCGGTGACTGCTTGAGCTTCTTGTTCTCGTGGGTGAGCCGCTCGAGTTTCTGCTGGTATTTGTTGTTCTCGGCGTTCGCATCAAGGAGTTTGTCCCGCATCTCCTCGTTTTGCGCCTCAAGCACCTCGAGGCGGTCCTGAAGCGCCTCGATTTTCTCCTGGCGCGGAGCCCCCTCGTCGTAGGGAAGGTCGAGTTCGAGATCGTCCGCAGAGTTACTCATCGGCATTTCGTAGGGGTCTGATTCATATGAGGCTTCGGGTGGCCGCCGTAATATTCTCCAAGGTAATATCCAAACAGAAAATATTACCTTGTAGCATTCATTACCACAGGATGCGATGAGCACCACCGACCGCACGGAGCCCACGCGGACCGAGTCGCCCGCCGAGCAACTGCAGGATCTGCCGCCGAGTTCGAAGCTCGTCTACACCGTTCTCGAACGCGAGGGGCGACTCTCACAGGGACGGATCGCCGAGGAGACGCTCCTACCGAAACGGACGGTGCGCGACGCCGTTGCCCGCCTCGAAGAAATTGGTGCCGTTGAGTCGCAGTTCGCCTTCTCGGATGCCCGCAAGCGGCTCTACCGGGTGCGCGAGGAGTTCACGGCGTAGTCCCGCGAACGATTATTACCGCTCGCCGTCGTACACGCATCCATGGCGCAGGTGTTACACACCGGAGATACCCATATCGGGTATCAGCAGTACCACTCTCCGGAGCGCCGCCGGGACTTTCTGCGGGCCTTCGAACGGGTCATCGACGACGCGGTCGACCTCGGCGTTGACGCCGTTGTCCATGCCGGTGATCTGTTTCAGGACCGTCGGCCGGATCTTACCGATCTCCAGGGCGTCCTCGGCGCGCTTCGCCGACTGCGGGCGGCAGACATCCCGTTTCTGGCGGTCGTCGGAAACCACGAGGACAAGCGTGACCAGCAGTGGCTTGATCTCCTCGCGGATCTCGGATACGCCGAGCGACTCGGTGAGCAGCCACGGGTCGTTGGGAACCTCGCGCTCTACGGCCTCGATTACATTCCGCCGTCGGTGCGCGGAGATCTCGACTACGAGTTTGCCTCGACGGACGCCGAGTATACTGCACTCGTCGCGCACGGGTTGTTCGAACCGTTTGACGCCGGCGACTGGGATCCACGAGAAATTCTCGAAGCAACATCGATCGAATTTGACGCCATGCTGCTAGGCGACAATCACACCCCGGGGAAGCGACGGGTCGAGGGGACCTGGCTGACCTACCCGGGCTCGACCGAGCGGGCGAGCGCGAGCGAACGCGCCGATCGTGGCTATAATCTTGTTCGGACCGACGGCGAGTTGCAGATCAGCCGACGAACCATCCCGACCCGGCGGTTCGAGTTCGTTGATGTAACGCTTGAGGCTGACGAGGGGGCTGAGGTGGTGCGACGGCGGGTCCGGGAGCACGATCTTGAGGACGCGGTCGTGATCGTCACGATCGAGGGCGAGGGAACAACGATCACCCCCGGGCCGATCGAGGAACTAGCCCGCGAGGAGGGGGCGTTGATCGCGCGGGTCAACGATCGACGGGAGTTTGAGGAGACGGCGTCCGAACAGACCGTTACCTTTGCCGACCCGGATGCGGCGGTGCGCGATCGAGTCGAACAACTCGGGCTCAGTCCGGTTGCCCGCGAGATTGACCAGACCGTCCGGGACGAAACCGTCGCCGATAGCAACGTCCGGGAGGTCATCCGGGCCCGCATCGACGCACACCTTGAGGATGGACTCGACGGCTTTCAGGTGGCACCGACAGACGAACAGGAGACGGACACCACCCCGGCGTCCAGCGGGCAGGCCTCAATGGAGGAGTTTCTGTGATCTTCGAGCGAGTCACCCTCCGGAACGTCCGGTGTTATGAGTCGGCCGACCTCGAGTTGGATCCCGGCGTGACCGTCATCCACGGCCCGAATGGCAGCGGTAAGACGACGATTCTTGAGGCATGTTTCTTTGCGCTGTATGGGGCACGAGCGCTTGAGGAAACCCTCGATCAGTTCGTGACGACCGGTGCTGAGGAGGCGGCGGTGACACTGTGGTTCCGTCATGCGGGGACGGCCTACCGGGTCCACCGGCGGATCCGTGTTAGCGGCGACCAGGCACAGACAGCTGAATGCGTGCTCGAAGCCCCCGAGGAAACTATCGACGGCGCCAGAGACGTCCGACGCCGCATCACCGCGCTTTTGCGGATGGACGCCGACGCATTCGTCAACTGCGCCTACGTGCGCCAGGGCGAGATCAATGAGTTGATCCACGCCACACCGGCGACACGCCAGCGCATCATCGACGACCTCCTACAGCTCGGTGCCCTCGAAGAGTACCGTGAGCGGGCGGGTGACGCCCGGTTGGCCGTCGAGGACCGCCTTGGTGAACTCCGGGGGAAACTCTCCGGAATTGAGGAGCGTATCGAGGCCAAGGAGGCCAAGGACCTCCACGACCAGCTCAACGAGCTTGAAAGCAAGCTCACCACCGTCGAAAACAACCTCGAAGACCTCGACGACCGGATTGAGGAGACGGAAGCAACCCGTGAGGAGGCCATCGAGGTGATCGAGTCGTACGAGGAAAAACGGTCCGAGCTGGCCGATCTCGAGGAACGTATCGATGACCTCCGCGAGCGGATTACCGAGACCGAGTCCCAGCGGACAGCCCTCGACGATCAGCTCGATACATTACGTGAGCGCCGAGAGGACCTCCGCGAACGCCGCGATACGCACCTATCCGAGACCAGCCTTGACGACGATGTCGACAGCGAGACGATCGAATCGGCCATTGACGCCGTTGAGACGGACATCGAAGACACCAGAGACACGCTCAAATCGACGGAGTTGGAGATCCAGGAGGCCAAGACAGCCATCGAGACGGCGACCGATCGCGCCGAGGAGCTCGTTGCCGAGGCAGAGACAAAACGAGAAACGGCGACGGAGCTCGCCGCAGAGCTTGAGGAAGACGAGGCGACACTTGAGGAACGACGTGAGCGACGTGCCTCACTCGAAGCACAGCGCGAGGATCTTGAGGCAACTCTCGATGCAGCCCCAGTCGACCGTGGCGACGCCGAGACCCTCCTCGCCGACCGCGAGGCCCAGCTCGATTCGATCACCGAGGAACTCGCCGATGCCCGCGCCGAGCGCGACCAGGTGCGTGAGCGGATCAATCGCGCCGAGCGGCTCCGTGACGAAGGTCGCTGTCCGGAGTGCGGTCAGCCGGTCGAAGATGCCCCACACGTCGAGACGCTCGAAGACGACCGCGAGCGAAAGACCCAACTAGAGGAGACCATCGCTGATCTTGAGGCTCGTCGTGACGAGCTTGAGGCGGCCCGCGAAACGGCCGAGGATCTCGTCGAGATCGAGTCCACACTTGAACGACTTGACGAACAGATCACCACGACACGGGAGCTCATCGACGACCGAGAGACGACAATTGCGGACAAACGCGAACGGATTGAGACCCTTCGGAGAGAGGCCGAGGATCTCGAACAAAAGGCCGAGGAGCAGCGCGAGCGCGCCACCGCACAGCGCGAACGGCTCGATGACCTCACCGATACCGTAGCGCGGCTCAACCGTCGACAACAGACCCACCGGTCGCGCAAGGAAACCCTTGAGGCGCTCAAAGAGACCATCGACACGCTCGTCGAGATCGACGAGCAGATGACCCAGCTCCGGGAGCGGCGTTCGCTGCTCACCGAGCAAAATGACGAGCGACGGGAGACACTCGCGGAGTTACAAGAACAGCGCCAAGATCTCCGACGCGCATACGACGAACAGCGCCTTGAAGAGGCGACACAGGCGAAACACGCGGCCGAAGAAACCCTTGAGACGCTCCGGTCGAACCGCGAGGAGTACGCCACGAAGCGGGACGAACTCCAGAACGCGATTGGCGCCGTCAGGGGCGAACTTGAGGAACTTGAGTCCCTCCGCGATCAGCAGGACGCACTCGTCGAGCGCCGCGATGCACTCGAACACGTCCACGAAGAGGTCTCCGAGCTTGAGGCGCTCTACAGCGATCTCCGAAGCGAGCTCAGACAGCGCAACGTCAGTATTCTTGAGGAGTTGCTCAACGAGACCTTTGGACTGGTCTACCGGGCGGACGCGTACGACCGCATCGAACTGAGCGATACCTACGAGCTAACAGTCTACCAGAAGGACGGAGAACCGCTCGATCCCGAGCAACTCTCGGGCGGCGAACGGGCACTGTTTAATCTTAGTCTGCGCGCCGGCATCTACCGGCTGCTCGCGGAGGGCATTGACGGGGCCGCACCGATGCCACCGCTGATCCTTGATGAACCGACCGTGTTCCTCGATACCGGTCACGTCACACAACTGGTCGAACTCATCGGTGTGATGCAGGAACTCGGAGTCGACCAGATTATCGTGGTGAGCCATGACGAGGAGTTGATCGACGCCGCCGACGATCTCGTCGAGGTTCATAAGGATCCGACGACCAACCGGTCGGAACTCGCGCGGCGGACCAAGCGGGCACTCATCGGAGAATGAACGACTCCTCTTCCCGGGTGAAAAGCCAGTATCGCCGGTAGGCAAGGGCCGCAAGAATCAGCGTCGTTCCCAACAGGATCGCCGCCCACTGAAGCCATCCTAACGCCAGCGCAAGGAGGCCGATCGACCCTGTCAACATGGCTCCGTTGATCAGCATCACAACCGTCCAGAAGGCCACCTTGATCTCCTGTGGCACCTCCTCGGGATCCGGCAGTGACTCGACGAGATCCTCACCGGTCTGGGTATCAAAGTCCGGACTGGCGGCGTCGAGACTCCGATTGAGGAGCCCGAGTCCGTCGTCGTGCTCCTCCTCCTCGTCACCGCCGGTCGAGTCCCGAGTCGACACACTCAATCGTCGGCATGAGGGGTCAAAAGACTCCGGATTGAAGCGCTCGCTTGGTCCGTGCGGTATTTACCCGCTGCTCCCAACTATTGCGTGATGGAGCGGGGATCAGCGGAGGTGTTCACCGCGCTTGGCACCGTCGGGATTGAGGAGGAGTTCTACGTCGTTGACGACGATGGTCGCCCTACGGCTGGCTCTGATGAGCTGGTCTATGAGACCGATCCGCCGGCGATTCTCGACGGCCGGCTGGATCATGAGCTTTTTAAATGTATCATCGAGACGCAGATCCCGACGGCGGACGATCTTGTGGCGGCCCGTGAGGGGCTCACGGCCGTCCGGGAGGCACTCATCGCTCACGCCGACGCACACGGATTTAGCGTCGCCGCCGCCGGCCTCCACCCAGCGGCCCGCTGGCGCGAACTTGAGCACGCAGAGAAGCCTCGATACCGGAGTCAACTCGAACGGATCCAGTATCCACAGCACCGCAACACGACCGCCGGGCTCCATGTGCACATCGGCGTGGATGACGCCGACAAGGCCGTCTGGATCGCCAACGAGTTGCGGTGGTATCTCCCCCCGTTGTTGGCACTGTCAGCCAACTCACCGTACTGGAACGGATTCGACACAGGGTTGCAGTCCGCGCGCGGACGGATCTTTGAGGGCCTTCCGAACACCGGAATGCCGACAGCCTTCGAGGACTTTGAGGCGTACCGGACCTTCGAGCAACGGATGATCGAGACGGGGGCGATCGATGATCGGGGAGAACTCTGGTACGACGTCCGGCCTCACACCGCTCACGGAACCGTCGAGGTGCGCACGCCCGATGCACAGGCCGATCCCGAGCGGACGCTTGCCTTCGTTGAGTACGTCCGTGCGCTGGTGCTTGATCTCGCCGCGCGCTACGAGGACGGCGAATCCGGACAGCCCTGTCGGCGCGAGATCCTCGACGAAAACAAGTGGCGGGCGATCCGTTATGGCCGCGAGGCGACGTTTCTGCCACCCGATGGTGGCGATCCGATCTCGCTTGAGACGTTTGTTCGTAAGGAAACCAATCGTCTCGACGTTGAGGGCCTGCGCGACCTCTACGATCGACCGAGCGGTGCAGCCCGACAACGCGCCCTTCGCACAGAGGCAGGCGTCGACGCACTCTGTCACGCACTCGTAATCTGAACAAGGCTTTTATTGCTGACAACCCTTCCGTCGTTCAGAGAAGGACTCATGTCTTCGGATGACACACAGAACGACGATCACGACGAGTCCCCGCGTGAGGAGCTCTCAGAGCGACTCGATGAGGGGGCTGACCGGGCGATTGAGGAGTTCGATCAGCGGCTGGTAGAGTTGCTCTCCTGGCTGCTTGATACCGAGACGAAGGCGCGGATCTACGTGTACCTCCGGCAGGCCCCCGCTAGTACGAGCGAGGAGATCGCTAAGGGCACAGGGCTATATCCAAGCACCGTCCGGGAGGCGCTCGCGGAGATGACCGACGACGATGTCGTCGAACGGCACAAGCGCGAGAGCGAGGGCGCAGGAAACAACCCCTACGAGTACGAGGCGATGTCGCCAAGCGATCTCGTCGGCTCCGCCGCCGACCAGGTCCAAGAACAGCTTAACGCCGTGTTCAACCTGGACTCCTATCTTCGCGGTGGCCGGCGGTCCGACGGTGATACAGAGCCGGTGACAATCTCCGTAGAGGACCAGACCGAGGACGACGACACTGAGAACCGGTAACGGCCCCACCATTTATCCACCAGGAGCGCAACCGGCGGGTATGGACGTTGCCCTGGGTGGCACCTTCGACCCGATTCACGATGGGCACCGGGCGCTGTTCGATCGCGCCTTCGAACTGGGGGATGTCGTCGTCGGCCTGACAACTGACGCACTAGCAGGTGACCTCCGACCGGCGGACCGACCGATCCGACCGCACGCCCAGCGACGAGCCGACCTCAAGACGGAACTGCAGACCTACGCCGACAAGTACAATCGTGCCATCGAAATCGAAGCGCTCGACGATCCGGCCGGAATCGCGAGCGAGCGGCCGGCACTGAATCACCTCGTTGTATCACCAGAGACGGCCGACGCCGCAGACCACATCAACGAGCTGCGCCGAGACCGCGGGATGGATCCGTTGACCATTCACGTCGTGGATCATGTGCGCGCCGAGGACGGCGACATCATCTCAAGCACCCGCATTCTCCGCGGTGAGATCGACGAACACGGACGCGTCATCGCCGACGAGGGGACCAGACAGTCTGCTATCGGCGAGTGACCCACTCCGGGCTCCTCAGCTACCACAGCGGTCTTAGGCAGGAATTCTCGTCTACGGTCGGGTCACCACGACGGTGGGTCAAAGCCGGCGACACGCAGGCGCTGTTTCCAGCGCTGCTGTACGCTTACCCGCGAGGTTCCGAGTGCCGCCGCAACACTACCCTGCGATCGCTCCTGTCCGGTGATCAGTGCCGCAGCATAGAGACTTGCGCCCGCAACCGCTCGCTTTGACCGGTCCGCGGCCGGAACATCGTGTAAGAACAGATCAACCGCCACCGACTGGGCCTCCTCATCGAGATCGAGTGTATCCGCTGCTGTGGCGAGTTCCTCGATCCACGCCGCATGGACGACCCGATCGCGTGCCGGATACACGCCACGATGTTGTGCAACGGCGAGTAAAAGGATTGGCCCAGTTTTAAGTCCGAATCCGCGGCCACGGACCAGCATGTCGAGCTATGAGCCGGGCCAGTCCACGGCTGACGCGCACGACCTCGAAACGCGCATCGGCGAACTCGAAGCGGCAATCAGGGCGCTCGAAGCGTACGTCGGCCACATCGAACGGATCGACGACGACCTCGAACAGCGGGCCAACGCGGCCCTCGCCGGAGTGGAAGATCTCGAATCCCGGATTCAGTCACTCGAAGGGGCCCCGCAACCGACCATCGAGCGGCCAGCAGCGACGGAGACAGCGTCCCCGCTCCCGCGTGAGTCGACTCCAACACCGGACGACGATCAACCGGCCGCCGCGACCGTATCGGCGACCCCGGAGGTGTCCGACACGGACAACGACGGTGGCGAGCCAGGACTGCTTGAGCGACTCCGGACGGAGCTGTGATTCGAACAGTACTGACTGTGACACTCGCTGTTGCGATTCTCGCCGCCGCAGTGCCGGCCATCGAGAATGCACAGATACAGCGGACTGAGACCACACTGACATCGGACCTCCAGAGTGTGCGTGCCGCGGCAACCGCCCTTGCCGCGAGCGAGGACGCGATCGAACCGCCAGCGCCTGGTGCACGCCGGGTGGTAACGGTTGATCTTCCGGAGCGGGACCTCTCGGCTGCGGCAGTCGAGTCGGTACGCATCGACGCGGAAGGATTGACCTACCGGATCGTTGAGGGCCCGAGTGATACGGTTCCATTCGAGACTGACGCACGCGTCGTCGTTCGTCCCCGCAATGATCACGAGGCGATCACACTCACCGCAGCCGGTCGACACCACCTGGTGCTCTCATTGCAATACGTCAACGCGACACGGACAGTCTACATCGAGCGTCTTGACTAAAGTGAGACGGTAGTGTGAGACCTTTTCACAGTCACTCGTTGCGGGTCGCGTCGCGGGGGAAAACACCGAGCCTGAAACTTAAACGACGAACCGCCGCGATACCGCCGTATGCACGAGGTGCTCGAACGGTTCGGCGTCAGAGGGCGCTCCTCTGAGCCGACACCGGCGTGTCGTCCCGGTGACGATGGGCAGACGATCGTGGTGACCGACGGGGGCCACTCGCTGGTCGACACACCGGCGTGTCGAGCGGCCGCCATCGAGTTGCTCGCCGGACGAGAGCCCGATGCGCTCCGGGTATACACACCGGGAATTGAACGGTGGTACCGTGGGCTACCAGTCACGCTCTTGGCGGCCGCCGGACGGTTCGCGGCACTCGTCGTTGACCACGATGCGACACTCGCCGATCGCACGCGTCGCGATCCGCTTGCCGCCGCGGCCGTCGCCGAGGCCCGTCCGGATCCGATCGCGACACTCGCCGAGGAGACAGGCCTCAAAGCAGCGGCCGGACGTGCGAAGACCTACGAACGGGCGTTTCGGCCAGCGGTAAAACCGACGATTGCCCACGCCGCAATATACCGTCAACCACCGGACAAAGCGGTCTGTCGTGAGCAGATCACACTGACAACGGGGGGTACGGCGCGTGTTTACGATCGCCCGGACGCCGGGACCCCCTACTACCACGTCGAACCGCCGGAGTTGGCGTTCGACCCGGATGCTGTCGCCGCGCTCGCCGATGCATACGACTGGCTGGCGGAGTCAGAGACGGCCACTGATGTCAATGGCCCGATCGATGCCGTTCGTACGGTACGCGACGATCTCGGGGAGGTCCCGATACGACGGGCCGCCGCCGTCCTCGAAAAGCACACCACCGGATACGGGATTATCGAGGAGTTCTTCGCCGATGACGCGATCAGCGATGTATACGCAACGGCACCGGCAGCCGAGAATCGCCTCTGGGTCATTCGTGGTGGCGAGCAGATGCAGACGAACGCTAGACTCAGCACCGATGGTGCAGCGGCCATCGCCTCGCGGCTGCGGCGTGAGAGCGGCCGATCGTTTTCACGGGCCGCACCAACCCTCGACGCCAGCGCGACCGTTGGTGGGACCGATGTTCGGGTCGCCGGAGTATCGACGCCGGCGACTGATGGCCGGGCCTTCGCCTTCCGGACCGGTGGCGCAGTGCCGTTCACACTTCCGAAGCTCGTCGCCAACGGAACCGTGCCGGCAGCCGTCGCCGGACTGCTCTCGGTCGCCATTCGACGAGACGCCGCGATCCTGGTTGCGGGCGCCCGCGGAGCCGGGAAGACAACGCTCCTCGGGGCGCTGCTGTGGGAGCTGTCAGCTGGAACACGAACGATCACAATCGAAGACACTCCTGAGTTGCCGGTCGACACGCTCCAGCACCACGGCCGAAACGTCCAGCCGTTACACGCAACCCTTGAGGAGGGTCCGGGAATTGATCCGCAACAGGCACTCCGGACGGCGCTCCGTCTCGGTGAGAGCGCCCTTGTCGTCGGCGAGGTCAGGGGGCCAGAGGCGAGAGTTCTCTATGAGGCCATGCGGGTTGGGGCGAGTGGCGCGGCGGTCCTCGGAACGATTCACGGTGACACCGGTGCCGATGTCAAAGAGCGTGTCACAGCCGATCTGGACGTCCCGGAGTCGTCCTTTGCGGCGACTGACCTTCTGGTGACCGTTGAGGCCTACCGTACGCCGACGGGCGACCGCGGTCGCCGGATCAAATTAATTGAGGAGGTGGTCGGCGAGGAGACGGTTCGGTTTGAGCCGTTGTACCGGCTTGAAGGGCCAGACGAGACAACCGTTGCGACAGCGGTTACGAGCGGTCGGATCGAACGAGGAAACAGCCACCTCGTCGAGACGCTGACCCGTCCAGAAGAGACCTACGCGGCGGTCCACGAACACATCACCGACCGCGGGCAGTTCATCGATACCCTCGCCACCCGCGGTGAACACACCCCTGCAGCAGTGACAACCGCGTATGCACGGCAGGAACAGGGAACCCAATGACCATGCAGCGGCTGCTCAATCGCGCAGCCGCCGGCTATCCCTGGCCGGTCGACACCAGCCCGGAGTTAACCCGTGCGCTCAGATTTCTGGGGATCGATCGCGACCTGTCGGCGGAAACGGTCGTCCGGGCGGGGTACGTGCTTGGCGGCGTGATCGGCACGATTGCTGCTGCTGTCGTTGGGCTGGTCGGCCTCGGCATCCCGGCGATCGGGCTCGCCGCCATCCTCGGTGGACTCGGAGCGACCCACCTCGTCCACAGCGGTCCGGTTGCACTCGCGACGCTCGCCCGGACGCGCGCACTCGGTGCCGCCCCGGGGATTGTTGGACGCGCAGTATTACGAATGCGTATCGAACCCTCAGAGGAGGCAGCGGTTGCCTTCGCAGCCGACACCGGGGAGAGTCCACTTGCGAGTAGTCTGAGACGACACGTCCGCCGCGCTGCCGGCCGACCCGGCACCGGTGTCGATACCTTCGGCGAGGAGTGGCGGCCGTGGTTCCCGGCGCTTGAGCGGGCACTCCACCTGCTCGGCGCGGCGGCCGATGCCCCACCGGCGCGTCGCGAGCGAACGCTTGACCGCGCACTTGAGACCGTTCTTCGGGGAACAAACGACCAGATGCAGGCGTTTGTCGGCACCGTCAGCGGACCGGCAACGGGAATCTACGCCTTCGGCGTGTTGTTACCGCTGGCGCTCGTCGCCGTCGTGCCGGGAGCGCGGATGGCCGGGATTGACATCACGGTCCCCACGATCGTCGTGATCTACGACGTGCTCCTGCCGGCTGGCCTCATCGGTGCGGCCGGGTGGCTGCTCCTGCGTCGGCCGGTCGCGTTTCCCGCACCGACGGTGACACGCGCGCATCCGACAGTTTCCGACCGCCGGTGGCCCGCTCCGGTCGCTGGCGTGCTTGCTGGTGGTGGAGCCGCGGTGTTCGCCGCGAGCGGTATTGCCCCCTGGACGGCACCACTGGCGGGACTCGGCATCGGAAGCGGGGTCGCACTCGCGGTGTGGTACCGGCCGATCATGACCGTCCGAAACAGAGTGCGCGAAATCGAGGACGGGCTTCCGGACGCGCTGTACCTGATCGGCCGGCGCGTGAGCGGAGGGCACTCCGTCGAGCGGGGGATCGAGCGTGCGGGTGTCGAACTCCCCGGTGCAATCGGCGATGTGCTGACAGAAGCCACCCGTCGACAGCGTGTCCTCTCGATCGGTGTCGGTGATGCACTAATCGGAGACCACGGGGTTGTCTCGACACTCCCGAGCGCCCGGACTCAGAGCATGGCCACGCTTCTCGCGTTGGCCAGCCAGGAGGGTCAGCCAGCCGGACACGCGATCGTGTCGATGGCCGATCACCTCAGTGAACTGCAGACGGTTGAGCGTGAGGCCCATCATGAGCTCGCACAGGTCACCGGGACGCTCAAGAACACCGCGGCGGTATTCGGGCCGCTCGTTGCTGGCGCGACCGTCGCGCTCGCCGACGGCCTCCGGACGCTTGGCGATGACGAGGCCGTCGCGACGCTCCCGGTCGACGGGCTGGGACTCGCCATCGGAGCGTATGTCCTGATCCTGGCTACCGTGCTGGTGATCCTATCGACCACACTTGAGCAGGGACTTGATCGGCCGGCCATCGGCTACCGCACCGGGGTCGCGACCGTCTCGGCGACGACGACGTTCCTCATCGCGTACGTGGGGGCCGGACTCCTGATCTAGCGCAGGTTCATACCGGATCGGCCGGCCAGACCGTCCATGCTCGGCCCACCTGTCGATGCGTGGTACGCGTTTATCGCCCTCTCGATCGTGAGTACGGTGATCGCCGGCATCAGCTTTGATCTCTCGACGGCCGCCGCCCCGTCAGCCACCCCGGCGGCGGAGACGGTCGATGCAGTCGCCGCCGGCCCGGCACCAAGTAGCGGCCATCACCCGCTTGCCGCCGATCGAGTGCGTATCGAATCGACCCGAATTGCCGTCGACCGGGATGGAACGATCGATACGGCGCGGTATCGGTTCGGACCGGTCGTTCCGGTCATCCCGGGGACGCCGCTTGCAACGGTCCTCAATGGAGCGCCACCGGAGCACGCCTTCGACTCGGAGGCGGAATTTGATCAGGCGCTTGGACGGGCACAGACACACGAGCCACGGTGGCAGACCGTTGAGGCGGGACTCACCGTACGCGCCGTGGCGTGGAATAAAACCGACGCGACGCTCGTCGGGGTACAGTCGTGATGGACCCAATACCCGGCCGTCGGGGACAGGTTGAACCGCTGGCGGCTATCGCTGGTGTGTTCGCGATTTGTATCGGCCTGGCGATGGTGGCGACCGTCTTTCACGATGCGGCCCCGATCGACGATCGATCGGTCGCTGGACCGACACTCGATCGGACGGCAGCCGCGGTCGTCTCCGGGGGAACAATCACCCCGGAAGCACTTGATGTACTCGACCGTCCGGCACCGCCGGGATACCGGGCGAACGTGACGCTTGAGACACTCAGGACGCACCATCACCGGGGACCGACGCCACCGCCGGAAGCCGATCGCGCATCACGCCCCGTATCCGTGCAGGTTCGTCCGGGGGTCAAACGGCCGGGGACACTCACGGTGGCGGTCTGGCGTGTCTGAGACGACCGATCGGGGCGTCAGCACGGTGCTTGACGTGAGTCTCGGACTGCTGTTGATGAGCGCCGCGATCGGCGTGGTTGTGACACAGACAGCTCCGGCACCGCCGCCGGATCGGGCGGCCGACACGGCGACACTCCTTGGAACTGCAACCGAGTCGATAACGTATACTCCCGGTCCTGTAGGGGCCACCTACAACCACTCGCGGCACGATCACGGGACGGTCGCTCGACTGCTGGCATCGGCTGCCATCGCGAACGCAAGCATTGACGGACAGCCGATCGCTCCGGCGGGGAGCTACGAGCGGGCGGTGACCGGTGCCACGAAGAATATCCTCGCGGGTGTGGATGGCCAGGTCGCCATTACCGCGCGCTGGGTACCGGTCGAAGACGGGCCGATAGCAGGCCGAATACGGGTCGGTCCGAGTCCACCGCCGGATGTCGATGTCCACGCCGCCCGGGTAGTCGTTGCGATCGACACACGGGACTGGCAGACACACCACCCGAATCACACCCGTGCGGTCGCTCAGGCGACCGTCGACGCGATGTTTCCGCCGACACGGACCGCCCCAGCGCGCGTCTCGCCCGGCGAGGATCGTCGGGTCATCACCGCTCGATACCGGGCGGCAAGCGAGGCATTCGGCGTCGATCCGGCCCGGCCGACCAACGCGACATCCGCAACGTGGGCCAATCGGTATCTCGCTATCGGGCTCGCGGATCGACTCGCGGACGCGAACGTGACGGTCTCAAACCGCACCACGGCCCCGACGACCGTCGAGGTCGTCGTGTACACCTGGCAGTCATGAGTCAAGGAGTGTCACTTGTCGATGACGACCGAGCCCGGGTGCCCTTCGCGGTGATCGGTGCGTTCATCCTGGTCAGCGCAGCGACGATCGCCGCGGTGCCGTTCGGCGAATCGACCGTCGACCGTGGCGCGCTGACGGCGAGCGATCGAACCGTTGCGGCAGCCGAAACGACCGTTCGGGAGGCCACACAGACGGCCGGAGCCGTCGCTGCCGCAAACCCCGTAGTTGAACCGGCCGGGTTCGGGCGCGTACTTGAGGACGACCGGCCATTCCGGTCCTATCTTGAGTTACTCGTATACGCCGAGACACAGCAACGGCTCGATAACACAGCCGAACGGGTGGCCGGCAAGCGCGGAACGGCCACGTTACCACCGGTCACCGACGACGCATCCGCCCGAACGGCGATTGACCGGACCACCGTCGAAGCGGCTGGGAACGGCTCGGTTCGCGTGCGTATCGAGGGGCTCGACGTACGAATTAGCCGGGACGATCGTGTGATCTCACAGGCGCGTGAGACGATCACCGTGACCGCTGCGACGCCAGTGTTGACGATGCACAACCGCGTGAACCGGTTCGAGACGCGGTTGAACCGGAGTCCAGCGGCCGGTCCCGGGCTCGGACGTGGACTCACCGGTCGGTTGTACGCCATGGGCTGGGCACGTGGATGGGCCCAGTGGACAGGGGCCCCGATCAAGGATGTCATCGCGCATCGACACGTCGAGTTGGCCGCTGCCAGCAGTGCGATTGATCAACAACGGGTGGCCTTCGGAACGAGTGATCCTGCCGCCGAGCAGGCGCTTGCACGGGCGACCGCGAAGGTTGCCGCCAAGGAGACCCTGCCAGGACAGCTACACGGATTGTTCGCCGGAGGGCTGCCCGATCCAAACCACGGGGCAAACGGTCTCGCACCACCAGGGAGCAAAAAGAGAGATGCGACGGTCGCCGTCGATACCGTCGCAGACGAGGCCTTCGAGGGGTTGCTCGATGGGGACCGCGACCTCACAGAGCTCATCTCGGCGGCCCACGACATCGAGGCTAAACTGGCCGTCCAGGTCGACCGGACCCACCGTCATCGCAGTACGCGTGAGCCCCGGCCGCCAGGCGGTTACCGGCTGATCGACAGAGACGCGGATCTCGATATCGAGCGCGTCACGTCGGGGCACGCCCGCAGTCCGCAAGCGACCGGCGACTGGCAGCAACTCATGAGCGAGGGCCGACAGGTAACGGCCGAACGGACGATAACCGAGACCTACAGCGACGGGCGTAACCGAAGTACCCGTGAACTCCGCTACGAGGAGAGCTATCGGGTGGGGATCGCAATACACGGGCACCCCGTGTCGATACCGGAGGCCCCGTCGCGGCCGGTCGTGGATCTTACCTCTGCTGGCGATCCTCCGGCGGGAATCGATGGGCCAACGGCAGCCGAACGGGCCGAGGCGCGGCTGATCACCACCCGCGGCGGGGTGGATCGAGTCGCGGAAACAGCGGTTGAGGGCGAGGTGGACGAGCGTCCGGTCCGCGTTGAGATTGACCCGCCGAACGCCGTCATGGAGTGGGTCTACGCCGATGTTGCCGCCGTTCGGGAGACGGTCCGCGACATCGAGGTCCACGCCGATCGAACCGAAGCGGTGACCGGTGCGAATCCGGCAGCAGGGCTTGCCCAGCACGTTCATGAACGCACGCCAGCACTGGTTGATGCACCACCACGGTACCAGAACCGACCCCACCGGGCGGTCGTTGCCGCTCGGGCGGCGTATCTCGAACAGGTCATCGAGGCACTCGGCGGACACAGCGACCGAACCAAAACAATCCAAGACGCGGTTGTCGGCCAGCTCGGCAAGAGCGTGTCGGCCACACAGGGCGCCGTCGATGAGGTACTTGAGCACGGGGCTGACTACGTCCGACCTGAGGCGGAGCCGATCGTTCCCGATTCACCGGCGACGAACCTCACGCTCGCCGTCGAGACGGAGCCGGCTTATCCAACCCGGAAGGGTGTGACCGACATCGGCCCCCGCGGGCGTCTCGAACCGGGGGAACGACACCATCCGCTGGGAATCCGGACGACAACGATCGCCGCGGTGCCAGTCGATGAGATCACCAATGCGGTCCTAAACCGGGTGTTCGTTGGGGATACCGTCTCGCTATCGACGGCGGCGGAGGCACTGCGCGCGACCGATGATATCCCGCATGAACTCGCTGCCCCACGGCTTGCGCGTGAGCAGGCAACACTCCGAACCGAGGTGGCCGCCGGACTCGAACCGGTTGAGCGCGCCGCTATCGATACGGTGGTCGACGCCACAGACTGCTCATATCCCGAGGCACGAACGGCCGTCGAGCAGGGCCTCACGCGATGGCCGCGTCCAGCGTACCGGGTCAAAGCGATGGAAGATGGCAACGCTGCAGCGGCAATCGCCGCCGTCGCCGCCGACGACGCCGTCGGACGGGACCGGGTCGCGACCCGACTCCGGGTGACATTCGAGACAGCCATTGGGAGCCAGGCGGCAGCGGTCCCAGAAGGACCGGTCTCAGAGGTCATTACAATCGGCCAGGAGGCCGCTCGCACGGCAGCAACGGAAGCGGTCAATGACGGCGTCGAGAACGTCACCGAACGGCTCAACGAGCGGTTCAACGGAACGCTTCCGATCACAGTCGCCGGCATTCCGCTCGTTCCGTTTTATGGCACGTGGTGGACGACGGTCAATGGGTGGGGAATCGAGGTCCAAGGCGAGTATCCGGTGGTCGCCGTGCGATCACCACAGGGGGCACCGACGGCCGGCGGACAGGTGACCTACGTTCGCGATGGGACCATCGTTCAGCATGACATCACCGGTGATGGTCACCCAGAGTATCTCGGCCGATCGAGTCGGGTGGCCTTCCAGACATGGACGGTCGTGATCGTCGCCGTTCCCGGTGGGAAAATGGGCGTTGGCAACAAGGAGACGCCCGCCATCGCGTGTTCGGATGGATGGGCCGGCGACTGTATTCCTACTCCCGACTGGCAGAAAGGATCTTAGGCCGTGCAGGCAAACACACAGTCGTGCTTCGGGAAGACCGGACGGTTGTCTCGTTGTCCACACCGGACGCCCGCGTCGCGGCCTATCGCGAGTGGTCTGAGCGCATGGCGGTCGACGGGGCGTGTGTCGATGCGTCGACGAGCCTTGCGGAGGCGTCAAGACAGTGGGCACACGGGATCGAAGAACCGGTTGCCCCAGAGACAATCGCCACCGAGGCCCGAGAGGTGTTGCTGGTCGGAATGGCGCGGACGATGATGGACATCGGGAGACTAATGGATACGCTTGAGCACACCAGCGACCGCACGTGGACGCGTCAGTCGGTACAGACGAAGCTATCCGGCGAGGCGTCTATAACACTATACGAGTATGCAACGATTGAACACGCGATTGCGAAGCGTCGGGACGACGCTTAGTCTCCCGCAGCGTGTGTGGCAAGGGCCTCCTCAAGCGTGAGATCACCGGTAGCGACCTGGCGGGCAAGCCGATCGGGAAGCGCGCGGTTCTGTGGCGAACGCTCACGGGCACGCGCCTTGATCTGTTGGAGTTCACCGGCTGTCGGATCAACGTCACGCGACTCAACGCGGTCACCGCTACGATGAGCAATGTTGATCGCAGCGATGACATCCCCGGCCCCACCAGCCCCGGCACCGAGTGTGGGCGTTGTCCCGGTCTCATCAACAAGTTCCACCGGAACATCCTCAATCGCATCGATCAGAGAGGCACTGTGGAGTCGCGCGCCGTCGCCGATACGTACAAGCGGATCGCGGACTCCTGTAAGTGCATCTTCAATTACGGCCGGCGCCTCGGCCCGAGGGACTTGATGGGCAGCGACGACCGTGTCGTCGATTACAACCGCAATACCCGGTCGCTTGCCCGGATCCACGCCGACAACCACGCGATCATCAACCGCATCCGTCGCCCCAGCGTCCGAGCGGGTGCACAGAAGCGCCTCCTCAACCACTCGCGTCGCTTCCGGGGCCGTCGCCGTGAGTACCGGGGGATCGTCCGCTGCCTCGGGAATGGTGACCTCGTCGTCAGGGGCCGTGATCACCGCCGTCGTCTCTTCGGGGACAGTCGCCCCGGGCCGGACCGTCGTGAACGTCGCCTCCCGATCACGGAGCGCAGCGACGACATCGTGGTAGAGTTCGAAGTCGGCAGTCGCGACGACGATCATTGTTTGCCAATTGGCGCCGGTGATATTTGAGTCCGCGGGAGACCGCGAGGGTTTTGACGCCGGTGACGCTACTCATGAGATGTGGTAACGCCGATTTCGACCGGGTGTGCGCCACTCGACACCCTGCTTGGCGGTGGCGTTGAGCGTGGAGCGATCACCCAGGTCTACGGACCGCCGGCTGCCGGCAAGACCAATATTGCACTGAGCACCACGGCTGAGGCGGTCGTTGCCGGCGAGCCGGTCGTATATATCGACACCGAGGGCGTTTCGACCGCCCGTCTTGAGCAGATTCTCGAACCGCGGGCAACGGCCGATGGGCTCGATACGGATATGGTCGCCGACCGGATCATTTTCAAAGAGCCCCACGACTTCGATGCACAGCGGGCGGCCGTCAAGGAGACGCGGGCGCTCGCCGACGAGGCTGGACTGATCGTCCTCGATAGCGCAACCGGATTCTACCGACTCAGACGGACCGATGATACCGAGGATGGCGAGGCGCTACGCGCAGTCGCCGACCAGCTCACCCTGCTGTTGTCACTAGCCCGCCAACGCGATCTCGCCGTTCTCATCACAAATCAGGTGTACACCGATCCTGAGGGCGATCGGGCGCAGCCACTCGGAGGGCACACGCTTGCACACTGGGTTGGAACGACACTACGCATCGACCGGTTCCGAGGGGGAAAACGGCGAGCAACGCTCGAAAAACACCGGTCTCAAGCCGTCGGGGAGACGGAAACGTTCCAGATCGTCGAAGACGGGCTGACCGCTACCAGGTGATCCCGACTAGACGCGGCCGACGTTCTCAACCTCGACGGACTCGACGCCGTCGATACCGCTGAAGGCCTCCTCGACGGCCTCAGTACCGCCAGCGTCGTCGGGGACAATAACGGTCGGAACGAGCGCCGTCAGTCCGAAGGCAACATCGTTGCGTTCGACATTACTGATCTTTGCGCCCTCCGGCAGGGCACGCTCAAGTCGCTCGTGGAGTTCGTCAAGGTCGATCTCCGGGCTGGTCGGCATGACCTTGAGCTGGGCGGCAACCTTACTCATGGTCCGGTAAAGCCGCACTCGGGACACTCATAGAGATTGCTCTGCTTGCGGCACTTGCTACACCGGTGGAGTCGGTGGCCGCACTCCGGACAGTTGAATGAGGCGGCGTCTGTGCCGGTGATGTCGATCCCACAGGTGACACACGTGTGTGTCTCCTGTTGTTGGGACGTACTCATATGCCCTCGGTAGCCGTCGCGCGTGTATAACTCTTGTTTTAGCTAGTTGCAGGCGGCCGTCACAGCGGGAGTACAGTGGTAGCAAGGCGAAAGCCCCCGGCTTCGGCCGTTGGAGGATATCAAATCCCCAGCATAATCGGTCCGATCAACACGCCCATCAGGTGCACCCGGTAGGCACCGAGTCGGACCGGAACAAGCCCTACGAGTGTCGCGAGGACGAAGACCCCGACTCCGGTGAGTCCAGCGAACAGACCCGAGAGCACGATCAACATCGCCCCCGCAACGAGTGAGAGAACCGTTGGATCAAGTCGTCCAACCACAGCGAGATATCGATCGCCGAGCCAGATGGTCAGCCCCGTTGCCACCGCTCCGGCAAGGACGACCGCACCAACCAGAACCGGGAGCACCAACGGAGGGGCGATTTCCTCGAATGCGACCATCACCCCGGAGCGTGGCTGTCCGATCGTTGTGAGTGCGAATAGTGCAAAAATCGCGTTTGCGGTATCGACGCCGCTCGTTGCGACGATATAGCCGCGTGCGTCGGTGTCGCCGGGGATCAAAAAGAGGACCGCAACGGCGGCAATTGCCGCTGAGACGCCCGGGAGATACCCAACGAGCGCACCGGCAAGCGTGCCCGCACCGGCGGTCGTGAGAACCCGACGTCTAGAGGTCCGAAGAACGGGCGATGCCTGCTCTGGGATGCCACGACCGGCCATCGCGTCAAGCAGAACAGGGGCGCCAAAGAGGCCGGCAAATAGTGGTGCGAGAATGCCACCCGCCTCAAGCGGAGCCTCCGGCGAGAGGTCGAGGGTGAGTGCCCCGAGGGTGGCACTCAGTCCGAACGAAAGCGCACCGGCGAGACGGCTACGGTGGGTGGGTTCAGAGACGATGAGGCCGATTACGACAGCGCCGAGGACGAGCCCGATATGGGCGGACACGGTAGGATAGATGATCGCAACCACAGCGGAGATCGGCACCGCGAGTGGAACGGCAAGCAATACCGCGAGTCCACTTCCCAGCGCGGACAGCCGGATGGCTTCGTAACCGCGGCCCTCAAGCACGAGTCGATGGCCCGGAAGGGCCATAGGTGCCATCTCGGCGTCGGGAACCCCGATGGCAAGCGTCGGGACGACATTAAGAAACGAGTGAGTCACACCGGCGGCGAGCATGGCCACACCGATAACAAGAGGATCGCCCGGAAGCATCGCCGCCGCAGAGGCGAGCAACAGCGCGAAGTTGTTGGCGTGAAGGCCCGGTATAAGACCGCTGATCGTCCCGAGGGCCGTACCGGCGAGTGTTGCACCGAGCAACCACACGCCGAGCGAGGGCATAACGACCACATCGACTCCCATTCCGGGAGTCTCGCCGTGGCGTCGGGTATGAACCTGTGGTCGAGAGCGTTGTCACTACGCGGGGAGCGACAGGGGAGAAAGAAGTGTGGACGATCAGCCGAAGAGTTCGCCGAGCCCTTCGCCGGCGGCCTCTTCTTCTTCTTCGTCCTCGTCTTCGTCTTCGTCAGCCGCTTCCTCCTCATCGTCGTCAGCGGCTTCGGCTTCCTCCTCGTCTTCCTCGGTGGACGCAGCAGCAGCCCCGCCGGCCGGGACCGCAGCCGCCTCCTCAACGGCCTCGTCAATGTCGACGTCCTCAAGCGCGGCGACAAGCGCCTTGACGCGGGATTCCTCCACGTCGACGCCAGCCGACTCAAGTACGTCCGTCAGGTTGCCTTCGTTGATCTCTGCACCGGTCTCGTTCAGGATGAGAGCTGCGTAGATGTACTCCATGGGTGTATGGTTGTGGTGGTGTGTGGGTGGTTAGGGGGCTATCCGAACATGTTGCCGAGGCCAGCGGCGGCGTCGCCGCCGTCCTCTTCGTCGTCGTCTTCGTCCTCGTCGGTGTCGTCCGTGGCCGGTTCCTCGTCGGCTTCATCCTCGTCATCCGCGTCCTCGTCGGCCGTCGACGTCTCGGCCGGCGCCTCGACATCCTGGAGGTCCTCGGGGAGGGCCTCCTCGTCGTCGATCTGGGCGGCCAATGCCCGGACCTGGGCGTCGGCCTTGCCAATGAGATCGGGGGCGGTGTCGGGGCTGGCGATGGCGGCGGCGAGTCCGAGTCCCGTCGCGTCGCCGCTGGCCATCGACAGCAGTGTGGGAGTCGTCCGGTCGGTCGGGTATGCGGCGTTGACCGAGAGGTTCCGCCCTCGGGCGGCCGCGGCCGTGATATCCTCGCGGTAGGCGTCGACGTCGAGTTCAAGCTCGTCGGGCTCGAATCGAACGCCCTCGGAGACAACGGCTCGTAGGTCGAGGCCGACCTCCTTAGGTTCGAGTCCGAGTTCGCCGAGGACATTGGCCAGATCGGCAGAGACCGGTTCACCGGCCTCGCAGACGAGGCTGTCCTCGGTGATGTGGATCGACCCCTGTTGAATACGCGCTGAGGCGCCGACCTGCTGGAGATCACCGACGAACGGGCCGGGGTCGATCCCCGTGTCCTGCTCCTCAAGAACGATGTCGTTGGGGGCGACCTCGCCCGCACCGATCGGTGCGGAGGTCTTTGAGGCCTCAAGTTGCTGGTAGAGTCCGAACGGGTTGTCGTTGGTCCCGATCAGGCCGACCTGCCCGCTGACGACATCGGTGAGTACCTCAACCCCCTCATCGACGGCCTCAAGCGCGCGCTTGAGGAGGGTGTTTCGGCTGACGCGCAGTTCGGCACTCCCGTGGAGCTCCCGGCGCATATCCTGGAGCTGCCGACTCGGGATCCCGGCGATGTCAACGACGCCGACACTCTCGTAAGACGAGAGGAGTTCGGCGATCGCGTCGACCTCCTCGCGTTTCCATTCGGGGATAGTCTCAGTTTTGCGTTCGGCACTCATGTTAGACCACCTGGACGGCCGGGCCCATCGTGGTTTTCACGAACACCGAATCGACGTTTTGGGGCCCTTTCTCGAGGTCAGCGTACAGGCGGCGCAGAATAACATCGACGTTGTCGGCGACTTCCTCGGCTGACATGCTCTCGGCGCCCACGAGGGTGTGGAACGTCCGGCGGTCGCCACTGCGCACCTGGACGGTGTTTTGCATCCGCGTGAGGACCTCGACGACATCCTCGTCGGGTGACAGGGGCGTTGGCATCTTGCCCCGGGGGCCAAGAACGGTCCCGAGGAACCGACCGATGTCGGGCATGAGTGCCTCCTCGGCGACGAAGAAGTCGGTCTTCTCCGCGAGATTCTTGGCGGCACTCGTGTCGTCCCCGAGGTCGGCAAGATCGTCGCCATCAAGCACCTCGTCGGCAACCTCCTCGGCGCGGAGGGCGGTCTCGCCCTCGGCGAAGACGACGATGCGGGTCTCCTGTCCGGTCCCCTCCGGAAGTACGATACTCTCGTCGATCCGATTGGACGGATCGCTCAGATCCAAATCGCGCAGGTTGATCGCCAGATCGACCGACTCGATAAAGTTACGGTCGGGCGACTCACTGAGTGCGCGAGAAACGGCGGTCTCGATATCCTGGTCTGCCATCGTTCACCTCCGTAGTACGCTTGCGCTCCTACGGGTCGACAACAGGCGGTGCCTGTCTGGTACGGAAAAGGCCGAACGCGCACTTAAGCCCGTCGAAGCGCCGCACAAACCACACGAGGTATCCAAGCGGCGCCACAAGAACAGGCCATGCCAGCAGCGCTTGCGGAGAAGGTCGATCGGTACGAACAGCTGTTGACCGACGCCGTAGCGGCCGCGTCGGTCGCCCCGCCGGCAGGATCACCGCTGGCGGACGGTGCGGAGGACTGTCTGCGGATGGCACGCTCATATCTTGAGGACGGCCGTCACTTCCGGGCGGAGGAGGACCCCGTTAACGCGCTTGCCGCGTTTTCCTACGGGCACGCCTGGCTCGATGCGGGGGCGCGCCTGGGGATCCTTGAGGTGCCGACGGAGGGCGAGCTCTTTACCGTCTGACCCGTAACATCATGGATATAAGTATATACGGGAGTAAATAGCCGCCCTGGACGACCATTTCGAAACCTTCATATTCGAAATGGCGACAGATATATACCGATCTGCGATGCATTTATAAGCTTTGAACCCTTACAGTACGTTAGGTGGTCGGGGACCCGACCCTCCACCGTCGGCTCACCAATCCCCCCCTCCTATCTTTCCCCATCATGAGTGACGAACGAACCCGAACGCGAACAGACGAACGCACCCCAACCGACGAGCACGAGCACGAAGACGAAGAGGAACGGGTCGACGTGTGTCCCGAGTGCGGGGGGAAACTCCGCACTGACGAGGAGCACGGCGAAACGATCTGCACGGAGTGTGGCCTCGTCGTTGAGTCCGACGAGATTGACCACGGTCCCGAGTGGCGCGCCTTCGACGCCAAGGAAAAAGACGAGAAGTCACGGGTCGGTGCCCCAACGACCAAGATGATGCACGACGAGGGGCTGTCGACCAACATCGGCTGGCAGGATAAGGACGCTTACGGTCGCCAGCTGAGCTCACGTCAGCGCCAGAAGATGCAGCGGCTCCGAACCTGGAACGAACGGTTCCGCACCCGCGACTCGAAAGAGCGCAACCTCAAGCAGGCCCTTGGTGAGATCGATCGGATGGCCTCCGCGCTCGGTCTTCCGGACAACGTCCGC
>Ga0207714_1000057_pt1 | contig 63962 bp, 47 predicted proteins | sample PonA232FremontCA_2_FD_187270 | JGI IMG/M metagenome (GOLD analysis project Ga0207714, IMG submission 187270) | Marine sediment microbial community from Fremont, CA, USA - Pond A23 Sediment 2 (SPAdes) | ecosystem: Environmental > Aquatic > Marine > Unclassified | place: USA: Fremont, California... | reverse complement strand
CGACTAGCACAAAAGGTAATGAATAAAACATGAGGGTTCCATGGCAGAGGTTACCGAGACCAACGAATTACATGCTATTATTATACTGAAATACAAACTTTTAATTAAAGTATATCCGTATGAAAGTATCCTATAACTGGTTGAGAGATTATATTTCGACTGAGCTCCCTGCGGAAGAGGCGGCAAAGATATTAACCAACACCGGCCTGGAGGTTGAAGGCATCGAACATTTTGATTCGGTGGAAGGGGGTTTGGAAGGCCTGTATGTAGGGAGGGTCACTTCCTGCCGGCAGCATCCCAACGCCGATAAGCTAAGCACCACCACGGTGGATATTGGGGGCGACCGCGAGCTTCCCATTGTCTGTGGGGCGCCCAATGTAGCGGAAGGCCAGAAAGTGGTGGTGGCTCCGGTAGGCACGACTTTGTCGGTAAAAGGCCAGCCCCTGGAGATCAAAAAGACCAAAATACGGGGTGAAGTTTCAGAGGGCATGATATGTGCTGAAGATGAAGCAGGCCTGGGTGACACGCATGAAGGGATCATTGTTTTGGATGACGAGGCCCCCGTTGGCAAGCCCCTGAAAGACTATTTCAACGTGGAAAAAGATACGGTTTTTGAGTTTGATTTAACGCCCAATCGCATCGACGGGGCCAGCCACATTGGGGCAGCCAGGGATCTGGCCGCCTTTTTGAACCTGCAGGAGCCCACCTCCCTGCACCTGCCCTCCACAGCATCGTTCGCCAAAGATACCGACGGGCTGAACATCCCGGTGGAAGTGGTTGATCAAAAGGCCTGCCCGCGTTACAGTGGCCTCACCATAGAAGGGATTCAGGTGGCCTCCTCTCCCGAGTGGCTCCAAAACCGGCTAAAAGCTGTAGGGCTCAACCCGATCAACAACCTGGTAGACATCTCCAATTATGTGCTAATGGAAACGGGTCATCCCTTGCACTTCTTTGATGCCGATCAAATTGGCGGGGGAAAAATCATTGTTCAGAAACTTCCGGAAGGCACCCCGTTTAAGACCCTCGACCAGGAAGAGCGCAGCCTTTCAGGGGATGACCTGATGATTTGTGATGCCGAAAAACCCATTGCCATGGCAGGGGTGATGGGGGGTGTCGAATCGGGGGTGAGTGAAAACACCACCCGCATCTTCATCGAAAGCGCCTATTTCAATCCCAAAACCATCCGCAACACGGCAAAAAGGCACATGCTCTCCACGGATGCTTCCTATCGCTTTGAACGGGGGGCTGACCCCAACAACACCCTTTACGCCCTTAAGCGGGCCGCCATTCTGGTCAAACAAATAGCCGGGGGCCAAATCGCCTGCGATATCGTGGATGTTTATCCCGAACCCATTGAACGGGCCCGGGTCAGACTTCATTTGAGCCACCTGTACCATATGACCGGCCAAACCATACCCACCGACAAAGTCCGGCAAATCCTTCAATCACTCGATATATCCATCGAACATGAACAAAATGAAGCCCTTGAATTGCGCATCCCCACCTACCGGGTTGACGTGACACGAGAGGTAGATGTGATCGAAGAAATACTGCGGATATACGGATTCAACCAAATAGAAACCTCCGAAAAGCTCAACACCAGTTTGACCCATACCCAGGGCCTCGATAAAGAAAAATACACCGAGCAGATCAGCACCCTTTTGACCGGAATGGGCTTTTACGAGATCATGTCCAATTCGCTGACCAAATCCGATTATTACAAGAACCTGACCAGTTTACCCGAACAACAGCTGGTGTACCTGCATAACCCCCTGAGCCAGGATCTGAACAGCATGCGCCAGAGCCTGCTTTTTGGCGGGCTTGAAGCCATTGCCCACAACATCAAGCGGCAAAAATCTGATCTCAAGCTCTTTGAGCTTGGCAACTGCTACAGCCGCCGACCCCAATCCCAAGATCAGGGTGATCCGCTCAGCCAGTACCACGAACAAAATCATCTGGGCCTGTTCCTTACCGGCAACTTCACCCGTGAAAACTGGATGCTGGAACAAAAGCAGGCCAGCTTCTTCCACATGAAAGGCTACATCGAGGCCATCCTCGCCAAACTGGGCTTTAACCCCAGGCAATTCAAAAAAGAAGAGCTGGAGAACGACATCTACGCCCAGGCCCTGATCTATAAATTCAAAAAGAGACCCATTGCCCGGGTAGCCATGGTTGATGACCAGCTGCTCAAACGTTTCGACATTGAGAACCCGGTGTTTTATGGTGACCTGAACTGGGACCAGCTGCTGGCTTATGCTCAGAACAATGTGGTGGAGTACCGGGAGATATCCAAATTTCCCCGGGTCAGAAGGGATCTGGCCTTGTTGGTGGATCAAGGCGTGCGGTTTGACCAGATCGAATCGCTGGCTTTTCAAAGCGAAAGAAAGGTACTGCGCGAAGTCTCGCTGTTTGACGTTTACCAGGGCGAAAAGCTGGGAAAAAACAAAAAATCCTATGCCGTGAGTTTCATCCTCCAGGATGAAAAACAAACCCTAAAAGACAAACAGATCGACAAGATCATCAATAAGCTGATCAAAACCTTCCAGGACAAGCTGGGGGCCGAGATACGTTAAAGCGCACTTAAAAATAAAGGCCATTTATCGCCAAAGCATCGACAGGATAAGGCAGGCTGAAGGCTAAAGCATGCAATAAGAGGCACATGGTCAGGCTCAACCCAAAACCTCATAAAACCACTGCATTATGAAGGAAAAGATTGAACTGGTTCACGGAGACATCACCCGATTGGAGGTGGATGCCATTGTCAATGCCGCCAACAGGTCGCTTTTGGGAGGCGGCGGAGTAGACGGGGCGATACACCGGGCTGCCGGGCCCGAGCTGCTTGAAGAGACCAAAACCCTCAATGGTTGTCAAACAGGCCAGGCCAAGATCACTTCCGGTTACAAACTCCCGGCCAAATACGTCATCCATACGGTGGGGCCGGTATGGAAAGGGGGCAAAAGAAAGGAGAGCGAATTGCTGGCCAGCTGCTACACCAGCAGCCTGCAACTGGCCTCCCGCCACGGGCTTCAAACCATCGCTTTTCCCAACATCAGCACCGGTGTGTATGGTTTTCCCAAAAAGGCAGCGGCCGATATCGCCATCAGCACGGTCATGGATTTTCTGAGTGACCACACCGAGATCCAAAAGGTCTATTTCGTGTGCTTTGACCAGGAAAATCATCAGCTCTACGAGAAAAAGCTGCAGGAGCACCTGGGCGAATAAAAGGCAAATGCCGTGCGCCAATAAGGTAACTAATGCTATATGAAGTTCGATGAGGGGAGCGCCAGCACCCGGGGGCATAAAAGGCAAATGCCGTGCGCCCCATACAGGCACCGACTCATCATCGCTCGAGAAATGGGGCACTTAGATATCTCGCATCAGTCTTCGGAAAAAGACCGCAGCAGCCGGCGGTAGGCAGAAAATACATTGGCCCGCGATACAAAACCCCGATACTTGCCCTCCTCAACCACCGGGAGGTTGTAATGCTTGGTGTTCTGGAACTTCTGGGCTACATCTTCCATCGACTCATCAGGCATTACTACAGGGCTGGGCATGTACATCAGCTCGTTTACATTGACCTTGTCATACTGATCCTGATCAAACATGATGTGGCGGATGTCGTTGATGAAAACAATGCCCTTCAGGTTGTTGTCGCCATCAACCACCGGAACGATGTTGCGCTGGGATTTAGAGATGACTTTGACCAGATCGCCCAGGGTTGAATTTTCACGGATGGTTTGAAAGTTGGTCTCAATTAAATCCCTGACCTTCATGATCGACAGCACCACCTTGTCCTTGTCATGGGTGAAAAGCTCTCCCCTTCTTCCCAATTGATAGGTATAAACCGAATAACGCTCAAAGATACGAATGATGGCATAGGATATGGTAGCGGTGATCATCAGCGGGAAGATCAAGGCATATCCACCGGTAATTTCAGCAATCAAAAACATGCCGGTCAGGGGGGCATGCAATACCCCGGCTATTAACCCCCCCATACCGGCCAGGGCAAAATGGTTTTCAGTCAGGGCACGGATGTCGAAATAATTGAAGACCTTGGCAAAAAACAGGCCACTGTTCACACCCATAAACAGGGTCGGGGCAAAAATACCGCCGATACCACCACTGCCAAAAGTGATGGAGGTAGCGATCACTTTGAGTAAGATGATGACAATGAAAAACAGAAAGACAACGAACATGTTGTCTTGTAGTCCATAGAAGAGGCTTTTGTCAAAGAGATAACTAAAATTGCCATGAAGGGCGGAATTAATCACATCATATCCTTCACCATATAAAGCGGGGAAAAAGAAGATGATCAGCCCCAGGGCAACACTTCCCACGATCCATTTGGTATAGCGGTTCTTGATGTGATCAAAGGATTGTTCAATTCTCTTATACATCCGGGTGAAGTAAAGAGAAACAAAACCGGTAAATACGCCCAGCAAGATGTAATAAGGCACCTCACTGATGATGAATTCATGCTGAATCTCTGCAGGCACGAGGACATCCATGCCCAAAAACAGGAAAGAAACCAGGGCGCCGGTAAGGGAAGAAAGCAGCAGGGGAATCAGCGAAGACATGGTCAAATCGAGCATGATCACTTCCAGAACGAAAACGATGCCGGCGATGGGGGCCTTAAAAATGGCCGACATAGCCCCGGCACTGGCGCAGGCCAAAAGCAGCAACACCTGGCGGTAATTGAGTTTAAAAAAACGGGCGATGTTTGAACCCCAGGCTGCTCCAGTGGCGACAGTAGGTCCCTCCAAACCGACCGACCCGCCAAAACCAACGGTCAGGGCACTGGTCAAAACCGACGAATACATGTTATGCGGCTTGATGCGCCCTCCACTCTTGGAAATGGCTGCCAGGGTGATGGGTATCCCATGGCCTACCCTCTGTTTCAGTATAAAATGCATGAACAAAACCGAAGCTAAAATACCGATGGCTGGAAGGACCACATACAAATAATTGTGATATTGCTCCACAAATCCACTGGTTAAAAGGGCTTTAATCAGATGAACGGCATTTTTGATCAAAACAGCGGCAAAACCCGATGTCAATCCAACCACCACACTCAAAATCATGATAAGTTGCTTATCACTAATGTGCTGGCGTCTCCATACCAATATTTTACCCAGTCGCGTCGGTCGTTTCATAACGGCCACAAAATTAAAATTTCCTTTCAATCAAAATGCATCTTGGTCTTATTTTTTACCAACCTCTAATGTATCGGGATAACATTTTGCTGGTGAACCCCCTGGATGGTTTATAAAAGATAAACCTTAGCTGTTTTTTTTAAATGGGATCATTTATGTAAGTTTGTATAACCTAAATAAAGCTTATGGTTGATTTTACAAAATACACCCTGGATAACGGACTGAAAGTAATTGTACACCCGGATGCTTCCACCCCGATTGGCACGGTCAATTTGTTATACAATGTGGGGGCAAAGCATGAAAACCCGGAGCGAACGGGATTTGCTCATTTATTTGAACATTTGATGTTTGAGGGTTCGGTCCATATACCCTCCTATGATACCCCGCTGCAGAAGGCAGGGGGAGAAAACAATGCTTTCACTTCCAATGACATCACCAATTACTACCTGACCCTGCCGGTAGAAAACCTGGAGACGGGTTTTTGGCTGGAATCGGATCGCATGCTGGGGCTCAATTTAACCGAAGAAAAGATCCGGGTTCAGAAGAATGTGGTGATTGAAGAATTCAACCAGCGTTACCGGAATCAACCATACGGCGACGCCATGATGTTGTTGCGGGAGATGGCCTATAAGGTTCATCCCTACCAATGGTCAACCATCGGGAAGGACATCAGCCATATCGAGGGGGCTACCGGTGAAGAAGTCCGCGCGTTTTTCTACCGTCATTACGCCCCCAACAATGCCATCCTTACAGTGGTGGGCAACATAGAACCCGAAAAGGTAAAAGAAATGGCCAATAGGTGGTTTGGACCCATCCCATCACGGGAAATAGCCCAAAAGGATATACCCCGCGAGCCGGTCCAGGAAGAGGCCCGAAGCCGGGAGGTAACCCGTGATGTTCCCCATAATGTCATTTATAAGGCCTACCATATGAATGATCACAACCACCCCGACTACATCCCTGCTGATCTGATCTCCGACCTGCTGGCCAATGGTAATTCAGCCCGCCTGTATCAGAATCTGGTCAAAGGCAAAAAAATGTTCAGCAACCTGGATGCCCATATCACAGGTGATGTGGATGAAGGCCTGTTGTTGATCAGTGGTACTTTGACCCCCAACACCGGCATGAAACAGGGGGAAGAAGCCCTGCTGGAAGAACTCGCGCGCCTTAAAAACGAACCGGTCGATGAACAGGAACTTCAAAAGGTCAAAAATAAGGTGGAAGCCGTTCATACCTATACCAAAACCAGCGCCCTGCATAAAGCCCTGAACCTCTCCTATTTTGAGTTGCTGGGTGATGCCAACCGCATCAACACCGAAGACCAGGCCTACCAAAAGGTTACCCCGGCCGATGTACAACGCGTCAGCCAGAAGGTGCTGGATGAAAACAATTGTTCGACCTTGTATTATTACGCAAAAGCTCAATGACCATGGAAAATCCCGAAAGAACCCAACAACCGGCAATACAAACCATATCTTCCATCCATATTGCAAGGGCCCAACAACACACCCTCTCCAACGGGCTCCCGGTTTATGCGATTGAATCAGGAACCGAAGACATTGTGAAAGTGGACCTGCTCTTTCGTGCGGGCAACTGGTTTCAGCCCAAACCGCTGGTGGCGGAAGCAACCTGCGAAATGCTCAGTGAAGGCTCCCAAAATTATACCTCCCGTCAAATTGCAGCCCAGATGGATTACTATGGCGCCTTTTTAAGAACCGCCGCCAACAAAGATGTGGCCAATGTCTCGCTGCTGACCCTGAAAAAATACCTGTCCCCTACCCTCCAGGTGCTTGCCGATGTGGTTAAAAAACCTACTTTTCCCCAACAGGAACTGATCACATATCTCAACAATAAAAAACAACATTATCAGCTGGAATACACCAAAGTCAACACCCTCTCCAAAGTCCACTTTAACGAAGCCCTCTTTGGCAGTCACCATCCTTACGGGCGGATTCTGCAGTTGGAAGACCATGACCAGGTTGGCCGGGATGACCTAGGGGATTTTCATCAAAAACATTATACGGCCGATCAATGTGCCTTACTGGTGACCGGAAAGATCGACGAATCCGTATTTCAAAGCCTGGAGGAACAACTGGGAGGTGAAGACTGGAAGGGTTCGGGCAACACGATTCAAACTCCTGATTTTAGGCCCTTTACCACGACCGAAACGGAAGTATTCACCCCCAAACCCGACGCGGTTCAAAGTGCCCTGCGCATTGGGAAAGTACTCTTTAACAAGCGGCATCCCGATTTTCCAGGCCTCCAGGTGGTCAATACCATCCTGGGCGGCTATTTTGGCTCGCGGTTGATGAAAAAAATCCGGGAAGAAAAAGGCTATACCTACGGCATCTTTTCAGTGCTCGTACCGATGGTCAATGAAGGGTACCTGACCATCGCCTCGGAAGTGGGGGCCAACGTGTGTCGTAAAGCCATTGACGCCATTTATGAGGAAATCAAAAAGTTGCGCGAGGAGAAGGTGGGCCAACCGGAACTGACCATGGTCAGGAATTATATGATGGGCCAGCTGCTGCGGGCTTTCGACGGCCCCCTGCCCACGGCTTCCACCTATATGTCGCTTATGGAGATGAATCTGGATGAAGATTATTATCAACGGGTCGTTTATACCGTCAACAATATTACCCCCGAAGATATCCGCGAGCTGGCCAATAAATACCTGAACGAACAGGAGATGGTCCGCTCGGTGGCCGGTAAATGCGAATAGGACAAGATGAATCCATTTTCCCGGGAAAAAAAATCATAAGCAATCTATATGAAACCCGCATTCACAGACTTAAACAACAAGGCCATGCATACAAAATGCTGGTTCCATGCCAAAGAGAACCGATAGAAATGGATGTTGGTGCAATATTAGCCCCATATAAGCCTGTTAATAAGTTTTTATGCGAATGACATTAAAAAGCAAAATAAAAAAAGAAGTAGGTCGGGCTGCTCTAATTATAGCTGCGTTAACGATTTCATTAACGGGCTTTTCACAGGAGAGTGATGGAAAAAATTCTCCTCCCATACTTCAAAAGGCTTCTATAGTGAATGAAAAAGGAGATGTGGAATTGAGGTGGAAATTAACCGATACCATAGAGGCAAGCATTAAGATTATACGTTATAAAAAAGAAGGTGATAACTTTGTTATCATTCATTCCATAGAAGATACCAGCACTATTTCATGGATCGATAAAAACACTCAGGCCAATAAACAAACCCATGCCTATAGAGTCTTATACGATTTGGAATCCGACATATACCCAAGCAATAAGTTTTCTACCACATTATTAACTCAGACTACAGATACATGTAAACAAACCGTTAAGCTCCAGTGGACCCGTTTTGTTCAGCATGCAAATTACAACCCTATCAACCCCAACGACACCATTGAGGTCAATCGATATAACATCTGGAAATCAGAGGCAGGTGGTGACTACCAAAAAATCGAAACGATAGAAGCCCCCGAAAACGCCTCTGAAAGCGATACCATCCGAATTGACACGACCTACACCGACGGGGACATTGAATATAACCGCGATTACAGTTACTATGTGGAAATGGTGCCTAAAGAAGACCCCTATTTGCCATCCAAATCCAACCGGGTAAATTTTAACGTCAATATGCCCGCGGCCCCGCAATACATCAACATCGACAGCATCATATCGACCAGCCGGGCCGTAAGACTTAGCTTCACCATTGACACCGCTTCACAGCTCAATGAATACCTGCTGCTGCGCTCACCCAACTATCAAGGGCCCTACGACACGGTTGAAACCTTCCAGACCTCATCCAAAAAGATATCCTATACCGATGAGGCCTTCAATCCCCGCAGCCAGCGATATTACTACCACCTGGCGGCGGTGAACCGCTGCGGCAACCTTTCCACCCGCTCAGACACCCTGCACAACCTTCTGATCACCCTGGAAAAAAATCATCTCTCTGCCAAAATAGGCTGGTCTGAATTGACCAGTTTTACCAATACACCATTCAATGATGTGACGTATTTCGTCTTACGAAAGGTTGGCGGCGAAATGGGCTATACCCAAATCATAAGCCACGAATACCCACCAATTCAGGACGATGAGATAGCCGATTACAAGGGAAACGATGTCAGCAGCAAGTTTTGCTATTATGTCACCGCGGAAGTCCGCCAGGATAACAATTTGACCACCCATATCGCCTCCTTTAAAAGGTGCATTTACATCCAACCGGATCTTTTCATCCCCAATGCCATCATACCCAATGACCCGAACAATAATGTGTTTAAACCTCAATTAACCTTCATTCCTGAAAAATATCTGCTGATCGTCTATGACCGACAGGGCCGTAAAGTTTTTCAGACCAAAGCGTATGACAAAGGCTGGAAAGGAAGGATACGCGGCGGTCAAAAGGCGCCGGGGGGATCCTATATTTACTACCTGGAAATAAAAAACCCCGGAGAACCCTTCATTCGAAAAAGAGGCTCGGTTACGGTTATTTACAACCGATAAAACATATTCCCGGTACCCCGCCCACGGATTTCCATACAACCAGAGATCTAAATCCTGTAGAATAAAAGATCCCATTCACATTTTTTATGCTTATTAAACAATTTCTTCCTTAATAGTCCCCGTCACCTCGCTTTTAAAACAAGTGTCCATTGCATTCCTTTGCTCCAAAAGCGGTACAATCCTTATTCGATTCCAGAGGAACCATCCTGAAAAAATACCAAAACCCCCTTTGCAAACGTTTACGAAAAGATGTGCATAAAAAACATATAAAAATAATTCCCAACCCTTTTCTTAATGAATCACCTGATATGGAAAAAATTAATGGGGCAGGTGCAACTTTTTTTCCACTTATCAGTATACTCAAAAAGGAATTTATTGGTCCGAAATACTAAAAATGCCGCCTTTGAAGTTAATCAATTACAGATATTTGGCCCAGGGGAAAGGGTATTGTTGAAGAAATTGTTGATAATCAGTATCAAGGAGGTGGCATCAATCTAAGATAGATTTTTTATATTAGTACCTTAGGTTGGTGATGAAATATGCAAAGGGGGCTGCGCCATGGACACGACAACAAAGGCAAGAAATATCTCCAGTAAGGAGGAACAATATATCCAGGAGCAATATAACCTGTTAATGGATAGTTGTGCTACGTCAATGGGAGAAGACGAGTTGGATCTGGTGCGCAGAGCTTTCCACCTGGCCAACAAAATGCATGATGGAGTTCACCGCAATTCAGGCGAGCCATACATCATCCATCCTCTGGCAGTGGCCCGTATTGTTAACGAGGAAATCGGACTCGAGGGCGAAGCGGTCGCCTCTGCCCTGCTACATGATGTGGTAGAAGACACTCCTTCCACCATTAAAGATATTAAGCAGGAGTTCGGCGATCGCATTGGCGTGATTATCGATGGGCTCACGAAAATCGCCGAGGTGTTCGACCGGAAAAAGTCGCTGCAGGCTGAAAACTTCCGGAAAATCCTGATGACCCTGACCCACGATGTACGGGTAATCATCATCAAACTGGCCGACCGCCTGCACAATATGCGCACCCTGGATTCAATGCCCCCGAACAAACAAATTAAAATTTCCGGAGAAACCATTTACTTTTACGCCCCCCTGGCCCATCGCTTAGGCCTTTATTCCCTCAAAAACGAACTGGAAGACCTCAGCCTCAAATACCGCCACCCCAATACCTACCAGGAAATAGTCGATCAACTGGAAGCCACCAAAGAACAAAGGAAAAAAGAAATAGAGGAATTTACCACCCCCATCCACAATAAACTCAGGGAAAACGGCATTGATTATCACATTGTAGCCAAACCCAAAACCATTTATTCCATCTGGAACATCATGCAGCAGGAAAACATCTCTTTTCATGAGATCTCCAACCTGCTCAATATCCGGATTGTCATTCATCCCACACAGGATAAACCTGAAAAGGCCCAATGCTGGGATGTTTATTCCCTGTTGACCGACATATATGTGCCCAAACCCGAACGCATCCGCGATTGGATCAGCAGCCCCAAATCGAACGGGTATGAAGCCCTCCATGTAACCGTTATGGGGCCCCAAGGCCACTGGATGGAAGTGCAGATTCGCTCTAAACGAATGGATGATTTCGCCAAAAAAGGATTTGCCGCCCGGTGGAAATACAAAAATCACAACGAACGCAACGACGAACTCGATAAATGGCTCTCCAAAATCAAAGAACACCTGGACAGCCCTAAACCCGACAGCCTCGAATTCCTCGACGAGTTTCGCCTCAACCTTTTCTCCTCAGAAATATTTGTATTTACACCCAAGGGTGACACCAAAACCCTGCCCAAAAATGCCACTGCCCTGGATTTTGCATACGAAATTCATACCCAGGTGGGTAACAAAGCCATTGGCGCCAAAGTCAATCACCAGTTGGTTCCCCTGAGCCATGAAATACAAAATGGCGATCAGGTAGAAATCCTGACCTCAGAAAATCAAAAGATCCAGCAGGAATGGCTCAACTATGCGCGAACCGCCAAAGCCAAAGCAGCCATCACCAACGCCATCAAAGCTGAAACCAAAAACCGAATCTATAAGGGTAAAAACGAACTGAAGAAGAAACTCGATGAAAGGGGGCTGTACCCCAATTCCAATTTGGTGCGCAAACTGATCAATGCTTACGAGGTTTCCTCCAAAGAAGAGCTTTACAGCAAAATAGGCAGTGGCATCATTTCGCTCGAAGGCATTGACAAAGTCATCAAAAAGCATTCGCGCAGCAAATTTATCCGCTACTGGGGGCTGCAACTCTCCCGAACAGCCCACAAAACCCTGGCCAAAAACCACGATTCTTCCTCTAAGAACAAAGATCAGTTCAACTACAAATCCCCCTTTATCATTAAGGAAGACATCGATGAGAATCAGTTGCCTTACCAGGTGGCCAGCTGCTGCCATCCCATTCCCGGCGATGATGTAGTGGGGTACAAAAATCCCAGTTCCGATGTAATCGTTGTCCATAAGGCCAAATGTCCCAATGCCATCAAGTTGATGTCCAGCGAAGGCCAATATATTGTCCCTGCCCAGTGGACCACCCACAAATTCCTATCCTTCCTTGCCAAACTGAGCATCAAAGGGATTGACCGCATTGGCGTGGCTAAAGACATTATCACATTAATATCCAATGAATTAAATGCCAACATCAATAAGATTTCCTTTGAATCTTTCGACGGGGTCTTTGAAGGTTATATCGAACTTTACGTGCACAATGTTTCCGACCTGAACAACCTGATCCTCAATATCAGTAAAATCAAAGGGGTCGATTCCGTCAAAAGATTTGAAGACGTTTAAACTCCCTGAAGCTCCAGCATTTTTCCCCGGAAAAATTTTTTGCCTTCATTCAAAAAACGTTGTGACCTGCTTAGACCACCTTAAAGCGGGTCCTTAACCCCCTTAAGGTGGGTCCCTAACCTCCTTAAGGGGGGTCCCTAACCTCCTTAAAGCGGGTCTGCCAACCTGAGATCATAACCCCGCCATATCAGGAGGAATGAAGCCCATTTTTCCCGGTCTGAACCTAACCCCACTGGTAAAGCCATACCATGACACCCGATCCTTCCGTCTTTCAGAAATATCTTCTGAATCCCGGCCACTTATTGAAGCCAAATCCGGTTTTTTTTAATTGCCTAAATTATTGATAATCAAATCTTTCTCTATAATCCTCCCCTCCCCCATTCCGTTGCAATTTTGCGGCACAACCGACCCAGACGGCATTCTGAATAATCAGGGTCCGGTCAATCCGACCACGACCCAGAGCCACATGATCGAGGACATTATTTTTTTTTAAAATAATTCTAAATAATTATTCCTTAATCCAAATTTTTATTCTAATTTTATACTAAAATTAAATGATTCAGGATTATGGTATGTAGTGAAACCAAAGACACCGTCAAAAATATTTTCACAAGCTACCTGGAAAAACATGGCCATAGAAAAACTCCTGAAAGATACGCCATACTGGATGAGATTTATTCCAGGGACAACCATTTCGACATTGAGACCCTCTACATCAGTATGAAGAACAAAAACTACCGGGTGAGCAGGGCTACATTATATAATACCATTGAATTGTTATTGGAGAGCAACCTGGTGGTGAAGCATCAGTTTGGCAAGAACATTGCGCAGTTCGAAAAGGCTTACCAATGTAAGCAACACGATCATCTGATTTGTCAGGAGTGTGGCAAGGTCATTGAATTTTGTGATCCGCGGATTCAGGAAATACAAAACACCATCTCCGACCTGATGGATTTTGACATCAGCTACCATTCGCTTTACTTTTACGGGCTATGCAAAGACTGTAAAGACAAAAAGCTAAACCGGAAAGCCTAAACCGCTTTTGTTTAGAAAAAACTTTTTCTTCCCCTTTATATCAAAGGGGATTTTTTTATTTTTAGGGACTGGTTAAAAAATCATCGTTAAAAGGAAGGACTATGAAATTAAACGTATTACTTGGCCTGCAATGGGGCGACGAAGGCAAAGGTAAGATAGTAGATGTATTTGCCTCGCGGTATGATGTGGTAGCGCGTTTCCAGGGCGGGCCAAATGCCGGTCATTCGTTGGAATTTGGCAATGTCAAGCACATTTTGCACAACATCCCCTCGGGGGTTTTTCATAAGAACATCCACAACGTGATTGGCAATGGCGTTGTACTGGACCCGGTAATTTTTCGCGAGGAAGTGGAAGAACTGAAGCACAAGGGGATAAACCTGAACAACAACCTGGCCATTTCACGCAAAGCCCATTTAATTTTACCGACCCATCGCATTCTGGATGCGGCTTCTGAATCGGCCAAGGGCAAATCGAAGATAGGCTCTACCCTGAAAGGCATTGGACCCACTTATATGGACAAGACCGGGCGCAACGGTTTGCGGGTTGGCGACATTGAAAGCCATGATTTTCGCGAGAAGTATAATTTTCTAAAGAAGAAGCATCAGGATTTGCTGGCCCAGTATGACTTTCAATACAGCCTGGAAGACAAGGAAAAAGAGTGGTTTGAGGCCGTTGAAAGCCTGCGGCAATTTGCTTTTGTCGACAGTGAACACCTGATCAACCAATACCTGGGCCAGGACAAATCGGTGCTGGCCGAAGGCGCCCAGGGAACGCTGCTGGATATTGATTTTGGATCCTATCCCTATGTGACCTCTTCCAATACCATATGCGCCGGAGCCTGCATCGGCCTGGGGGTTTCTCCCAAAAATGTGGGGGAAGTCTTTGGGGTGTTCAAGGCTTATTGCACCCGGGTGGGCAGTGGCCCTTTTCCCACTGAACTGACCAATGCCGAAGGCCGCCAGCTTCAGGAACAGGGCAATGAATACGGGGCCACCACCGGCAGACCCCGGCGTTGCGGCTGGCTCGATCTGCCTGCCCTGAATTACGCCATCATGCTCAACGGGGTAACTCAGCTGGTGATGACCAAAGCCGATGTGATGAGCCAGTTCGACACCGTCAAGGTCTGTACCGGTTATAAAATGAACGATGGCAGCACCATCCGTCATTTTCCCTATAACCAGTACGAAGTGGCCGAACCCATCTATCAGGAATTGGAGGGATGGAATGCGGACATATCCGGGGCCACCTACTTCAGTGAACTTCCAGAGGCCTTTCGTAAATATGTCCATTTCATTGAAAAACAAACCGGCATCACTGTCCGTCTTATTTCAACCGGCCCCTCCAGAGACAGCCTGATCGAAAAAGATTAGCCCTTTTCCGCTGTCATACCTGGTCCTGAGCAAAACAATCAGCAGGGAAGATGGGCATTCCACGGAAACAAAGCCCCCGGTTATTGGAGCATAGACAGGTGCACCAGCGAGCCAATCAGCGCTTTATCACATCCAGAAATCCCACCATAAGCAGGGAGCCTGTTAAAAACAGAAAATCCAACATGGCCAGGAGCCTATAAATACAAAAATCCCCACCCAAAAAAAAGCGGTTCGGCAGGGCCGGACCGCTTTTTTAATTGGGGTTCGATGGATGAACCACCCGGATCATTAATCCATTTTATTGGGTTTTTCAAGGCCATAACCCGAAACCTTATCATCCCGCTTCAACAGGAAGGCAAACAGGATGCCCAGGACACCAAGACCCGCCAGCATCAACATCGAATTGGTATAATCCAGGGGTTTAACGATCTCGGCGCAGTATTGGCCCTGCTCGAAAGAATAATAATCATAGTCAGCCTTCTGGGCCACACCGGCACCCAGTTTAGCCGTATAAACCCCTTTTTCGTTGGTAGTCAGATTCTGTTTCTCCTGGAAGATCAGCTCGCCGTTGGAGCGGTTGTAAATGGTGATCAGCGCATCAAATCCTTCCTGTGAAAGAGGTTGACCGTTGACCTTATAAACATTGCTATAGCTACGGCCTCCTGAACTCCATACAAGGGTGTCTTTGGCTATCATAGCACTGTCGCGCTCCAGGTTCTGAATCCGAATGCCCAGGTCATAGGCATCCACATTGACCAGGTCAAAACTGGCGATGTTCAGCCGGTCATATTCGTCCAGTTTAACCCGGAATTTGCCCTGGTCATCGGTCTTTACCTCATGAATCGCCTTCCATACAATATCGCCGGTGCAGTCGCCTTTGTGAACAATATACTTCACATTGAGCCGGTTGTTTTTCATCACTTCCCCCGAGGTATTATCGTATACCTCCTCGTATACCTGATTTTTCTGTAAAGATATAAACTGTTGCTGGGTCAATTCAGTGGCATAATTGGGGTTGGAAGAATCCAGGACCACACCGATCAGGATGGGCAAGCCCCACAGTCCAATGTTCTGAACAGAGAACATAAACCCATAAGCCGTTCCGATTTTATTCTCCCCAACGATTTTGGTCACCGCAGGCCACATGGCCGCCGGCACCAGGGCAAAGGCAACCCCCAGGATGAAAATGGGGATAAAAGGGCTAATCATCGTTTTGGCAAACATCAGGTGGGCTGCGATCAACAGAACCGAGCCCAGGTACATCAGCGTTGCGCTCTTTCCCTTATAATCGGCAATCCAGCCAAAAACCGGGGTGAGCACAATGGTCCCGTACATCAAAATGGAAGAGATATTGCCTGCGATTTGCCGGGGCAGGTTGAACTTATTCATCAAAAGGTCAGGGGCATACTTGACAAAGGGGAATACCGCCGAATAAAACGTGACACACAACAGGGTAATAAAAATGAAGGTACGGTTGGTGACCAAAAATTTCAGGTCTTTCCAACGGAACTCATCTTCGGCATCGTGGGGCAGGGTTTCCTTGATCTGCCGGTCGATCTTCAAATCCATCAGCATATAAATGATGAACGTCAGCAGACCAATCCAAAGCAGCATGGCGCCGAACCAGATGGCGTTGGTCCATTGCACTTCAGCCAGGGACGGGCTCAAATTCAGAGCCAGTGCCGTTCCCAGCCTTCCAATGGCCACGTTCAGCCCCAGGGCCAGGGCAATCTCTTTGCCCTTGAACCACTTGACAATGGCTTTGGATAGGACCACAATGCTGGTCTCGGCCCCCAACCCGAACAGGAAGAATCCTAAATACATCATCTTAAGGGCAGGAGAAACATCCGGCCAGAAAGAACTCATGAATTCATAACCAAAGCCTCCGCTCAGATAAACATCTGAAGCTCCATAGGCCGTCAGGGTCGTACCTATGGCCATAAAAAGAACAAAGACAAAACCTGTGATGCGGATACCGATCCGGTCCAGGATGATGCCCCCTACCACTGCCATAGCCAGGAAAACATTAGGTACTGAATAGGCCGACATGAACGTGCCATATTCAGAGGAGGTAAATCCCAGATTTTCCTGCATCAAATCTTTCAGGGGCGACAAAGCATCATAGAAATAATAGTTGAAAAACATCACAGCGCTTGTCAGCAACAATACCAGCCAACGTGCGAATGGCGAATCTTTGAGCGTCTTTTGTGTCATTATTTGCGGTTTTTAAGGTTTGTCTGAAAAATAGGGCTCCCAAATCTAAAATTTTTCCCCAACTTCTCAAATGTTACACACAAGGCTGGACCAATAAAAAATACCGTCCTGGCAAGGCTCGCTTCTGAGGGCCGAACTTACAAGCGATTAAAGAAAAAATGGAGCCCGATGCCTCAGACTCCATTCAGTTTTATTACGCGCGTGCCATTGATCGACTCGAGCTGTTGATAGGCCGCTACTGCTTGGCCGCATAAATCCATGCGGTCTTCTCAAATCCTTTTCTTAATTCTTCAAGGGTGCGCACTGCCTTCTGCCAACTGTTGGTCGACTCAACGGCCACCATTTGAAAACTATACTGGTTCTCCAAAATGGTGGTCTCGAAACCCCGGTCCTGAACATATTGATTGTAGGATTTGAGATATTCAGGGTTTTTAAAGCTCCCTAAAATGACATGATATTTATAACTCCCCCCTGAAGGTTGGTCTGACCTGCTATTGCGTAGGGAATCGAGAAGCTGGCGGTGTTGACTTTTCAAATGATTCACCTTTTGCTGAAGCTCCCGTATAGAATCAACATATTTGAGGCTATCCTGCTTTTGCTGGTATACTTTCACCGAATCCTCGTTATTGGAGAAAAGATCTTTCTTCTGAAAAAAATCACAGGATTGAAAAAGGGGAGCGATCAGCAATGCTAATATGAGTAATCGTTTCATAAGCGAATATTTTTTTTGACCGGTTTAATACAAATATAACTAAAAATTGCAGAGATATGAAAATTATAAAGCCCGCCCTGCAATTTTTTCCTGATCATATGTGCATTCATCCCCTGGTATATCGACAAACCAGCTTCAAGTTTGATTGACTCCCGAAAATATCAATGAACGAATTTATTTTTATATTTGAATGCATGGAATGGCTATAAATCTAAAGATATGAAGACACTGATCAGCCTCTTTGAGGAAAAAGTAAAGGAGCATGCTGACCGGCCGATGCTCTGGGAAAAACAAAACGGACAGTATACCCCTACCACTTATGCGGAAACCCGGGAAAAAGTAAGACAGTTTGCTGCCGGACTGCTTAATATGGGGGTTCAGAAAGGCGACCGAATCGCCCTTTTATCAGAAGGGCGAAACGACTGGATCATCGGAGAACTGGCGGTGCTCTACAGTGGTGCCATCAACGTGCCCTTATCGGTGAAACTGGAAGCCACCACCGAGTTAAAGTTCCGCCTGTCCCACAGCGGTTGCAAAATTGTGATCGTCTCAGGCAATCAAGCCTCGAAGATCGATCAGATCAAAAATGACCTGCCCGAGCTGGAAAACATCATCTACCTGGACCCCAAGGAAAAGTACGAACGTGACGAGTTGCCCAAAGAAGAAGTCTACAACCTGGGGGCCAACTATCTCAAAACCAATAAAGACGATTTTGAACACATCTATCAGTCCATACAAGGCTCGGATTACGCCAATATTTGCTATACATCCGGTACAACGGCCGATCCCAAAGGCATTATTCTCTCCCACCGGAACTATACCGCCAACGTGGAACAGGCACTAACTTTGATGGACATTCCCACCTATTATAAAACCCTGCTCATCCTGCCCCTCGATCACTCCTTTGCCCACACTGCCGGCATATACAGCTTTATCGCCAGCGGGGCCAGCATTGGAATGGTCGAAGTGGGTAGAAACCAGGTGGAAACCCTGCGCAACGTTCCCAAAAACATCAGGGAATTCAAGCCCAACCTTCTGCTGAGTGTGCCGGCCCTGGCCAAGAGTTTCCGTAAAAACATTGAAAAGGGTATCAGTGAAAAGGGGCCACGGGCAGAGAAACTCTTCAAACAGGCCCTGAAAACCGCCTACAAATACAACAAAGAAGGCCATAACCGGGGCAAAGGCTTACAGGCCCTGAAAAAACCCCTGATCAACCTCTACGATAAAATGCTCTTCAGCAAAATCCGGGAGGGTTTTGGTGGAGAACTGGATTTTTTTATTGGCGGTGGCGCTTTGCTGGATATTGAACTTCAGCGTTTTTTCTATGCCATTGGAATACCCATGTACCAGGGGTACGGGCTTTCCGAAACAGCACCGATTATCTCTTCCAACGCCCCCGACAAACATAAACTGGGCTCCTCCGGCTTTCTGGTCGAAAACCTCGAACTGAAAATTTGTGACGAAAATGGCCAGGAATTGCCATTGGAAGAAAAAGGCGAAATCGTTGTGCGGGGTGAAAACGTGATGGTCGGTTACTGGAAAAACCAGGAAGCCACCGAAAAAAGTATTCAAAACGGTTGGTTCTTTACCGGCGATTTGGGATACCTCGATAAGGACGGGTTCCTCTATGTATTGGGACGTTATAAAAGCCTTCTGATTGCAAACGACGGGGAAAAGTACAGCCCTGAATCCATTGAAGAAGCCCTGATTGAGCATTCCCCCTATATTGAACAATGCATGCTTCACAACAATCAGGACCCCTACACCATCGGGCTTATCGTGCCCAATAAAGAAGCCATTAAAAATGAGGTGGTACAAAAAGATCTTTCCCTTCAAAGTGAAGAAGGCCAGAATGCAGCCCTTGAGCTGATCCAGTCTGAAATAGACCAGTTCAAAAAAGGCGGCAAATATGAGAATATGTTCCCCGACCGTTGGGTGCCCTCAGCCATTGCTGTGCTGGGTGAAGGCTTTACCGAGGAAAACCATATGCTCAACAGCACCCTCAAGATCGTACGCCGTAACATCGAGAAAAACTACAAACAAAGAATCGAGTACCTCTATACCCCGGAAGGCAAAGACATCTTTAACCATCAGAACAAAACCATCGTCAGCCGGTTTTGATCAAGGCCCATGCCTGGCCTGTTTTCAACCAGGCCCTTTACCAGATAATTGGAAGGTCCCAGGCGGAAGGATCGCCTTTTTGCATGTTTCTTGATAACCAGAAAAAAGGCGATCCTTTCTGGATGGGCCATCACGCCATTGGGATGCTATTTATAGAGATAAAAACCAGCGCCATCAGATCTCGCCCTCTTCTCTGACTTGAAGGTATTTGTCGAGCAGTATCCGGGCCTGCATGAAATGCTTTTTCTTGACAAACAGTTTGCTTTCACTGCCGGGAAAAGCTGCACCAAAACCTGCTGAAACTCCTGAAAACATGTCATTGCGAATGAAACACGGGATGCCATTCTCCTGCAAAAATTCACTGATGAAGGCAGCATTAATCTGCGAATCGGAATAGAGGTAGGTCAGTTGTTCTTCGGGTCCCATCACTTAAAACCATTGAGCTGTATATAAACATCCTTCAGCATCGAGCCATCTCATCTATTGATCTCCTTATTGTGCTGGTTGCCTGGGATGTAAAGTACAACCATTTATTTGTGCCGAAAATTTAAGATACAACCAATTTCACCATTTTTCAATGGGTTCTGATCGCATAAAGCCCCCTTAAAAAATGTCAGATCGCGGGCCCATTGGAAAGAACTCATCGTTCAGCGGTGGCTATATCTCCGAGTCGATCGGCCGCAGTTGAAAAGCGGGTCGGATCTCCCCCACTTTATGTCTGGCATCATTCAGATTGTCCGGTTTCCGGTATTGGTCCAGGGCCCGGGCTTCTTCTTGATCGAGCACATCGAGCTGATCCAGTATACTGATCACCGCCGGGGGGAGTCTTTTCATCGATCCGTCCTCCATCTTAACAGCCAGCCCCCTATTTTTATTTTGAATTCCAATACAATAAATGCCCTGGGCGCCGATCTTAGCGATCATTTTACCGGAGGTAAGGCGCAAGAGATCGCTGCAAAAGCCGTTGGTTCCTGCAATCATTTCGGGATTGCGGTTCATGGCATCATAGATGATGCGGGCAGCCTTACGGTGGGGTTGGCTCAAATGACCGGGATTGGCCAGGCGGGCGTAAGCACGGGCCATACGGTCAAGGGGGAGGGCATGAACCGGTAGCGAACATCCATCAATGCCCAGGGTAATCTGATGCGCCTGGCAGTCGGTGATAGAGGCGATGGTTTGCAATATTTCCTGTTGAAGGGGATGATCGGTGTCGGTGTAGTTTTCCACGGGGTAGCCCTTATAACGGCACACGGCAAGCATGCCGGCATGTTTTCCGGAACAATCGTTGAACAGGGGGTCGGCAGGCAAGCCCTTACGGGCCAGTTCAAGGGCATAATCGGGGTTCCTGGAGGTGACGGCTCCGGCCAGGATGTGATCCCGGGTCAGACCGATCTTGTTCAAAATGCCTTCAACGGTTTGCCGGTGCATTGGCTGGCCAAAATGAGAGGCGCACATAATGGCCAGCTCGCGGTCATTGAAACCAAAATAATCCCCAGCCCCCGAAAGCACGACTTCCATGGCCTGAATGGGTTTGGCCGCCGAACGCATAAAGGTGTATTTGCCCGGATCACCAGCGTAAAATAAAAGCTGACCCTCCCGGTTGGTGACGGCTATATCGCCCCGGGATAAACTCTCGACCACTTCACCCCGGGTTTCTTCCACCAGTAAGACTGCCATGAATTCATCCTCCTTTTTTCCGGTTTTTGGCGTCAATCTGGCCCTTGCGGCGCTTCAGATAATGGTAATAGGCTTCCTGGGCCCGGACAGGTTTGCCGTTGTTGCGCACATACTTATTGTCCTGAACATCATCCAGGATACGGGCCTTTACATTGTCATTCAACTGGATTTTCAATTGCTGCTTAAGCTCCCGCTTGACCTCCGAATCATATATCGGACAGGTCAGCTCAATCCTTCGGTCCAGGTTTCGCACCATCCAATCTGCTGAAGAAATATAAAGCTTTTCGTTGCCGCCATGGTAAAAATAGAAAATGCGGGAGTGCTCCAAAAATTTATCCACAATGCTGATGGCTTCAATATTTTCACTCAGTCCCGGAACACCCGGTTTTAAGGAGCATATGCCGCGAATGATCAGCTTGACCCGCACCCCGGCCTGGCTGGCCTCATAGAGCTTCTCCATCATCCCCTCATCTACCAGGCTGTTCATCTTGATGATCATATAAGCTTTTTTGCCTTCCCGGGCATTTTTGATCTCATGATCAATGTGATAGGTGAAATGCTGGCGGGTGGTAAACGGGGACAGGATGATGTGGTTAAAGACATGTTGTTTATAGTTCTTATCGAAAAACTCAAAAACCTTCACCACATCATTGGTGATGCGTTTGTCGAAGGTAAACAATCCCTCATCCCCATAATATTTGGCCGTTTCTTCCTGAAAATTGCCTGTCCCGATGTAGGCAAAATGCTCCTGGCGGCGGTTGATCCTACGGGTGATCAGGGTCAATTTAGAGTGAACCTTCAACCCCGGTATGCCATGGATCACTTTGGCCCCGACCTCCTGCAGGCGGTTCGACCAGTCAATGTTGGCCTCCTCATCGAACCGGGCCTGGAGCTCAATGACCACCACCACATTTTTACCGTTGCGGGCAGCGTTGATCAATGAGTTGACCACCATCGATTTTTTGGCCACCCGGTAAAGGGTGATCTGTATGGTCTCGACCCGCGGATCAATGGCTGCCTCCCGCAACATATCAATATAATACCGGAACGACTGATAAGGAAAGTGCAGGATATGATCCCGCTTTTTGATCTCTTCCAGGATGCTCTTGTTATGTTCCAGATACATAGCCGGAACATAAGGTTTCATATTGTTCTCAAAATGTTCAGGGCCAATATTGGGAAAATCAATGAAATCCTTGAAATTGTGATAGCGGCCTCCGGCGATGATGTTGTCTTCGCGCCCCAGTCGCATACGTCGTTTGAAATAATTCAACAGATCCTCTGGCATGGAGGCGTCATAGACAAACCGCACCGGTTGCCCTTTCTTACGCTTCTCCAGGCCCAAAGACATCTTCTCCATAAAGCTCTTGGATATGTCATCGTCGATGTCCAGCTCAGCATCCCGGGTGATCTTAATGGTATAAGCCTCGGCTTTGTCGTAATCAAAAAATGAAAAAATGTCATTCAGGGTATAGCGGACAATGTCATCGAGGATGATGATGTATTTCTTATGACCTGCCCGGGGCAATATCACAAAGCGCGGCAATATTTCCGTGGCCAAATCCAGCAGGGCATAACGGGTTTTACGGGGTTCATTTTCTTTGGAAAGTTTGACGGCAAAATATATGGGCTTGTCCCTCAGGTAAGGAAATTCCCGGGTATACTGCAGCATAATGGGCACCAGAATCGGGCGGATGCGTTCATGGTAAAAATGCTCGACAAACTCGCCCTGTTCCGGCGTTAGTTGGGTTTCGTTGACCACATAAATATCATACCGCTCCATCTCCTTGATCAACTCCTGATAGATCTCCTCAAATTTGGTCTGCTGTCCGACCACAATGTTCTGAATCTCCTGAATCAATTCCTGCGGGGTGCGGTTGCCCAGGAGTTTCTTTTTGCCCCGTAGAGCTGCGATTCGGCGAACCGTCGCCACACGCACCCGGAAAAATTCGTCCCGGTTATTGGAAAAAATACCCAAAAAACGCATCCTCTGGATCAGGGGATTGTTCCGGTCGGCGGCCTCCTGCAGCACCCGGTGGTTGAAAGACAACCAGCTGATCTCCCGGTTAATGAATCGTTCTGATATATAGTTTGGCTCCATAATGGAATCTTTAGCTTTATTCAATACAACATTTTCAGGTAAACGCCAAATAAGGGGGGGCAATCTCTCAAAAACCACCACAATTTTATTCCAGTGAATGGGCATGAAACCCCTGCCCCGGTTGGTCTCAAAAATCGATGTTTTCCTGCCAGTAAAGGGATAAATGGTCCAAATCCAGGGCGGCCAGATGCCCCATACCTGTATACCCTTTATAGACGCATCCGGCATCAACATTCATTCCGCGGGGATGCTTCTTGCTGACCTGCTTGCGGATCAGCTCCAGGGGGGTTGGGGTATGGCCAAAAACAAGGAGCCGGTTGCCCGACTTTTTAAGGTCATTTTCACAATCCCTGCACCAGACCATGGAACGGGTATCCTGAAAGGGTTCGCTGGCCTTAAAATTGATGCCCGCATGGACCAGTATATAATCTTCCAATTCAATATAATAGGGCATCCGGCGTAAAAAATCCACATGGGCCTCCGGCAGTTCATCAAGGGCAGCCTCACGGACCTGCCGGTCATAATCTATATCATAGCTCATAAGGGTTTCCTGGGCACCATTCAACATCCACAGCATGAAATCGTCGGGGGTCCGGTTAACCCAGGCTTCAACCAGCATCTCTTCATGATTGCCCCGTAAGGGGGTGAAAGCATATCCCTCCTGCTGCTTCTCCATCAAATAATCAACCACCTGCCGAGAGCCAGGCCCCCGGTCAATATAATCGCCGATGAAATAGACCTGATCTTCCTGCGATACCTTCAAGACCTGTTCCAAAAGGTGAACCATCGTTTTATAACATCCGTGAATGTCTCCTATTGCATACCTCATAAAATCATCTTATTTCCCTTGATACAGCAAGGCAATTCAAGTGTTCAAAATAATAAATGGTTATCAGAAAAGAACTTTTCATCAAAAAACCAACTTATGAACACAAAAATAAGGGAATTAATTATATTTTTGAAAAGGAATGAAATCTGTAAGTTGAAAAATCAGCCCTATGGATATCAAACCAGCCCAGGAGACCGATATCATCGATATCTTATACTTGTGGAAACGGGAAATGGGGCCTTTCACTTCCCAGGAAGGGCCGGCCGGTCCACCCTACGATTCCCTCCGTAAAAGCATTGCCCGGGGCAGGCTATTCATCATGAAGCACCATCGAATCAGCATCGGAACTTTTTCGGTGGGGGCCGGGCCTCCGGATGGTCAGACCGCTGGAGGCAGGCTGGAAATAAGCGGGGTCATTATTGCCTCTTACTGGATTAATCGTCAAACCATTGAGGAAGTCCTCAGATTTTCCAAAAACATGGCCCTTGAGCAAAATCACCATACCCTGGTTTTCCACATCCCCAGCCAGCATGAAAAGTTGAACACCTTTTACAGGGACCAGGGCCTTGATTATACCGGTCAGTACACCCCGGCTGATTCTGCTATACCTTTCAACCTGTATCAAACCCAATTGCATCCCGACCCCGCTTAGCGGGGTTCCTACCCCCGCTTAGCGGGGGTCCGCTTAGCGGGGTTCCTACCAATTGCATCCCGACCCCGCTTAGCGGAGGTCCGCTTAGCGGGGTCACCTGCCTAGAAATTATTGTCGTAGAAGGTTCGGTTTTTCTCATACTTGAGAAAATCGCGCAGCATGCCGGAGTTCACCCGAATACTGAAGTTATAGCGGCGGCGGTAACCTATCGGCACCCACTCAAACGACATGGTGAAACAATGCAGATCACGGGTGATGCTGATATTGGTCGGACCAATTTTGTCTTTTTTAATGTCGTAATTGGTGTTGAATTGAATCTTCCATTTGGGGGTAAGGCTCAGGTTGCCATTAACACCAATGGTTTGGGTAACTCGTGACTCAAAAGCCGGTTTGGAATAGCGGAACGAATAATCGAGATTCAGGCTCCAGGGGATGTTAAAATACTGATAGTTGCCCCCGATGGCTTTCTGTTCGGACTCACCAGCCTGCGGGCCGGATTGCTGACCCCGGCCAGCCGGGGCATTGCCCCGGCTTCTGCCGCCCTGTTGGCCTCCCTGCCCTTGCTGATCTCCGCCAGCGCCCAGCTGCATGCCCATGGATACACGAAAATTGGTTAGGCGGGCCAGGCGGCCATTAGCTTTTAATTCACTGGTATTCAACGTGTTACCTTCGTCACTCAGGGCGTAGGGATCGAGGGTACCGCCAAAATTCAAATTGACCTTATTATTGAATAAATTGGTGCGGCCGTTAAACCTAATGGGAGACCAATTGAGCGAATCGGCAAAAATATTGTAACTGGAGTTGAAGCTTAAATTATCCAGGATTTTTACTTTTTTCATTTCATCGGTGGTATCGGTACCGGGGCGTACTTTCATCTCCAGATTGTTGCTCAGGCTCAGGTTCACACTTCCGCTGCGCCTGGGGGATGAAGGGGGGCTGTAGAGCTGACCGTCAAAATAGGAATATTGGCGGGTATCTCCCTTCTCATTATACTGATAGCGGTCATAATAGGCGTCGGTCATCCCGCCCAGACTGGGCCGGAAGCTCAAACTGGCACTGGGGGTAAGGACATGGCGAATCGCCTGTACCTTCGATTCGGGATTTTTAAACTGAAACATCCCAAAAAATTTGGGGCTGGCACTGACACTGATTGAAGGCTCCAGCGACTGGGCATAACGTACGCGGTGAACGGTGTCTTCCACTACCCGTCCATAGGTTGAGTCCTGAACCGGGTCATAATAGTCGGGTTGCCACTTGCGTTCAATATAGCGGGGATAAAGCACCCCTTTATAATTCACATTGGGGGTGATATTGATATACTTAAGCACCTTAAAATTAAGGCTCACCGGTATGCGGTGCTGGAAACCATTTTCAAAATCGCGCCAGGTGGTTTCTTTAAACAACAGCGAATCTTTGGTATCCAATTGATTTTTCATATCAGCACTGTAGCTTACCTGGAGGTTTTCATACCAGTCGGTTTGCCCGTTGTTGTCTATTCCCCGCAGGGGATATTGGCGGCTCATGCTAAAAGAAGCCGAGGGCAGGGTAAAGTTGACGGAGCGGGTTCGTTTGTTTTGGTTCAGGCTCAGGTTGCTGTTCAGCGAGAAGGGGCTGTTGGGCCAGGAGCGCCGGTAGGTGATGTTCGAGCGTTTTTGGCTTGAAGTGCGGTCTTCCATGGTTCGGCCATGGCGCTTATCGTGGCCGAAAGTGCTATAATTGACGTTGGCAGAAAAATCGCTGTAGGGATTGGCTTTGGAGGATTGGGAATGGTTCCAGGTAACGCGGAAGGTGCGTTTGCTCGAAAAATCAGGGGCACCCTGGTCGCCAAATATCTCCCGCTGATATTCCAGGTCCAGGCGGCTGGTATATTTATAACGTTTCTGCAGGCGCAGATTCAGATTGGCCCCCCAACTGCCCTTGCTGTAGATGCTGGTATTGAGTTTGACATCCATGTGTTCACTGATGGCCAAATACAAGCCCAATCCCTCCAGGCTGAAGCCCTTATCCGAATCCTCACCCACACTGGGAATGGTGATTCCCGATGTTTGACGGTTCTGGATGGGAAAAAAGCCAAAAGGTACCCCCACCGGAAGCGGGATATCTTCCAGCACCAAATAGGAGGGCCCCGCTACAATCCGTTTATTGGGAATCACCTTGCCTTTGGTCATGGCGATATAAAAATCGGGGTGGTCCTTATCGCAGGTGGTGAATTTTCCCCTTTTAAAGTGGAACTGATTGTCCTGATGCTTTTTGGTGACCCTGCTGTGCAAAAAGCCCTCCTGTTCCTTGGTGACAATGCGCCGAATATATCCCTGCTGGGTCTTGAAATTGTAACGCAATTTACGGGCATCATAACTTTTTTTGCCCTCTTTAAATACGGGAGTCCCCACCAATTGACCGGTGGAATCCTTCACCCCGCGGGCAAAAACCATATTGCTGTCCTGCAGGTATTCAATGTAATCGGCCTTCAGCTCAATATTGCCATAAGTAACCACGGCATCTTCATATAAATAGACCTTGTTATCGGTTCGGGAAAAAACAATGGAATCTTTGGCATTGTAATCAATTTTTGTCTTCAGGAAGGTCTCGCTGGTATCACCTGCCCCGGCAGTATCCACGGCAAGGGTATCGGCGGGTCGGCGGGCGGTATCGGCTCTCCTGGCTGTATCTAAGGCAAAGGTGGCGGGTCGGCGGGCGGTATCGCCCGGGAAAGCCCCTGGCTCTATGGTATCGCCCGGGGAAGTACCTGGTTGGGCTGTATCGTTCATTAAAGGCTTGGGCCGGGGGGGGTCGGCTGAGGGGATGGACTCCTTATTACCCGGGGAAGCAGAAGCATCCTGGATCGAAGTATCCTGCTCCGGGAGAAAGGCCCGGGTGGTGTTGTGAAAATCATATCCGCCGGTGTGGAAGGCCGTAGAGGTGCCGTAAACCATCGGTCCAACAGCAGCCGGCAACAAAAAAAGGGCCAACAGACCAACAAATGGCTTTAAAATATGATCCAGTAATTTTATTTGCAATTTCTATGTGCTATTTTTGCAATATCAAACGGCCGGTCAAAGCTAATGAAAATATTAGTTTCGTTATGGGAAAGAAATTAAAAATTCATGCCAAACTCGATATATTCCTGATCATTTTCTTTTTCATTGCTGGGATTGGGATGGGTTCGGTTTCAGCCCAGAAGAAGGCGCATTATGAGCTGAAAAAGGTGGTGATAGATCCGGGTCATGGCGGCAAAGACCCGGGGGCTCCAGGGGATATCCTTGATGAGAAGGACCTTGTGCTCGATATTGGGCTGAAATTAGGCCAATACATCAAACAACAGTTTCCTGAAGTAGAAGTGATTTATACACGAAAGACAGATACCTTTATCCCCCTTTTCAGGAGGGCTGAAATTGCCAATAAGAATCAGGCCGATCTTTTTATTTCCCTTCACATCAATGCCAACGACGACCATCATGCCAGGGGCACCGAAACCTATGTGATGGGCCTGCACAAGACCCAAAGCAATCTGGAAGTGGCCAAAAAGGAAAACGCCGCAATTCTCTATGAAGAAGATCATACCCGCAAATACGAAGGTTTTGATCCGAATTCGGCCGAATCCTATATCATCTTTTCATTGATGCAAAATGCCTATTTAAAACAAAGCTTAAAGTTCGCCTCTTCCGTACAGAAAAATTTTAAACAGGTCACCCCGATGAAAAACCGGGGAGTCAAGCAGGCCGGTTTTTTGGTCCTTTATAAAACCTCGATGCCTCGGGTATTGGTAGAAGCCGGTTTTTTGTCCAACCCCCGCCAGGAAAAATACCTCAACTCGGAGCAGGGGCGCTCCCATATTGCCCGGGCCATTGGCAAGGCCTTCGGGGAATACAAACAAAAACTGGAAAGCCAGAGCGTGATGCTGGCCGGGGACAGCCTCAAGGAAAATTCCCCAAAAAATGCGATCCGGTTTAAGGTGCAGGTGGCTGCTTCGCAGAATCCCATCCCCCTGGACTCCGACTACTTCAAAGGCCACACCAACGTAGAGGAACATCAAACGGATGAACAATATAAATATACCATCGGAAATTTCCAGGATTACAGCCAGGCCGAAAAAATGAAGAAAAAGCTCCGGGATGATTTTCCGGGGGCCTTCATCGTTGCCTTTCAAAATCGAACCACCATTCCGGTGGATAAAGCCCTAAGTAAAATCAATGATCAATAATCCCTGAAGATATGTCCAAAGAACTCAAAATAGGATTAATTGCCACTTTCCTTATTGCCTTATTGATATGGGGCATCAACTTTTTGAAAGGCAAAAACATCCTCAAAGACACCGACCATTACTATGCCCTGTACAACGAAATCGGAGGCCTCGAAGAGGCGAGCCCGGTATACCTCAATGGTTATGAAGTGGGCCTGGTTGAAAATATACGGCTGACTGACGACCCGAGCAACCGGCTTCTGGTTCGCTTCACCCTTCGTAAAAATCTGAAAATCCCCAAAAATTCAAAGTCTGTCATCTATAATGCAGATTTGATGGGCACCAAAGCCATTAAACTTAAATTCTCCAACGGCCAAACCTATTATTCCAGCGGCGATACCCTTCCTACAGGTTTGGAAGCCAGTGTTACCGAACAAATCTATACCGAAATTCAACCCATCAAAAGCCGGGCTGAAAAAGTCATCTCCTCGCTGGATTCGGTGCTGATGGTATTCGATCACCTGACACGCAACAATATTCGCCACTCCATCTCCAATATTCACCAAACCAGCGCAAACCTCCGCCAAAGTTCCCAGAAGCTGAATCAAATGCTGAGCCAGAACCACCAACAAATTAATGGCATCGTTAATGACGCGGCATCGGTGACCAGCAACCTGAAAGATCACAACCAGCAAATCGCCAATTCTTTGAACAACCTCTCGGATATTTCCGATTCCCTCAGAAAGGCCAATCTCAACCAAACCCTCTTCCACCTGGAAAATACCCTGGCTTCCACCGACAGCCTGCTTATGGGTATAAAAAAAGGAAAGGGCACCCTGGGGATGATGGCCACGGACGACTCCCTTTATATCAACCTGAAAGAAACCACCAAAAATATGAATACCCTGATGCGCGATATGAAGGAGAATCCCGGCAGATATATCCACATCTCCGTATTTGGAAAGAAAAATTAAACCGCGAATAGGTATTTATACTTACCGATCCAGGGACATTTTATTGCTTCACTTGAATTAAATTGAATATTGATTTAATTAACAATAATTTAAAACGTTTTCTGTGTAAAACACTGATATACAAAGAAATAAAAAAATTGCAGAAATTTAAAAAAATAGTGAGCTGACTTAAAAAACCATATAATTTTCGCCAAAATAACAAACGCAACTGCGTTTTTTTTTAAAGAATTTTTTCCCACATTTGTTAGAGAACAAAATCATTGTGGAAATTTTTAAATACCTAAAAGTAAATGAACGATCAAAAACACGTCGAAGTTTGGAACCGCTGTCTTGAGATCATAAAAGATAATGTTCCGGCAATCAGCTACCGTACGTGGTTTGAGCCCATAGTTCCCTTAAAGCTGGAAAACAATGTTTTGACCATCCAGGTACCCAGCCCGTTCTTTTACGAATACTTAGAGGAGCAGTATATTGACATCCTACGCAAGACGTTGCGCAAGGAATTGGGGAATCAAGCAAAACTGGAGTATAGCGTAGTGATGGAGAACAATACGTCACGAAAACAGAAGCCTACAACGGTAAAATTCCCGACCAACAATAAGACCCAACTCAACAACAAGCCGGTTACCGTGCCCTTGAAGACCGAGGAAAATTCCATCAAAAATCCCTTTGTCATTCCCGGCATCAAAAAGCTGCATGTAGATCCGCGGCTCAATCCGGACAACTCCTTCACCAATTTCATTGAGGGGGAATGCAATCGATTGGCGCGATCGGCCGGCGAAGCGGTAGCAGAAAATCCGGGGGGAACGGCTTTCAATCCATTGTTCATTTACGGGGATTCAGGACTGGGGAAAACCCATCTTTCCCAGGCCATTGGTATTAAGGTTAAGGAGCGTTTCCCGGAAAAAACGGTGCTTTACGTCAACTCCCATAAATTTCAGACCCAGTTTGTGGAGTCGGTACGCAACAACAACCAGAACGATTTCCTGCACTTTTACCAAATGATCGACGTGCTGATCATTGATGACATCCATGAGCTGGCCGGAAAGGAAAAAACCCAGGAAATATTCTTCCATATCTTCAATCATTTACATCAAACCGGCAAGCAATTGATCCTGACTTCCGATAAGCCCCCGATTGAAATGCAGGGCATCGAACAGCGGCTGCTTTCACGCTTCAAATGGGGTTTGTCTGCTGACCTTCAGGCACCGGACTTCGACACCCGCCTGAAGATTCTGCGCCACAAAATTTATCATGATGGCATCGAAATGAAAGATGACATCATTGAATACATCGCCTCTAACATTACCATCAACATCAGGGAGCTGGAGGGAGCCCTTATCTCCCTGCTGGCCCAATCGACCCTGAACAAAAAAGAAATCAACATCTCCCTGGCCAAACAGGTGATCGACAAGCTGGTTAAAAATTCCAAGAAAGAAATATCGGTGGATTACATCCAGAAGATTGTCTGCGATTATTTTGATATTTCGCCCGACCAGTTGCATTCCAAAACCCGCAAGAGGGAAATCGTTCAGGCCAGGCAAATTGCGATGTATTTCTCCAAATCAATGACCAAAGCCTCCCTGGCATCCATTGGCTCTCAAATAGGAGGCAAGGATCATGCCACTGTGCTGCACGCCTGCAAAACAGTCAACAACCTGGTTGACACCGACAAACGCTTTAAGCAGACGGTCGATAACATTGAGAAAAAATTAAAGATATGAACACAACACGACACTTACCGATGCTGGAAAACAGGTTCTCCCCGACAAGAACCTGTTTTTTTTCTACCCAATAGGCCTTAGCTTTGCCCTGATTAATTTTTAAAGCAACCAAGCATCGCAATATCGTCTCTGGCCTATGATATTTTTGATATTGAGCATTCTTTCTTCCACTTCGCTCTTTGTGATCTTTAAATACGTTGATCGATACGGGATCAGGAATTTTGATGTGATCATCATCAATTACATCATTGCCTCCATTTTGGGTTTTTCCATCAGCAATTATGATCCCGGATTCTTCCCCATATATGCCAATCCCTGGTTTCCTTATGCCATTACCATCGGGATTTTGTTTGTGATTGGTTTTGTTTTGATTGGCAAGTCCTCTCAAAAGGTAGGCATTGCCATCACAACAGTAGCCAGTAAAATGTCGGTGATCATTCCCATCTCGTTTTCCCTTTTGTACGATCCGGCCGACCACATCACCAACCTCAAGCTCATTGGGATCGTTACAGCCCTGTTTGCCGTATTTTTCACGGTGTACCGCAAAAGAAAAATTGATTTTGATCCGCGGAACCTTTACCTGCCGCTGATTCTTTTTTTGGGGATGGGAGTGATCGATTCGATCATCAAGCTGGCCCAGTTTAAATACATTGAAGATGGCAGCTCCACATTGTTTTCGGCCATTTTGTTTTCGATGGCTGCTATAATAGGTCTGGCTACCAATATCCTCCAGGGCACCTCGTTCCGCTCTCTTTTCAAGCCAAGAACCCTGATGCTGGGGAGTCTGCTGGGCATTGGCAATTACGGGTCGATCTATTTCCTGATCCTGGCCCTTAACCATAAAACCCCTTCGGGAACCCCGATCGACGGTTCGGTGGTTTTTGGCATCAACAACATTGGGATCGTCGGGCTTTCGGTGATTCTCGGATTGCTGGTATTTCGTGAAAAGCTGACGTTCTTGAACTGGGCCGGCATTGTGCTCTCGTTTGTGGCCATCTACATTTTATCCTATACCGCAACCTGACCGGCTATGGAAAAGGATGAATTTCTCACCATCTCTGCTCCTGCAGAAGGAAGCTACAAGGAAAAGGGAAGCAAATTCCTTGGCTTTGCCCGCCCGGCCCACTCCGAGGATCAAGTCAAGGAACACCTCCAGGAATTAAAAAGCCAATACCATGATGCGCGCCACCACTGCTACGCATACAGGCTGGGACCGGATATGGAGCTATACCGTATGAATGACGACGGGGAACCTTCCTCGACGGCAGGCAAACCCATTTACGGCCAGATCATCTCGCACAACCTGACCAATGTCCTGGTTGTTGTGGTCCGCTATTTCGGTGGCACCTTACTGGGCACCAGCGGGCTGATTCGCGCCTATAAAACCGCTGCCGCCACAACCCTCGACCATGCCCGCATCATAACTCAAAGGGTGCATTCGTTATACCTGTTGGAATTTAACTATGACAAAATAAACCAGGTCATGCGCATCCTGGATGAACACCAAATCCCCCCGGAAAAGCGGGAATTTACCGAAATATGCAGATTTACCCTCGCCCTGCGGCAAAGCCGACAGGAACAACTGAGCGAACTTTTCCAAACCATTCCGGAGATCCGGCTTAAACCCCTTGATCAATCCATCATCCGGAATGTTTAATAAATTGTTATAAAAATCGAAAAAGATGATTCGATTTAATCCACCAGAGTGTTTAATTTTATCCTCCAAAAATGAATCGCCGCATGAAAGACAAAAGCCTCATTTCCATCGATGATTACTCCAAGGCGGATATCATCAATACCCTGGACCGGGCGGAGGATTTTGAAAGAAATCCCCATCAGCCCCTGTTGGAAGGCAAGGTGATTGCCAGCCTTTTTTTCGAACCCTCCACCCGGACCCGGCTGAGTTTTGAGAGTGCCATCAGCCGCCTGGGAGGTAAAGTAATTGGTTTTGCCAGCAAGGACAGTTCAAGTGTCCAAAAGGGCGAATCACTGAAGGATACCATCAAAACCGTCAACAATTACTGTGATCTGATCATTATGCGCCATCCCCTGGAAGGCAGTGCCCGGTATGCCAGTGAGGTAGCCGATGTACCGGTGATTAACGCCGGCGACGGCGCCAACCAGCATCCTACCCAAACCCTGCTGGATCTCTATTCAATCCGCCAAACCCAGGGAAAACTCGATGACCTCAACCTTTTTCTGGTAGGGGATTTGAAGTACGGCCGTACCGTCCATTCCCTTTTAATGGCCATGTCCAATTTTAATACCACCTACCACTTTGTCTCCCCACCGGAACTTAGAGTCCCGGAAGAGTATAAAATGTTTTTGAAAGAGAAAAAATTGAAGTTTCACGAGCATACCGATTTCACTGATATCATAAGTGATGCCGACATCATTTATATGACCCGGATTCAGCGTGAACGTTTTTCCGATCCGATGGAATACGAAAAGACCAAAAACTCCTACGTGCTTAGAAACAGCATGTTGGAAGGCACCAAAGACAATCTGCGCATTCTCCACCCCCTTCCACGGGTCAACGAAATCCATGATGACGTGGATGAAAACAAAAAGGCCTACTATTTTCCACAGGCCCTTAACGGGGTGTATACCCGAATGGCCATCATGAGTTCAATCCTGGGTCTCTAATCCAAAAAAATCGAAACAATGGCAGACAGCAGCAAACCAAAACTTCAGGTCAGCGCCATTAGAAATGGCACGGTGATCGATCATGTCCCGGCCAAACACCTGTTCAAAGTCATCGCTATCCTGGGGCTGGATAAAATCACCACCCAAATCACCTTCGGTACCAACCTGGAAAGCAAAAAACTTGGCCACAAAGCGATCATCAAACTCTCGGAAGTCTTTTTCAAGGATGAAGACATCAATAAAATTGCCCTGATCGCACCCCACGCCAAGCTAAACATCATCAAAAATTTCAAGGTCACCGAAAAAAGTGAGGTGCAAGTCCCGGAAAAGATCAAAGGCATTGCCAAATGTGGCAACCCCAATTGCATCACCAATAATGACCATGTCAACACCGCATTTTATGTCCTGCCCAAGGACAAGGAAAAGGTAGCCTTAAAGTGTCATTATTGCGAGAAAATCACTGATCCGGAAGATATGGAGGTGTTTTAGTGCACCCCGGGCGGATCAAGCCATTTAAGACCGGCAAACAAACCTGACAGGAGGAAGGAGCCATCCATCCGTTCCAATATCCGCAAATGGAGGGGGTTTTTGGTTATCTGATCCGATCAATCGAACGGATTAAAGCTTCATCCTTTCCTATGGCGCGAATGGCCAAATAAGTCAAAATGGCAGCAGCAACCGGGAAGACATCAAAAATGCGGTAACTCACCGTTTCTGCTTCCAGGCGATTGGAAAAATCGCTCACATAAAAATACAGCAGCCCCACATAGCCCAACATCAAAAGGATATTGATAAAGCTGATGCGCATCTGGATGATGCGTCTTTTGTAGAGGAAGATGGTGATGAAGTTCAGCAGGGTAATCACTGACAGCAAAATGATCGGGGGAATTGCCTGATAGTATATGGTGGTTGAATCCTGGTAATATAGACCGTCAAAGCGGAAAGTGTAGGTTTCGCCACCCTGCGGGAGCAGTTCGGCCAGAGGGAAGAAGAACATCATCAACATCAAAATGAAAGAAACGAACAGGTAGAGGGTTTGTATTCTTTGTATCATGTTGCCTTTTTGCCACAAAGATAACATTTCTACAGCACATCATGAAGTGCTAAGTCTAAAAAACCCTCATAAAAGCCCACTTCACCTGTATATTTATAATATGTTGTAAAAAAGGCCATAAGCCTTAAAATTCCTCTGCTGGCATTTGACAATCAAAAAACTTTTGCTTAAGATTGTGCTTCCAATCGAATCAAATGTTAACCGCTAAAAATAAAAGGGCTATGGCAACAACCACGTCTATGACCACACAAGATTTCATGAAAAGAGAAGAGCAATACGGGGCACACAATTATCATCCACTGCCGGTTGTACTGGACAAAGGAGAAGGTGTTCATGTATGGGATGTTGAAGGCAAACAGTATTATGATTTCCTTTCCTCCTACTCTGCCCTGAACCAGGGGCACAACCATCCGAGAATTGTACAGGCCCTGACCGAGCAGGCTCAGAAGCTTTCTTTAACCTCAAGGGCATTTTACAACAGTGTACTTGGCGAATACGAAGAATACGTGACCAAATATTTTGGTTATGACAAGGTATTGCCCATGAACACGGGTGCTGAAGCTGATGAGACGGCCATCAAGCTTTGCCGCAAGTGGGCATATAAGAAAAAGGGCATTCCGCAGAACCAGGCGAAAATCGTTGTAGTAGAGGACAATTTCCACGGCCGTACCATCACCATTGTATCGATGTCGACCGATCCCGATGCCCGTGCCGACTATGGCCCTTATACCCCGGGATTTGTAACCATCCCTTACAATGACACCGAAGCCCTGGAAAAAGAGCTTCAGGATCCCAATGTAGCCGGCTTCCTGGTCGAGCCCATCCAGGGCGAGGCTGGTGTGAATATACCTGACGATGGGTACCTGAAAAAAGCCTATGAGCTGTGTCAAAAATACAATGTCCTGTTCATGGCCGATGAGGTCCAGTCGGGCATTGCCCGCACCGGCAAAATGCTGGCCTGCGACCATGAAGGGGTTCGCCCCGATGTACTGATCCTGGGCAAAGCCATCTCCGGTGGCCTGTATCCTGTCTCAGCCGTGCTGGCCGACGATCCGGTCATGCTGACCATTCAACCCGGTGAACATGGCTCTACCTTCGGTGGCAGTCCGCTGGCCGCTCGCGTGGCCATCGCCGCACTGGATGTGATCAAAGAAGAAAACCTGGCCGAAAACGCAGAAAGACTGGGAAAAATCTTCCGCGAGGAATTCAAGAGCATCCAAAGTGAGATGATCTCTGAAGTCCGTGGTAAAGGCCTGCTCAATGCCGTGGTGATCAAACCCAAAAACGGTAAAACCGCCTGGGATGTCTGTGTGGCCATGAAAGAGCATGGCGTGCTGGCCAAACCCACCCATGGCGACATCATCCGCTTTGCCCCTCCCCTGATCATCACCGAAGAGCAACTGCGCGATGCCATGGAAAAAATCAAAGCCACCTTTAAGGAATTTGAATAAGCCGTTAAGCTTCAAGTAACACCCCATTAAACGATCCATAAAAAAAGCTGTCTATATCCAGGCAGCTTTTTTTATTTAAAATGAACCCAAACCAAAAATCTTTACAATGAAAAGCAAATCACTGGCGCTCTTATTCGCCGTCACCGTACCGCTGTTTTTCGCCACCTGCAGTCAGGGACCTGGTGAAAAAGCAAAACAGGATTTAAAAGTCAACTACATCAATGATTCGATCGACCCGGGCGATAATTTTTACCGCTTTGCCAACGATGGCTGGATTGAAGCCCATCCCCTGCCCGACGATGAAAGCCGTTTCGGATCATTTGACCTGCTGGCCAAAAAAACCAAAACCAAGGTGAAAAACCTGGTCAAAAACCTGGCCGAAGCCGATCATCAACAAGGCACCATTGAACAAAAAATCGGGGATTTTTACACCCTGGCCATGAACACCGGGAAAGTCAACGAACAGGGGTTAGATCCCATCGCCGATGAAATAAAACGGATTGAGCAGCTTAACAATACCCAAGACCTCCAGCAACAGGTTCGCCATTTTCATCACTATGGAATCGGCTCGCTCTTCAGGCTGAGTTCAGGTGCAGATGCAAAGAACAGTGACATGGTCATTGCCCAGCTTTCCCAGGGTGGTTTGGGCATGTCTTCGCGCGATTATTACCTGAAAGATGACAAACGCAGCACCAAGATCCGGGAGGCTTACCGCGATTACATGCGTAAAATCTTCATCCTCTCGGGCGAGAGCAAAAAGGAAGCTGATCAAAAGGTTCAAACCATCATGGATATGGAAACCCGCCTGGCCAAAGCTTCCATGACCCGCCTGGAAAGAAGGGATCCCCAAAAAACCTACCACAAGATGAACGCCAAAGAGTTGCAACAGCTGTGCCCGGCCATGGACTGGAAAGGCTACTTCACCGGCCTGAACATTGAGGTTCCCGAAGACATCAATGTACGTCAACCCCAATTTTTCAAGCAGGTCAACCAAATGCTTGGGGAAGTCCCGATCGACCAGTGGAAAACCTATTTTAAATGGAACCTGCTCAATAGCTCTGCCTCCTACCTGAGCGATGAATACGTCAAAGCCCGTTTCAACTTTTATGGCAAGACCATGCAGGGCCAAAAAGAAATGAAGCCCAGATGGAGAAGGGTGCTCAATGTGACCAACCGGGCCCTGGGCTTTGCTGTGGGCAAAAAGTTCGTGGAAGCCCATTTTCCACCCAAAGCCAAAAAGCGCATGACCAACCTGGTTGGTAACCTGAAAGATGCCTTTGCCCAACGCATCAAAAACCTCCAATGGATGAGCGACACCACCCAACAAAAAGCCCTGGAAAAGCTCCAGGTCATGAACGTGAAAATCGGCTATCCCGATCAATGGCGCGATTATTCTGATTTAACCATCAACGGCGATGCCTACATCGAAAATGTCATGGCCTCCCGCCGGTTCAACAAAAATTACCAGCTCAGCAAGATTGGCCAGCCGGTGGATGAGGATGAATGGTTCATGCCGCCTCAAACCGTCAATGCTTACTATTCTCCATCGATGAACGAAATATGCTTCCCGGCCGGCATCCTTCAACCTCCCTTCTTCTATATGGAAGGCGATGATGCCATCAATTACGGGGCCATCGGAGGCGTTATCGGACACGAAATGACCCATGGCTTTGACGATAAAGGCCGCCAATATGACAAAGAAGGCAACCTGAACAACTGGTGGACCCCAAAAGATACCAAACGCTTCAACAAAAGAAGTCAGCGCCTGGTGGAACAATACAATAAAAAGACGGTACTGGACACCGTTCACGCCGACGGTGAACTGACCCTGGGCGAAAACATCGCCGACCTGGGTGGTTTGAGCATTGCCTACACCGCCTTTAAAAAGGCCACCCGCGACAAAAACCTCCCTGAAAAAATCGACGGCTACTCCCCCGATCAAAGGTTCTTCCTGTCATGGGCAAGGGTCTGGGCTCAGAACATCCGCGATGAAGAGATCCTTCGACGCACCAAAGAAGACGTCCACAGTTTGGGCGTGCACAGGGTCAACGGCCCGTTGGTCAACATCGATGCCTTCTACGATGCCTTTAATGTTACCCGGGAAGATGAGCTTTACCTGCCCGAAGATAAAAGGGCCAAAATCTGGTAACCCCCCTTAACCAAAAAGCAATATGATGAAACCCGCATGCAAGGCCCTTCACCGGACACCTTAAAGCATGCGGGTTCATCATGTTGGATCTAACTACAATGATGGCCAGCCAACAACATCCATTTGCACCATTATAATAAGGTTTCATTCTAAGGCCATGTTCCGGGATGTTTTATTAAATTTATACCCCTGCTGTTCTTCAAATGAATATCAACAGATCCATGTACCTCATTTCCCGGACTAATGGCAAAGCCCGGGTTGAACAAAATTTGTAAACCCAAAACTAAGCTGTTATGAAAAAGATCATTCAAACCGACAAAGCACCCGCAGCCATTGGCCCCTACAGCCAGGCCGTAGAAATTAACAACACCCTTTATATCTCCGGTCAGCTGCCATTGGACCCCCAAACCATGAATATGCCCGATTCGCTCGAGGAACAAGCCGAACAGGTCATGAAAAACACCGGCGCCATCCTCCGGGAAGCCGGTTATGATTACCAAAACGTGGTTAAATCCACCATTTTCCTCGACGACATCAACGATTTTCAAAAGATGAACCAGGTCTACGGCAAATACTATCAACAGGACCCGCCGGCCCGATCTGCTTATGAGGTGGGCAACCTGCCCAAAGGCGCAAAAATTGAAATCGAAACCATCGCGGCCAAATGAGGAATTGCTCAGGAAGACAATCCCTCAGCATGAAATAACGCTTCTTTGGGCCCCTTCCTTATAAAGGGGCCTTTTTTTCGGTGAACAAGACACCGGCCAACAGAAACCGAACTGGAAGAGGTGGTGGCCATTGGGGCTTTGGCTTTTATCTACCCGGTGAACAAGAAGCCAGCCCAACCTGTCAGTTCATTTACAGATTGGTTATATTTTTATTAATTTTGGGGTTCATTTCCAATTGTAAAAGAAAGGTAGCAAGATATGTTTGAGAGTTTATCCGATCGTCTGGAACAGTCGTTCAAAATGCTCAAGGGGCAGGGTCGCATCTCGGAGGTCAACATTGCCGAGACCCTGAAGGACGTACGTCGGGCCTTATTGGATGCCGACGTCAACTATAAGATTGCCAAGAACTTCACCAATACGGTCAAGGAAAAAGCCCTGGGCCAGAAGGTGGTTGAATCGGTTAAGCCGGGTCAGCTGATGGTCAAGATCGTGCATGATGAGTTGGCCCGTCTGATGGGGGGAACAGCAGCTGAACTCAACCTGGAAGGCAACCCAACGGTGATATTGCTGGCCGGTTTGCAGGGTTCGGGTAAAACCACCTTTGCCGGTAAGCTGGCTCAGTTTCTGCGCAAAAAACACAACAAGCAACCCATGATGATCGCCGGCGACGTTTACCGCCCAGCAGCGATCGATCAGCTGAAGGTAGTGGGCGAGCAGGTTGAAGTGCCCGTATATACCGAGGACGAAAACAAAGATCCGGTCAAGATTGCCAAGGCAGGCATCAAACAAGCCAAAAAACAGGGCCATGATACAGTGATCATTGACACGGCCGGACGCCTGGCCATTGACGAAGAGATGATGAATGAGGTGGCCGGCATCAAAAAAGCCGTGGAACCCCACGAAACCTTATTCATCGTAGATGCCATGACGGGCCAGGACGCAGTAAACACCGCCAAAGCATTTAATGAACGCCTCGATTATGAAGGGGTCATCCTCACCAAACTTGACGGGGACACCCGGGGCGGGGCCGCTTTATCCATCCGCTCAGTGGTCGATAAACCCATCAAGTTCATCGGAACCGGCGAAAAGATGGACAATATTGACGTGTTTCACCCCGACCGCATGGCCGACCGGATCCTTGGCATGGGCGATATCGTATCGCTGGTAGAAAAGGCCCAGGAGCAATACGACGATAAAGAGGCCCGCCAACTCAGCAAAAAAATTGCCACCAACGAATTTGATTTTGATGACTTCCTCTCCCAGATCAACCAAATCAAGAAAATGGGCAATTTCAAAGACCTGGCCTCTATGATCCCGGGCATGGGCAAGGCCCTGCGGAATATGGACATGGATGACGACGCCTTTAAGGGCATTGAAGCCATCATTCACTCAATGACCCCCGAAGAGCGGAAAAACCCCAAAATACTCAATGGCAGCCGCCGCAAAAGAATTGCCCACGGGAGCGGTACCAATGTGCAGGAAGTCAACAAACTCATTAAGCAGTTTTCCGAAACCCGGAAGATGATGAAGAAAATGAAAAACGGCAAGGGCAATATGAAGAGCATGATGCAAAACATGCAGCAAATGAACGGCAACATGTAAAACAACAGGTTATGGAACGCATAGATGGCAAAAAAATCTCAGCTCAGATCAAAGAAGAAATCGCCCGGGAAATTGAACAAATCAAGCAGCAGGGCGGAAAAACACCTCATCTGGTTGCCGTTTTAGTCGGGGATGACCCGGCCAGTGAGACTTATGTCTCCCACAAAGAAAAAGCCTGCAATAAAGTAGGCATGGAATCGGAGGTATGGCGGCTCAATGCCGATATTTCCCAGGAGGAACTGCTGAAAAAGGTCGACCAGCTCAACCAGGACCCCCAGGTGGACGGGTTCATCGTACAGCTGCCCCTGCCCGATCACATTGATGAACAGAAGATTATTGAAGCCATTGATCCGAAAAAGGACGTTGACGGGTTCCACCCAATCAATATGGGCCGGATGGTAATCGGACTGCCGGCCTACCTTTCGGCTACTCCCGCCGGTATCCTGGAGTTACTCAAACGCTACGAAATAGAAACCGAAGGAAAAAACTGTGTGGTACTGGGGCGAAGCAACATCGTAGGCAAACCCATCGCCAACCTGATGCTTCAAAAAGCTTATCCCGGCAACACCACCGTTACCGTGTGCCACAGCCGCACCCAAAACCTGCAAGCCTATACCCAACAGGCCGATATCTTAATCGTAGCCATGGGCAAACGCGAATTTGTCACAGCCGATATGGTCAAGGACAATGCCGTGGTCATAGACGTTGGCATTCACCGCATTCCTTCCGATAAAACCAAATCCGGATGGAAACTAAGGGGCGATGTGAAGTTCGACGAAGTTAGTGAAAAAGCAAGCTTCATCACCCCCGTGCCCGGTGGCGTGGGACCAATGACCATTGTATCGCTGCTGAAAAACACCATTGCCGCTTCTCAGAATAGAATTTACGGGGAATAGAAATGATTGAATGCTACAATGATTGAATCATTGAATCATTTCTTTGTCCCTCCTAAAACCCGGCAATATCCATCAGCACGGTGGGGATTAAAAGGAGAATGCCCACCAAAACCAGAATGCCCAGGAAAGGAATAAACCAACGGAACCATTTGTCATAGGGAATTTTGGCCATGCCCAAAACCCCCATCAGCACACCCGAGGTGGGGGTGATCATGTTGGTGAAACCATCGCCGAATTGGAAAACCAACACGGCTGTTTGTCTGGATATCCCGATCAAATCGGAAAAAGGTGCCATAATGGGCATAGTCAGGGCAGCCTGGCCTGAACCAGAGGGCATCAGGATGTTCAACAGGGTCTGGAAAACATACATCACCCCAACCGATCCAACTTTGCCAACATCTTCCATCCCTTCAGCCATGTAATGCAACAGGGTATCAATGATATTGCCCTGGTCCAAAAGAAACACGATGCCACCGGCCAGGCCTACCACAATGGCTGCAGTCATCATATCCTTCACCCCCTTAAGAAACAACTGGGCAATGTTGTTGCCCGATTCATTATAGGCAATGCCGGCAAAAATGCCCATGGCCATAAAAATGGTGGCGATCTTCATAATGTACCAGTCATAGCCCATTACACCAACAATCAAAAACAGGATGGTATACAAAAGCAAATTCAAAATATAAAAATGAACCGAGCGTCTCAGACCCATAAAGGCGGTTATGGCATAAAGACCGGTCAGCACAGGCACAATTGGCATCTGGAAACTGCTGTTGCCAATCTCAAGGGTGGTCATGGCATATTGGAAGGAAAAAATGATCAATCCGGCCAGGATAATAAAATAGGTGATCCAGGCTGAAACAGGTCGGGTATATTCGATCTTTTCCACGTCTTGCCGGCTGCTGTCACGCCATTGGGCATCATCTTCATATACCGGCGAGCGGGTGGGATCCTTCCGCAGCTTCTTCACATAACCCAGCACATAAGTTATGCCTACGATGTTCAAGACCACCCAGGTAAAGAAACGGTATTCGATGCCCGAAAACAGGGGTATATCGGCCAATCCCTGAGCAATGCCAATGGTAAAGGGATTCAGCATGGCCCCGGCAAAACCCAGGCCCGCTGCTACAAAACACATGGATACCCCGACAATCGAATCATACCCCATGGAGATTGACAGGGGCACAAAAATGATTACAAAAGCAATGGTCTCTTCACTCATGCCGAAGACCGCACCAAACAAACTGAACATCAGCATGATCAATGCAATCACAATATTATCCACCCCCAGGGCCTTGATCACCCGGTTGGACTCCAGCTTGCGGGTGAAACGCAAAAAAGAAAAAATGCCCACATCAATGGCCCGGCTTTCATTCATGATCCAAAAAGCACCCCCTACCATCAATATGAAAACAATGATGTTGCTCTTCGAAATGAATCCATGATAAAGCGAGGAAAAAACCTGCCAGGTCTGGGGATCGTTCTGGGTATATTCAAAAGATCCGCTCTTTACCACCTCCCGCTTTACGCCATTGTCCATCACCACTTCACGCTCATACTCACCGCCTGGAATGAACCAGGTTAACAGCGCACCGATAACGATGATAAAAAAGATGATGACAAAAGTATGGGGAACTTTGACTTTTTTGGCCATATACACCACATTTTAATTAAAGGGGCTTAAAAATAATAGATTTTTGCGGGTGGACATGAATCTACAAAAGTTTTGTTCCAGAGGTCATATCGACCTTGATAAAGTTTTGGATTACAGGGAACTGGCACATCAAACAATGAATTGTCTTGTTTCAAAGACAAGTTGAACGTTTCTAACATACTGACTAACATTAATTAACGAGTTAATTCAATATTGGCTTTGTTCCAGGGGTAATGTCTAACTTGCTGACTTTTGGGGCAACAGGCCCTGATGGAGCCAATCAATGTTGGTTTTGAAGCGGAAACCTGTTTTCCTCTTATCAGTACCATGATTTTCCTGGCCAGTCCAGGGGCGATGTCCCTATTGCTACCCCGCCCCTTTGCTCTTTGAGGGCTGAATTGAAAACTGCTGACCGGGCAAATATATGGCCGTGGAAAATTGCCCCCCCAACAAACCCTCTTTAATGATGACTTCTTGATTCATCGTACGCAAAACCATCACCTGGCCCTCCCCGTAAACTTTTGCCCTGTTGCCCTCAACCAGGATGGCTGTGGCCTCGTCAATGCCGACACCAACCTTACCGGGATGTTCCAGGCAGGCGGAAATCAATCGATTCATACGCATCCGCTTTATAAAGTGCTGATCGATAATTGCCTGACTGATCAGACCCAGCCCGGACTCGAGAATGATATTATTCGCCTCGATGGTCCGGAAATTACCGGTATATTCCGGGTGTTTGCGCTCATCCCCGGTGATCATCAGTTCACTCATTACCGCTGCCCCGGCACTGGTGCCTGCAATAACGCTTCCCTGCTGATAAGCCGCCCTTATTTGACGCTCTAACTCCGTATCTCTCACAATTTCCATGAAACGATTCTGATTGCCTCCCGTCATGTAGATCAAACCAGCATCCACCACCGAATCCATTACTGATGGCTTCATCTGTTGCTCCGATTGAAGGTTGAAAGTGTGAATGTTGTCAATCCCTTGTTCGGTGAATTGTTTCTTTGCATAGTAGGCCGATGTATCAGGTGCTGAGCTCGACATGGGCAGAATAACAATGTATCCGGCCGAATCAACCCCGGCAATTTCGATCAGATTTTTAATCATCGGCGCCGGCCGGTCACCCCCTCCTATAATAAATAGTTTGCCTTTGGCTGCTGTTTCATTTTCGCCGGCCGAACCAGTACTCCCCTGATCAGAGCAACACACCAGCAGAGACATCAGCACAATTAGAACGGGTAGCACGGCATATTTTCTCTCCAATCTTTTCATTTCTGTTAAGACTTTTTACGATTCAAAATCAGTATAATATTGGAATTAGCTTACCCCTCTGCTAAACTGACCCCGCTTAGCGGGGTCATTATTGGAATTAGCTTACCCTTCTGCTAAACTGACCCCGCTAAGCGGGGTGGTCATGGGTTTACCCCGCTAAGCGGGGGTATTTTACCCCGCTAAGCGGGGTAGTCAAAGCGGGGTTAACTTCCATCAGAAAAGGCTCCTGGCCAATGCAATGCACCACAGGAGGATAAGACTCATGTTTCGGTTCAAAAAAGAACGTATTGATTTAAGGGCCAGACGAATGTGCGCCTCCACCGTCTTTTCCGAAATATTCATCTGCTGGGCTATTTCGCGATGAGAAAGGCATTCAAACCGACTTAACCGGAAAATCTTCTTCCTTTTTCGCGGAAGCTGATCCATCGCCTGATCAATCATATTTTTCACCTCATTCAACAATATATCGTTTTCGGTACGACCAATACAACTGTCCAGGTACTCTTTCATGTCGCTGAGATACAACTGCTCATTGACTTTTTTCCGGTTTTGATTAAAAATGGTATTCTTGGTGATCGTGAAGATATAAGCATTCAACGAAAGGTCAGGATTCAAGGTCTCGTGGTTTTCCCAGATTTTCAAAAAGATATCCTGGGTCAGGTTTTCGGCATCTTCTTGGGTTTTCAGATAGCGCAAGGCAAAATGAAAGATTTTACCGGCATACTGCTGGTAGAGCAGATGAAAAGCCCCCTGATCGCCCTGGCGGAGTTTCCTAACGATTTGCCGGTCAATCTGGTCGTTTAAGCGCTGTGTTTTCACATCCAATCAAGTTGAAGGTTCGGTAAATGAGCCGACCCATGGTCTGAAGCAAACGTCCACTTATTCTTCATAATGGGCTTTGCGGATGATTTGATAATCTTTGATCATCATTTTGCCATTGGCCAACATATAACGGATATTCAAATCCCTGTCCAGCAGAAGGCCGTCGGCATCGAAGCCTGGTTGGAGCCTTCCTTTTCCCTTCAATTTAAGAATGGCGGCCGGTGTAGTCGAGACAGTTTGAATGGCTTGCTCCAGGGGTATTTTTTCCTGTTCCACCATATCCTTGATTTCCTGGAGGCTGGCTTTGGGTTTTCCCTTTTCCAGGCGAATCAGGTTGCCCCGGGCATCAAAAGCGGGCAATGAACCATTGGCATCGGAAGAGATGCTGATGTGTTCCAGTGGGATACCTGCTTCCAGGAGTCCTTTCACGGCCCGCGAGGGTTTGACCTCATCCTCCTTAAAGTAGGGATAAGCGCTGGAAGTCAGGTCGAGGTAGCCTTTCCTGCCATATGTTTTGGCCTCCAGGTATATTTGGTTATTTCGGTTGCAGTGGGTTGGGTAAAACTGCTTCAGGGGCAACTGGCTGTTTTCGACTGCCTGGTAGAGGGGCTGGAAGGGATGCGGGGCATCACCCAGATGCACATTGATGATACCGGCTTTACCAGCAAGCATGCCGGCCACCCTCACCTCCGAGGCCAGTTTGATTAAGGCATCAGCACAGGGATGAGAGCTGCGGTGATCTGATAGGGCTATTTCTCCGGCTCCGATGACTTCTTCAATCAGGGCAACATCCCGGGCGGAATCCCCCGTTATAGACGGAGGGGGAACCTGGTAGGCGCCGGTGTACATCCATCCCGACAACCCCAGCTCGCGAAGGGCCTTGACTTTCATCAAAACACTCCTCACATCCCGCGTTATACCATCGGTGCCGAGACACCCCACCACCGAACTCACCCCCGCCTCCAGAAGCTCCTTCAACGGGATTTCGCCGGTGCGCGTTGCGGGACCCCCTTCCCCTCCTGCCCCGGCTATATGTACATGTGAATCGACCAACCCGGGAACCATCACCAGGCCCGATCCATCAACCTGATCAATATCTACCCCCCGCAATGAAGACAAATCAATCTTATCCTCCACAGCTGCAATTTTACCCGCTGCTACGAGAACATCCTTTTTCCCAACGTATTCAGGCATGTACAATGAAACCTGTTCTATCACTACCAACATATTGAAAGTATTTGTTTAAATAAATAAAATCGCTGAATCATCTAATGAACATCATGATCAAATAGCCATCATACGCCCAAAAAGCAATGATCATCCCCGATATCCTGAGAGATGGCTGACAATTAAATCTTTATGCTAATATCAATGAACAATTTAATGAGGATCTCCCTCACCGGATCATCATTTTAACCGACTTTTTTATGCCCGATCGATGGTCATATAAAAATGCGATATACAGATTGGGTGAAAGATGGTTAACACGGAGCACTTCACGATTTTGAAGGTGATTCTTTCGCAGCCATACTTTACCATCCAACCCCACCAATTCCAGACCATAGCGATGCCCCTTCCACTGCACCACCAGTTGCTGGTTGCTTTGATAGACCAAGGGTTCGCCGCCAGAGCTCTGTTGTGGTCCGAATCGGGCAGTGGCCTGGGTATCGGCCACCTGTCCAATCGGGTATTGCTGGCCGGGGCTCAAAACGGTAAGATCCATCGATTTGAAGCCGGCCACCTGTCTGGGTTCCTGGGCTGGATCGGCTGTGGAGGTTTGTTGGGAAATGCCTGCGCGGGTTCCTCTGTTCCGCAGGACCATTGAAGGCATATCTCCATGGGCTTTCAGCAGGAGCTGATCACCATCGCTGGTATAGTGCACATATCCGCCCGAGGCGAGCCAAAGACCATAGGCCAGATCATGCTGAACCATCGCATAGGGCAGAGCGGCTGCCGTATTTTCGTAGACCTGAGGATCGTGATAGGTATGGGGCATCACCGCCGTGGTTTGCAACAAAGACAATCCGGCGCAATAGCTCATCTCACTGTTGTAATTGGCACCCGGATCCAGGTAACCCTTAGCAACGATGCGGCCTGCAAAACGACTATCTCCGCCTATGAAGGCAGCCGTTACGCGAGGGTTGCCCAGGCGTTGGGCCAAAACATCACCGGTGCCCCCGGCCTTCATGAACCCTTTAAGGCGATCCAGGTCGTTGGCGACAAAAACGAATTTGGTGGCCTGGCGAATCCGCTGAGCCAGCAAATCATCATCCGCCGCACCTTCCTCTGCCGTATAGACCATCACATGCTCTGCGTCTTCCCCATATAAAGCGTTTCGGAACTTTTCAGCCTGTGTCGCATCTTTGCCGGTGAAGACAATGATGGTATCCTGTTCGCCTCCCGCGAGATGCACCAAATGCTCAAGTAATGGCTGATTTTCCGATACCCCGTTGCTGCCGCTTAACATCAACGAATAATCCCGTGTCTCCCGCTTTTTTTCGGGAATGGCCTGGTGGTCAAAACCACTTACCTGAGCCTTTGAAAAATCGATGCGGCACCCCTGAAGCAGCTGCCTGACCCGGAGAGAGTCGACCGAGAAACGGTTGCCTTCCTGGTGGAAGGGCTGATTCGAATAGCCGGTATAGAGGTTGGCGCATCCGGTGCCATAAACCTGGCCCATCCCGGTCGAATCAATGGCCAGGGCCGTCAGATCATCCAGTCCGATTCCGGTAAGATCCTGGCCGTTTTGAAACTGCCAGTTGGCCATGAAGGCCAGTAAACGGGCAAAACGCCCCCGTTGAACAAAATGGGTGTCCATGATGGTTCCCGCCATCAAATCCGGCAGGAAATCATTGGCCAGGGTAACGTATTGATTGTCCCAGTTCTGAAGGCATTCATCGGGATAAACCGTGCCATTGAGGGCGGTAAAATCCACTTCACCCAGTATAGCAAGACCGGCCGATGTTCCACATATCACCCCCCCTTGCTCATACTTATCGCCAATGGCTTGCTCCACCCGGGTATCGTTATAAGTCTGATAATAGTCGGCCTGGTTGCCTCCTTTGATGTAGAACACATCGTAGTTCATCAGCGAATCATAGGTAGCAGGATCATTGGCTACGGGGGTGGTATTGATGACAAAATTGCGGGCTCCGGCGGCTCCCCAATCACAAACGAAATGCTCGGGCATCCAGTCGGTGGCACTGCCCTGATAAAAGGTGATCACTGCCACACGCCGGTTATCGGATTGATTCACCGCCCACTGAAAGGCTTTGCCATTCCAGCCTTCCAAGCCGGCCCGCTCAGTGCCGCCACCGATCAGCAACAAACTGCCCGACCCGCCATGGCCGGTGCTGATGCAACTCAAAAAATACAAAAACACGAGCAGAAACCGCTTCATAGAAAACCATTTGATTTAAGCAATGATGGGGAGCACAGCGAACTCCCCATCATTGGCTGTTGCTTGCTGTCTCCCTTATTGACTGCGCTTGATAATCCGCCGGGTTTGTTGAACCTCTCCGTCCTTTTCAAAGGTAATAAAATAAACGCCTTCTTTCATGCCGCCGGTATCAAGGGTCAGATGCTTTCGAGCCTCGGGTGCTATCTGTTCAACCCGCTGACCTATGGCATTGTAAATTACAATGCGGTCGAACCGCTGTTTGGCTTCAATCCTCAGGTGATTGACCACCGGGTTGGGATACACCTCCAGGGCAGGTTGACCAACCTCTTCTTCCATTCCGACAGGCTCCTGCTGTTCTGACATATCCGCCTCATAACGGGGAGCCAGCATATAATCGCCACCCCGGTTAATCAGTATACCGGTTATCCTGTACTTTTTACCCACTTCCATTGTAGACTCGCTCATCTCGCCGGTATAGATATCCAATCGGTAGTAATCGCCTACCAGGAATTTGCCTTCCCCATCGTCGCAGACAAAATAGTGCAGGGTATCGCCCTGGCTGGGTTCCACGCTGACATATTCCAGTACTTCGGCACTATCCACCTGCAGGAGGGTACCCTCGTATTTTTCGGCCGGGTCGGTATCGGCCTGCAGGGAAGAATCAATATCAGCCCCGGTCACCACAGTTGGATCGAACAGATCATTACCGGTGGAAAGGGTGGCCAGGTAATCGGCCGGATAAATTTCGGTTTGGTTTGCAAAGGGGCTCATGCTGCCATATACCAGCACCTCATCGCCCACATTTACAGAATCGGCAAGCACACCGGAGCTCTGATAGGTGTTGATGCCATGGTGTGCTCCAGCAGCATCATTGAGCCATACCCGATCGCCAATGCCGTTGATGAAGGTAACGATTCCCTTGAAGGTGGCAGTCGGCCCGTCGCTGATCAGGGTCCCGTCGGGATTGGTCAGGCTGGCATAGGAAAGCGGCAGGATGCCTGAATAAAAAGCAATGGAATCCTCCAGCGCACTGTTGATCAGGGTATCCACTTCATTGTCCGGGCTCATGGCAGCCGATGCACCGGTATAATGGACCACCTTGTCGTTGGCCGGATCAATCTGATAAGACTCAAAGGTGAGGGTACCATCGCTGCCCTGCAGTTTGATGTTGGGCAAATTCAGGTCCTTGTCGGTCACCGGCACATCATAGACTACTGCCACAGAGGTATCTGATGTGGCATGGATGTCGGTAAATTGCGGAGGTACATACTGGCCGACCCGGAAATTGTCCAGGTAAATCTTCGAGCCATTGGAACGGGCATGCAGGGCTACATGGATCTGGTCGCCGGCAGCTACATTTTCAATGTCAGTGAGCAGCCAACTCATCTTCTGGAAGCCATCGTTTTCAGTCATCGCCACGGTGTCGGCCTTAATGGTGAAATCGGCCTTCTCTACCCCGGTTTTGGAGATCTTCACAAAAATGGTATCGTAGAGGGCCCCGGTGGCATCCGAATAATAACCTCCAAAGCCCCAGAAAGACAGGTAATCACCCTGGCGCACGCTGAACTTCGGGGTAATCAGCCAGTCGTCGCAGGCCCCGTCGTTGGGCAGGCCACTCTCAAAACAATCGACCCACAGACAAGGACTATCATTATACCCCAACTCCGAGGTATCGGTCCAGGTATTGATGTTGGAACCCTCATCAATCACCGTCCATCCTTCGGGGATGCTGTCGGAAAACTCCTCGTAAATCAACTCAGTGGGTGGCCCCATGACAAAATTGTCCAGGTTGATGTATTCCCCTTCGCTATTGGTATAAAGGGCAACATAGATCTGATCGCCGCCAGCAATGAATTCCTGGGCGGTCAAATCATACTTGAATTGCTGGTAATCATTGGGCAGCTCTTCAATATGGGCAATGGTATCGGTGAAGTCAGCTGCTTCGGTTCCGGTATGGGAAACCAGCACATAAAGGTTATCCCGGTAATCGGTATGAGAGCAGTTGGCATAGAAAGAGACGACATCGCCAGCCTGTACAGTGTACTGGGGTGTGATCAGGTGGTCGCCGGCCGGGCCGGGATAGGTGTCAATAGAAAGGGCGTTGGTACCGTTTAAACCAAATCCCCCATCCTCATAATACCAGGTACCATCATTTTCTCCTCCGTCAATGGTGGTCCACCCGGAGGGCATGCCTGAGTTGAAATCCTCATCTATGGACTGGGCCTGGATAAACCCGACCAGAGACAGAAGCAGGGTACAAAGTAGTAATTTTTTCATAAGCTTAGTTTTTTGAATGATTAAATGATTGAATGCCTACCCCGACGCAGTAAAACGAAGGCGGAGATTAAATGCTTGAATGGAAGCCCGGGGGCATTCCACAAATAAAAGTTCCATGGGTTAAAGTTCCATAACTTTGATGTTGTCGATTCCCAGGCGGTCGCCGCCGGGATAAGGGGTAACCAGCCGGAAGCCGATATAAACGGTTTGTCCGGCAAATTCTTCCAGGCTAAGCTGTCGGCGTTGAATGCCTTCTCCCCCAACATCCTCGCCGGTTGATTCATCGTCTATATAAAGCTGGGTGCCGTTATCAAGGCATCCCTGTACCGTTTGGTCGGTGGTTGACACAAAAACCTGGTAATCATCGGGGTAATCTCCTGTAGTGGTCAGTGAGGCGGCATCCCAGGAGAGCTGACAGGTACCGGTGAGTTCAATGGCCGGGGTGATCATCCAGTCATCGGCATCGACTTCCTCGTTGTACCAGGAGGTGGCAATGGCCACATTGCTCTCAAACAACCCGCTGTTCCATACGATCCAGGCACTGTCGGAGAGGTTCTGAAAAGCAGCATTGCCGCTGGCAACCGTCCCGCCATCTCCATTCACCAATTTCCAGCCGGAAGGAATGAGGTTGGTGTCTTCAAAATCTTCTTCAAACAAAACCCGTCCAAACGGGTTAATGTTAAGCTTTCTTGTATAACTTGCTGAATCACCGCTACCGGCACTAATGGACAACTCCACCACATAGGTACCGGCGGTATCATAGGAATATTTGACCGAGTCCATGATCTGGCGCACATCGCCGCGTTCGAGCACCACCTGGTCGTAGTCGGTGATGGTGGTATCATGGCCGTCGCCAAAATCCCAATGAAACACGGGGTCACTCACACGGATGGGGATCAGCGAGTTATTGGTAAACTTAATGCGACTGGAAGGGGAAAGGTTCTGGGTGGGGGTTACCGAAAACTCGGCCACCAGTTGAGCCGGGGGTACGCTATAATCTTCGGTATAGTCCTCACAGGCGGCCACGCCGAGCAATAGAATCAGCAAGGCAGGAAATATCAAACAGTAGGGATGTTTTTTATGATACAATGCATACATAGGTTAAGGATTTAATAGTTGCCATTTTGTTCCATTTTATCATTGGTATCCATCTCACCTTGGGGGATGGGGAACAGCCAGGAGTTGTCGGCCAGGTTGCCTTTATCTCCGAGCACTTCTCCGGCGCGATTGGTGCGCACCAGGTCGAAGAAGCGATGGCCTTCATAGGCCAGCTCCAGGCGCCGCTCCTGTTCCAGGGCCAGGCGGAATTGCTGTTTGTTCTGCAAATCCCCGGCATAAAATTTAGAAAGGCCGGCCCGCTCGCGGATTTGATTCAAAGCTTTAAATGCCCCTCCATTGGGGATATAGCCCATTTCATTCAGGGCTTCGGCCCGGATCAAATACATCTCGGCCAGACGCAGGAGGATGACATTGTCTTTGCCGTTGCCGGTATCCTCGTACTTATTGGAGTAATACGAGCCGCCGCTTTCATAGACAGTAGCATCGCGGCGTTTGTCGCCAGGAGGAAAGGCATGATAAATGCTTTTTTCACGGGCCTCCGTATCCCAGGCAGCCACCTCCAGGCGGCCGTCATGGCGGGTCCAGTCAGCAATGGCGTTTTGATCATCGTCATTGAAGAAATCATTTTGGAAGATGATCTCGTTATTGGTGGTTTCCTCATCATAGAGGCCCCCATAGTTGTCGCCGCTGACCAGGGCAAACTCTCCGCTTTCAATCACCTGGCCGGCCTTATCAGCGGCCTGCTGCCAATGGTTTTCATACTGACTGAAATACAGATAAACCCGGGCCAGTAAAGCTTTGGCCGCATAGGCATGGGCCATGGAAGGATTGATGGGGGCTCCTTCCAGCAATTGCTCAGCTTGCTTCAGGTCGCTGATGATGAACCGGTAGGTCGCTTCCACCGTAGCCCGCTGTTTGAACAACTCTTCATTGGATGCCGAACGCGTGGGCTCCTTCCGCAAGGGCACACCCCCAAAATATTTGACCAGGGTGAAGTAATTCAAAGCCCTTAAAAAACGGCACTCCCCCTCACGTCGATCCAGTACCTGCGGGGGCAGATTATCGAGTTTGGGAATCTGAACCAGGATATTGTTGACCCGGTTGATCCCGTCGTAACAACTGCTCCATATACCGCCCACATAACCATTGGTGGCCATCAACTGGTTGTCATCCACCTGACGGTATTCCTTCTTTGAACCTACATGGATCCAGTTATCGGCCGCCAGATCACCAAATATAACGGCATCTTCTGCAAAACCCACCTGCTGCATCTGGTCATAAGCCCCGTTGACGGCAGCTTCCAGTCCGTTTAAATCAGTGATCGCCGTCTCCCCGGCAATCTTGTCGGTTGGTTCCACATCGAGTATCTCACAGGAGGTGGTCAGGCCAACCAATAGTATGATGAACAGGAAATGTCTCATAGCTAAAAATTTAATATGGTCTTAAAATTTCATATTGATTCCCACCGAATAAGTGCGCACCTGAGGATAGGTGAAAAAATCCACCCCCCGGGTAATGTTGCTTACCCCTGCATAATTGACCTCGGGATCCATCCCACTGTAAGGGGTCAGGGTCCACAAATTCTGGCCCCTGACATAGATCCGGAAATGGTCAATAAAATCAAGGCCCTTCATCTTGTTCACAGGCAATTGATAGGAAAAGGTCAGATTTTTCAGCCTCAAATAGGAGCCATCTTCTATGTAATGAGAAGTAATTTCGTTGTTGTAGCGCCCGTTGAGCCTGGGCACATAAGTTTCATCGCCGGGCTGTTGCCAGCGGTCCTTAACGGTGGTCAATTGATTGTCATTGATAATGGTCATATTTTCAGCATACTGACGCACGCCATTGAAAATTTCGTTGCCATAAGTAAACTGAAAGAAGAAATCGAGGCTGAAAGCGCCATAATTCAGTTTATTGGACAATCCGCCGGTAAAGTCAGGGTGCGGGCTGCCTACCACCTGGCGGTCGGCATCGCTGATGGTGCCGTCCTGGTTCACGTCTTCAATCACCAACTGGCCGGTGGAAGGATCCACTCCCTGGGATTCATACATATAAAACACGCCAATGGGCTCACCTACCAATACGGCATTATTGCCGCGGTTATCCGGGGTCAGGGGCTGATCGTTGTAAAGCGAAAGGACTTTGTTGCGGTTGAATGAAATGTTGAAGCTGCTGGACCACTTGATTTTTCCGGTCAGGTTATCGGTGGTCAGTTCCAGCTCCAGGCCCCTGTTTTCCAGCTCTCCGACATTGGCATCCATACTGGTAAAGCCTGAATTGGGAGGAACAGGACGGGCCAGCAAAAGGTCGGTGGTGTGGTTGTAATACACATCGCCCGTCAGCAGTATCCGGTTATCGAACAACCCCAGATCGATCCCAACATTATAATTGGCCGTGGTTTCCCATTTGAGATCGGGGTTGGGGATTTGAGTGGGAATGATGCCCGAACGGCCATAATAATTGTAACCGGAGCTGTATAGGTTCAAAGAACCAAAGGCGCCAATATCGTCATTACCGGTGAGGCCATAGCTGGCTTTCAATTTCAGTTCACTGACAAAAGGCAGGCTGGCCATGAAGTCCTCCTCTCCTGCCCGCCAGGCAAGAGAAGCCGACGGAAGATAAGCATAGCGGTTGTTTTTTCCAAAATTGGAAGAACCATCGCGGCGCAATGTCAGGGTTAAAAGATATTTGTTATCATAATTGTACTTGACACGGCCAAACCAGGAAGTCAGGCCCGATTCAAAATACTCCGACTGGGTATCTTCCTGGTCAATCACCGCGGCAGATTCCAGATAACGCAGCTGATTATTAGGAAACTGGGTTCCACTCATGAACAGGTATTTCTCAGACCATTTCTCAAAACTATACCCCAACAGCACGTTCAGGTTGTGTTTCTCGCCGAATTCGGCGATATAATTCAGGGTGGTTTGCTGAGTGATCTTAAAGACGTTGGAACTGCCGTCGGCGCCATAGCCATTGGACTCCTTGGCCGATTTGACAAAGGAGGGTTCAAAGCGGCGTTCCTGGAGGTTGTAATAATCAAAACCCCACTGGTTTTTAAGCTTCAGTTGGGGCAATATATTGTATTGACCGTAAAGGTTGGAGATGGTATGGAAAGTCTCGGCGGTATTGACCACTTCGCGGCCAATGGCCACGGGGTTGTCCCACCATCCGGCCAGGGGATAATTGCCGAGGCTATCCTTCACCGGGGCCACGGGCGGGGCAGAAACGGCGTTGGGCAGGGGGCCGTTGACCGATTGATCGCCCCTTACCCGTTGGTTGACCGAGTAAGTGGTGGTGATCTTCGCCCCCAGGTTGAGCTGGTCGGAAACATGGTAATCGACATTGACCCGCCCGTTGAATTTGTCATAATCGGTGCCCAGCACCGTGCCTTTTTGTTTGAAATAGCGGCCCGAGACAAAAAACGTGGTTTTATCCTTCGCCCCGGAGGCTGAAAGTTCATAATTCTGCACCGGGGCCCTGCGAAAGACCTGATCCAACCAGTCGGTATGGTTATCTTGCTCAAACCACTCCTTTCGCAGGTTGGGATGCAGCCCGCCAAAATTGTCGCTGACCCCTTCAAAATTTACAATATAATCCTTCCATTCCCGGGCGTTGAGCACATCCAGTTTTTCGTAGATTTCCTGAATGCCGTAATAGGATTGGAAGTTAAACTGCGTTTCTCCCTGGGAACCTGTTTTGGTTTCAATCAAAACCACCCCGTTGCCGGCACGGGCGCCATAGATGGCAGCGGCAGAGGCATCCTTAAGGATGCTGATTGATTTGATGTTATTGGGATTCAAGTTGGAAATGGCACTGATATCCTGGCCTTCCATGCTAATCTGACTGTAGTTGCCGCTGTTCACAGGGATGCCGTCGACCACATAAAGGGGTTGGGTTCCGGCCGATATGGAGCTAATGCCGCGGATGTTAATGGTTGCCGCCGCCCCCGGGGTTCCTGAATTCTGGTTGATGTTCACCCCGGAAGTGCGCCCCTGCAAGGCAGATTCAATGCCGGATGAAATGGAATTTTCAAGGTCCTCGGCCTGAACACTGGCCACTGAACTGGTCAGCAACTTTTTGCTGGAAGAACCATATCCAATCACCACCACCTCTTCCAGCTTCTCCATCTTCTTTTCCAGGGTTACATTCAGGGTATCCCGCCCCTTTACCGGTATCTCCTGTTTCTGGTATCCTACAAAGGAAAAGACCAGCACCTGGTCGCCGCCCTCTACTTCGATGCGGTAGTTGCCCTCTACATCAGTGATCACCCCGCGGGTGGTGCCTTTAATGGTGATGTTAACCCCCGGCAATGGATTGCCTTGTTCATCGGTAACCACCCCGGTAATAGGGTTGCCCTGCTGGTTAATCATTGCAGGCCGATCATGGCGGTCGGGTTTCAGAACAATCTGTTTGTCCATCACCTGGTAGGCAATGCCCCGGTCAGCCAACAAACGACTGAGAACCTGATGAATAGTGCGTGCGTCCAAATCCACACTTACCTTCTGCTGCACATCTACCTGGGCATCATTGTACATAAAATAAAACCGGCTCTGTTGCTCGATCTGCTTTAAGGCAACTTTCAAAGGAACATCCTCCAGGTTCAAAGAAAGCTGTTTTTCCTGGGCATAATCATGGGCAGCAAACAACTGGAAAGTACTTAAGAGCAATAAAAATATCGTTGTCCGCATGGCTAACCATAGAAATTTAGAACAACTGCCAGGGATGAATGAAAAATGTTTCTTCATACAAATTAGGAATTATTGTTAAAACATTCAATGATTTTTTTCTTCCTTCACCGAACCTGCCGTTGAGAAATACACCTTTTGATTTCTAACCGTGCAGGAAAGCGGGGTGGTAGTGCGCAGCATTTCACAGACTTCCCGCAGGCTTTCATCCGTAATGGTCATGGTGTAGCGATGTTTTCCTTTTAATCCGGGCGAGAGATGGATATCCACCCCGTACCACCGTTCCAAATCCCTGGCTACTTCAACAAACGGGTCATTATTAAAAATCAGCCGCCCGTTTTTCCAGGCAATCTTCTCCTGCACGTTGACGTCGGGGATGATTTCCAGCACATGATGGGTCCGGGAATAGGAGGCCTGGTGGCCGGGTTTGAGGTCCCGGGCCTTCGAATCACACTGGGGATCCACCACCACACGGCCCTCAACCAGGGTGGTTTCAATGTGTTGCTCTTCCGGATAAGCCCTGACATTGAACCGGGTGCCGGTAACTTTTACCGATAAGTCACTGGTACGCACCACAAATGCCTTCGCCCCCCGGGAAGCTACTTCAAAATAGGCTTCCCCGCTTAATTTGACAACCCGCCTTTTTTGACCCTTAAAGGTGTCGGGATAACGCAGGGAACTCTCCGCATTCAGCCATACCCTTGAATCATCAGGCAATACAATAAGGGATCGTTGTCCCCCGGGATTGGACTTCTCTACATAATTTACCGGTGGCTCCAGCAACTGGGAATGAAAGCCCAGTAAATACGTCACCGTACCCAGTCCGATGAAAACCAAAACCACCGCGGCAATACGCGCAAGCCTTGGCCGCCATATTCGACGGGACTTTCGGGAAGCCGATGGGCGGGGCCGGATGCGCTCAAACAGCTCATCCACTAATTCTTCCCCATAAGGGGCTTCCGATCCAGCTTCCCATTGCCTGCGCATCATCTGATGGGACTCCTGCGAACCGTACACATGATCTTTCTCCTTCTCTGAGGCCAGCCCCCAAAAAAACCTTGCAAATACCCTGTAATTAAGTTTCGGTCTCATATTTTTAAAGCTTACACTCATTTATACACATCAAAACCCTTGATCCCTTAAAAAAATCTATAAAAAATCACTAAAAAATATATAACACACACATAATCAGTACCTTAAACACTTAATTCTTTAAACAACAAAAAGATTGCAGGAGCTCGAATAGATGTTCAAATCAGGCAATTGATCACTAGAGGAAGCAACAACATGAGACCAAAAACCACGGGACAGATAGACAGCCGGGAAGGATCAAATGCGCGATTCATTCTGCCGGCATTTACAAAACAATCATAGCAAAGACAATGGATATGATCCGGGCCTGTGATCGGTTTATCAAATGTCTCCGTTTATCAAAAGGAGGTTTGGCACGATCTTGCCAAAACCGAAAATTTCAGGTGCTGCCTGAGTGATTGGTCCGGTAAAACGACCGACAAGCTAAAACCAATATGACTTAAACCTCGAACTTCAGACGCAGCCTGAGTGATTGGTCCGGTAAAACTACCGATAAGCTAAAACCAATATGACTTAAACCTCGAGCTTCAGACGCAGCCTGAGTGATTGGACCGATAAAACGACCGACAAGCTAAAACCAATATGACTTAAACCTCGAACTTCAGACGCAGCCTGAGTGATTGGTCCGGTAAAACTACCCGTAAAATAAAATCCAATATGATTTATACCTCGAAATTGAGCCCGTCGTAAGCGAGCATAACATTTTCGGGTAACTCAGCGTTAACCTTTGCGTGAAGGCCCATTTGATGGCTCATATGAGTAAAAAAGGCCTTACGGGGGCTGAACTCCTGCACCAATTCGAGGGCTTCGGAAAGAGAGAAATGGGAGACATGCTTCTTCCTTCTCAAGGCATTGACCACCAAATATTTTGTACCAATGATCTTTTCTTTTTCTTCCTCGGGTATATAATTGGCATCGGTAATGTAAGTAAAATCGCCGATTCGGAACCCCATCACCGGTAATTTATAATGATACACCCGAATGGGCTGAATGGGAATGCCGCTGATTTCAAATATATGGTTCTGAATCTCATTGAGATGGATGTCTGGAACCCCGGGATATTTATTTTCCTTGAAAGCATAAGGCAACATTTGTTTAAGCGCCTCAAGTACCCTTTCCTCGGCATACACGTGCATGGGCTTTTGCTTGAGAAAATTGATCGGCCTTACATCGTCCAATCCGGCAATATGATCGCGGTGTTCGTGGGTATAAACGATGGCATTGATGTTGGTAACCCCTTCCCTGAGCATCTGCTGGCGAAAATCCGGTCCTGTATCGATGACAATCACCTGATCGCCCCATTCTACCATGACAGAGGCTCTCAAGCGTTTATCCCTGTCGTCATCTGAACGGCAAACGTCACAATTACATCCTATCACCGGAACTCCCTGTGAAGTTCCTGTACCTAAAAATGTTACCTTCAAATTGAGATGTATTTACGGGTATTGCTGTGGTTCAAAACGACAAATATAATAAAACTCTAACAGCTTAAAGGCTTGCCCGCGGAAACCGGCCTCTTCTGTAATGAATAAAAAGCCTTGATCGACAACAGGTTCCCGGACAGAACAGATTTTAAAGTATGAAAACCTCCTGTTTAGGCCAAATGCGCTTTTAAACCAGATTCTAATGTATAAGAAATTATTAGGTTAGACCTGTAGAACAGATAACCCCAGCAAAACCAGAAAAACAGACAAACGAGGTGTCTTCAGCACGCCAGGATAAAAATATGGAGGCTCCGCAGACACTCATTTTAAAAATTCTTGGTTATTTTGCAGGGAATGGAATGCCCTCAATCAAGGGGGATCTTCTTGAGGTATTCATTCAAAAAATTCTTGGTTAATTTGCAGGTGCAGGAATGAATCAATCAAGGGGTCTGTTCTGTGGTGGTTTGACCCGCCGGGAAGGGGCTCCAGGCTCACAATTTCCATCAACTATGAAAGGAAAAATTTATCTCATACCCACTACACTGGGGAGTGACAACATCGAGATGGTTATTCCCTCGGGTGTAGTTGGTGTTATTGGCCAACTGAGTCATTTCATTGTAGAAAATGTGCGTACGGCCAGGCGGTTCATCAAAAGAGTTTGCCCGGATCAGTCGATTGATGATTTGACCTTCTATACCCTCAACAAGCACACGGCAATGGAGGAGATTCCGGGATTTTTAACCCCGCTTCACCAGGGCAGGGACATGGGGGTGATGTCGGAGGCGGGTGTTCCGGGCATTGCTGATCCGGGGGAGAGGGTGGTGTGGTATGCCCAGGAGCAGGAAATTCAAGTCATTCCATTAACGGGGCCTTCTTCGATCACTCTGGCCCTGATGGGAAGTGGATTGAACGGCGAGCATTTTGCCTTCCATGGTTATCTGCCCATTCATCAGTCGGGGCGGATAAAAAAGCTAAAGGCCCTGGAAAAACAATCAAAATATGAGGGACAAACCCAGATCTTCATGGAAACCCCCTACCGCAACAACAAACTATTGAATGATCTGCTTTCCCATTGCAAGGAAGAGACCTATCTATGCATTGCCCGGGACATCACCACTGAAAACAGCATGATCCGTACCCGTACCATTGGGGCGTGGAAAGGGCACGCCCCTGACCTGCACAAGCGACCCACCATCTTTATCCTGGCGGCCCCGCAAAAGCATTAAGCCCCATCCCGTAAACCAGAAGATTGCCATTTGCAATCCCTCCTCTTTATAATGGCGGCCTGGGAAGAACATTAAGGGGTAATGGACTGCTTCAGAATGTTTTCGGCATTGGGGCCCTCATTGAACAACAAATCGACAATGCTGAGATTGGGGATAAAACCGTACCGATCCTGGAAAACCTGGTAATAAAAGGCCGGATAAAAATCCTCGTCCGCCTCTTGCATGCGCTTTTTGGGGTGAATGCGCTCGCGCAGGTCATCATAAGCGGCCCCCGGGTTTCTGACAAACTCGCCGGTGGTATGAAACTCGGGTGATATATCAAGGTGATCAAGGACAATGCGCACGAGATCCAGGTCAAAATCGAGCAGATAACGATAGTGTTTGCGGTAGAGGGGGGCAAAGTCATCCGCAAGGAACTCAAAATAGGGCGAAGAGCTATAGGCCGACTCAATGGAAGTCCAATGGTTCTTCTGCCATTCCAGGGTATTGTCGATCCTCACATCCCGGGTGCAGATTTTGGGCTGGTCTTTGGTAACGGGAATGGTTAGGGCCATCTGTCCATTGGCCGCCAGTATATTACACCGGTTGCGGTAGCTTTGCTTTTGATAATTCTCGGCGGTTTCGATCCAAACCCCATCATAGAGGAGAAACTTTGTAAAATACTTAACCGGGCCCAGATAGACCGGTGAAAGCAAGACATTGCTGGCTTTGGCCATAAGGCATCTTTTTTGTCGGCATTGGAGCAACTCTCGCTTAGCCCCACCCCGCTAAGCGGGGTCTGTTGGTAGTTAACCCCGCTAAGCGGGGTCAGTCTGTGGGCAACCCCGCTAAGCGGGGTCTGTTGATAGTTAACCCCGCTAAGCGGGGTTTCTTCAGCGAGGTTTCGCCCCTGGGTTAGTCGATCACCGTAAAGAGGCGGTTCCAGCGGACCTTATCCAGGAAATTGCCGTATTTATTGATCGATAGCCATATAAAGACGGCTTTGCCCACCACATGGTTCTCGGGCACAAAGCCCCAGTAGCGGGAATCCGCTGAATTATGCCGGTTGTCGCCCATCATAAAATAGTAGTCCATCTTGAAGGTATAGGTATCCGCCGCTTGGCCATTGATATAAATGGTGCTGTCGCGCACCTCCAGGTCATTGTCCTCAAAAGTGCCAATCACCCGTTCATACAAGGGAAGGTTCTTCATCGAGAGTTGAATGGTCTTACCTTTCTCGGGGATATAGAGGGGGCCAAAATTGTCCTCGGTCCAGGGATAATCCTGATCAAATGGAAAAATGGCATGATTAACCGACCCCGGCGAGGTGTTTTCGTATTTTCGAACATTGACCACATTGGAAAAATCAGAGATTTTCTTTCGGTTTTTGCGGGTAAGTGGCATTTGATACAGCGAACTGCTGGGGATATAACGGATGTCATTGGGGTTGATGCCCATGCGCTCGAGCAGTACAGAATTGATCTTGGTTCCGTTGGTTTTAACATAGTGGTTGTACTGCATTTTATCGAAATGGGGCTGTTCGGAGCTGTTGACATAAACCTGGCTGTGTTCTATTTTCAGGGTGTCACCGGGCAGCCCGACGCATCGCTTGATGTAGTTGGTACGTTTATCCACCGGTCGGGTGGTTACATCATACTGTTGGCGGATGTATTCGCGGGCGGTGCCTTTATATTGGGCCAGTGATTTAACCGGCTCCCCGTTGTTGATGTCGCGGTTTTTCAATTCATGGGCATACTGGCGGACGATCGAATAGTAATCTTTGTCCTGCATTTGAAGGATCACGGTATCGCCGGCGGGGAAATTAAAAACCACAATGTCATTGCGTTCGACTTGACCCAGCCCGTCGAGCCGATTATAGGGCCACTTGACCCATTCCAGGTAGGATTTGGTGCTTTGAGTCAGGGGAAGGGTATTGTGGGCGAAAGGAAAGGAAATGGGTGTATTGGGCATCTTGGGCCCGTAGCTGACCTTGCTGACAAAAAGATAATCACCGGCCAGCAGGGTCTTTTCCATCGAGGAGGTGGGAATGGTATAGGCTTCGATCAGGAAAAGCCGGATCAGTGAAGCTGCAATAACAGCAAAAATCAAAGCATCAACCCATTCAATCAACTTGGAAGGTTTCTTGCCGCGTTTTTTCCAAAAAGTCCAATTGACTTTTTTAGTAATGAACCAGTCAAAAATGATGCCCAGGCCCAGAAGGAACCAGGGCTCTTCAAGCCAGATTACCCACAGGATAAAGATGATGGCGGTTAAACCAAACTTAAAATAACGATTCTTGAAGATTGTTTTCACGTTCATACGGATATAACTTAATTAATAGTTTGTAACTCAATATGGTCTGAATCTTAAAACAGACATTATGTGATCAATCATTATGGAACCCGCATCTATATCCATGTCCTTGTTGTGTAAGTCCTTGCATGCGGGTTTCATTCGTATAAAGTTTACTTAACAGTTTGTATTTCAGTATAATAATAGTATGTAATTCGTTGGTCTCGGTAACCTCTGCCATGGAACCCTCATGTTT